>Ga0172375_10010687_pt1 | contig 11851 bp, 11 predicted proteins | sample LakKiv1m_FD_114537 | JGI IMG/M metagenome (GOLD analysis project Ga0172375, IMG submission 114537) | Freshwater microbial communities from Kabuno Bay, South-Kivu, Congo - kab_092012_11.1m | ecosystem: Environmental > Aquatic > Freshwater > Lake | place: Democratic Republic of the Congo... | reverse complement strand
GGTGGGGGACGAGCGAGGGTCAAAACGGAGCAAAATTTTCACGCTGGGAAAATTTTGCGTCCTCGAGATCTGCTGGCATGGGCAAAGCCAGCGCAGTTAAATATGTAACCTAACTATTCAAATGATACAGATGTGAAGAAGTTTTGACTTTATTTTATTCATTCGCTATGCTATATTTAACCTATGTTAGAGGCCATAATAAATCTTCTATATCCTGCGTTATGCAGAAACTGTTTTAAAAAAATAGATAGGCCTGGCCGCAATATCTGTGATAATTGCGCAAAGGACATAAAGGAAAGGCTTCCGCCTTTTTGCGCGAGATGCGGCAGGCAGCTCAAGCATGACCAGGGGCCAACAGCGGTATGCGCGGACTGCGCAAGGGGCAATCCATGTTTTGACAAGGCGTGGTCAGCCTGTCATTACGATGGCGCGTTAAAAGCCCTTATCCACGATTTTAAATATAAAAAAATAACCTGCCTCTCAGGGGATTTCTCAGCCTTAATGATAAACTTCATGAAAAAACACGGCATCGGAAAAGATTGCGACATAATCCTGCCCATACCCATGCATCAAAACAGGCTTTTTAATAGAGAGATAAATCACGCCGATATCCTGGCAAGGGAATTGGCCAAAAGGCTGAATATCCCTTTCTCTAAAAAGGCGCTAAGAAAAATCAAGGACACCCCCCTTCAGAGCAGGCTCAACAGAGAAGACAGGATAAAAAATCAGTCCTCAAGCTTCGCCCTAAAAAACAGCTCTGTCGCGCGCAATAAGAACATACTGCTTGTGGACGACCTTTTCACAACAGGCTCAACCGTCAATGAATGTTCAAGGCTTCTTAAGGATTCAGGCGCAAGTTATGTGGAAGTAATCACGCTCGCGCGCGGAGATTCCCTATGAAAATACTTCGCAGTTATCTGATAAAAGAGACTATTGTCATGTTCATCTTTTCTCTCGCTATATTCACCTTCACGCTTGTGATCGGAAATATCATCAGGCTCGCAGAGTTAGTAATAAACAGAGGCGTAGATATCAGGCTTGTAGGAAAGCTTTTCCTTTACCTGATACCATTTTTATTAAGCTACACCATACCGATGTCTATATTAACCTCCGCGCTGCTTGTGTTCGGCAGGCTTTCAGGAGATAATGAGATAGTCGCTATCCGTGCAAGCGGCATAAATATATACAAATTAAGTTTTCCCCTGATTATCATAGGCCTTGTGTTCAGCATGCTTTCAGTAGTGCTGAATAACGATATAATACCCAGGATGCATTTTGAATCCAGAAAGATCATAAAAAATATAGGGCTTAAAACGCCTGCCGCTTACCTGGAGCCCGGCACATTCATAAAAAGTTTCAAGAGCTATATAATATTCATACATGAAATAGATAAAAATAAACTGAAAGGTATACGCATATACCAGCCCCAGAACGAACGCTCCACAAGGACCATAATAGCTGAAAGGGGAGAATTTATTATCCTCGACGGCCAGAATGCTGTCAAACTTAAGCTCATAAACGGGACCAGCGATGAGCCAAACCCTAAAAATCCTGTCAATTTCTATAAATTGAACTTTAAGACATACTATCTGACCCTGAATGTGGACGAATCAATGGCCCCCAGCGGCTACATTGATAAAAAGCCAAAAGAAATGAATTTTCAGGAAATAAAAAATGAGGTCAGGAGGCTCGGCAGGTATCACGTGGACACCCCGTCGCTTATCACTGAATTTCACAGGAAGATCTCCATATCATTCTCGAGCATTGTCTTTATGCTTATAGGGATACCCCTTGGCATATTCACAAGGCGCGGAGAAAAAACCATACAATTCGCCATAGCGCTGGGGGTAATTGTGATATACTATCTGTTAATGGCTACGAGTATAGCCCTGTCTTTAAAAGGCATCTCGAGCCCTGTCTTATGGATGTATCTGCCGAATATAATAATCGGCGCGGCTGGAATAGTCTTATTGCGCAAAACCATAGAGTCCTAAATAGCTGTAACTTGACACTTTAACATTATTAGAATGTAAAGTTAGGCCACGTATAATCTTATGAAAATACTGGATAAATATGTAATTAAACATTTCGTAATTCCTTTTTTATACTGCCTCACGGTATTTATCGCGCTTTATATCATAATAGACCTCTTTGGACGTTTAGATGAAATACTGAAGCAGAATATCCGCACCATTGTCCTCCTGGAATATTATCTATCAATGATACCGCTCATAATAGTACAAACCGCTCCTGTGGCAAGCCTGATCTCTGTCATATACGTCCTGGGCGCTCTTAATAAATATGGAGAGATAACAGCCATGCGGGCAGCCGGGTTAAGCATATACAGGATACTTATGCCTTTTATCTGTATCGGTTTCGCAATAACAGTGCTGGTTTTCAGTTTGTCTGAAAAGGTCCTGCCGCAGAGTATGAGGACGGCAGAGGCCATAAAGGAAAATTCTATAGAAAACTCCGAGAAGAATAAGCCTGCCAGCAATAAGGTAATATCCAATATCGCGCTCTATGGAAAAAACAACAGGCTGATATTTATCGACAGTTTTAATACATCATCTAATACCGCTATGGGTATTACCATACTGGAGCAGGATAAAAAAGACAATGTGTCATTAAAAATAAACGCTCATGAGGCCATCTGGGCAAACGAGAGATGGGTCTTCTCAAATATACTGATGTATAGATTAGACGACAAGGGAGCGGTCATAGATTCCCCTGAATTCTTTCAGGAAAAGGCAATGCCTATGGAAAGGCCCAGGGAAATCATATCAAAAGGCACTAACTATGAGTATATGGGTTTTCGTGATTTATCGAACTACATAAAAAATTTTTCCGAGGCTTCCCCAAAACTAATCACGAGGCTACGCGTAGACCTGCATCAAAAAATCAGCATCCCTTTCGCGAGCATGGTAGTTATTCTCATAGGTGCTGGTTTTGCCCTGAAAGTAAGACAGAGAGGCAAGGCCACTGCCTTGTTAGGTATAGGCATGAGCGTTATAATAGGGTTCCTGTATTACGCCTTTATGGCAAGCTGTATAGCGCTTGGAAAAAGCAGCGTCCTCCCTCCGCTCCTATCAGCCCATCTTGCAAACATACTATTTGGATTAATAGGGGTAACATTGATAAGAAATTAGTAGGAATTATTTATGTGCCTAATTCCCAGCTGGCGAGGTATTTTTTCTGGAGGGGCGTAAGTATATCTATTCTAACGCCCATGCTTTTAAGCTTAAGCCTGGCTATTTCTTTATCTATCGCTTCAGGCATCCTATAGACCTTCTTAGAGAGTTTTTTGTGTTCCTTGACCAGATATTCCGCGGCTAAAGCCTGATTCGCGAAGCTCATATCCATTACCGTAGCTGGATGGCCTTCTGCGCAGGCAAGATTTACAAGCCTGCCTTCTCCTAAAAGATTAATGCGCCTGCCATCTTTCAGAAGATATTCTTCAACATTGCTACGGATAATCCGTTTCTTGGAACTCATTTTTTCAAGTGCTGGTATGTCTATCTCAACGTTAAAATGGCCTGAATTGGCCACTATGGCGCCATCCTTCATTACTCTGAAATGTTCCTCTGCTATAACCGTGGTATTGCCTGTCAGGCTTACAAATAAATCACCTCTTTTAGCTGCCTCCTTCATCGGCATCACTGAATAACCATCCATAACAGCCTCAAGCGCCTTTGTGGGATCAATCTCTGTAATTATCACATTTGCGCCCATGCCTCTTGCGCGCATGGCAAATCCCCTGCCGCACCAGCCATAGCCAAGCACAACAACGACTTTGCCTGCTATCAGAATATTCGTAGCCCTGATAACGCCGTCTACTGTTGACTGGCCTGTACCATAACGATTATCAAAAAGATGTTTCGTATCCGCGTCATTCACAGCTATTACAGGAAAAAGAAGCTTCTTATCCAGCTCCAGGCTTCTAAGCCTTATTATCCCGGTAGTAGTCTCTTCTGTGCTTCCAAACATGCCAGGCACAAGGTGTTTTTTCGACTTATGGATAGTAGAGACAAGGTCTGCCCCGTCATCCATTGTTATATGAGGCTCAACCGCCAGGGAGCTCTCTATGTGGGAGTAATAAACCTCATTATTCTCGCCCCTTTTCGCGAAAACAGGTATGTTAAAATCCTTCACTAAAGACGCCGCCACGTCATCTTGAGTGCTTAGAGGATTAGATGCGCACAGATTTACCTCTGCCCCTCCTGAGGCCAAGGTATTCATTAAAACCGCTGTCTCTGTGGTTACATGAAGGCACGCGCTTAACTTTACGCCCCTGAATGGCTTTTCCTTAGAAAACCTCTCTCTTATAAGCCTTAAAACAGGCATATTTTCATTCGCCCATTCTATCCTTAGTTTTCCGGTAGCCGCTAATTTTATATCGCTGATATCATATTTCATTTTAAGCACAGCCCTTTCTTAACAGATCCACCTTATCGGTTTCTTCCCAGGTAAAACCTTCTTCCGCTCTGCCAAAATGCCCATAAGCGGATGTCTTTCTATAAACAGGCTTGAGCAGATCTAATTCTGTTATTATGCCTCTCGGGGTGAGGTCGAAATGTTCCCTTATAAGCGCTGATATCTTTTCCTCTGAAATTTTCCCTGTGCCGAATGTATCCACCATTACCGCCAGCGGTTCAGCCTTTCCTATTACATACGCAAGTTGAATACAGCATCTCTTGGCAAGCCCTGCGGCTACTATATTTTTCGCGACATACCTTGCCATATACGCGCCGGAGCGGTCAACCTTGGTCGGGTCTTTTCCTGAAAAAGCCCCTCCGCCGTGAGGCACAACGCCGCCATACGTATCCACTACTATCTTTCTGCCTGTCATACCTGTATCAGACTGCGGCCCGCCTATCAAAAACTTGCCTGTCTGATTCACATAATACTCGGTTTTTTCATCAGCAAGTTTGCCCAATATAGGCCTCGCTACTTTTTCTATAATCTCTTTTCTTGCTTTCTCTGTTATATGTTCCCCGCTCTCGTCCAATACCTCTTCTGTGTGCTGACACGCTAGGACCACTGAATTTATCCGGACAGCCTTGCCATCTTTATACTCAACTGTCACCTGGCTTTTAGAGTCAGGCCCAAGATATTTCAGCGTTTTGCTTCTTCTTATATCAGCCATTTTTTTAACGAGCTTATGCGCCAGCATGATCGGCAGCGGCATCAGCTCCTGCGTCTCATCGCAGGCATAACCTACCATAAACCCCTGGTCTCCTGCGCCTCCCTTATCAACCCCCTGCGAGATGTCAGGGGACTGGGCGTGTATTGTGTTTACAACAGCGCAGGTCTTGTAATCCATCCCGTATTTAGGGTCTGTATACCCTATCTCTTTAACCACGTTTCTTGCGACATTGATTACATCCACATAGGCGGTAGTGGTGATCTCTCCACCGACTATAATAAGGCCCATTGTCACAAATGTCTCGCAGGCCACCCGCCCCCTTGAATCCTGCCGCAAAACCTCGTCTAATATTGAATCTGAAATCTGATCACACAGCTTATCAGGATGGCCTTCGCCAACCGATTCCGAAGTAATATAATATTTCCCTTTTGGCATCTAAAGTCTCCTTTCTAAAGTGCAGGTTATATTAGAATATCAAAAATCAAAATGCAAAAATCAAAATTACAAACCAAATATCAAAAATTTCAAATCATGTCAACTGCATAGGGTTTTAATTTTTGAATTTTGAAATGTCATTTTGATATTTGATTTTTGATATTTGAATTTCTTAAAACTATCTATGCTCCCTGAATTCCCTGTCCGCTTCTTCCAGCGATTTTTTGTCCCCTATATCAAACCATTTTTTATCCTTAAACACATAACCAAACACTGATTCCTTTTTATAAAGCCACTCCAGGAAATAACCCGGCGCATCTTTGGAATTATCCATCCCAAGATATGTTTTCATTATATCCAGCCTTTCTTTCGGAAAAAAATAAAGACACATCGCCGCAAGAGTAGACTCTGGATTGGCAGGCTTTTCCTTAAAATCAATGATCTTATTATTTTTATCAACGGATACTATACCGTATTTTTTCGCAAGAATCAAGTCTTTTATATCATAAAGCCCTATTGTAATAGAAGGCCTCTTTGAAACGCAAAATCCTGTAAAAACAGAAAGGCCTGAACTGAATAGATTATCCCCAGCAAGGACCAGCAGGTCATCTTTTATCTTTTCCTTTTCTATAACAAATTCTATGTCTCCAGTAGCCCCAAGCCTGGCCTCATTCGAAGTTGTGCCATCGTCTATGACTGTTATCTTTTTTGAGCTATGAAACTTCCGCCTCCAGCCTTCGAAATTCTGATAGAACCTGCTGTTTGTCACGACAAAAACTTCATCCACATCTCTTAAAGGCTCAATGAGATCAAATATATACCCCATGACAGTCTTTCCAGCCACTGGCAGAAGCGGTTTCGGGGTATTTAATGTTAAAGGATACAGCCTTGTGGCGTATCCGGCGGCTAAAAGCAATACTTTCATATATTAGGGACAGGGGGCAAGGGGCATGGGACAAGGAAAAACAAAAATCTATTTTATCTGCGATTTACTTTCCTCTGTATCTTGCCTCTTGCTTTTTACTTCTCTTTGTTTACCAGTTCTTTTTTTAAATAATCTATGGCATCTACCGGCGTAGGATCAACATTATTAAGGATAGCCAGATAAAAACTCGCGAAATCTCCTATGTATATAAGAGAAAATACCCTGGCCAGCCTTCCGCCATTTTCTCTTTCTAATATTACAGCGTCTGCCCCTGATTTCTTTATGATTTCGCTGGAAATCCTTATGCGCGTCTTTGTCTTTTCGTGATCATCTTTATCGCGCAGTATAACCGTCATAAAATTCTTCAAAAGCCTTAAGGGAAATCTCCAGCCAACTATCTCGTTGTGGTTCATCTCTGGCAATGCGTTGCTGGATGATAGCGTCTTTCCGTTTTCCGCTATCTGCCCTCTCCACCTGCTGCTTACAGCCTCTGTGATATCAGACGTGCCGTATACCACAGGAAATTTCTTATACATCTTAACCGCTATCTGCTTGGCAATGTTTTTCTCCAGCGGGACAGAAAAACCTATCTCTTTATTGCTGATATCCGAAAGAACCGAAAAAAGCTCGTTCACATCCTTTTCCTTGTCTCCTATAAGCCCTGTTTTGAATAATACCCCTAACACTGTTACGGACAGATATCCAATAGCTGCCCTCGGAGGATAGCCAGGAGGGATCTGTATATAAGTAACAGAGTTTTTTGAAGATAATTCTTTTAATCTCCCGCCTGCGCCCATTGCGATTATAAAGGCATTTCTTTTAAGGCCTTGCTCAAAACAGGAAAGGGACTCTTCTGTATTCCCGGAATAACTTGAGCAGAACAAAAGCGTGCCTTTTCCAGTAAAATCAGGTAATATGTAATTTCTGCATATTGATACAGGGACCTTCAGCTCATCCTGCAGATAAACCTTTATCAGATCAGCCCCTATACCAGACCCTCCCATGCCCGCAAATATTATATTATTTATTTTAACCGGAGGGGGTTTGACACCGCAGGAACTTCCAATGCGATACGCATCGCGGCATTGCTCTGGCAAGCCTGAAATAAATTTCAGCATATTCGAGCGGTCTACCTTTTTTACAAATTCTGCGTTGTCTAATTTATTCATTTCGTATTTTTAAGCCAAGGTATGAGCTCGTTTAGCCGCTTATTCGCGAGAAATTCCACCTCTTCGCCTGTAGGCAGTGTCAATACCTCTTCCGCGATCTTTCTGGCATCTTCAAATCTCACATTGCTTATGACGTATTTCACTTCAGGGACCACCACAGGGCTCATGCTGAATTCATCCAGCCCTAACCCTAAAAGTATAAGGACAAATCCAGGCTCTGCCGCCATCTCTCCGCACATCCCGACCCATATATTTTCTTTATGGCCGGAATCTATGATATTCTTTATAAGCCTCAACACGGCAGGGTGAGTGGGCCTGTAAAGATAAGCTATCTTTTCGTTTGCCCTGTCTACAGCCAGAGAATACTGAATAAGGTCATTTGTCCCTATGCTGAAAAAATCCACCTCTTTTGCCAATAGATCGCAGGTAAGCGCGGCTGACGGGATCTCTATCATCGCCCCGACTTCTACATCATTATTAAAATTTATTTTTTTGTTTTTTAATTCGCGCTTCGCATCTTCCAGGACCTTTATCGCCTGCCTGAGCTCTCCAAGGCCTGATATCATAGGAAACATGATCTTTATATTCCCGAAAGCGCTTGCGCGCAGTATAGCCCTTAACTGCACCTTGAACACCTCTGGCTTCGCGAGGCAGAATCTTATCGCCCTCCATCCGAGAAATGGATTCATCTCCTGCGGGACCTTAAGCTGTGATAAAAATTTATCCCCGCCTAGATCAAGCGTACGTATTATAACAGGGCTTTCAGAAAGCCTTTCCGCCACTTTCTTATATGCCTCAAACTGCTCTTCTTCATCAGGGGCATCATTTCTGTTCATATAAAGAAATTCCGTGCGATACAGGCCTATGCCTTCTGCGCCATGCGCGATAACAGAGCTGGCCTCATCTGGCAATTCAATATTAGCGGAAACCTCTACCCTGTGTCCGTCAATAGTAACAGCTGGCGTATCTTTAAGGTCTAAAAGGGTTTTCTCAAACTCTACAAATCTCTGCTGTTTTGTTTCGTATTTTTTAAGGGTGGTTTTATCCGGATTTAATATCACCACCCCGCTTGCCCCGTCAATAATAACAATATCCCCTGTTTTTATTTTAGTTGTCGCCTTTTCAAGGCCTACCACAGCCGGTATCTCCAGAGATTTGGCCATAATCGCTGTGTGAGAGGTCCTCCCCCCTATGTCAGTGACAAACCCCATGACATTTTTCTTATGCATATTAGCTGTATCTGAAGGGGATATGTCATAAGCGACCACTATGACCCGATCTTTTAAGTCGCTAAGGGTCTTCTCCTGCGCGCCTATAAGGTTCTTCAGTATCCTCTTTCCAACATCTTCTATGTCGCTTGTCCTTTCTTTAAGATATTCATCATTCATTCTTGAAAAGACTTTTATATATTTGCCTATAACCTTTGAGAATATGTACTCTACGCACTTGTATTCTTTTTTAAGGCCTTCTATAACCTCCTCTATGAGTATCCTGTCTTCCAGGACAAGCAAATGGGCATTGAATATCTCCGCGTGCTGAGAGCCCATTTCCCTTGAAATCTTTTTTTGTATTTCCAGGATCTCTGAGCGCGTCTTTATCAAGGCCTCTTCAAACCGGACAATCTCCGAAGAGACAGCATCCTGCTTGATATTTTTTTCTGTTATTATCAGCTGTCTTGTGTCAAATAAAAATGCCTTGCCTACAGCTATTCCGGGCGAGGCAGGTATGCCTTTTAATAACAAGTTAATTCCTTTCTATATAATAACCCTGCTTCGCTCTTAGGATGTACAATTAAGTTCACTATGACGAGCTTCGCAGGGTTATCCGCCGAAGCTCGTCATAGTAAGCTTGCACATATACCCCAGAGCGAAGGCGGATAACATTATTAAGTCTCTCCTAATATCACTTTCTCAAGCTCCTCGATCGCCTCTTTTGCGTCAGGGCCGTTTGCCTTAACATAAAGCGCGGTATTTTTTTCTGCGGCGAGGGTCAGTAATCCCATTATGGATTTCCCATTCACTTCCTGCCTGCCTTTTTTTACAATAATATCGCTTTCGTATTTATTGGCTATCTGCACGAATATCGCGGCAGGCCTGGCATGCAGGCCCTGCTCATTTCTAATGATTAATTTTTTTTCTATCAGCATGATAAACCCTGCCTAATCAATGGATATCTTTTTGCCTTTTGTCTTGAGGGTAAGATCTATAATAACCTTTGAGAGTTTTTTGGCATCGTGTCTGACATAATTCTGGGTATTTACCACATCGCCTTCTATTACGTTATAGCCATTCTCTGTTATTTTGTCTGAATCAGCAGCAACTGGATAGGCGCCCTCTTCTTCGTATTTTTTAAGAAGCTCTTTCGGCACCTTACCTATGTTTACAATACAATAATTAAGCACATCGGCTCGTGTGTGAGTTATAAGGGCATTCATGTGATCGTATGCTGAATAATTATCTGTTTCCCCTGACTGTGTCATTACATTACAGATATAAACCTTAGGCGCCTTAGACTGGGCAATCTTTTCCGCTATGCCGTCCACCAGGAGGTTCGGTATAACGCTTGTATATAAACTGCCTGGCCCCAGGACTATTATATCTGCTTCAGCTATCGACTCAAATGACTCTGAGCTGGCCTTGCAATGCGCAGGGTCCAGATATACCCTTCGTATAGGGGAATTTTGCTTTACGATCTTCGTCTCGCCCACTGTTTTCTGGCCATTATGATATTCAGCCACAAGCTTAACCTTCTCAAAGGTAGAGGGTATAACCCTGCCTCGAATAGCAAGGATCTTGCTGGACTCTTTTATCGCCTTTTCAAAATCCCCTGTAACTTTGCACATCGCTGTTATAAACAGGTTTCCAAAACTGTGCCCGCTCAATTCTGACTCGCTCCCGAACCTAAACTGAAACAAGTCGCGCATCAAAGGCTCTGCGTCCGCAAGGGCAACGAGGCAGTTTCTTATATCGCCTGGAGGAAGTATGCCAAACTGCTCCCTTAATCTGCCTGAAGATCCACCGTCATCCGCAACAGTCACTATTGCCGTAATATTGCTTGTATGCTCTTTCAAACCATGAAGAATAGTAGAAAGCCCTGTCCCTCCTCCTATCACCACCACCTTTGGCCCTTTTTCAAGCTGACGGTAATGGTACATAATATTTACAAGCTCTTTTTCCCTCTGCGGAAGAAAAACAGCTACAAAGGATTTCAGCATCCTCTTCATGCCATATATAACTATAAGCGCCCCAAGTACTACTATAGTGCTGCCAAGGATGCTTGAACCTGTGTATCTTTTAAGTATAAGGACAATCGAACCTATGGCAATTAAAAGGACACCTGTGCCGGAAGTAAATATCCAGCGTTTTATCTTCATCCCAGGATATAGCCACTTTAATCTTCGCATATCAAACCTCTAACAGCAGGCTAAAATCTGCCTTGCAATTTTGCCGCAAAGGCCTAATGCCCAGCGCACGCGCACATGGAGCCTGTGCCTTTAAACTATGCCCTTCTTGTATCTTCTTCTTTTATAATTTTAATTAGATTTTTTTCGTTGTCTGCGGCTTTCAATAAATCCCTGAAATATTTGTCTTTAAGTAACTTTGAGATTCTTGCCAGCGCCTTGAGATGTGGGCCTGAAGATTCTATTGGTGCTAAAAGTAAGAAAAATATATAGGCTGGCTCCCCGTCAAGCGAATCAAACTTTATCCCGCTTTTAGATACACCAAAAGCGCCTATGAGTTCGCTCACATACTCGCATTTTCCATGCGGTATGGCAATGCCCTGCCCAATCCCTGTTGAGCCAAGGGCTTCTCTATTCAAAAGAACTTTCACAACCGCATCCTTATCCTTAGGCTTCAGCTGGCCGGATTTGATAAGAAGATCCGAAAGCTCTTTTATAACACTGTTTTTATCCTGGGATTTTAAATCCACTGATACCGCCTTCTCGTTCAAAAAATCTAAAATACGCATGTATTCCTCCTGTTTTACATATTTTTTAAAATTTTAACTTCCAAAAACGCCCTAACTTTACAAATGATGCATGGCACGAATTGTAAAGTTAGATATGCCACTCGCCCTTGAAATGCTCCCGTTGGTCGCATTTCAAAACAGGGCTCTCTTCGAACCCCTTGATTAATTTTGCCCTTCGACGCGCTCAGGACATGGTGAGCAAGGCCG
>Ga0172375_10010685_pt1 | contig 11854 bp, 12 predicted proteins | sample LakKiv1m_FD_114537 | JGI IMG/M metagenome (GOLD analysis project Ga0172375, IMG submission 114537) | Freshwater microbial communities from Kabuno Bay, South-Kivu, Congo - kab_092012_11.1m | ecosystem: Environmental > Aquatic > Freshwater > Lake | place: Democratic Republic of the Congo... | reverse complement strand
GACCTCATGGAAGAGTTCCGGCCGATTATTGCTGATTCCCTGGCCATCTCCGCGGTCAACAACGGCATCGTTGGACGCGATGAGTTTGTCCGGCGTGGGCCCGCAGTCGCTCTACAGGACAACGCACGCAGGAAGTTCATTCAGGCGTATGAAAGACGTCTCGACACCCTGGTTACACATCCCTTATTCGGATACCGCATAAGCTACAGACGGGTCCTGGAAGTCCAGGTGAGGCTCTTAGGACGCTTCCTTTACGGCGAAATAGACTCTTATCCCGGCTTCAGAACGAGGTGACTCCATCATGCGGTCGGTCTATATAGTCACATATGATGTCTGCGACGCGAAGCGGCTGAGAAAGGTTTTCAGCATCATGAGAGGTTATGGAGACCACCTGCAATTATCGGTGTTTAGATGCGAATTGTCCGACAGAGAGCGAGTGGAATTAATGACGCGGCTCAGGGATACGGTTAAGCACGACGAAGACCAAGTTCTTTTCTTCCCTTTGGGGCCAGCGCGCGGAATGCATGAAACGCGCGTGCATCACGTTGGCCGCCCTTACCAAGCTCTGGATCATGGAGCCATAGTGGTTTAAGATATCTTTACCGGACGGCGGGGGAGAGCTTCATGAAGAGTACTGCAGAGTGTGGGAATAGAGATTTCGAGTGCGAAGGTCAGATGAAAAATGCCGGATGTGCTCGCAAACAAAACCATGTGCAGAATCAAGAGGTTCCCCATCATGAGCGACAAGGAAACCGGGATGAGTGTTGATGTTTTGGGACGTGCTCGAAGGCCGTTCGGGAACGCCTTAGATTTGGCAAGCTTGTGCAGGCGGCATTTCCACGTCTGAGAAGACGTGGCCCCATTGAAGCGACAAATGAGCGCTTCATGTTGGGGAGATAGTCGGTGATTTCCACGTCTGAGAAGACGTGGCCCCATTGAAGCCGATCTACGGATTCCCTCAAATTTTCCCTCTGGGTCATTTCCACGTCTGAGAAGACGTGGCCCCATTGAAGCAAATGTTCGGAGCCCATATCCTCAAGTCCGGAGCTGACATTTCCACGTCTGAGAAGACGTGGCCCCATTGAAGCTTCGAGGGCGGGCAGAACACCGACGATGGAACCGCGAATTTCCACGTCTGAGAAGACGTGGCCCCATTGAAGCAAACCAGGAACCTGGTTTGTGCGGGTCGAAATCACAATTTCCACGTCTGAGAAGACGTGGCCCCATTGAAGCCGGCATATCCGCCAGCAACCTGCTCACGGCATCCTCATTTCCACGTCTGAGAAGACGTGGCCCCATTGAAGCACGATCTAGACATAGGTAAACGGTGCGACCACGTAGATTTCCACGTCTGAGAAGACGTGGCCCCATTGAAGCGCTGCCGAGCCGTGGGAGCCTCCGTTCGCGATCTATATTTCCACGTCTGAGAAGACGTGGCCCCATTGAAGCATGCGGTAGGTCAACTATGATTGCTGCTTTCACGGAGTATTTCCACGTCTGAGAAGACGTGGCCCCATTGAAGCCTTCGAGTGCCTTGCCAACCGCAAGCGATCGTTCTGTATTTTTCACTGCCTCAGGAACTCCGCACATATCTGGGCCTTGGGTGGGATAAGGCATCCCGAGCAGGTCAACTACACTCATTGGACCGCAAAGAAGTTTCATGGCTATTTGACTAGAGAACTGGAAAGGACACAGGTCGCGGAATCGCTTGGAATGGGGGAGTATTTTTGGAGCCGGGGATGGGAGTCGAACCCACGACCTGATGATTACGAATCATCTGCTCTGGCCACTGAGCTACCCCGGCCCTGGGGAGAGCAAAGAAAGGATCAAGCATAAATAGACCAAATGCCCGCGGCGTGTCAATATCCGTCAGCCCGGAATGGAAATGGGCACCGGCACGAAAGTCAACGCAAACAGTAAGACAGCTATCCAACCTAGAATCCGCCCCGTGCGGTCAAGCGGAGTGTACGGATCAAAAGGGGGAGGGTGCTTCAAACCCAGGAAAAAGACCAGCAACCCGAAAAACAACCATCCGAACCAGAAAAAAATTCCCAGCAACAGCAACAGACCATAGGCCACCAGCCCGATGAACCGGGCCCGCCTCTGACCAAACAGGGCGTAAATCACATGACCGCCGTCCAACTGGCCGACGGGCAGCAGGTTCATGGCAGTGACAAAGAGCCCGAACCACGCAGCGATGGCCGTGGGATGCAACATTATCTCCGCGTTGAACGAAAAGACCCCGAACCGCAGAAAGCACATAAGCTCCAGTATCACGGAGGAGCCGAGCGATATACCCGACGGCTGACCACTCAGCGGCCGCGCGTCCGACAAAATGATCCCCACGGCCAACAATGGTATCGCGACCACGGCTCCCGCGATGGGACCCGCTGCACCGACTTCCATCAGAACCCTCAAGTTGGGAATCGGCGAACGGATCTTTATGAAAGCTCCAAAGGTTCCAAGAGGCGGAATAGCAGGTATGAAAAACGGCGGAGTTACGTCCAGCAAATGACGCCTGCCGGTCAAATAATGACCCATCTCGTGGACCACGAGGATGGTCATCAGCGGAACAGAGAATACCGTTCCGCGCACCAGGAACCAAAACCAGGAATCAACGGTGTCGTTGGCGTAAAGGCCTCCAACGACGGTCGTGGTTATTGCGGTGGCCACGAAGAGCACTATATTGATAATCCAGGGTCGTTTTCTTATGGCCAGCCTCCAAATTCAAGATGCGTGGCACCGCAGAGCTGTTTGCGGTTCAGACGCTGCAAGCGCGCGGGCAATCCAGTGTTCATACTTGATGGTGGCCTCTCAGGTCTGACGCCCGACGGCCCGCCTGGTACTCTATGGCGCAAACACAGTTGCTATTCTCGTCCGATGAGATTGCTCCGCTTCGCTCGCAACGACAGGTCCCGGGCATGTCATTGCTAGGAGCGGAGCGACGAAGCAATCCCGTGTACTCAAGATCCGTTACCATATTTATGCCGCCCAATACTAAGCTCCTACCAGCGGTCGTGGTGGATGCGCTCGGGCCTGAAGCGGTCAGGCGGCTTCTTTTTCTCCGCAGGGTAACCCAGGGAAACCATGGAAAGCGGAATAACATGATCCGGGATGGCCAGCAACCCTCTCAAACCAACCATGCGTTCCTCCACAGGATAGATGCCCACCCAGCAAGCGCCCAGGCCAAGAGCATTGGCGGCAATGAGTATGTTTTCCGTGGCAGCTGCGCAATCAAGGGGCCAGCGACCTTTCAGGGTCTCTCTAGTGGGATCCGCGCAGACCAGAATCCCCACCTGTGCCTGTTTGAGCATTTCTGCGTGCGGATGAAACTTGCGGACCCCATCGAACGTGTTGCGGTCTCGTATCACCACGAAATCCCAGGGTTCATTTGCTGCCGTGGGAGCGCTCATGGCAGCTTTGAGCAGTTCGGTGACCATTCCCGGGGTGATGGCGTCTTCGGTGTAGCGCCGGATCGAGCGTCTGGTAAGAATAGCCTGCATTGCATCCATAGTGCTTTCCTTTTTTCTTCCACCGCCTTGGATTCCACGAAGTCCGTTTATCGTACGATCCCTACGAACAATGAAAATGGCTCATACTTGGTGTCAAGGTCGGGAATTACCGACCTGCAGGAAAAGCCATACTGATAAGGACGATCGCACCGAATCCGGCAATCAGAGTGCCGGAAATACGGTTGACCAGCCTCAAGCGGGACTCGTCAATGCTCTTGTGGAACAAACTGACCAAGCCGCTGAGAACGAACCACCAAATCGCTGAACCGGAGAATACTCCAAGGACCAGCAAGGCGGGTAGATAATATCTTCCCGGAGCTGAACCTACCCCCGAAGCCGCAAAGATGGCAGCAAACGTAAGAATGGTCACAGGATTGGTCAAGGTCAAGAACAGTGTGGAAACATAATCGGCCAAAAGCCCGTCTTCCCTTGTGGGCTTCTTTTCCTGCGGGACGGAAACGAAGATCCTCACCCCCAGATAACAGAGAAAAGCTCCGCCGATCAACCCCAGGGTCATCTGGTGGCTGACGAGGAAGTGCGAGATGAAAGTCAGACCGAAGGCCGCCACTGAACCGTAGATTCCATCGGCCGTAGCAGCTCCGAGACCTGAAGAAAGGCCGGACAACCGGCCTCGAGCCAATGTCCGCCTAATGCACAGCAATCCTATGGGTCCCACGGGTATTGCAATCGAGAATCCGATGATCATTCCCTTGAGGAAAAAGGTCAGAGCCATCCTTATCCCTATCCCGGGCATGGCCGGTTCCGGTATTGTTTCGCTCTCCGAGGGTCACGGCTTCCGCGGGGACTGGTGCGCCCCGAATCCAGGCAACTGACGTCGCACCGGAGGCTAACGGCCTTTCCGAACGAGTTACCTGTTTGCAGGTTAGACGCTGAGGGCCTTCAGCTTGCCGCGGCGATAAGCCGTATATGAAGCTACCAGGTGGCAAACCCAACCGAAGAGCCCCATGGTCACGAACCAGACCGTCCCGGCAACTATGAACCAGAAGATGGCCCGAAGAAAGTCTCCATTGTAGATCTGCCCCAAACCGGGGATCAGGAAACTTAATACCGCCGCTATTCCTGGCTGACTCATTCTCGTCTCCTGTTGCCTTCAGCCTGCCGGCTGAGTTGATTCTTGAACTGACTCCGGCAATCGGAACAATACTCGGCCTCAGCATTCTGTGGCGTAACGTCTGTGTCGTATCCTCGGTGGCCTTCGTAGGGTGTGGTGAGCGGACCGAACCGCACCATTCGAGGTCTTGCCGGCCACAAATCCGGGAACAGAAACCGCGAGCGGTGCGGTTCGCACGCCAGGTCCGTGCCGACCAGCACCCTACGAGTGTAGTCTGCGCTGATCGCAGTGCGTCACCGTGTTTGCGCCCTGACCTACTTCGCCCCACGGGGGGATTGGAGTTCTCAATATTACCATCTCTCTTTCGATCAAGTAACTCCGAGTGGCACGCCCGTACCTCGGGAGCCAAGCTAGGTTTCCTCCTTGCCTTGCCGCTAAAAAAATGAAATGCTATAAGCCTCAAGACCGGAGGGTGCACGCATGTTGCCGAAGAGACAGCGCCCGGCTCGCGAAAAGCGCGGTCACTCCCTTACGGGGGCTCGCGCGGACTGGGAGAGTCGGGAAAAAACCTATCGTGAGCGGGCTCTCAAGATGTTCCCCTGGATATGTGGGAGGTGCGGCCGCGAATTCAGCGGCCAGAGACTGCGCGAACTCACGGTGCATCACAAGGACCACAACCACGACAATAATCCGCCTGACGGCAGCAATTGGGAGTTGCTCTGCATATACTGCCACGACATGGAACATGCAAAGTATCTGGATGACGACTCCTATGAAATGGCGTCCAGCGGGGGCGACCAGGATCCATTTCCTGAATACAAACCTTTCGCAGGTCTCGCGGAGTTGCTGAAGGACAAGGAATAGCCGGTCGCACTGTCCGTCATTTACCGACCAACCGACCGCCGGCGGCCGCAGCTCTCTTGTTGATCAGGTTTGCCTGGTACCCGGCCCCGAACCCGTTGTCTATGTTGACCACCGAGACTCCCGCGGCACAACTGTTGAGCATACTTAGCAGCGCGGCTATGCCACCGAAGCTTGCACCGTAACCAATGCTGGTCGGAACGCCGATCACGGGGCTGGAAACGAGTCCCCCCACCACACTGGCAAGGGCGCCTTCCATCCCTGCCGTGACCACCACAACGTTGGCTTCAAAGAGATCGTCACAGGACAGGAGCAGGCGATGAATACCTGCGACTCCCACGTCGTAGATGCGTGTTACCAGATTGCCGAGGGTCTCGGCGGTAACTGCGGCTTCCTCGGCCACCGGGATGTCCGAGGTCCCTGCACTGACCACCGCGATATTGCCCACTTGTTCCAAGGCCTTGGGGTTAACGACCACAACGCGGGCTGTTTCGTGGTACCTGGACTCCGGCACAACCTCTCGAATCCCTTCGAAGACCGCAAGATCGGCCCTGGTGGCCAGGATGTTGTTGTGGTGCTGCGACAGCTGCCCGACAATCCCTTGAATCTGTCGAATGCTCTTGCCCTGGCAGAAAACCACTTCCGGCGCCCCTTGCCTAATACAGCGGTGATAGTCTATCTTTGCGTATCCCAGGTCGTCAAAGGGGAGCTTCCTGAGCTTCTGAAGAGCTGACTCGAAGTCAATCGCACCGTCTCGGAACTGCTCCAACAAAATTCTCAAATTCGTATCATCCATTGATCGTTCCTCTTGCTGAATCAATTGTGAGTATCAAATCTATTCTACGCCGGCGTCTTCGTACAAACTCCCGTGACGTTTCGGTCTTAACGAACAACGAAGATGCCGATTCACTTTTCATTTCTCGACAGATGCGGTTCACTTCGTTCACCACATCCTACCTGAACTGAAGACGAGCGGCGACCAGCGGAAGCCGCTGACATGTCGGGAGTCTTTGGAAAAGAGGACCGTGGGAAGACTTTTCTCCAGCAAAGTTGTCCCCCGGAATCATCTTGATAGAAAGAGTCATCACCTTTCCCGGCCCAGAATCAGGCCCAGGAACTCTCTTTCGGAGACCACTTCCAGCGAGGACCGGTCGTCGAGAAACAGCGTCCCCTGAGGCTCGATGGGGAATTGCCTGAAATATGACTCTTGTCCGGGTTCCAACCCTCCAATATCGCGCATCCTTCCGAATACTTGGCTCCACCGTGGGTCCTCTGGGGCAAAAATCTTATCTTCCAGGTCTCGTCGCTCAAGGTGCAGGCTCCTGGACGAAGCTACCAGCAAGTAGCTGTCAAACAAAGACCGCTCACCAGGAGAATGATATTTTGCAAAATAGACGTCCGGAAATACTGCGCCTGCGGTGTTGGCAATGCCCCTCAGGACTTGGTGCTTGCCCCTGGAGCCGACGTTCATGGTCAGTATGCCGTCCTCGGCCAAACGCTCCCTGAGTTCCGAGAAGAACTCCGCTGTGGCAAGATGAAAGGGAATGTGGGGCGGCCGAAACGCGTCCACGATGATCACGTCATACTTTTGCCTTCCGGATCTCACAAACATCCTGCCGTCGCCGACGTGAATCTTGAGGTTCTTCACCAGAGCAAACGGGAAATATGGGGCGGCCGCATCAAGGAGGCCTCCGTCAATTTCGACCCCGTCGAAGACGGCGTCGGGATAGAACTGTGATATGAGATATGGAGCGCAGGCGCCGCCGAGTCCTACCAGAAGCACTCGCTTGGGTATTGCCCCGCTGTTGCACACTTCGAATATCCTGGGCCCGAGGACAAAGAGGTCCTGCCATGAATCCGTGTAAGGGCGGCCCTCCAACCACAGTGACTGTATCCCGAACCCCGCATCGGCGAGCAGCATCGAGGCAAGGGCTTTCTCGCCGGTCACAGCGTCGTCAACTGGCGCCTTGAAGACCCGAACACGTTGATAATTGGTTTCCTTCTCATTTACAAGATGTGGATTTCGAAGTACTCCCCAACCCTGTAACCCCATGACGAGCCCCGTTACCGCCACAGCCAAAGCAACGCTCCAGAAAAGGGGTTTCTTCCGCTCGACGGACCAGATGGAGACCCCCAGCAGCAAAGCCCCAAAGAAATAGAACGATAACCTGGTGCCGAGAAGAGGAATCAGGAACAAGGCCGGCAGGAAAGTCCCGAGAATGGATCCCAGAGTGGAAAAGGCAAAGACCTTCCCCGCTACGCGGCCGATCTGGGACGACCTCAAGGAATCCAGGCGAATAATGAAAGGGGACGTCATGCCCATTATCACCACCGGCGCAGAAATGAGCACTGCACAAACCACGAGGGGAACAATGACCCCGCCGGCTACTTGTGCCGAACCCGCGGAGTAGCCATCGGCCTGCGCGGCGAATCTTCCCAGGGTCGCATCCATTACCGGCTGGGCAATGTAAGGAAGGAATATGGTGTAGGCAGCGGCGAAGCAGAGGAGGGAGGACAGGACCGATATTCTCGGGTATTTCTCAGCAAGAAGACCTCCCGAATAATACCCGATTGTCAACGCAATCATGGTTGAACCTATGATCGTCGTCCAAATGGAAATGGAAGTCCCGAAAAAAGGAGCCATCAGCCTCCCTGCGCACATTTCCACTCCCATGACGGCCATGCCTGAAAAAAATGCCACCACGATAAGGTAGAACGGACTTCCGGTTGCCTGATGAATTTCGTTGGATGCCATAGTCAGAAAGTCCCTTATTGCAAGCATTCGCTGAAAAAGAATAGGGGCGAGCATTTGCTCGCCCCTATCTATACCATTGTTACGCGCGGATCCGATAATCTTCTCCCGGATGAATCGCGCCTCAGTAAGAGTACCACACACCCCGCATCAGGTAATAGAGCCAGGCGTTGAAATTTCCTGAGTCCGGATCGAGGTAATAGTTGCTCGTGAAATCCATCCGGACGGTGTAGCCGTAGGCAAAGTAAAAGGCACCGCTGAAATCATCGTGGCCGGTATCGTTTCTCAGATGGAGGAGCACATCGTCAACGCGATAGATACTGCTGGCACCGTCCGCGTCTGCAGCATTGTTGAACTGATAATCAAAGTCAACGAACAGGAAGCCGGCACCCAAAAAAGTGTAAATAGCCGCCATCAACTGCGCGTTTGTCGCGCTTTCAGAGTAGTAGTAATAACCGGCGTCGTGCCATGTCATGTAAGTCAAGCCTGTCTGGTTCATGTAATAAATGTACGAGGTCCGTACGTCTCCCAAATCCAAGCGACCCGTGTTCCAGGGCCAGAGGACATCGCCGACGTACCAGGCCAGGGTCTCGGTGAGAAAGTCGTGGTCGGTGCCGGTATCGTATCCCACGTATTTATAGTACAGCATGTGAGTGGTCTCGTGGGCGGCCACGCTTCCCAGAGTGCACACCTGCATCACCCACCCGCCGTTTACCAGATCCAGGTCATTTTCGTAATAAAGGTTGATATAGTAATGGCCGGTCGAGGTATAGGCATAGCCCGCCAGGCCGTCGTTTTCGGAATAAAAGTGCAGATGCACCTTGTCACTGGAATCCCAGACGCCGTTGGTGCCCCACAAGTAGGACCCCCAGGCCTGATCCCAACCTATACCGTATAGAGCGAAAAGGTAGGCCCAGTCGGGGATATCCAGAATGTAAAATCCGTAGGCGTAATAGGCCACTTCATCCCAGGTTCCCGTCCAATCGAAATGGATGTATGAATAGTCCATTTCCCAAACCAGTTCCGTGCTCGACGCAGTGCCGGGGCAGGATAAGCCCAGCAAGGCTGCCAGCGCCAGAACGACCACAACACCCCTCAGTCCACCCGAAATCCTTGCCATGTCTCGCACTCCTAGCGATGCCACGAAACCTCACAGCGCAGACTGTCCATGAGGCCTGCTGCCCGTTTCAAAACACCTACCCGCGCTATGTCTATTTCACCAGGTAGCGTCCAGTCTGTCAAGGATATTCATGAGCCGACGCAATCGTTGACTTATCAGGGGAGCGGACTGTTTTTGTGGGGCAGGCCTTCCAGCCAGCCTATCCTGAAATGCCCATCGTGAATGGCTGGAAAGCCCGTCCTACAATTCACTGAGTTCCTAACGAAGGGTGCCCTCACCCCACGCGCGAGTGAATGCTCACAGGCCGGCAGTCCCACTCATAGCGATTAGCTGTCAAAAAGTGAATATTTTTGAGGCCGTTGCCGACGGATCTCCTCCGCTTCGAACGGCACAGCCTGACTTCGCTGCGGGGATCCGTCGGCAACGGCCCCCCAGGTTCGTGGCCGGCTTAACTGTTTGAACGCGAATCGGTATCAGCCCCCATCCGGTGGAGGTCCGCCTTCGCAGTCAATCCTGAGGACTACGAGTGTACCGCCCCGGTCAACCGCCCTATTCGTCTTTCCTGTTCGACACCATGTTGTGAGTTATGTACATACTGACGAGGTAAGCCACTACCACGGCCACATAGAACTGACCAAGTATCGCTTCCAGGACAGAGCACATCTTTGCCGCGGGGGACAGGGGAATCACATCACCGTATCCCACTGTCGTCAGCGTCACAAAACTGAAGTAAAGGAATTGGAGATGCAGGCTCGCTGCCTCGTCGCCGAAATTGAAAGATCCCGGGGAACTCGATTCCAGCATCAGATACAGAAAGGCCCAGGAATGCCCGAGGATCAAATACAGGTTAAGGGTGCCTATTATTTCGTTGAGGAAGACTCGATCCACTCTCAAGAGAGACCGTAGAATCATGGCTCCACAGTAAATCAGAAGGCTCAAAACGGCAAACGCTACCAGAAATCGCGTTGATTCGTGCAAGATGATTCTGAATTGCTCCCTGAAGAACATCTCCCCCGCCAATATCAAACCGGCCAGGATGCAAAACAAGACCGTCAAGACTAGGCCCCGAGCTGTCCGACCCCCTGCGAGCCATGCCGAGAATATGATCGTGGGGAGGAATATGCAGTCGGCAACTGTGCTGGGGATGAAAGGACGAATGATGATGAGCGCAAGTAGGATAGCCAGGAGCGCAGTATGTTTGATGTTTACCGACTCCCTGGCCGTTATCGGTTCAATGGGCGGGCTCATTCCTCAACCTCTGCCTTGGCCTCACAGCACGCCGCCCAAGAGACTGATGCCTCTCTTCAGCGGAAACCTTCGTTAAGCACTATATATCGAAAACGATTTTTGCCACGAGGCCCGAGTCGGTTTCCACTACGGAAAGTCCATGGTACGTGACCGCCTTTATTTCCTGGGAAGGTTCCCTCTCTTCCGGGCGGAGCCCTCCTACAAGTCTGGCTTTGAGCGAAGTTTCGGTGAGTTCCACTATCTCCGCGGCCAGGGGGACAAAAGCCCGGGTCTGATTTTGGTAAAGGATCTCCCGCAGCCAGTCCACCAGCAGTTCGTCGGGGCCGTCGCCGGTGACCAGGACGTCAAGCTCGGCTTCGGAAATGATTACCGGTTCGGTATCCAGGAGCTCTGCCAGGCCCGCGGCAGCGTTGAGCATCAGTTCCTCAAGGCTGGAGCCGCGAACCTCCATTCTAAGGTCTGCAGTGTGGGCAATCAGGTTCCAGCTTCGGTCAGCCGTCCGAAGGTTCTTCATCATTCTCTGCTGCGGAATCGTCTTCGGGAAGTTCTTCCTCGTCCTCTGATGACAGAGCCCTTTCTTCTTCGTCGGAGGATTCGGCCCTGGCCACGTCAACAACCTGCTCGCCGGCATCCATTCGCACCAGGGTTCTTCCTTGGGTGTTTCTGCCGATTACCGATATCTCTTCCATCCTGAGGCGGATTATCTTGCCGCCCGATGTGACGATGAGCAGGTGGTCCACATCGTCCACCATCCGGATTCCGACCACGTCCCCCAGTTTTTGAGTCACCTTTATGGTTATGACGCCCTGGCCGCCTCGATTGTGAACAGGATACTCCGAGAGAGCGGTCCTCTTGCCGAACCCGCTCGACGTAATGGTAAGGAGCGTCCTGGAGCTGTCCGCGATAACCTCCATTCCGATCACCGCGTCGTCCTTCTGCAGGCGGATGCCGGTCACTCCACGAGCCTGGCGGCCCATAGGCCGCACGTTACCCTCGTTGAACCTGATTGCCTTGCCCTTGCGGGTAGCAAGAAGGATGTCGTGGTCGCCGGTGGTGAGGTTCACGTCAATGAGTTCGTCTTCCGCCTCGATTGTGAGGGCAATGAGTCCGGTGGATCTCGGACGGGAAAACTCCGCGATGGAAGTCTTCTTTATCTTGCCCTGAGCCGATACCATTACCACGAAGCCCTCGGTGCTCAGTTCCGAGACTGCCAGGATCTTTGCAATCTTCTCGCCGGGCTCCAGCCGCAGAAGGTTCACTATGGCTTTGCCGCGGCCGTAGGGGCTTTC
>Ga0172375_10010684_pt1 | contig 11854 bp, 7 predicted proteins | sample LakKiv1m_FD_114537 | JGI IMG/M metagenome (GOLD analysis project Ga0172375, IMG submission 114537) | Freshwater microbial communities from Kabuno Bay, South-Kivu, Congo - kab_092012_11.1m | ecosystem: Environmental > Aquatic > Freshwater > Lake | place: Democratic Republic of the Congo... | reverse complement strand
GATCCGAGAGTCGGACCTACAGAGCGCTCTTCGACAATCTTCACAGGCGCGGGAAGGGCGCCGGCCTTGAGTATAATGGCAAGGTCCTTTGCGTCGTCAATCGTGCCTGTCCCCATTGATATCTCCGTATTGCCTGACGGGATCCTCTCCCTTACTACGGGAGCGGAGACTATTATAGAATCAAGCGAGAATGCTATCCTTCTTCCTATGTTTGACCCTGTAATCGAAGCCCACTTGTTTTTCGCGGTTCTGTTCATCGTAAGCTGAACCTTTACTCCGTAGGGATTGTCGCTCGTTCCTATTCCGGGAAGGGCTTCAAGTATTGCATCTCCCTTCAAAACGGGATTCCTGTCAACGAGGTAAAGCAATGTAGCCGTAGTCCCCTCTCTGTCCCTCTCTCTTCCCCACATAAGTATGTAATCCGCGGGAATCAGTTTCTTTACTTCATCAAGTGAGAGAATCTTTTTAATGACCTGCACGTTCTCCGGATAGACTATAAAGTCAGAGCCGTTATAGTCGACAGAGGAACCAAGCCTTTCATTCTCCTCGTACTTCATCTCGTCGAGCTGCTTGTCAATGTTCTCAATCAGCTTCTGAAATACGTCGTTTTCAGCCACTATCCTGAATTCAAGCTGCGCAGTCTGTCCGAGAAGAGCCTTTGCCCTCTCCCTGTCAACCACTCCGGGCAGCTGAATGTTTATTCTGTTTGCTCCCTGTTTCTCAATCACAGGCTCAGAGACTCCGAACTGGTCAACCCTGTTCCTTATTATCTCAAGCGCCCTGTCGACAGCTCCGTCAGCCTCTTCCTTTGAGAGCTGCGTCTTGTCGACTTCGAGTATCAGGTTCATTCCACCCTGAAGGTCAAGTCCGAGATGAAGCGCCCTGTTCCTAAGACGGCTTATCTCCTCAGGCTTCATTTTCACCTTGTCCTCATTGGACAGCGTGTAGTATGTGTAGGTGAAATAGAGCTGGTAAACCGCAAGCACCAGCACCAAGACTACAATCAGGACTCTCCATCTGATATCCAGTTTCATTAATCCTCCTATTGCATTATATATAATTACAAAACAAGTAAGTATAACATACTGATATAGTTATGTCAAGAAACTACATTTAAAAAAATAGGAATCAACTGATTTTCCTCTATTTTACGTACTGGAGCTTGTAGAGGTCGAAGTAATACTTTCTGTTCGCCAAAAGTTCTTTGTGCGTCCCCTGCTCCACAATCTTTCCCTTGTGTAGCGCATATATCTTGTCTGCGTCCTGAATCGTCGACAGCCTGTGAGCTATGGCGATGGTGGTTCTGTCCCTCATTATCCTCTTTATCGCATCCTGAATGAGGTATTCGGTCTCGGAATCAATGTTGGATGTCGCCTCATCAAGAACCAGAACCTTCGGCTGGTCAACAAGCGCGCGCGCGAATGCGAGAAGCTGCCTCTGCCCTGTCGAAAGGTTCGTACCCCTCTCATTAAGCATCGTAGAATATCCCGACGGAATCTTGTCTATGAATTTATCCGCATTGACGTACCTTGCGTACTCTTTCATTTTTTCGTCGCTTATGTCGCGGTTCAGGACGATATTGTATTTTATGTCGCCTGCGAATATGACCACCTCCTGCATAACGAGGCCGAAGTATGAGCGCAGGAATTCCACCGGCATATCTTTTATGTTCACTCCGTCAATCAGTATCTCTCCGGTTGTTGGGTCATAGTATCTCATCAGAAGGTTTATTATCGTCGTCTTTCCCGCTCCGGTGGCTCCCACAAAGGCCGCTGAGCTGTTCGGCTCTATGGTGAAGGAGAGGTCCCTCAGAACAGGCTCGTTCTTCTTGTATTCAAAGGAGACGTTCTTGAATTCAATTCTTCCGAGCCTCTCCTTCGGTTTTACCGGCTTTTCACTCTCCCTTATGGACGATTTCTCGTCAAGAAGGAGGAATATCCTTTCGGACGAAGCCATTGCGGACTGGTATATGTTGTACTTTTCCGAGAAGTCGAAGATAGGCCTGAAGAAGAGCTCTATGTATGACATAAAGGCAAAGAGAACTCCTATGGTGAATTCGCCGTTCATTATCCCCCTTCCTCCCACGTATATCATCACTGCAATCGTGATGTATGACATTACGTCTATGAGAGGCCTGAATATGGAGAAGACAAATAGCTGGTTCATGTTCGCCCTGTAATAATTCTTCCCAGTCACTGCAAAATCATCGTATGACTCCTTCTCCTGATGGAATGCCTGTATAAGGGAGACTCCGGTTATCGACTCAGAAAGGAATGCATTGACCCTTGCAAGAGTTGTTCTCACGTCCCTGTACGCCCCCCTTGCAAATTTTTGGAAGAGCAGAAGGAGGATTATGACGAAAGGCATCGCTCCGAGAACGACGAAGGAGAGCTTTGGAGACATTCTGAACATTATTATTATGACTCCTATTATCGTGAGAATGTCCTTAGCCGAATATATGAAAACGTCAGTGAAGAGCTCCCTGAGAGCCGCTATGTCATTGGTCGCCCTTGTAACGAGCCTGCCTATGGGATTTTTATGGAAGAAATCCATTGAGAGGGACATCAGGTGCTTCATCATCTTGTTTCTCATGTCGTACATTATGTTTTCCGAGACAATTGCGAGTATTATGACCTGCATGTAATTGAAAAGGAAGGAGAGTATGAGGAGAGCCACGTATATAAGGGCGAATTTCTTCACGCTTGACATGTCATTCGCCCTCACAACCTTCATATCTTCCTTACCGAGATTTCTCAGCTCCTTCTGGTCGGCAAATGCGTACTCGCCTGCAGATTCATGCCTGATGCCGGCCCTGTCGAGAATTTCGGAGTTTTTCTTTTCTACAGGATAGAACTTGTCCGGGAGCATTGAAGAATCCCTGAGAAGTTCATAATGCTCATCTTTGGTCAAAACGCGGGATGGAATGAATATCAGAGTGTCATTCATCCTGCCGTAGGCGGAATTCCTCTTTAAGATATCCTCAGTCTTATCGGTAATCCGCATCGCTGTGTACTCTTTCTGAATGTAATTGTCTATCGCTGTTTTCGAGATTACGGGAAGGAATATCTGAAGAAGGCTTATCACGATGAGAAAGATAAACGTGAGGATTATCTGAAAGAGATATTTTCTGGAATACTCCCAGATGTTCTTAAGCAGGTTTTTGTCCGAAGTCTTAAATTGCCTTTCTTCTTCCATTTTCACTCTTCCAGTCTTTGTATTCTGTAAAATTCCCTGTAGAGAGGCGAATTGATTATCAGCTCCGCATGGGTTCCGCTTGACTCAACCCTCTCTTCGCCTATCACGTAAATTTTGTCCGCATTTATGAATGAGGATATCCTGTGCGAAATTACTATTGCGGTTATTCCCTTTGAAAATTCAGCAAGATTCGAGAGAATCTCCTTCTCAGTATTCGTGTCAACCGCGCTCAAAGCGTCGTCAAGTATCAGTATCTTCGGTTTTCTTATGAGAGCGCGCGCGATGCAAAGCCTCTGCTTCTGTCCTCCGGAGAGCGTCACTCCCTTCTCCCCCACTATCGTTTCAAGCCCCTGCTTGAAATCAATAAGGTCCTTCTCAAATGCGGATGCCTTTACCACCCTCTGCACATCTTCGTCCGTGGCGTCCCTCTTTCCGAATTTTATGTTGTCGATTATGGACATCGAAAAGAGAAAGGAATCCTGCGGCACGTATCCTATGGAATCCCTTATTGAATCTATCTTAATCTTCCTGTAATCGCAGCCGTCAAAGAGAATCTCGCCTGCCGACGGCTCCACTATTCTCAAAAGAAGCTTCGCTATGGTAGACTTCCCCGTTCCTATCCTTCCTATTATGCCTATGTATTCACCTTTTCCTATGCTCATTGAAAGGTCGCCGAAGACCCTCTTTTCCCCGTAGGAGAATGAGACGTTTTTAAGCTCAATTCCGCCTTCAAGCTCCCTCTCCTTCGCCTCCGGAGAATCCTTTATCTTCGCATCCTCCTTCAAAAATTCATACACCCTTTTATACGACGCATTTCCCCTCTGGAAAATGTTTGACGCCCATCCGACTGCCATCATGGGCCATGTGATAATGCCGAGATAGACAAAGAATGCGACAAACTCTCCCGGAGTTATTTCGCCGAGTATGGCGAACTGCCCGCCGAAGTACAGAACAAGGGCTGCCCCAAGATCGGAGAAGAAGAATATGAGCGGAAACATTGTGCCCCACAGCTTTATCAGGTCAATGTTCTTCTTTACGTACTCTTTGCTGGTCTCGTTGAATCTCTCCCTCTCGTCATCCTCCTGCCTGAATGCCTGAACTATCTTTATCCCGCTTATCAGCTCCTGCACCTTGTCCGTAAGTTTTGAAAACGACTCCTGAACATCCTTGAATATCTTGAAGTTAAGCTTCATTGCAAAGAGCGTTATAAAGGAGATGACCGGCAGAGGAGCCATTGCTATGAGAGTGAGCTTGACGTCAAGCTTCAGCATGAATATAAGGGCTGCTATGAAAAGAAAGGTCGCGTCGAATCCGGAGACTATTCCGAATGCGGTCGACATCCTTATCGCCTGCATGTCGTTCGTCATGTGCGCCATTATGTCGCCGGTCTTTGTTCTGTTGTAAAAATTCGAATCAAGCCTGAGAAGGTGGTCATACAGCTTGTTCTTGAAATCATTCTCTATGAAGTGGGACATGCCGATTATTATCATCCTCCACGTGAACCTGAAGACGCCTATTCCCAGAGCTAGCCCCACGGTTATCAGGGAGAGGCGGAGAAGCTCATTCAGGTCATTGCCTCCCGAGGCGATCATGTCTATCGCCTTCTGCCCCATTCTCGGCACAAAGAGCTGCGCAAGGTCCACAAGGACCAGCATTATGAAACCGAAGAGCATCTTTAAGGGAGTTCTTCTGTAGTATGAAAGTATGAACTTTGCAAGCATTAAGAATTAAATATAAGGATTATTTTGTTTTTGTCAACAAGAGAAAGGGCGCCTCCCTCTTGCGGGATAGACGCCCTTCGTAAACGGCCTGTGAAGCACTTCTTGACTTACTTGTCGGAAATCTCTATGGATTTCGTCTTAGCTACGTCGGATTTCGGCAGGACGATTGTCAGAAGACCTTCGTTGAATGACGCCTTTATTTTGGTTTCGTCAATCTGCTTAGGCAGGGAGACTGCTCTGTAAAAGGCGCCGTATGACCTTTCTATCCTGTGGAATGTCTTTCCCTTCTCCTCCGACTCGCTCTTTCTCTCGCCCTCTATTGAAAGGATGTTGTTCTCGATGTTTATCTTTATCTCCTCCTTCTTCATGCCGGGCAGCTCTGCCTTGACAGTAAATTCCTTGTCGCTCTCAACAATGTCCATAACAGGAGCCCATGACTGTTCGCCGAACCTCTGGAGCATTCCTCCGAAGAAGCGGTTGTCAAACATCGAATCAATCTCCTTTCTGAGGTCGAAAAGGTCGCCCATAGGCGAATACTTCTGGATACTGTTCTTCATTCTATGTCCTCCTTGTTGTTTTGATGAAAATATAATTTTCAAGCCGGATTTGTCAAGAGAGAAAATAAATAAAAGCGTAGTACAGTGAAACAGGGACACTGCAAGCGGCGTCCCTCCGGCCACTTTATCTGTTTAACTTGTAACCTGTATCTGAATTATGGCTGTAGAATAGCGTAGCGCCTGCTTACACCGGCATACCACCTTTCCCCTTGACAAATCCGCTCTGTAACATATATTTATTCAATGAAGCAAATTCTAAACATCATAGTGAGGCTCACTCTCACGGTTCTCATTCTCTTTGTAATCTTCTCCAAAATAGACATCCGCGGAACTCTCGGAGTAATTAAAAATTCCAATCTGATGCTCATGCTCCTCGCGTTTCTCACAAACTTCGCATTCACATACATTCTCGCTCTCCGCTGGCAGATGGTTCTCAGACTCTACGGATTTTCAGTCTCAGTCTGGCGTTCCTTCAAAATATACATGATAGGGCTCTTCTTCGGCAATTTCCTTCCTTCGACAGTCGGCACTGACGTTGTGAGGGGGATATATATTGCCGATAGAGAGAGGCAGCTCTCGGACGTCATATCTTCGATACTCATAGAGAGATGGCTCGGACTTCTCGGCATAATCACTTATATAACAATTGTGCCGATTATTTTTTTCAGCAGGGTGCAGCTCAGATACTTCCTACCGCTCTCGGTCGGCGGCATAATCCTTTCGGTTCTCTTCTTCGCCTCCATCTCAAATGACCGCATCTTTGGCTTTTTCTTCGCTCTCTTCTCCAAAATAAAAGTGCTTAAAATCGGCGAAAAAATAAACTCTCTCTTCACTTCCCTCAGGATAATCAAAGACCACAGAGTACAGCTTCTGATAAACCTCGCCCTCTCATTCATGATTCAGGTCGTCTTTGTCTTTACTAATTATTTCATAGTCCTATCACAGGGGCTCAACATATCGTTTACAGACCTCGTCATATACGTTCCATTCATCTCTATAATAAGCATGATTCCTGTGACCATAAACGGCCTCGGGCTCAGGGAATGGTCATACATGACATTCTTCGCCTCCGCCGCTAAAGAGGAGACCGTTGCATTGTCGCTTTCATTTTTCATAGTAACGGTAGTATTCAGCCTTCTGGGCGGTCTTTTCTTTCTGACTGAGAAAAAAAATATAAAGGAGAAAATATGAAAAGGTTCATTGTTCTTTTTCTTTCGCTCTCCATATTTGCAGTTCTTTTGTCTTCCGAAGCTCTTCTCGACAGGGAGCTTCAAAGAGTCACCCTTGACAACGGCCTTGAGGTGATAATGATAAAGGCCGGAAGCGAACCGATAGTGACGATAGAGATAGCGGTTAAGAACGGAGCTTACACCCAGACTCCCGAGAACTGCGGTCTGTCGCACCTGTACGAGCACATGTTTTTCAAGGGCAACAGGAAATGGACGACTCAGGAGGAGTATGCGCAGAGAATAAGGGAGCTCGGCATAGTCTACAACGGGATGACGTCAAATGAAGCAGTGAGATATTTTTTCACCCTTCCCTCGAGAAATGAGGAGGCAGGGATGGAGTTCATGGCTTACGCCATAATGGAGCCCCTGTTCGACACAGTCGAACTCGCAAAGGAGAGGAACGTAGTTCTCAATGAATTTGACAGGGACTATTCCGACCCTTCATATATTTTTTACCAGCTGAATGAAGAGGCTATGTTCAGAAAATACTTCTACAGAAAGAATGCTATTGGCGACAAGAGCGTCATAGCCGGTGCCACCCAGCAGCAGATGTTCGAAATAAAAGGCAGATACTATATTCCCAACAATTCCGCACTTATAGTCGTAGGCGACATTGACTTTAAAAAGACGGAAAAGCTTGTCAGAAAGTACTTCGAAAAGTGGGAGAGGGGCGACACTCCGTCCTTCTCGTTCGAAGAACATCCTTATCTGGATTCCACGGTAAACGTCTTCACCGTTCAGGACGTCTCCGCAACCGACCTGATGATCACCTTCCGCGGACCTGACGTGGGAAAGAAAGACGGGGATACCTATGCCATAGACCTTCTTTGCGAGGCTCTCAAGCTCAAGTCACAGACTCTTTACAATGAACTCGTCACCGAAGGAGTGGCATACGGCTACTACCTCGGATACTACACGCAGAGGGACGGAGCGACAGTGACCTTTTACTCGACCTCTCCGGCTGAGAACGTTGAGCCTGCGAAGGAGATTTTTTTCAATGCTCTTAAAGAAGCGTATGAAGGTGACCTTATCACGGAAGAACTTCTCAGCCGGGCGAAAGAGAAGGCGGTTATGAATTTTTATCAGGACATAGAATCCTCAGTGGATTTCGCGCTCGGAGTCGGCTTCTGGTGGTGCGTTTCGGACATTGGGTACTTCAGGGATTACCTGGACAATCTGAACAAAGTGACGGTTGACGACGTAAAGAGGGTTCTTAGGGAGTATCTCATAAACAAGCCTTACGTTGAGGGAATAATGACGGACAGGGAATCCTCCGCAAAAGTCTTCTCAAAAGAGGGAGATTCAAAATGAAAAGGATTATATTATCGGTCATCATGGCTGTCTTCTCGCTGTCAGCCTTCTCCAAGGCGGAGATTATAACTCACTCCTTCGGTAAAAACATCATTTACGATTACTCGAAGGAGAGGGAGATTTCCACAATAACATTTTTCTTCGACGGCGGATCTATGAACTGCACAAAGGATAATGCCGGAATAGAAAAATTCATCCTTGAATCCGTTCAGAAGGGAAGCGCGAAATATTCCGAGTCCGACATAAACATTCTCTCAGACAGATACGGGCTTAGGATAAGCGTTACGGTGAACTATGATTATTCCGCCATAAGCTTCACGTCATTCAGCAGTCATTTCACAGAGGTGCTTGACATAGCGGCAGACATGCTCAGGAACCCGCTCTTTCCGGAAAAGAACGTTGAGATAATAAGGAAGAACATGATAGAGGCGATAAATGCCAAGGAGACAAACCCGGACGAGCTCGTATGGCTCAGGCTCAATGACTGGTTTTTCAGGGATCATCAGTACTCGGCCCTTCCCGACGGATACGTCGGCTCGGTTTCAAACATCACGATTGATGACATGCGAAAACACCTGCAGTTCATGACTCTGGAGAACAGGGTCGTGGCAAGCATTGTCACCGGCATTCCGAAAAAGACTCTCGAGCCCGTGCTGAAGGAGAAGTTCTCTTTCCTGAAAACCGCAAAGGGATGGAAGAAATCACTTCCATCGGAGTTCAGGAGCGCGGGAAAGGACACTACGCTTTACGTCAAGAAGGAGAATCTCGAGACAAGCTACGTCGCATGCAAGTTCAATCTCCCATCTGTGACTGACAATGACTATGCGCCTGCAAGGCTGGGAATGTCAATACTGTCAAAGAGAATCTATGAGACACTCAGAACGAAGCACGGCCTCACTTATGCCGCGTACATGGCTGCCTCAGACAAAAAGGTCAATTACGGAGTCTTCTACGTCTCCACGACGTATCCTGACAGCGCGATAGCGCTCTTCCATAAAGATATGGCAGAGGCAAAGAACGGGGGCGTAACCCAGAGAGAGATTGACGATCTGAGAAACCTTTACGAGACTTCATTCTACATGGGAAACGAAAAATCCGAAGAGAAGAGCTTCAGCAACGGATACAATTACATGGTTTACGGCGACTTTGACCATGATGCGAAATTCATGAAGAGGATCTCAAAGATGAAGCCTTCAGAGATAACAAACGTTCTAAGCTCGAGCCTCAAAGATTATCAGTTTTTGATTCTTGAACGGGAATAAAAAAAGGAAGCAGGGTTCATCGGTGTGATGTAGTAGTGTTACCGATGAAGTTAGGCCTGCTTCCACTATCAACTTTAATAATTTTTTCTAAAATGTCAAGACGTTTATTTTGTCTTCTCCACCTTGAAGGTTCCGTTGGGCTGTATAAGATTTACGGCAGTCACATTTCCGCCAGTCTCTTCAAATGATACAGAGAAGCCCGTCAGACTTTCAATGTTGAATGAATTTTTGTCTTTCGGAATGAGATTGTACTGAGGCTGCCCGGGTATCGTGAGTTTCAGTTTTCCGGAGATTAAATCAACCGAAAGAACAAGTTCTTTGAGAGAATACATGCCGACGAATTTCTTCAGGTACTCTTCAGAAGAAAATTCGCTCTCGGCAATCCTTTCAAAGCATGTTTCGTCAACGCTCATTTCAAGAGGGGCAAAGACCTTGTTCACGCTCCCGTCAGACGCAGTTTCAAACCTGAACCTCATCTCCATTCCTCCAAGAAGGTCGGACTTGCCGTCAAAGACGTCATAGTGAAAGTGTGAGAGATCCATGTCAAGCGCATTGTACTTTACGTGAAGCTTTCCGTTTTTGTAAGTCACCTTCATCTTGCCGTACCCCTTGTTTTCATACGTTCCCGCATATTCCTTAAGACCGTGTGAAGGCTTGGTATTCTTTATTCTCTGGTTTTCGGTTCCCTGATTCAGCTTCTCTCCCTCCTCAGTGCTCTCCTTTATCCTCTGGCTCCAGCTCACCGGTTCAAGATTCAAAAGCCTGTCGGAGATATAATAGTTGATTATTGAGGGAACGGGAGTGGCATTCATGTTGCTCAGCACGACGACTCCGAACGAATCTTCCGGGAAGAATGACACGAGGGCGGAGAACCCGTCTATGTTTCCTCCGTGGTGCACCATGTAATGGCCCCTGTAATACTCTATGAACCATCCCATTCCGTAGGAGGAGTATGACCTCTCCTCTCCAGACGGGCTGTTCTTTGCTATCATCTGCGGAGAAACCATTCTTGAAAATGATGCCTGCGACAAGAGTTCCTTTCCGCCGCTAACGTTGAAGACGACCCACTTGGCCATGTCATCCGCATTCGAATTTATGGTTCCAGCCGGACCCATAGCGGGAAATTCGCGGAACTCCATCTGCACGTATTTCTTTCCATCATAATAGTACGGAAGGGAATAATCCGGCGATTTGCGTGAATCAACAGTTGAAAGGTTTGTTTCATTCATCGAGAGAGGCTTCAGTATCTCTGACGTTACAAACTGCTCCCACGTCTTTCCGCTCACCCTTTCAAGCAGTATGCCCGCAGTCATGAACATGTGGTTCTGATACTGGAAAGTCTCCCTGAGCCCCTTTGAAAGAGGAAGATACTTAAGCCTCTTGTATATATCCTCCCTTGAAAAATCCGAACCGTACCACATCAGGTCATGGCGCGGAAGCCCTATTCTGTGAGTGAGAAGGTCAAGAACGGTCGCATTGTCCGAAACGTCCCTGTCAGCAAGCTCAAAATCCGGAAGATATGCCTTCACCTTCCCGTCAATGTCCAGAAGCCCCTTTTCGGCAGCAATCGAAACTGCCGTTGCCGTGAATGCCTTTGTTGAGGAGCCTATGCAGAAGAGAGTCTTTTCCGTAACGGGCAATTTTCCTTTAATGTCCCTGAATCCGTACCCCTTTTCGTATATTACGCTGTCACCCTTCACTATCGCAACCGATACTCCGGGAACATTGTGAGTCTTTATGACAGAATCCACGAAGACGTCTATGTCCCTCTTCATTCCCTCATAAGTATCAGTCTGGGCAGAGAGGGAAACAAACAAAACTGTCAGAAACAGCATGGCGGAAAATTTTTTCAAAATGCCTCCTTTTTTATTCAGTACGGATATCTGTTTAGAAAATTACATCTTATTTCTGAAGATTATAGTAATCAACTGAAAATTTCAATAGTAACCTGGGCTGATAAAAAGATGAGCCGCCCAATGCAATGCATCTATTTTGTCTGATTATCCAGAGCGGAAAACAGAGTCGCGACCAGTTCTTTGATTTGCATTTTACTAGTACCTTGCACCTAGTACCTAATACCTTTTACAGTATCCGAATGAACGCTACGCCTCCTGCCGCCCTTACATTTCATTCTCTATTGTATAGTGAGACATTTTAAGTATAATTCAAAAATACAATGAATAAAAAAATCATTTTATCCTGCGTTTTGGCTTTTTTTATGTTCGCTTCCGCTCAGGAAAAGGTCGGCCTTGTCCTCGGCGGCGGAGCCGCAAGGGGCCTCGCTCACATAGGCGTTCTGAAGGCAATAGAAGAATTCCATATTCCCATTGACGTAATGGGCGGAACAAGCATGGGAGCAATCATCGGCGGACTCTGGGCATCCGGCTACACAGCTTCTGAAATTGAATCCATCTTCCTCAACGGCAATTTAACCGAGTGGTTTACGGATTCACCGATAAAGGAAAGACTTCCGATATATTACACCATAAACGAGTACCCCACATTCCTGGACCTTTACATAGAGAACGGAAAAATACTCATTCCCGAGGGAACGCTTGACGACAAAACGATAAACTTAG
>Ga0172375_10010681_pt1 | contig 11857 bp, 11 predicted proteins | sample LakKiv1m_FD_114537 | JGI IMG/M metagenome (GOLD analysis project Ga0172375, IMG submission 114537) | Freshwater microbial communities from Kabuno Bay, South-Kivu, Congo - kab_092012_11.1m | ecosystem: Environmental > Aquatic > Freshwater > Lake | place: Democratic Republic of the Congo... | reverse complement strand
TGTTGATAATAGTGATTCCCCAGCTCTGTTCTATCGGCTTCGGCTTTCGTTTTATTATCGCATAAGGACTTCCATCTTTTGTACAGCATTCTTTCCGTTTTCACGGGGTTGATTCAAGACACACACGTAGGAAGCTACACGCAGGGGCGGATTGCGGGCGATTTCCTGTCAAGCCGAAAAGTCGACCGAGCGGAAAGATGCACACCGAAAACCACCGAAACCGCACTTGACGGGTAGCTGATGTTAGCGGCTGGCGTTATGTCTGTTTGTGTTGTTGTTATTCGTCAATAATTTTGTTTTCTAACTCTAATTCTCTAATAAGCCTTTCCACCTTTTGTTTCTCAAACTCGTATGTGAGATTTCTCCTATCGATAAAGATTTTCATCATTTTTCTATTTTGCGTGTCTATAAAGTCGTTATTCAAATGAGGAAACGTAAAGGCTGAATTTAATATGAATGATGAATTAAGATTGTTACCACCGTCTTTAATAAGACTCAGATTTACGTCCTTAAACAAATTAAACAGATTCGAATCACTTGTTAAAAAATAGGGTGAAATATTATTACCTAAAATTTGAAATAATAGGAAACTATTGGATGTTGTTCTTGCGTGATAAATATCCCAGGATGTTCCGATGAGCTTCTTTTTTACTTCGCTGACTTTGCAGTCAAGACCAATCATTTTCCTGTAAACTGAATTACCACCAAAAACGTTTAAGGCTAGTCGATATTCTGCTGCTCGCATACTATCTAAAACAGTTACCATCCAATCAAGGAATGAATAAATGTTTGCTTCAGCAGTTTCTTTTGCTAGACCATTTTTAGCAAGACTTCTCATCTTTAGTAATGCACAATAGCTATTCATTAATGGTGGTTCTATAACTTCATATGGATTGGGCAAATCAAGTGAAATGTCTTTTAAGATGAAGTAATCTCTGCTAAAATCGTATTTGAATTTTCGAAAATCCTTTAATGGTATTTGCTTGAAAAAGTCAATTCTGTGTTTGAAGTCACGGAATTTATTAATATCAAAATTTCCGTCTTTCCAGCAAAGTTCCATGAGTCCAAAAAATGGACTTAATTCTATAGGTTTGTTGTTGTGCAGATATTCTTTTAAAGATAAGATTTTGGAAAAATCAATATTAGTCGCTTTCAAACCATAATCTACAACCTTAATTATGTGCAAACAGACACAACTGTCCATGAAAATAATAGGTTCAATTCCTGATTGAATGGTAGATAATATTTCGCTGATTTCGGGCAAATCAGTTTGTCCATTCTCAGAAAAGCAGCTATATGTATTTTGTGATGTCAAGATCGTTTATATTGTTTGCAACTGTTGATTGTTGATGTAGTGTCCACTACGCTTGCCGCTAACGGTCGTGCATATGCTTTGTGGCGGACTTTAAAAGACAAATCTTTCTGCCTACGATGATTCATATTTGGAACTAAAGTATTCATTTTCATAACGTAACCCGCCATAAAGTATATGCATTGTTGGGTGCTGGTGTTATTTTGTCCATTGTCTTTTGTAATTCTGATTTGTTTTTGTTGTCCACGTTTGTTAGATAGCTCTTATTTCATTCTTCTATAATGAATCACTTCTTTTCAAAGAACTATTTCATAAAAGATTATATATTAGATAAGTACCGAATTATCCATGCTTCCCAATTATCGGATTTAATTCTTTGGCAAAATAAGACTCTAAAACATACATTAAATCAGCCATTTCAGGTTCAAATTCAAAAATATAAACTTTCAATTTCAATGATAATTCTTTCGCCCAATGATAAAGTTGCAAACCGTGTGCGTATGAAAGATTTCCGTTTTTATGAGTATGATACCCCAAATGCATTATCAAACGCCCCCAAAATAGACTTTTTACTTTGCCAACATACAAAATGTTGCCTTTTTTTGGATAATTACCTTTGATAGCAGGCGTATTGCGATCTATTGAGTTGATTTTATCAACAATAATATCTGGTGTTATGTCAGACAAAATTTCAAAATAATAGACGCAAGGACTATGTTCTATTTTTTGAAGTTTATCAAATAAATCTTTGTACATTACGGAATGCCGGATATCTTCCTTTAAATATTTTTCTGCCAAATCGGCACAATTTATTTCATATTCCGAAATGCTTTTTGTACCTACTTTGGAAACATTAGAAAATTTCCTGGTAATTTCATGTCCAAACTCTTTTATTTCCTCATTATTGATTTGCATAATTTTATTGTTTATTTAATGGTTTTACTGGATATGCTGGCAATTTAAAAGACATGAAATCATCAAATCCCGCTACATAAAATTTAAAAGTAACTTCGCCTGAATCAGTTAGCCAAAAACTACCTGAAGAATCAAATCTAGTTTGGTCGTCAAATGATGAGATTGCCAAATATTGTTGGGATGGTCCTTCAATTGTGGCTATGCTGTTTTTTACAACCACATAATCATAATGTGCAAACTCATTTGTTGTGCTTAAATTAAATGTCGTGTTATGGTCTAATACTCCATTAGTTGCACTACCTAAATAGTCATATCCTGCATAAGTAAAATCGATTTTACCTGTAGCAAAACCGTTATAACAATTAACTGTTACATCAGTTGGTTTATTAAGTTTATCGTTTTCGTTATCCATAACCCATTTACCAAAAATATTAGAATACCAAATCCTGTTATCGTAGTACTTAAATTGACCGTGTAACTGTCCATCCTTATAAATAGCTTTAATAATCATTTTCCCTTGTTGACGAGAATTAGTTGAGGAATAAGTAAGAGAATATGCTCCGTGTCGAACTTCATTACCTAAGGAATCTAGATAAAAACTGTAATTTCTTGTTGCCAAGCCGTCATCGCTTTTCTCATTAACAGCCTTAATAGTTCCTCGCTTAGGCGTAGCAGGATTTAAATCAAAATAAGTAACTCCTGCCTTTTTGAATTGTAACTTCCTCCGCTCCTGCAATATAGCTTGTATGGCTTTTTCATTGTTAATGATATTAATCGAATCTTGAATGGATTTAGCTATTTGAATAGAATCTTGCTGTAATTTATAGTACTCGGGACTTTTCCGCCAACGTACTTCCGATATTAACAGTCCAACAAATTCATTATGCCCAAACATTGCACTCGAACCCATTGATGTACAAACTGTATCATTTCCCTTGATTGTCCAATCATAGTACCATTTTTTATCGCTCCATTGTCTGGGCTTCATCCACTCTTTTTTGATTATTTCGTCTTTCCGCAAACCAACATAACTATTGAATTCAGAATTTCGAGGTTTTACCAAAATATAAACGCTATCGTCTATTACAAACCATTCACCTGAGATTTCACCTTTTGAGGGATTATCGACAACGACATATCTCTCCCAAGTTTGGTCATAAATAGTATAATTTAAAGTTTTCTTTTTTGCACCTTTGGGTTTTTCTACAATTGGAATATTCTGTCCTACTGCGAAGATTGTATAAAGCATAAATGCCGCTAAAATGCTGATTTTTTGTAATTTTTTTTGCATATATCATTTAATTATAGTGATTCTTATTCTACAAAATCCATCTTTGCTTTTGAAAATTAATTACTCAGATTAAAATTCCTCTGTTTTGAGTAGTAGAAAATTGGCTATCTGGTGCACTTACACTTGCACCCAACGTAGGAAGCTACACGCAGGGGCGGATTGCGGGCGATTTCCTGTCAAGCCGAAAAACAGCCCGAGCGGAAAGATGCACACCGAAAACCACCGAACCCGCACTTGACGGGTAGCTGATGTTAGCAACAGGCATTCGTTTATGATATCCAAGATTGAATTTCATGTATTATTAATTTATTTCCTTTAAGTTCCAAACGAAATAATTCTCCGCTTCCTGCTTCTGGAGCAGACTGACAACCCAAATCTAAATATCCAACTTTATCATTATACATGATGAATTTCCAACAGTATGACTTATTGTATCCGTTTAGTAATTTTTTCAATTCTGATTCCTTTTTAATATCAATCTCACCAACCGTATTGTATTTGTTTTTTAATTCTATGGTTTTGAATACATTGTCTACTTTGTAATCTGTGAAATCTCCTGTTTTATTAAGACAGAAACCACCCTGCCAATAATACTTGAGGTTTTTTTGATGTATTTCTAGTTTGTTTTTGTCAAAGAATTTGCTGTCAAGACTGTCCAGAGCCAGTAAAATTGTATAACAATTATAATTGCAATCTTCAAAAGGCGACATTAGCTTTTCTTTTTTTCTTGCATCCATTTCAACCTTGCCTTTTAAATAATCAGATTCATAGACTTTTGACTTTACTTCCCAATCTTGGTAATATTGAAATAGAAGCGAATCTGTTCTATTGGTTGCATTTACAATTAATGCAACTAATGCGTCTTGTGAAATCCTTGGCAAACTATGAAATTCATCTGGCTTATAATTTACTATATCATTCCTTTTTCTGTCAAAGAACCCATAAAGTATCTCTGGAAGATTTTTGTCTTTTATATGTAATGCATAATCAACGAGAAAACTCTCCGATTTATCTGAATATTTGTCAATTACAGTCTGCTTTATAAGTTTTTCTGCTACCAATTTATCAATGTAATATATTGGTAAATCACTTGTAAGATTTAAAGCAGAGTCAAGTCCAAAATCTTTTGAAATCCTAATCAGGTCTTTTGTATTTAATCTTCTCAAATCTTGTCCTGAAACATTCAAGGATAAAATTAGAAGTCCTGCGAGTAATATGTCTTGTAGTGTCTTCATCATGCTTGTTGCTAACGGCTGAGTGTAGCGGCAGTAAGGGATTGCGGGCGACAAAACTGTCCATCACCACCAAAGTTTGAGCGGGGCAGAATGCCTGAATTGCCGATGAAACCCTTATTGCTGCTACACTTTGTTAGAGCCATGTGCATTTTATCTTTTACATTTCTCATTTAAGTCTATCATGAGTTTTGTAATTTCAGGAGTACGAAATCTATTTACTTTGTCGGTAATTTGATTTATTAATTCATTTGTTTTATTTCCAGCGTACCAAGAAAGTTCCAAATGTCCTTGTTCATTATCCGTTCTTTGAGTAAATTCTGTTTCAATAAACTTGTACCTATGAGTTTCACCATATAAGTATTCTCTTTGTCCGCCACTACCAATAACATCGCAGGAATCAAAACAACTTATAACGGGAGCAAAATCGGGTGTTTTTAAAAGATTAGTAGCTTCATCTACTTTAACTAAAGATGGATTACACCATAAATAAAGTCTATTAACATCCCATAAAAGAACAATGGAATCATGTTTATAATCCTTAATGAACCACCTGTATTGTTCTTGATTAATAGAAACAAAATCCCATGGATTAATGATTCCTTTAGAGAAATGCGTGAGCATAGAAGATCGAAATTTCATAAAATAAAATTGTCTAATTTCTCCTCGTCCCCAGCATAGCTCAATAAATGCATTCCATTTTTCTACGCTTTCGCTTTCAAACATTTTAGCAGCTTGGCTAATTAGTTCATTTTTCATAAATTACAAGTTAAAGGTTATTACAAATTTCAAAATATTGTTTTAAGAACTCAGTCATACGATGATTGGTTTTTGGTATTATGTCAAGACATTTATTTAACCATTGAACAACGAAATCATTAAAAGGTCTAATTTCATATTCGATTGGCATTTTATCTGGAAGTTCTATTAGTTTTGACCAATTTTCATCTTGTGGTTTTTGGAGTGAGTGAATGTCCGGATATTTAAATAGATCAGGAGGCATATAAATAATCCTATATCTATTCCGATTCGTTTCGTAAAAACTTGAATCTACCTCTTTGGTTTTAAGATAAATTTCTTTATGCCAATATCTATATAACTGATTTTGCTGATCAATTGCTCCATTTGATTTGTTTTCAACAATTATCACACTTTCTGGGTTATCACGTTTAAGTAATATGTCTATTCTTCCAGTTTCAGCAGTAATTCTCCACTCACCTTTATCGGGTTCATCTATTTCTAATAATCTCAAAAACTCTTTTAGAAACAATTTTTCCTGACCGTGTTCAGATTTTGGATTTAATAATTTAACTATCAGCCTACTATGTAATGTTTCATCAATATTAAAAAATGTCAAAGCATTAAAATTGGTACTATTCGTTCTGTTTTCTTCAAAATCAATTTTAATAATATTTTGCATCCTCCCGAAAACAAAATCTAAGTCCGAATAATATTCAACACTCTTTTTGATTGAATCTATGTAGACTTTAGTGTAATCAACTAATAAACTGCTTATTTTAGAAATATCAATAAATTGATTGCTACCAAAATTTAACTCTTCAAGTGAATTATTTATTGATTGTAGTGCAAGTATATAATCTGTCTCAGATTGTTGATAAAAAAAGCAATAAGAATCAATAATGCCTTTACAGTTCTCAATATATGATTCTCTGGATTTTCTTTTAAGACCAACCAACCGATTTAAATCATCACCTAATTCTAAAATTTGATATGCAGTGTCCATTACCATTATGTTATTAAATCATAAGTACCTGTCCGTTTTCTTTGCATTGGCTCTAACGGTTGGTACATGTTGTCGGGGCGGATTTCGGAGAGCGTTCCTGTCCGAAGGACACGGAACTGCGAAACGAGAATCCGCAGTTGGCGTACCACCGAACCCCGCCCTGCAATATGTATTTTGTTATGCGCTGCTTTTTATTTCCATTCAATTTTTAAATCAGTCCAATCTTCGTAAAATCTCAATAACTTTTCTTCGTTGTCAAATTTCCAATAACTTCCATTTCTCTCTCTGTCTTTCTTGGTTTCGAGCCAAAATTCATTTTGATTTCTTGTCATGAGAGTAACTTGTCCATTAACAGTAATTCCCTCTCTTTTTATTGTTGGATTTTCAATTATTAAGCTTTGGTGAAAGACGGGCATTGAGTATTTATACTTTTTGTCATCTTGAATCCAGTCAAAAATATCTCTGATTTTAATTCTTTTATTACTGTCCGCTGAATACAAAAGTTCAGTACTAATTGATTCTTTTGAGTATAAAATTGATGTGTGCATTCCTTCCAGAACTAATGCGTCAAGGAGCGGTTTGAAATCTAAATCTCCAGTCAACAAAGTTGCCTTGTCCATATTTTTACGATAAGAATGTCTTAGCATATCTACAGCAATCATAATGTCAACAGCTTTTTGACGAATTTTATTTTTGCGTCCAAATGTTACACCTTCAAATACATGGTAATTATTAAGAAGTTTTAAATCATTATAAAAGTCTTCACGTGTTTGAATTCGTTTTTGAAAGTCATTATCAGATTCTCCGTTTCTTTTGCCAGGCAAACAATTGTAATAAAATACTTTATTGTAACTACTCCCAACCTTTGAATAATCAATTTCCACATTTTCAGTGTCCCAAAACTCGGAACCAATTTTATTGAGAATTTTGTCGAAATATCCACCATCTATAAAAAGATAGTGAGTTTCATGATTTTTTGAATTTATCTGATATGTAAGCATCTGTTTTATTTAAAGTTGCGCATAACGGTTGAGTGTAGCAGCAGTAAGGGATTGCGGGGCACTTTCCTGTCCACCGACCTAAAAGATTGAGCGGGGCAGAACGCTTGAATTACCACGAAAACCCTTATTGCTGCTACACTTTGTTAGTTGCCGTGCTCCTTTCTATTGGCTGCTAATATTGATGTTATCAACATAGCCTTCGTAATCCCATCCATTTCCACCAATATAGATCTTACTGATTCTTATTGCATCAGGTGCATAATCATGCAATTTAAACATTTGGTTCATTTGCCATACATTTTGAGGAACATCAGGGAAGACCACGAAGATTATTGTCCCATTTGTGTGCGAGACACCTCCACGGTAGTTATAGCAGAACCTTATATCAGTAGAATCATTATTTGCATCCCAAAGGCGCAGATTAACAAAAGCTGGATATTCTTCATCTGTCCAACCCGCACCATCTCCAACATCTGAAAATACAGGGTTTATATCGAAACTGATTTTGGTATTGTCGGTCACTTCAAGATTAAAACTATGCTCAATCTGTGTTCCGGTTCCACATCCGGGTGCGTTTGTTTTTAATACATGAAATTGGCCACTAACAATGTCAGCGGTGCCAGTAACATGACAACCTTCTCCACCTGGGAAAAAGTCCCAATGTGGGTTATTTGTAAAATCGCCATCTTCAAAATTATCTGTGAAATTGGTTGTTGTTGGAATTGTTGTATCTCGTTTCTTTAACCAAAGAGTTACAAAACCATTTTTGAATTCAACGTTTTGAGGCTCAAAATCTGCATTACAATCTGGAAATGTAAAATTATATTTGTTCCACTCGTCATCATTATTAAAATCGTCGTGGAAATCAGGAGTTGAAGAAAATCCACCACTTTCAGTCCATGGATAATGTTCTGCCCAGTCAAATTCGACATTTATTGGTAATTCATTATCATTCAATTCACCACACCAAGCATGATTATTAGATGGCCATATATTTAATGAAAAGTTCTGTGCAGCCGTCAAATTATTCTCAATTTCTGATTTTGTTGCTCTGCTTACTTCTGTATCATCAACAAACCAAGCTATATATGTTTTCGTCCATTCGAACGAATATTTGTGAAACCCTTCATCAGTATTAAAATTTAGATTTGAAAAATCACGTAAATCAACACTATCAACATTCTCCTTAATATTCCATTCACCATAATGATAATTTGTCTCAAATTTTTTCTTGTCATTGTTTGGATTTACCAGTTCTAAATCTATTTCTTCACAATTCGTACGAAACCAGGAAGCCCAATCATCAGGACGCATGTGAAAGGTAAAAAAACCAACAACTACTCCACTCTTACGCATTGGTTTCATCCTAACTACAAAACGACCATATCTAAATTGTTCTTTTGTTTCCATGCCACCAGCAAAATAAGGTTTTTCATTTGATGTTGGTGTTGGGTTGTCATTGCTATTTTTGCAACTATTTGCAAGAAAAGTCAAAATTAAAATACAAATTAATTTTGTCATTGCTTTCATAGGTATTCCTCCTAATATTTAAATTGGGGCTGATTGTCTTTTTCTACCAAAATGCCCAACCCCATTGGTAATTGGATAGAATTTATATTATAAAGTTTGCTTTATGTCATTTTTAGCATGGCAACTAACGGTCGGAACTATGTGCAGTTGGGGATTGCGGGTTGCTTTCCTGTCGAACCCCAATGCCGTTGTTGCGGGCTGCGGACATTCTTGTCCGCTCCGAAACCCCAATTGACATATAGTTTTTGTTATGGGCTGCACTTCTTTCTATCTCAGTCATTTTTGTATTTGTCTAATTGGTCAATTACTGTTAAAGCTGCTGGGTAAAAGTATTGACCTGATGTATGTTGCTTTTTAATTTTTTCTATTTCGTCTTTATAATAGTCAAGTGTGGCTGCGTTTATCTGTAATTGTCCAAGTGTAGCCTTGAATAAAAAGTCAAAGTATTTTTTGTCTGGCCTGTTTGATGCTTTTAACAATTGTCTGCAAACTAAACCAGTTGTCCCGTCTTGAAAGGTGTGTTGGTCTAACGCAACTATGTCGCCTGAAATAAATTCATACAAATTAGTGGGGTCATTCTCGTCAAACTCATTGTCTGGTAAAATTAAATATTCGTTCTCGCTTAATTTGCGAGCATCTGTCGGAGTCCATACAATAGAACCGTCAATTAACTGGATATAAACCTTGTCAGTTGCGTCGTTTAAATTGTCAATATTAATGCTCAAATCTGTCACTGTAGCGTTTTTAGTGTTGCCCATAACGGTTGAGTGTAGCAGCAGTAAGGGATTGCGGGCTTCGTTCCTGCCAAGCCGCACAGAAGTTTGAGCGGGGCAGAATGCTTGAATTACCACTGAAACCCTTATTGCTGCTACACTTTGTTAGCGTTTCTTTGATTTCTTTTTCTATATACATCTATATAACAGAATTATTTCAACTTTGATAAAAAACCATATATATAACCTCCAACCAATCCACCAACAATCAAAATAATAATATAGAGAAAATTAGAAATTGAGATGTGAGGCGCAATTTTGTAAATTAAGAAAACAATACCTACAGCACCAATTAAAGAACCAAGATTTAGAATTTCACTGATATTATGTTCTTCTTTCTCATTTCTTCTGGGTTTGTTTATAACTTTGCTATTTTTTTTAACTTCCTTATTAAATTTTTTATTGGAATTGTCAATCTCATTATCATAATTAATCGAATTATAAGCTTGAGATTTTTTTAATTGGTTAATAATTTCTTGCAATTTACTATAGTCATTAAAATCTTCATAAGTAGCCTTTTTGTTTATAAAGCGAAACACAAGCAATTTTCGCTGTGTAAAATATTCGACTGAAAATATTCTACCAACAAAAAACCAATCATATTCTAAATTAATATCTTTCACCTTAGAAATAAACAATCTTTTATTGGTAATTAAAATCTCAGAATCAAAACAGGTAATGAAAATTTCATCATGATAAAAGCCTATATCCTGTGCAATTTTATTAATTGAGCCGAAAGTTACTATTTCTACTAAAGATTTAAAATCATCTAATGACATATTTTTATCAATGGTTGGTAAAACTGTATCAATATCTCTGATTTTATTTTCTATCCATGCATCATAAGAATGTTTATAAAACAGCTCAGATGAAATTTGAAAGTCTTTGCTCTGATTTTCCATAGAAATTCTATCTTTATAATTGTTAAACACTCAAATCTATTTTCTTATCGTTTGATTCTAATATACATAATAATTTGTCAATAGCTTTCTTATGCTCTTTTTCAAAATCAGAGTACGAATACATAATTGGTTTTTCGTTATCATTTAAATATCCAAAATATCGTGTAGATTGACCCAACATTTTTGTTCCCGGATTTTTGGTTGCATGTTCAAATGAATCATTAATATATATTAATAAATCGTGATATACCATATATCTCTCCATGTTTTTAAAGGAGGGTATGGAATAATTCCTAAAATATTTATTGATTTCGATAATCCTCCAATGGAAATCAAATGGGATTTGTAGATACCATATATAATCATTAAAGGAAGAAAGCCTTACTTTATTATCTTTAAATATATATGCATTTTGAATAGCTTCTTTAATTATTTTATTGTTTATTAGCACTATTTCCTCTTGGTTAATAAACCAACTCTTATTTTTAACATTAATCATCATACTGTTAATAAAATAATATCCTAATATAATAGAATAATTTTTCAGAATACTTCCAGTATTAATTTTGGACAATAAGCTATTTCTAAGCTCTAAATTGCTTTCGTATCTAATTGTTATTAAATTAAAAATGAATGACCAAAGATATGAATCCTCAATAGGTCTTATTCGTGAGGAAATAACTAAATAGTAATTTTTATTATCAAGAATCAACTCTATAATGGTTGGATTTATACAAAAATCAACATTAAAATCGAAATATTTTATACGTCGAAAACTTGATATTTTCTTATTTAGGTTAAGATTGAAGATAATCAATTCATTTTTCCCAAATATAACATATTGCCTAAACAGAAAGTAGTTTTTAACACTAATAAAAATAACATCATGTATTTGTAATTCTACTTTTTCATTTATTTTAATTATACTTCCAACTTTTTCAAGTCCGATTTTAAATTTCTTCTCTGAGTAGCTTATTCTAATATTTTTTTTCATGTATTAAAATATTTAATGATTTGTTTTTTTCAATGAACGCTAACGGTTGAGGCTATATGCAGTAAGGGATTGCGGGCTACTATCCTGTCCATCGACACGAAATTTTATGCGGGGCAGAATGCTTGAATTCCCACTGAAACCCTTATTGCATATAGCCTTTGTT
>Ga0172375_10010677_pt1 | contig 11857 bp, 11 predicted proteins | sample LakKiv1m_FD_114537 | JGI IMG/M metagenome (GOLD analysis project Ga0172375, IMG submission 114537) | Freshwater microbial communities from Kabuno Bay, South-Kivu, Congo - kab_092012_11.1m | ecosystem: Environmental > Aquatic > Freshwater > Lake | place: Democratic Republic of the Congo... | reverse complement strand
GCGCGTAGAGTCACGCTGTGCGCTGCGACGTGTTGGCCGTTGGTACCGAGCTGCTGCTCGGGCAGATAGTCGACACGAACAGCGCATGGATCGGCGAGCAGCTTGCGCTGAGCGGCATCGACTCCTACGAGCACCGCGTCGTGGGCGACAACAACGAGCGCATGGTCGACGCACTGAGCGACCTCCTGTCGCGCGCGGACGCCGTGATCGTCTGTGGCGGTCTCGGACCCACCCAGGACGACATCACGCGCGACGCGATCGCCGAGGTGATGGGCGTTCCGCTCGAGCGCAGGGCCGAGCTCGTCGAGGAGATATCCGCGATGTTCTCCGCCCGCGGGCGCGACATGCCGGCGACGAACCTGCGCCAGGCCGATGTGCCTGCCGGTGGTGCGGCAATGGCGAACCCGCTCGGGACCGCACCGGGGCTGCGCTGCCCGGTGGGGGACGGAGTCGTGTACGCGGTGCCGGGGGTGCCTTATGAGATGCGGGCCATGGTGCGTGATCACGTGCTGCCCGATCTGACCTCCCGATCCGGAGGGCCATCCGCGCTCGTGTCGCGCTCGCTGAAGACCTGGGGCACTTCGGAGTCCGCACTGGCCGAGATCGTCGCCCCCCGCGTCGATGCGCTCGAAGCCGTGGGGAACCCCACGATCGCGTTCCTCGCTCGTGGATTCGAAGGCCTCGTCGTGAGGATCACCGCCAAGGCGGCGTCGCGCACAGACGCTCTCGCGCTCGTCGATGCCGAGGAGCGCGAGGTGAGGGCGCTTCTCGGAGATCTCGTCTTCGGCGTAGACGACGAGACGATGGAGTCGGCGGTGATAGCGCGGCTCTCGGTGCGCAGGTGGACCCTGGGCGTTGCGGAGTCGGTGACCGGTGGCCTCGTAGGAGCGCGGCTCGTGAACGTGCAGGGAGCGAGCGAGGTGTTCCGCGGCACGATCGGGTCGTATGCCACGGACGTGAAGCGCAGCGTGCTCGGGGTGACGGCCGAGTCCGTGGTGAGTGAGGAGGCGGCCGCCCAGATGGCGGAGGGGGCTCGAAGAGTCCTCGGATCCGATGTCGGGATCGCGATCACGGGTGTCGCCGGTCCGGCGGAGCAGGACGGCCGTCCGGTCGGCACCGTCTGCCTTGCCCTGGCTCTGCCGGGCACGGCGGCAGAGGCCGTATCGGCGCACCTGCCAGGCGATCGGGAGCGCATCAGGCAGTACGGCACCATCTCTCTGCTGAACCTGCTGCGGCTCCGTCTCGACGGTCTCGGCTGAACAGGAGCGAACGATGCCGCCGAGGCTCACACCGAATCTCGACGTAGGCGATCTCGATGCGATGAGCGTGTTCTGGTGCTCCGCGATCGACTACGAGCCGGACGGTGGTGCGGGGCCCTACCGTGTCCTGAGGCCGCGCTCGGGGGAGGGTCCCAGGTTCCTGCTCCAGCAGGTGAGCGAGGGGAAGACCGCGAAGAACCGCCTGCACCTCGACCTCGACTTCGACGTGGGATTCGACATCGAAGCCGAGGCGGCCCGCCTCGAGGCGCTCGGCGCCCGCTGCCTCTCCGGCGTGGTCGATGAGTACGGCAGCCGGTGGATCGTGATGGCCGACCCCGAGGGGAACGAGTTCTGCGTGTGCGCGCAGTGATTGCCGTCTGCGCGACGCCGGTGACGCGAAGAGCGCACTGAGACATGGCGCGGGCCTTCGTGGCGGTGGTACCTCCAGGCGAGGTCCTCGATGCCGTCGAGGCCGTGGTGGCGAGAGCGCGCGCGCACGTGCCCGGAGCGCGTTGGACGACCCGCGACAAGTGGCACTTGACGCTGCAGTTCCTGGGCGAGGGCGTCGATCTGGATGCGGCGGCCGAGGCGATGGACGAGCCGGCCGTCGAGCGCGAGAGCGTCAGGCTGGGAGGTGGGGGAGCGTTTCCGGGTGTGCGCAGAGGCACCGTGCTGTGGATCGGGGTGGCTTGCGGCGGCGGGATGCTCGCGAAGCTCGCCGAGTCGGTGGGCGTCGCGATGTCGCCGATCGGCTTCGAGCCCGACGGCCGGCCGTTCCGCCCGCACGTCACGCTCGCGCGCCTGAGAGCGCCGGGCGATCTGCGCGGCGGTACCGATGCGGTCGGGCGCGGGCCGGTCGGGCCGGAGTGGGTGCCGTCATCGATTGCACTGATGGAGAGCTACCCGGGCCGGGATGGTGCCCGTTACCGGGTGCACGCCACGTTCCCGCTGCGCTGAAGGGGCCGTCTCGCTCCAGCGGAGGCAGGCGCACGGCGGGTCGTAGGGGCAGATCCTTGCCACGAACGAGTGTTCGGACTACCGTGTCACACGCGTGGAGTTCCACGCATGTCGGTCGAGTGTCACACCCCCCCGTTAGGGTCGTGATCGGATTCGCAGGAGCGAGGAGCTTCCCCCGAGATGACAGTCGTGAAGAGGCCGCGGGAAGCGGCGAGGAGGGGTTCAGCGGTGGAACGTGACAAGGCACTCGACATGGCTCTGGGGCAGATCGAGAAGCAGTTCGGCAAGGGGGCCATCATGCGCCTCGGCGATCACGCGAACGTCGGGGTGGAGGCCATCCCCACCGGAGCGCTGGCGCTCGACCTGGCGCTGGGCATCGGTGGCCTGCCCCGCGGCAGGATCGTCGAGATCTACGGGCCGGAGTCGTCGGGCAAGTCGACGCTCGCCATGCACGTGGTCGCCGAGGCGCAGCGCAACGGCGGGGTCTGCGCCTACATCGACGCAGAGCACGCCATGGACCCCGTGTACGCATCGGCCATCGGCGTCAACGTCGATGATCTTCTCATCTCCCAGCCCGACACGGGGGAGCAGGCGCTCGAGATCGCCGACATGCTCATCCGCTCCGGCGCTCTCGACGTGCTGGTGATCGACTCGGTCGCCGCCCTGGTACCGCGCGCCGAGATCGAAGGCGAGATGGGCGACACGCACGTGGGGCTACAGGCGCGCCTCATGAGCCAGGCGCTCCGCAAGCTCACCGGCAACCTCAGCCGCTCGCGCACCATCGCGATCTTCATAAACCAGCTTCGTGAGAAGATCGGCGTGATGTTCGGCTCACCCGAGGTGACCCCGGGCGGGCGGGCGCTGAAGTTCTACGCGTCTGTGCGTCTCGACATCCGCCGGATCGAGGCGATCAAGGACGGCGCCGAGGTAGTCGGCAACCGCACACGGGTGAAGGTGGCGAAGAACAAGTGTGCACCGCCGTTCCGCCAGGCCGAGTTCGACATCATGTACGGGCGTGGCATCAGCCGTGAAGGGTCGCTCCTCGACGTCGGTGTCGATCTCGGCATCATCAAGAAGGCAGGTGCGTGGTTCACCTACGAGGGGGAGCAGCTCGGTCAGGGTCGGGAGAACGTCAAGAGCTTCCTCGCCGAGAACGTAGAGCTGCTCGTCGAGATCAGTGAGAAGATCCGCAAGGAAGTGGGGATCGGAGAGGCGTCAGACGAGGTCGTGCTAGCGGATTCGGAGAGCGAACCGAGCGCCGAGATCGAAACCTGAGCTCTCAGAGGATGCCGTTGAGAATCGCGATGGCGCCGGTCGCGGCGGCGAAGACGAGGACTGCCGGGCGCAGCCAGCGAGCGTCGAGAGTCGACGCGAGCCGCGTGCTCACCGCGACACCGACGGCGATCGCCGGGGTGAGTGACAGCGCGATCCAGACGTGACGCCATGCCATCGAGCCGGTTGCGGCGAGGATGGCTATGGAGAAGGAGGTTCCGAAGAGGAAGCTCGCAGCGAGTGTCGATCGCATGGTCTCGCCGTCGCGGTGCTGATAGAGGAGGGCGAGCGGGGGGCCGCCGATGGCAGCGGCGGTGCCCATCGTGCCTGAAGCCAACCCGGCAACGAGCGAGGTCGAAGGCGTGATCGGTATCTGCCTGGCGCCAGTGGTCATCCCGACTGCTGCGAGGACGCTCGCCCCGAGGAGCACGGAGAGCGTAGAGCGGGAAGCGACGGTGACGACCCAAGCCCCGAGGAGCGTGCCGGGAACGCGCCCGACGAGGATCCATCCGACACCGCGCCGGTCGATAGCGTGGTGCTCTCGGAGCACCATGAGAGCGCTCATCGGGAAGCCGGCGAGGATGAGGGTCGCCGGTAGCACGGTCGGATCGACAATCGCGACCACTGGGACCGCCACGAGGTTCATGCCGAATCCGATGGAACCCTGCACGGCCGCTCCGAGACAGGCCGCCACCATGGCGGCGAGGAGCTGGATTGGGGAGAGATCCATTGTTCTGTGGTCCTGCCGCCGCGCGTGTGCTGCCGGCGGAGGTTACGTGCCGTGGCGCCGCTGTGTCGCATGCTGTGGCAGTGCGGGGTGGATCGTGGTGGGTGAAGCCGTCGCGTACTCTTGTGCGCGACCCGGAGACGTGACGGCGCGTAGGAGCACGGAGGAGACGAGTGAGGAGGCTGCGTCCACCGGCTGTCGTAGTAGTGGCCGTCGTGCTCGTGGCGGCGTGCGGCGGTGCCGGAGGGCGTGGGAGGGGTGGGCCGAGTGTCTCCAGGGGCAAGCAGCTCTTCGCTGCTACCTGTGTCACCTGCCACGGTCTCGACGGGAAGGGCGTACCCAGCCTCGGCAAGGATCTTACGACGAGCGAGTTCGTCGCCGGCCGGACCGACGACGAGATGGTCGAGTTCATCTTGGTCGGGCGTCCCTCGACCGATCCGCTGAACACGAGCGGCATCGCTATGCCTCCGAGGGCGGGAAACCCCGCGCTCACCGACGCCGACCTCGGCGACATCGTCGCCTACCTGCGCAGCATCCATGTCGGTGTCGGGCCCACGGGCAGCACGGACGGGCCCACGGGCACATCGGGTACGACCACGGGCATCACCGCGGGGGAGGCGACCGGGAGTCGGTGACGGCGGTCTGTCGTCTCGCGAGGCCGCAAGGCGAGAGTCGCCCCTTACACTCGATGACCGTGGCCCGCCGCTTCTACGTCCGCACGTTCGGGTGTCAGATGAACGAGCACGACTCCGAGCGCATCGCCGGTCTGCTCGTGGCCGACGGCATGGAGCCGGCCGACGACGTGGAAGCTGCCGACGTCGTCGTATTCAACACGTGCTGCGTGCGGGAGAACGCGGACGCACGGCTGTATGGGCACCTCGGTCAGATGAAGGTCTTGAAGGAGCAGCGGCCCGATCTCCAGATCGCGGTGGGAGGTTGCCTCGCCCAGAAGGACCGCGACCTGATCCGTGCGCGAGCTGCCCATGTCGATGTCGTCTTCGGCACGCACAACCTTGCCCAGGTCGCCGACCTGTTGCGCCGGGCGAGGCTCGACGGGCCGGTCGTCGAGATTCTGGAGGAGTACGACACGTATCCCTCGGCGCTGCCGGTGCTGCGGGGGGTCGGCCACAGCGCGTGGGTGGCGATTCAGATCGGCTGCGACAACACGTGCACGTACTGCATAGTTCCGAAGGTGCGCGGACGCGAAGTGAGCCGGCGCATGGGCGACATCCTCGGTGAGGTCGAGAGGCTCGCCGCCGACGGCGTCACCGAGATCACTCTCCTGGGCCAGAACGTCAATTCCTACGGCCGTGACCTCGGGGCAGGGCAGCGTGCGCCGCGGTTCGCCGGCCTGCTGCGGGCGGTGGACGAGATCGAAGGGATACGGCGCGTGCGGTTCACGTCGCCCCACCCGAAAGACCTGCGGCCCGAGACGATCGAGGCGATGGAGGAGTGCGCGACGGTCTGTGAGCACCTTCACCTACCGCTGCAGTCGGGGAGTGATCGGACCCTCGCGCGCATGCACCGCGGGTACACAGCCGAGCGATACCTCAGTCAGCTAGGTGCTGCTCGCAAGGCCGTTCCTGATCTTGCGGTGACGACCGACCTCATCGTCGGCTTCCCCGGCGAGACGGATGCCGACTTCCAGCGCACTCTCGACGTCGTCGACGCCGCCGCGTACGACGCGGCGTACACCTTCGTGTACTCGCCGAGGGCGGGAACCGCAGCGGCGGCGATGACCGGCGATCTCGTGGCTCCGGATGTCGTGCGTGAGCGGATGGGGCGTCTGATCGAGGTCGTGGAGCGCAGTGCGCTGCGTAGCTACGGGGCTCGACTCGGCCGGGTCGAAGAGGTGCTCGCGGAGGGGCCGTCGAAGAAGGACCCGGCGATGCTCACCGGACGGACCCGGCAGAACAAGGTGGTCAACTTCGCACCCCCGCCGCGGTCATCGAGTCCGTCGCAGGCATCGAGCGGCGAAGGCATCGGGGAAGCGCGGATCGGCACCGGCGATTACGTCGAAGTTCGCATCATCGGCGCGGCGCCTCACTGGCTGCGCGGTGAAGTTGTCGCACGAAGCGATGCTTCGGAGTGAGCGGCGCGCCTGTGCACCCGGGGCTGCGGAAGAAGCACCTCGCCGTACTGGGACCAACCGCGTCGGGGAAGTCCGCCGTCGCGCTCGCGCTTGCCGCGGCGCTGGGAGACGCGGAGATCGTCTCCCTCGACTCCATGCAGGTGTACCGAGGTATGGATGTCGGGACGGCGAAGCCGACGGCCGAAGAGCGGGCGTCGGTGGTGCACCACCTTGTAGACGTCGCCGACCCCGCAGAGGAGTGGTCGGTGGTTCGGACGCAGGCGGCGGTGAGTGAGGCAGTGGACGCCATAGGAGCACGAGGTCATCGCGCTCTCCTCGTCGGCGGCACCGGTCTCTACGTGAGGGCGGTCGTAGACGGGATCACCGTGCCCGGTAGAGACGCCGCGGTCAGGACAGCACTGGAAGCGGAGTCGGAGGGAGCGGCCGGGCTAGCCCGCGCGTACCAGGAGCTCGTGGAGCGCGACCCGGACACTGCGGCCCGCACCGAGCCCGGCAACCGGCGGCGAGTGATGCGCGCGCTCGAGGTGATGCGCGCAACGGGGCGCCCGTTCTCGTCGTTCGGCCCGGGCCTCTCGCAGTACGCGGCGCCGACGCTCGATGTGTTGATGGTGGGTGTCTGGCTACCGCGGGGTTTGCTGGCACGGCGGATTGCGCAGCGCTTCGCGGCGATGCGCGACGCCGGGATCGTCGATGAGGTGCGCTCGCTCATTGCCGCTCCGGGGGGCCTATCACGCACTGCCCGCCAGGCCATCGGTTACAAGGAGGTAATCGCGAGCCTGGAGGGCGCGATGGGCATCGAGGAGGCGCTCGACCTCGCGGTGCGGCGCAGCCGGGCATTGGCGCGGCGTCAGCGCGTGTGGTTCCGGCGCGATCCCCGGATCGTATGGATAGGGAGCGGTGGTGAAATGGAGGCACTTACCCCCGCGATCCTGGCAACCTTGCGGGAGCCGGCAGCCGCCGGAGCCGGCCGACCTCGGACCTAGGCAGACGATGACAGTGCTCCACCTCTCCAAGCTCCAAGCCACTGGCAACGACTTCATCGTGATGACGGCGCTCGACGGCTCGGAGTCGGTTCCCGACGTTCTCCTCGCGGCGGCCTTGTGCGACCGGCATCGCGGAATCGGCGCGGACGGGTTCATCACGATCGGACCCGGGATGGACGGCGGCGACTGCACGATGACGCTTCGCAACGCCGATGGCGGCGTCGCCGAGATGAGCGGCAACGGGATTCGATGTCTCGCTCACGCCGCTGCACGAGCCGGACTCGGCGAATCGGGAACGCTCGTCGTGGACACCGCGGCGGGTCGGCGATCGGTCACACTCACGCGTGACGCAACCGGCGAGGTCGTCGCCGCCGACGTCGACATGGGAGCGGTCACCTTCGACCCTGCGGCCATCCCGGTTGCCGCGGACTCACCGTTCGACGTGGAGGTCGCCGGGGTCGCCTATCGGGGTGACGCCGTAGGCGTGGGTAACCCGCACTTCGTCGTATTGGTGGATGATCCTGACGACGTCCCTGTTGGTGTGCACGGCGCGCTGATCGAGCTCGACCCACGATTCCCCAACCGCACGAACGTCGAGTTCGTAGCCGTGGTCGGCGACGACGAGCTGCGGCTCCGTGTATGGGAGCGCGGTGTCGGCGAGACGCTTTCTTGCGGCACGGGGTCATGCGCCGCGGCAGCCGTCGCGCATCGCCGCGGACTGATCGCCTCGCGCTCTGCGGTCAGGGTTCCCGGCGGCGTCCTCACCGTGGAGATCGGCGCGACTCTCGTGTTGGGTGGACCGGTTGTGCACGTCTTCGACGTCGACGTCGACACGGCCCGCCTCGCGGGTACGCGCGCGTGACGTGCAATAGCAGATGACGCGCACGAGCTCTCCAGGAGGTAGGCAGCGCCGTCGACTTGCAGCAACTGAGGTAGATCTCGGTGTCGTAGTGCAGCGGGCGCTGCTCGTGGGGACGACAGTCGGGGCGCGCGACGTGCGCGAGGCCGAGGCGTCTCTCGCGGAGCTATCGCGTCTGGTGCAGACCGCCGGCGCCGTCCCTGTCGATGCCGTGCTTCAACGACGCGATGCTCCCGATCCGGCTACCTACCTCGGCAAGGGCAAGGTCACCGAGATCGGAGGAGCGGTCGAGGCCCTCGACATTGACGTGGTCGTCGTAGACGACGAGCTCTCACCCGCTCAGCAGCGAAACCTGGAGAAGGCATTCGGTTGCGACGTCGTGGACCGCGTTGCCCTCATCCTCGACATCTTCGCCCAGCACGCTACGAGTCAGGAGGGCATGGTCCAAGTCGAGCTCGCGCAGCTCCGCTACCGGTTGCCGCGACTGCGCGGCCGGGGCCTCCAGCTCAGCCAGCAGGCAGGCGGCATAGGCACCAGGGGGCCGGGCGAGACGCAGCTCGAAGTGGATCGCAGGCGGATCCAGCGGCGTGTGAGGAAGATCGAGCGCGATCTGGTGGAGCTCGCCGGGATCAGGGCGACACAGCGCAAGGCCCGAGGGCGCAGTGGAGTACCACGAGTGGCCATCGTCGGTTACACAAACGCCGGCAAGTCGACGCTGCTGAACCGGCTCACCGCCGCCGACGTGTTGGTAGAGAACCTGCTGTTCTCGACGGTCGACGCTACGACCCGACGCTTGCGCCTGCCGGGTGGCGAGACGGTGCTGCTCTCCGACACCGTCGGCTTCGTGCGCCGCCTGCCGCACCAGCTCGTCGCGGCGTTCCGCTCGACGCTGGACGAGGTAGCCGGAGCCGATCTCCTCGTGCACCTGGTCGATGCGAGCACGCCTGATGCGGAGGCGCAGATGCAGGCGGTGCACGAAGTGCTCGACGAGATCGAGGCTGCGGGGATTCCCGAGCTGCTGGTGTGGAACAAGGCCGACATCGCTGTGGCCTCGGAAGTGGCGCGACTGACCGAAGACCACCCGGGATCGGTCTTCATCTCGGCCACCTCAGGCGAGGGGATCAAGGATCTGCTGGGCGCGATCGGGGATCGTCTGCGGGCGCTGGTGCCGATCGTCGAGCTTCTGATCCCCTACGACCGCGGAGACGTGCTCGCTGCCCTGCACCGCGAAGGTGAGGTGATCGTGGAGGTTCACGACGATTCCGGAACCCGCGTGCGCGCGCGCCTCCCCGACGCGCTCCGCTCCCACCTCTCGGGGTTCATCTCTCCGCAGTCATAGGCTGCGCCACCATGGAAGCGACGGTGTTCAGAGGCGGGCGCATACTCACGATGGATTCGGCGTTCCCGGATCCCGACGTCGTTGTCGTCGACTCCGGGCGGATCGCCGCGGCCGGCGAGAGCTCCCTGTCGAACGCATACCCGGACGCAGCGATCGTGGATCTCGACGGACGCACGCTCGCACCGGGCTTCATCGACGCTCACAACCACCTCTCGATCGCGGCACTGCATCCGCTCTGGCGCGACGTCCACGGCGTGACCTCGCTCGACGAGATGCTCGAGGAGATCCGCCTCCAGGCCGAAGCAGAGCCGCAGGCCGAGTGGGTGCGGGTCCACAGCTGGACCGAATGGGACCACGGCGTGTTCCCGACGGCGGCCGACATCGACTCGTTGGGCCTCGATCGACCCGTGGTCGTGGCCCACTTCTCGCTGCATCAGTGCGTAGTCAGCTCGGCCGCACTCGACGTACTCGGGTACGGCAGGACTACGCCAGACCCCGAGGGCGGTGAGATCGCGCGTGGGCCCGACGGCACGCCGACCGGATTCCTGCTCGAACGGGCATGGAGCACGGCGCACGAACGCTCGATGGCCGCGTTCACGGATCGTGGCCGATGGGCCGAGCACATCATCTCGCGCTCACGTGAGCTGCACGCCGTGGGTATCACGGCTGTTCACGACGCTGCCGCGTCACCACGCGCGGAGGATCTCTACCGCTCCATGGCAGCGGCCGGCGCTCTGCCCGTATCTGTGCTGACGATGCCGCACCCCGCTGTGATGCTGCGCAACGACCAGGGCACGCGCCTCGACGGGCCGTGCACCGGCGAGGGTGACGAGTGGGTGCGAGTAGGTCCGATGAAGCTGTTTGCCGACGGCGGGCAGGCGATGGCGGTCGATGCGAGCGTGGCCGGCGAGCGCCTGACCATGGGCGTGCAGATGCACGACATGTCGGAGCACCTGGCGGAGGCGGTACGACGCGGCTGGCGCGTCGCGGTTCATGCGGAGGGCAATCTTGCCGTAGGTCGTACCGTCGAAGCGTTCACGGCGGCATCGAGGCTCCGTCCCGATGACGACCACAGATTCCGTGTCGAGCACGCCTTCGTGACCTCGCCCGCGCAGGTCGCGCAGCTTAGAGCGATCGGCGCTGTGGCCGTCGTGCAGCCGTGCTTCGTCGAACGCATCGGAGACGTGACCAGCGGCACGTCGTTCGACGATCACACGTGGCTGGCATTCGGAGCGATGTCGAAGGCGGGCGTGCCGCTGGCGGCTTCGTCCGACGATCCCTGCTCACCGTTCGCCCCGCTCTGGGGGTCGGTCAAGGGCGCGACCCGCACCACCGACGCCGGGAACGTCCTGGAGCCCGACGAAGCGGTGCCGTTCGAGGAGTGGATCCGCGCGTACACGATGGGCGCGGCATACGCAGGCGGCCAGGAGGGCGAGCGCGGGAGCCTGACTCCGGGAAAGCGTGCGGACCTCGTGATCCTCGACGGTCCGCTCGACGCCACGGCGCTGCCATCCGTTGCTCAGACCTGGGTGGCGGGCAAGTGCGTGTACACGAGCAGTGGCCCGAACCCGACGGGGCGACGTACTGACGCCGGTTAGGCTCCATCGATCATGGAGATCGAGACTCGCGGGGCTCGCGGCTTCGTCCCGCCGCCGTATCCCTACGAGCGGCTCGGCGCGCTGCGACGCCTCGCTGACTCGCTAGCCGGCGGTGTCGTCGACTGCTCGATAGGCACGCCATGCGACGCGGTGCCACCGGCCGTTGCGAGAGCCGCAGCCGGCGCTGCGTCCCACGCCCACAGCTATCCGCCGTCGGCCGGGACCCTCGAATTCCGCGCAGCGGCCGCCGCGTGGATGCAACGAAGGTTGCGTGTCGCCCTCGACCCGGATCACGTCGGGGCTTGCGTGGGCACGAAGGAGCTGGTGGCGTCGCTGCCGCAGGTGCTGGCACTACGCGACCCGGCACGTGACACCGTCTTGTATCCGGCCGTCGCGTACCCCACCTACGCAATGGGTGCGACGCTTGCCGGTCTGCGCGCGGTGCCCGTACCGCTCGACGCCGAGTGGCACCTCGACCTGGCGCGAGTCGCCGACGACGAGGCGGAACGTGCACTCCTGCTCTGGCTCAACGAGCCGGGAAACCCGACCGGTTCGGCAGCTTCCGGCGAGTGGATGGCCGGAGCGGTTGCCTGGGCGCGTGAGCGGGGGGTGCTCGTCGCGAGCGACGAGTGCTATGTGGAGCTCGCACCGTCGAGAGCGACCGTCCTATCGGCGGGCACCGAAGGCGTGCTTGCCGTGCACAGCCTCTCGAAGCGTTCGAATCTCGCTGGGATGCGTGCGGGTTTCTATGCGGGCGATCCCGACCTCGTC
>Ga0172375_10010675_pt1 | contig 11859 bp, 8 predicted proteins | sample LakKiv1m_FD_114537 | JGI IMG/M metagenome (GOLD analysis project Ga0172375, IMG submission 114537) | Freshwater microbial communities from Kabuno Bay, South-Kivu, Congo - kab_092012_11.1m | ecosystem: Environmental > Aquatic > Freshwater > Lake | place: Democratic Republic of the Congo... | reverse complement strand
TATACCGCAACTGTGATCTGTCAACCGTGAACTGTTAACTAACTCGTCCCCATCGTCTAGTCTGGTCCAGGACAACAGATTTTCGATCTGTCGACCGCGGTTCAAATCCGCGTGGGGACGCCATCAATTCTGGCGCCATATCCCGGCGCCATTTTTTTATTCCTGGCTCAAACCCCATAGCTGCTTCTGGATAGATGTAATCCTTATCAAAGAAACCCCAAAAGCTATCTTAATAATGTTTGACGGTAGAAAAGAATGGCTGCCTAAGTCATGGATTGTGAAGATCGGGCGGAGTAAAAGCAAATCTGGTCATTGCGAGTCCGCTGTGGCGGACGAAACAATCTCCATAAAGATTTCCGAATATCTTTGGGGCAAGAAATTTTAAGAGTACAAAACGTAACAGCCGGCTATTTAATATTTTCTGCCTTGTTTTCAAATCATAATGGTAGTATCATATACTCACTGACCACAAAGGGAGTGGTAGATGAGAAAAGAATTAATAAATTTGTAACCCAAGGCAATCTTGGCGCAATGCTGGGGTTGCTTTTTTATTTGGGGTTATAAAGTGGGGTCTAGTATGAGAGTTTTTATAGGCACAATATTATTTAGTGTTATTTTAATTGTTTTGCTAATAAAACGTACAAAAAAGACTAAAAATAACGCAGAAAAAGGGCCATTGCTAGAGCAAGATAATGTTACCCAGGGTGAAGAAAGGCAACAAGACAAAAAATCGGAAGCAACTTTATTACCACCTATAAAGAGAGGTGGTAGGTCTCGGGAAACTGAACAAGAAAACAAACAACCGAAATCAAGAGAACAAATATTTGCTGAAAAACCTTCGATTATTTGTTGGGAAGAGTCGCGGCGTTGGATTATAGGTGTTAAAATCCCAGAGGATTTTGAGGTTGCAAAAGTTGAACAGAATGGAAATCCACTCGAGAAAGAATCTGAAGATGAATTTAGATACCGGTTAGAGAAATTAGATAAAATAAATATACTTAACAAGAATGATAAAAAATCAAGTCGTCTTCTTGAGAGTAGACAGAATTATCTTGTTTTTAAGATGATGAAGAACTGGAAAGGTTTCGGTAGGTTGGTGCCGTATATTACAGCTGGTTATTATCTTGTAATTGCGCCTGAAGGTTGGGAACGAGATGAAATCAAATCAGGAAGTGCTCCCATTTCACCAGCAGAAGTTTTAGCAGCTGGATATAGAGCTCATTATTTTTTCCAAGAAAAAGAAACAAATCAGCCGATCAGTTTTATTATGGAAGGCGAAGGCCCAGTTTATATAAAACAAGAGAGTTGTTCTTATCAACTTGACGGCAATAGGATTCCTGATGCATCAGAAACAATGGGGCGCTTGTTCGGAGAAGGAGATATTTACCTTACTATAGATAATGAAGAGAAATGGAATGATACAGGAGTTATTATAATAGGAGAGGAAGGTTCTGGCCGAGGTAAATGGCGGACTCCATTCTTCCCACAAGTGGGTGTCATAAGACAAAAATTGCCACAGGCACTTATGAAACGTGGCGGCGGATGGTATTTCTTGCGAATTTATGACAAGCAAGACAACTTATTGGAAAGTTTTGATTTTAGGTTTATGAGTGCTTTAAGAAGGATAGAGATTTCTCATTATTCGAACCTGCCTAATAGAGGGGGGCATAAACCAGTTCATGTTGCTTTTTATCATGCGCCAGGATGTGAAGTCGACCTAGATGATTCGCAGGATAAAGCCCCTGTTACAAAAGAAATGGAAAAAACTAAAGTAGTTATTCCTGAGTATTCCCAATGGGATCAAACAATTTGGAAAGTAAGAATAAATAAAGCAGAGGTGTTGGTACAAATATTGGTTGAAAGGATTCGTTGGAGTTTGATGGAAAGGGATTTAATTAAGGGAGATCAAAGTGACAAAGTGTTGTGTGGAGAACGAGATTGGTTTGATGCAGAATCCCAAAAGATGATATGCATATGGTTACCTAAACCTGGATGGACACGACATATCCTGGTAGGATTTAATGAATCAAATAGAAAAGAGATTATCGTAAAAAGTGACGAACAACCAGTTAAAATTGCGTTAAGTGATTTTTGCGATGCCTCAGAAATCGAAGACAAAACTAAAGAAGTAGAACTAAAATTATGGCTCAAATCAGGAGAAGTTGCTAGTGTTTGTCGGATTCGTTCAGAATTAGCATATGTACATGATATCATATATAAACAGCCTGGAATAAAAGATGAAATTTCAAGGTCATCCTTATTGCATGAAGAGACTCTTTTGCAGCAGAAGAGTTGTGTGCGTTGTTTTCATGCAAGGACGCAACATTTTAGTTATTGGTGCAGACGCAAAGTTTGGACTCCTCCCGTTGTTGATTGGATATTCTATAAAAATTATTCGCGTTTTCGTTGTTGGAAATACGAAGGTGAAGATGAAGATAACGGAGATTGATTCTTCAATATAAAGGTTATACATGAATTATGAGGTTAATAACTGATGGATTTACTTGAGCTATCAAGCCAAATTGTAGAAAAATATAGGCGTTACCTTCTAACGACCTTTTATTTCAAGGATCCGACACTTAGAAAATCTTTCCAAGAATCATTAAATGCAGGACATTTAAGTAAAGGTCCTTACCTTGAATCAACACCCATTTTTAAAAAGGGAAAAACAATAGAAGAGTTTTTTAATGATACTTTTCCTGGTAGAACAGATAGAGTGTCAATAGATGCTATGCTAGGGAAAAGGGTTCTTTATTTACACCAGGAACAAGCTATAAACAAAGTGTTTAAAGAGAAAAAAAACATCGTTGTTGCGACTGGTACAGGTAGCGGTAAAACAGAGGCTTTTTTGTATCCTATTTTACTTCATCTTTACAAAGAATTTCAAAGTGGAAATTTAGGGCCTGGTGTTAGGGCGCTTATTCTTTATCCAATGAACGCATTAGCAAATGACCAGCGTGAAAGACTGGGAGAAATTTGTAAAAGACTCCAAGAACATAATGCTTCTTTTCGATTCACATTTGGCCAATACACTGGCGAAACCCCAGAAGATGTAAATGATTCAAGACGTAATGGGCAAGAGCGGAAAGTAAACAAGTTACCCGGGGAAATAGTATTTCGTGAGGAAATGAGAAATAGCCCTCCGCATATTCTTCTTACAAATTATTCGATGTTAGAATATTTACTTATACGCCCCAATGATTGCCCTTTGTTTGATAATGGATGCGCACAATGGTGGAATTTCCTTGTTTTGGATGAAGCACATCAATATCGCGGATCAAAAGGCATCGAGATGGGGATGTTGCTTCGAAGGTTGAAAGGAAGACTAAGGGAAGGCGGGCGTACTGAACCTTTTCAGTGTATTGCAACGAGTGCTACAATTGCTGGCGGAGAACATGATAAGCCTATTGTTGCAAAGTTTGCCTCTGATTTATTCGATGAAAACTTTCAAGCCCAGGATGTTATACTAGGCACTACAGAGAATGTTCATTATGATAGCAAAGAAGAACTTAAAGGGGATGACTATGAGTTGCTTCAAAAAGAGATGGATTTGCCTGGTATGCATGATTTATCTGGCATAGCCAGCCGCCTTGGGTTGATCATCTCTAAAGATATGAAAGAATCATATAAGATTGGACACATACTTAAGCATGACCTCCGTTCAAATAAGCTGTGCCAGTTAATTATGGCTAACCCCCTGCAAGTAAACGAAATTGCAGCAACGCTATTCCCTGGTTTACCGGACGATAACAGGATGCATGCACTTTACAAGCTTGTAGGGTTGTTAATAAAATCAGAGGATCCTGTTTCTGGGGTATCGCTTCTTTCTGCGAGATATCATCTCTTTCTTCGTTCATTGGAAGGGGTTTTTATTTCGTATCTACCTGAAAAACATATATTGTTGGGACGCCAAGGTATTACAGAAAAGACAGCTGTATTCGAAGTTGCTATTTGTCGTGAGTGTGGGCAACACTATATAGTTGGTAGGCTAAAGAATGGCAAGTTGTATGAAGCTAACCGTGATCCAGGAGATCCAGACTTTGGGGCAACCTTTTTTATGCCCATTGATAAACCTATTATGGAAGATGAGGATGAAGAGGAAGATAATAAAGAGAAAAAATTAACATTTAAGCTCTGTATCAAATGTGGCACAGTTACAGAAGTGAAAAATGAGAAAGAAGTAATCCCTATATGCAAGCACGAACAGTATATCTTTATTGAACAACAGGATAGTTCTGTCGAGAAGGAAGACCAGGTTCCGCGATGCAACTTTTGTGGCTATAGGGCTCCCGATCCTATTCGTGAAATAGTACATGGCACGGATGGACCAAATGCCGTGATTGCAACAGCACTTTATCAATACCTGCCTCCGGGAAGAAAAAAAATTCTTGCTTTTAGTGATTCTCGACAGAATGCCGCATTTTTTGCTTGGTATATTGAAAATTCTTATAGGGATGTTTTTAATAGGCATCTGATTATAGATATGATTAGACGCTTAGGGACTCAAACAAAAGAAGGAGTTTCCCTAACGGCGTTAGCCGATGGGCTATACAAGTATTATCGTACAGAAAATCTTTTCCCTGATACAGTAGGCGAATTGGAACTTCGGCAGGAAGCCTGGAAAATAATTTATCATGAATTTCTCACAGATGAAAATAGGATTTCTCTGGAGGGCGTTGGTCTTGTGCGCTGGGATGTGAAGTTGCCGGAAGGTTTCAAAATCCCTTCAATTTTCTACGACCAACCTTGGTCTCTTGATGACCGCGAAGCTCGCAATTTGATTTTTGTTCTTCTAAATTTTATGAGGATAGATAAAGCGGTAGAATTACTTACTCCCCATGATGTTTCGCTCAATTGGGATGATCTTAAAGTCCAGTCTCAACATATGCGCATAGTCTTCAATGAGAAGGGTAAGCTAAACCGCGATGAAAAAAGATGGATAGGGAAGAGAGGAAGAAGAGTGCAATTTCTTGCAAAGTTTTTAATGAACAAAGGCTTGAGTAAAGAAAAGGCTTTGGATAGTGCCATAGACTCTTTGAAAGCTGTCTGGGGTGCTTTTATAAAATGTGATGAAAATGTGCTTTCACAAAACAAATTTTTGATACATTGCCAAGACGCTCGCCGATTAAACCCATATTGGTGGCGAGTTTTCCCTATCATGCAAAATGAAGCTACTTATCAATGTGATGTATGTGAACGGTTCCAAAATGTCAATATAGGCGGGATTTGCCTAAGACATAAATGTTCTGGCACTGTCCATGAAGTACAACCAACTAATTTATTAAATAATCATTACAGGTTACTTTATGAAGATGTTTTCCCTGGTATTTTAAGGTCCGAAGAACACACAGCCCAAATTGATAGCGAAAAAGCTAGGGAGTTTCAAAGAGCATTCAAAAAAGGAGATATAAATGTCATCAGTTCCTCTACAACTTTTGAATTAGGAGTTGACCTAGGGGATTTAGATATAATCTTTTTGCGCAATGTCCCGCCGGAGAATTTTAATTATACCCAAAGAGTAGGAAGAGCTGGCCGACGAAGTGGTTTCCCGGGTTTTGCAATTACTTTCTGCTGTCGTACGCCACATGACCTTTATCATTATGCTGAGCCAGATAATAGGATTCTTAAGGGAAATACTATAGCGCCTGTCATCAGATTACGGAATATAAAAATTATATCTAGGCATGTTGCCGCAACTGCACTTTCATATTTTTTTAGAAATTCCAAGGATAGGTTCAAAAACGTGGAAACATTTTTTAAAAATTTAGAAATACCTTCCGGTGTAGCTGATTTTCTTTTATTTTTACAAGAAAATAAGAAAAAACTAGAGGAATCTTTAAAAAAGATTGTGCCAGATGCCGTAAACGATGAACTAGGTCTTAATAATAGTTCATGGATAGAAGAAATAGCTGGAAGGAATAGCCGGCTGGCGCTTTCCGAAGCAGAGATTTCCAATGATTTCAAAAATGTTAGACAACTTGAACATAATAGTGCTGCAAAGACAGACTATAATACTGCCAACTGGGCAAAATTAAGGGCGAAAACTATTGCTGGCGAAGAAATTCTATCTTTTCTTTCACGTAAAGCAGTTATTCCAAAATATGGCTTTCCAGTTGATGTTGTGGAATTAGACACGCAGAAAATAAAAAGTGATTTCAATTCATTCGAAGTGCTTCTCCAGAGAGATCTAATAATGGCTATTTCAGAATTTGCACCTACTAGTAGAATTATTGCAAATAAGAAAGAGTGGGTGTCTTATGGGTTAAAGAGGGTGGTAGGAAAAGAATGGCCAAGGAAATTTTACCGTAGGTGCGCTAAGCATAATTTATTTATTTCATGGAATAAGGGAGATAATGAAGCGCTTGAACGATGTTGCAATAATGCTTTTGATAGGCAATATGTTGTACCGAAGTTTGGCTTCATAACAAATCGTGACAAACCCAAGGAACCTACAAAAAGGACATACAGGGTTTTTACTACACGCCCCTACTTTGTAAATCTTACTGGGACCACTCCTAGTATGCTTGATTTTGGTGTAGTCAAGCTTACAAAAACTTCACCTGGGCAAATGGTTGTTCTTTGTGAGGGAAGAAAAGGGGAAGGATTTTATATTTGTGGAGCATGTGGTGTTGGTTTCCGTGATAGAATCCGCAGCCATAAAAATCCGTATGGAGAAAGTTGTTCAGGCACGCTCGATAATATGTCTCTTGGGCATGAATTTGTGACAGATGTCCTAAAGATTTTATTTACGCTTGATCCAATGCAATTAAATGATATCTGGTTTACCTATTCGCTTGCCTATGCGTTACTTGAAGGTGTTACTGAGGTTTTACAAGTGCCATCTAATGATTTGAACGTGACAGTATCATATGCAGGACAAGACATAATTAACCCCATCATAATTTATGATAATGTTCCAGGTGGAGCCGGTTTTGTTTCTCGTCTTGAGGAAAAAAAGATATTTTATGCCTGCTTAGAAGCAGCTCTCGAAAGAGTCAAGGGAGTTTGTGGTTGCGGAGAAAATGAAAGTTGCTATGGATGTCTTCGCAGCTATAGGAATCAATTTGCCCATCATAATCTAAAACGTGGTCCGGTTAAAAAATATATTGAGGCAATCCGTGGTAAATGGCAATAGAAAAGAGCAATAGCCCATATTTAAGTCTCATAAGACATGCTCGAAATATCTCTCGCGCCAAAGCGAATCCTGCCCCACAGTCAGATTCGTATTTGGCCTATTGACAATAATAAGGCTATATGGTATATTCTTAATGTAGAAGATACCATAAGGTAGGACAATATGCACAATGAATATACCAATATAAAAGCAGGAGGAATATCTAACAAAAACAGAGTATTATTAGATACTTTGAATCGCGAGGTTAAAAATCCATTTGGCATACCTGATGTTTCTCGTATATTAGAGATATCTTTAATTAAAGCGAGGCGGCTAACAGCCTATTGGGCGGCTCGAGGCTGGCTTACGCGTATTAAAAGAGGCCTGTTCATAACAGTTCCTCTGGGTGCCATTAATCCTACAGAAAGAAAAGAAGATCCCTGGATAGTAGCCGCGACAATATTTACGCCTTGTTATATCGGAGGATGGAGCGCCTGCGAACACTGGGGGCTTACAGATCAGATATTCAAAGATATAGTAGTTTTTACATCGCGAAAGGTTCGTCATAAACGAAATGAAATTCACGGCACTGTTTATATTGTACGAAGTATAAAGAAAGAAAAAATTTTCGGCGTAAAACCAGTATGGCGAGAAGAGACAAAGGTGAATATTTCCGATCCTTCAAAAACATTGGTGGATATCTTAAGCGAGCCATATTTGGGCGGAGGTATTAGAAACGTAGTAAGCGCCGTAAAAGAATATTTTTCAGGAGAAGATAAAGATGAAACAAAGCTTTTAGACTATATTTCAAAGTTAGGTAATGGAACGGCCTATAAAAGGCTAGGGTATCTTTTGGAGTATCTCAAAATAGATGCGCCTAAAATTATCAAAGAGTGCAGAAAAAATATGACGTTAGGATATTCTCGTCTTGATCCTGATTTGCCAATGAAAAAGGCTGTTTTAAGACGCTGGAATCTTTATGTTAATGCGCTGGCTGAAAGTAAAAAAAATGATTAAGCATGAAGAAATAAAAAATTTAGAGACGCAATGGAAACTACGTGAAGATGTTATAGAAAAAGATTATGTCATCAGCTGGGTTTTGTGGGGGATAGGACAGGAAGAGGCGCTTAATCATAAATGGATTTTTAAAGGCGGCACTTGTCTTAAAAAGTGTTACCTTGAAACGTATCGTTTTTCTGAGGACCTGGATTTTACAATTCTGCCGGATGGTCCTATTAAACCAGAAGAGATATCTCCTATATTAAATAGGGTGCTTACGCGTGTAAATGAAGAATCCGGAATAAATTTTACTGCAATGCCGCCCAAGCTGAAACAAAAAGATTTTCCTCTTTATACAGAAGGGCGAATATATTATCAAGGGCCGCGCAATACGCCTCATCCGCTAAGTATAAAGTTAGATTTAAGCGCTTCAGAAAAGTTAGCTAATCCACCAATTTTTAGATCAATAGCGCATGAGTCGTATTCTGACAAATTGCCCCAGGCGGCACAAGTGATGTGTTATTCTCTCGAAGAGATCTTTGCGGAGAAGATTCGCGCAATGGGTGAGCGCGGAATGCCCCGCGATCTTTACGACATTGTTCTTCTTTTCAGAAATAGTTATTTTAAGTCACAGCACAATCTTATAAAGACTATTTTACAAACTAAATGCCAGACAAAAGGCGTACCGGTTCCAACGTTTGAATCAATAAAAAACTCACCACGATTAGATGAACTAAAGGGCGAATGGGCCAATATGCTTGCTCACCAGTTACCAGTGTTACCTCCTTTTGAAGAGTTTTGGAATGAATTACCGGATTTATTTGAATGGTTAGAGGGTAGATACGCGCCAGCAGAACTCGTGGCAGCTCCGGCTGGAACAGAAAAGGAATCAACATGGCATCCGCCGGCAGTAGTGTGGAACTGGGGCATGCCATTGCCACTTGAATCTATAAGATTTGCAGCAGTGAATCACCTTTGTGTAGAACTTGGATATAATGGTAGCACGAGAATCATCGAGCCTTATTCTCTAAGACGCACAGAAGATGGGAATCTAATACTGCATGCTATCAGAATTGATAATAGAGAATCTAGGACATACAGAATTGACCGCATGCAAAGTATCAAGGTAACCACTATGCCATTTAACCCTGTGTATCAAATTGAATTTTCATCTAGTGATTCTATTTATGCGCCTCCGGTTTCAAGGAAAACTTTGTATAGCGCACAAGGGCCAATAAGCATATTTGGTAAGAAACGCAGTTCTTATTCTGCGGGAATTTATAGTGGGACGAAATATGTGTATAAGTGTTCTTTATGTGGAAAGCAATTCACGAAATCAACCTATGATTCAACGCTCAATCCACACAAAAATAAGCAAGGCTGGGATTGTATGGGTAGAATAGGAATGTATGTTAAAACCAAATAAAAAAGTAAAAAATACTTGACATATGCCAAAGCATATGCTATACTTCAATTAATGACAGAGAGACAGGTTTTGGCGAAAATAGAAGAGTACATGAGAAAACATAACCTTAGGCAGTATGAACTGGCCAAGAAGCTGGGGGTTCCTGAATCAACGCTCAATAGGTGGTTGAAGGAGAAGACAAATATTTCGAATGCCTATTTAATTGTCCTTAAAAACGCAGGGATTATTTAAGGATATTTTTTTGTTCATAAAATTAGCATATGCCAAAGCAGATGATAACAAACAAGGTAATAAGCGGCACAAAAGATAATATTTTTTTGCCTGAAATATTAGCATGTGCCAAAGCATAAGCAAAGATAAGGAGAGCTTTATGGGTAAGAAGATCAAGCAAGCCAATGACAATGAGGCATTAAAACATGGGATTAATCAGTTTATTCTTGAGTGTATGTTCAGCAAGTATTTTGAGGAAGAAAAAGTTAATGCTAAGCAGGAGGAGATTGCTTCGTCGCTTCGCTCCTCGCAATGACACGTGGGCGGTAGGTTAAAATGAAACGAGCAATTGCCTATTTAAGAAAATCTACAGACTTGCAGGAAACTTCCCTGGAACAGCAGAGGGAGAAGGTCCTGGAGTTTGCGAGACAGCATTCTGTAAGGGTGATTGAGATCTTTGCAGAAGAGGCGTGCGGTGAGAATGTAGAAGGCAGGCCGGAATTCCGCAGGATGATAGAATTCTGTAAGTCAAACGAGGATTTCGAGTATGTGTTTGTATATGATATTTCCAGATGGGGCAGATTTGAGAACCCTAAAGAGGCAGTGTATTGGGAGGTAGAAGTTGAAAGAGCAGGCAGAAAAGTTGTTTTTATCTCAGAAGGATTTAAGGAAGACAATATAGGCACATCAATATCTAACTTTGTAAAGAGCGCAGAGGCATCAGAATATCTAAAGAATATCAGACGCCAGACAGTAAGAGGCATGATGTATCACGCAAATAAAGGATTCTGGATGGGCGGCAGGCCTTCTTATGGATATGACAGGGCTATTATAGAAGGTGATAAAGTTATAGAGGTTTTAAGAGAAGGCAAGCAGAAGAATATAAAGGACCAGAAGATAAAACTTATTATTAATCAGGGGCAGGCTAAGGCAGTAAAAATCATATTTATAATGTTCGCAAAACAAGGTTTATCAGTTCATTCTATCGTGACATATCTAAATAACCAAAGCCAGTTTATGCCGGCACGAGGCAGGCTGTGGTCAAAGTCTTCAATCTGGAGGATTCTCCATAACGAAGCTTATATAGGGACTCTTGTGTATAACCGTGAAAATGGCCATAAAAGGCATGGAAAACATAAATATAATCCTCAAGCAGAATGGATTATGGTGAAAAACGCTCACGAACCTATAATACCAATAGAGTTATGGGAGCTGGTAAAGCTAAGAACCAGACAGGCATTTGCAGGCGGCAGATTTGCAGTCAGTGGTACCAGGCCATGCAGTGAGTATCTTTTATCAGGCATTATTAAATGCGGGGAATGCGGACATAATTTCCACGGCGGCAGGCGTAAGAATAAAGACAGCATAACCAGGGTATATAGATGCGGCGGTTATAATCTTTACGGCGGCAATATCTGCTCCAGGTTAGAGACAAATGCCAAAGACTTAGAAGATTTTATAATAAGCCATATCCAGAAAAAGATAGATAATCCTGCATGGCGGAATGAGCTTAAAAAAGAACTACTGGATATACTCCAGATAGCTGAAAAGAAATCTAGCACAAGGCTTTGTGAAATAGATAAGGAAATCAAGGAGCTGTCCTTAAAGATAGAAAACTGGAAAACAGCCATTGAAAAAGGCCTGGAATTAGACAATGCCATAAATATCATAAATAAATATGCGTTTCAAAGAGAACAGTTATACAGGGAAAAGAATAAAACCATAGAAAAAGCCAAAGACGGAAGCGCCAATGCTATTGCTGATAAAATGCTGTCATACCTGGATGATTTTAAGGATATATTTGAACACGGAGCCCCGGAAAAGAGAAAGGACTTTGTGAGGAAATTTGTTAAAAGAGTTATTGTATACCCAAAGGCAAAACAGGCAAAAATACTGCTTTACGCAAGGCCACTGTCCGGCATAGCAGGGGAGGAGGAAAAATGCGAATCCACAGAAGAGATAATCTACCAGATTTGAACACATCGGGGTGGGGACGCCAACTCATAAATCAATAATGTCACTTTTCTATTCTAATTGTTAACCCATACATTCTCCCCATCTTGATGCTTTAAAAACATGTGGTATACTTCTTAATACACATTAATGAGGT
>Ga0172375_10010672_pt1 | contig 11863 bp, 12 predicted proteins | sample LakKiv1m_FD_114537 | JGI IMG/M metagenome (GOLD analysis project Ga0172375, IMG submission 114537) | Freshwater microbial communities from Kabuno Bay, South-Kivu, Congo - kab_092012_11.1m | ecosystem: Environmental > Aquatic > Freshwater > Lake | place: Democratic Republic of the Congo... | reverse complement strand
AGGGAGGTGAGGCGGGCGAAGTCGATGTGGCCGTCGCCCATCATCCCGCGGGAGAGCAGCGCGTCGGGCGGCAGCGGGGTGATCCACTCGCAGACCTGGTAGGACGCGATCCGCGCCCCCGCGCGGACGATCTGGTCCTCCACCCCGGGCTCCCACCACACGTGGAAGGTGTCGACGACGACGCCGACCGCCTCGACCGGCAGCGGCTCAGCGATGTCGAGCGCCTGAGCGAGGGTGGAGACGACGCCGCGGTCGGCGGCGAAGATGGGGTGCATCGGCTCGATCGCCAGCCGTACGCCGACGTCCAGGGCGTGCGGCACCAGCGCCTCGACGGCGGCCGCGGCCCGGTCCCGGGCACCGCGCAGGTCGCGGTCCCCCGACGGCAGCCCGCCGGGGACGAGCACCAGGCACGGTGCGCCGAGGGTGGCGGCCTCGTCGAGCGCGCGGCGGTTGTCGTCGTGGCGCTCCGCGGGCGACAGGTCGCCGGCGCCGGTGAAGAAGCCGCCGCGGCACACCGACGAGACCCGCAGCCCGGCCTCGCGGATCCAGCGGGTCGCCGTCGCGAGCCCGACCTCGGCGACCGGCTCGCGCCAGGTGCCGATCGCGGGCAGGCCGGCGGCCACGCAGCCGTCGATCGCCTCCCGCAGGCTCCACCGGTCGACCGTCTTCTGGTTGAGGGAGAGCCGCGCCAGGCGCGGGTCGCCGGGCCGCGGCGTCGCCACCCGCGCGGGGGCGCCCGAGGGCACGTCGAGCGCCGCCGCGACGTCCGTCTCCGCGTCCCGGGTGGTCATCGCGCCAGCCCCGCACCCTCGAGCCACACCCGCATCCGGTGCGCGGCCAGCTCGGGGTCCGGCAGCAGCCGCGCCTCGTCGGCCAGCACGAAGAGCCGACCGAGGTGCACCGCGCTGCGCGCCGACTGCAGCCCGCCGACCATCGTGAAGCCCGGCTGGTGACCGCACAGCCAGGACAGGAAGGCGATGCCGGTCTTGTAGTAGTAGGTCGGCGCCTCGAAGACGTGGCGCGACAGCGGCAGCGTCGGCGCCATCTCGGCGTCGTACGTCGCCAGGTCGCCGTCGTCCAGCGCGCTCAACGCGGCCGAGGCCGCGGGGGCGATGGCCGCGAACGCGCCGAGGAGGGCGTCGGAGTGGTGGGTGCCGTCGCCGCGGATCAGCTCGGGGTAGTTGAAGTCGTCGCCGGTGTAGAGGCGCACGCCCTCGGGCAGCGCGGCGCGCAGGCCGGTCTCGTGGTCCGCCGACAGCAGCGAGACCTTCACGCCGTCCACCTTGTCGGCGTGGGCGCCCACGAGGCCCAGGAAGGTGGCGGTCGCGGCCGCGACGTCGGGCGAGCCCCAGTAGCCGCGCAGCTGCGGGTCGAACGCCTCGCCGAGCCAGTGCAGGATGACCGGCTCGCGCACCTGCTCGAGCAGCTCGGCGTAGACGGAGAGGTAGTCGTCGGGGCCGGTGGCCACGGCCGCCAGCTGGCGCGAGGCCATCAGGATCACCTGCGACCCGGTGGACTCGACGAACTCGACCTGCTCGGCGTACGCCGCGCGCACCTCGTCGAGCGTGGTGACCGCACCGACGTGGTCGGTGCCGGCGCCCGAGGCGATGCGGGCGTCGTGGTCGCGGGCCTGCTCGGCACTGCGGCGCACGAGCTCCTGCACGGCCGGCCAGTCCAGCCCCATGTTGCGCTGCGCGGTGTCCATCGCCTCGGCGACACCGAAGCCGTAGCGGAACAGCTCGCGGCGGAAGGCGAGCGTGGCCTCCCAGTCGACGACGGCGGGGGCGCCGGGGACGTTCTCACCGCGCCGGTCCGCGACCACGTGGGCCGCGGCGAAGGGGACCCGCTCGGCGTACGGCCCGGGGTGGTCCTTCCACTGGCGCGGCTCGCTGAGCGTGACGGTGTGCCACCCACCGTCGGCCAGCGGGACGTCGACCGTCGCCGGGCCCAGCCGGGACGAGCTCATCGCATGACCACCCGTCGACCCTCGGCGGACGAGATCAGCCCGGCGTCGACGAGCTCGAGGCCGCGCACGCCGGCGGAGAAGTCGTAGCGGTGCGGGCGGCCGGCGTGCACGTCGAGCAGGAACTGCTCCCACTGGGCGCGGAAGCCGTTGCCGAAGACCTGGTTGTCCGGGATCTCGTGCCACTGGCCGCGGAAGTCCTCGGTGGTCGGCAGGTCCGGGTTCCACACCGGCATCGGGGTGCCCTCGCGCGGCTGGATGCGGCAGTTGAACAGCCCGGCCACCGCCGACCCGTGGGTGCCGTCGACCTGGAACTCCACGAGCTCCTTGCGCTCCACGCGCACCGCCCACGACGAGTTGACCTGGGCGATGATCCCGCCGGCCAGCTCGAAGATGGCGTACGCCGCGTCGTCCGCCGTGGCGTCGTAGCGCTCGCCGTTCTCGTCCCAGCGCTCCGGGATGTGGGTGACCGCCTTGGCGGTGACCGCCTCCACCGCGCCGAACAGGTTCTCCAGCACGTAGTTCCAGTGGCAGAACATGTCGAGCACCATCCCGCCGCCGTCCTCGGCGCGGTAGTTCCAGCTCGGGCGCTGGGCCGGGAGGTAGTCGCCCTCGAAGACCCAGTAGCCGAACTCGCCGCGCACCGAGAGGATCCGGCCGAAGAAGCCGGAGTCGACGAGGCGCTTGAGCTTCATCAGGCCGGGCAGGTAGAGCTTGTCGTGCACGACGCCGTTGATGATCCCGTGGCGCTCCGCGGCGTCCACGAGCTCCTGGCCCTCGGCCACGGTCTCGGCGATCGGCTTCTCGGTGAAGACGTGCTTGCCGGCGGCCGCGGCCTTGAGGATGGCCTTCTTGCGCTCGCTGGTGACCTGGGCGTCGAAGTAGATCGGTGCCGGGTCCTCGGCGAGGGCGGTGTCGAGGTCGGTCGACCAGTCGGCGATCCGGTGCTGGTCGGCGAGGCGGGCCAGCTTGTCGGCGTTGCGGCCGAGCAGCACCGGCTCGACCTGGAGGCGGGAGCCGTCGGGCAGCGCGATGCCCCCGTCGTCGCGGATCGCGAGGATCGAGCGGAGCAGGTGCTGGCGGTAGCCCATGCGGCCGGTGACGCCGTTCATCAGGATGCGGTAGGTCGTGTCAGGCATGTGGGGTCCTCACGTCGGGAGGTCGGCGGTGGTCAGGTTCCGGGGGTGGCGGCGGGACGGCCGCCGAGGTAGAGCTCGGCGAGCTGCGGATCGCGCAGGAGCTCGTCGGCGGGCCCGGAGATGTGGACCCGTCCGAGGTCGAGCACGCAGCCCAGGTCGGCGGTCTCCAGGGCGCGGCGGGCGTTCTGCTCGACCAGGAGCACCGCGGTGCCGGCGTCACGCATCCGCACCACCTGCTCGAAGACCGTGCCCGTGGCCTTGGGGTCCAGGCCCATCGACGGCTCGTCGAGGAGCACCACCTGCGGGCTGACCATGAGGGAGCGGGCGAACTCGACCTGCTTCTGCTGGCCGCCGGACAGGGCGCCGGCGAGGGCGGTCCACCGGTCGGCGACCACGGGGAACAGGGTCTTGACGAAGTCGATGCGGTCGTTGACCTCGCCCTTGTCCTTGACGGTGTAGGCGCCGAGGCGGACGTTCTCCTCGACCGTCATCTCCCTGAAGACGCTGTGGCCCTGCAGGACGTGGGAGAGGCCCGCCTCCAGCATCTGCTGCGGGCTGTTGCGCGTGACGTCCTTCCCGGCGACGCGGATGCTGCCGGAGCGCGGCGTCAGCATCCCGCTGGCGACCTTCAGGACCGTGGACTTGCCGGCTCCGTTGGGGCCGACCAGGCACACGACCGAGGCCGGCGGCACCTTGACGGTGAGCCCGCGCAGGACGAGCGCGGCCCGGCCGTAGCCGGCCTCCACGTCGTCGAGCTCGAGCAGGTAGTCCCCGTCGGACGTCCGGGGGGCGGGGGTCTCAAATGCCAAGGTAGGCCTCCAGAACTCGGGGGTCGTTCTGCACGACCTCGGGGGTGCCCTCGCAGATGGGGCGGCCGCGGTCGAACACCACGACGTGGTCGGAGAGGCTCATCACCAGGTCCATGTTGTGCTCGACCACGATGAAGGTGCGGCCCTCCTCGTTGAGCGAGCGGACGAGGTCGGCGATGCGGTCGATGAGTGCGGGGTTCACGCCGCCCGCGGGCTCGTCGAGCATGATCGTCTCGGGGTCCGCCATCAGCACGCCGGCGAGCTCGAGCAGCTTCTGCTGGCCGTACGAGATGTCCCGGGCCTCGCTGTTCTCGAGGTGCTCGATGCCGACGCGGGCCAGCAGTCCGCGTGCGCGGTCGAGCTCCTCGGGGTCACGGGCCGAGGCCAGCTGGCGGCGCAGCGAGGTCGAGCGCACCGCGACGAGCATGTTCTCCATGACCGTCATGCGCGGGAAGGTGCGACACAGCTGGAAGCTGCGTCCGATGCCGGCTCGTGCGATGCGGTGCGGCGGCTTCCCGGAGATGTCCTTGCCGCGGTAGCTCACCGTCCCGGAGTCGGGGGTGTTCATCCCGGTGACGCAGTTGAAGAACGTCGTCTTGCCCGAGCCGTTGGGACCGATGAGCGCGTTGACCTTGCCGTGGTGGAAGGTCACGGTCGCTCCGTCGACCGCGGTGACACCGCCGTAGCGCTTGGTCAGGCCGACGGTCGCCAGGCTCGGCTCGACCGAGGTCGGCGCCGGGGGTGGGGTCTGCTGCGTCGTCATGAGCGGGCTCCTTGGCTCTCGGTGGGGCTGTCGGTGGGGCTCGCGCTGGGGCTCTCGGTGGGGCTCGCGGGAGCGTCCGTGCCGGGACCGGCGCCGCGGCTGCGGCCCGAGCCACCCTCCGTACGCCGCTGCTCGGCGAGGTCGGCCTGCGTGACCTCGCGGATCGACGACCTCTCGGGACGGAACCGGTCGACCAGGCTGCCGGCCGCCGGGATGATGCCGTCCGGCATGAAGAGCACGACGAGGGCCAGCAGGAGGCCCATCGCGACCAGGTGGAACTGCGTGTCGCCGTACTCGTTCTTGAAGTACTCCACGGCGTAGCCCACGATCACCGCGCCGAGCAGCGGGCCGAACAGGCTCCGGATGCCGCCCAGCAGGCTCATCAGGACCATGTAGGAGCCGACCAGGATCGAGAACTGGAAGATGGGGTCGAGGAAGCCGAACCACAGCGCGTAGAGGCCGCCGCCCAGAGCGGTGAAGAACGCCGAGACGACGAACGCGATGAGCTTGTAGGTGAAGGTCGGCACGCCCAGCGACTGGGCCTTGTCCTCGTCCTCGCGGATGGCCTTGAGGCCCATCCCGAAGCGGGAACGGTCGATCGCCCACCACACCAGCAGCGCGACCGCGAGCAGGGCGACGTGCAGGTAGTAGAAGCGCTCGTGCTGCTCGGGCCTCAGGACGTCGGTGCCGAAGGGGCGCGGCACGCGCAGGCCGTTGGAGCCGCCGGTGAAGGACCCCCAGGACTGGAAGACCAGCAGCAGGATCAGCACCAGGGCGATCGAGACGATCACGAAGGACGCACCCCGCACCCGGAGGCTCGCGATGCCGATCGGCACGGCCAGGGCTGCGACCACGAGTCCCGCGGCCAGCATCGCCAACCACGGGTTGACGTCGGTGTGGATGATCAGCAGGGCCGTGGCGTAGCCACCGAGGCCGGAGTACGACGCGTGGCCCAGCGAGATGTAGCCGGTGAACCCGCCGACGAAGTTCCACGACGTCGCCAGCACGGCGTAGCTCATGATGACCACGCCCACCGAGAGGATGAACGAGTTCGGTGCGAGCGACGGGAACGACAGCAGAGCCGCGGCGAGCACCACGAGCCCGACGATCCTGAGCAGGGTCGTACGCCGGCTGCCGGCGTGCTCCGGGCGGGGGGTGACGGTGTCAGAAGCGCTGGGCAAGACGACCTCCGAAGAATCCTTGCGGCCGCACCATCAAGGTGACGAACAACGCGACGTAGAAGAAGGTCTGGGCCCAGGTCGTCCCGAGGGGGATCTGGAGCAGCGCCTGGCCCATCCCCAGCACCATGGCGGCGATGGCCGCGCCCGGGATGGACCCCAGGCCGCCCACGACGATGATCGCCATCAGGGGGCCGATCCAGTGCCAGTGGAGCGAGGGGTAGAACGTGGAGTCGAGGGCGAGGGCGGTGCCACCCACGGCGGCCGTGGCCAGGCCCAGCCCGAAGCCGTAGCCGGCGACCCGGTCGGTGTTGATGCCGATGAGCCGTGCGGCGTCCGGGTGCTGGATCGTCGCCCGGAGCGACTGGCCGAACTGGGTCTTCTTCATCAGCAGGAACAGTGCGCCCAGCGAGACGACCGCGAGCCCGAACGCGATGAGCTTGACGACCGCGACGTTGGCGCCGAGGACCTCGAAGCTGGCGCCGCCGTAGTCGAGGCGAATGCGTCGCTGGGTGCCGCTGAAGACGAAGCCCAGCATGCCCTCGATGACCAGGGCGATGGAGAAGGTCAGCAGCACCGACATCATGGTGAGCGTCGCGGGACGCAGCCGGCTGATGAGCACGCGCTGCATGAACACCCCCATCCCGAAGAACAGGGGGACGGTCAGCACCAGCGAGAAGAGCGGGTCGAGGCCGGTCTGGTTGGTGAACCACCACGCGAGGTAGGCCGCGAGGATGAGGAACGCCGAGTGCGCGATCATCACGACGCGCATCACGCCGAAGTAGAGGGTGAGGCCGGCCGCCAGGAGGGCGTAGAGCCCTCCCAGCAGCACGCCCAGCACCAGGCTTTGCACGAGCAGGGACATGGTGTGCCTAACGGTCTGCTGGTCGTCGTTCGGTCAGGGGCTGAGGAGCCGGGGCACGGTCACCAGCGCGGCTTCTCGAGCATCAGCTCGGCCTCGGCGGCCTCCTCCGGCAGGACGATGCGGATCTCGCCGTCGACGTACTGCTGGATGAGGTGGGCGCCCTCGGGGCGGCCCTCCGCGTCCCAGGTCAACGGTCCGACGACGGTGTCGACCTCGTTCTCGCGGAGCCAGTCGATGAGCTGGCCCTGGCAGTCGGGGTCGGGGCTGGCGCACTCGACGGCCTCGACCGCCGCCGCGACCACCTGGCCGGTGGTCCACGCGTTGGCCTCGTCCTCGTTGGGTGCGTCGCCGTGCATCTCGGTGTAGAACTCCACGAACTCGGCGTTGGTGGGGTAGTCCGCGTCGGGCGTGTAGCCGGTCGGCGAGAGGATGCCCTCGGTGTTGTCGCCGATCGCCTCGGGGAACTCGGGGTTGGTCGGAGCGGTCGAGAAGGCCGCCATCCGGGGCTGGTAGTCGAGCTGACGCAGCGCCACGATCATGTTGACGGCGTCCTGGTACTGCGTGCCGCCGACCACGATGTCGGCCTCGCTGTCGGCGATCTTCGCCGCGATCGAGCCGAAGTCGGTGGTGTTGGGCGGGTAGACCTCGTCCACGACCGTCTCCACGCCCATCTCCTCGAGCCGGTCCTTCAGGCCGTAGGCCGTGCCCATGGCGAACGGGTCGTCCATGGCGGCGTACGCCGCGGTCTGCGGCCGCTCGCCCTCGGGCAGTGCCTCGATGGCGTCGGCCAGGTAGTCGTAGTGGTCGTCGGCGACCGCGGGGGCGGCGTAGAAGAGGTTGTCGAAGCCCTGGGTGAAGACCTCCTCGGCCGCGCCGGCGGGCTCCACGAAGAGGAAGCCGTAGTCCTGGGCGACCTGCGCGGCGGGCACCACGAGGCGGGTGGAGAACGGACCGAAGACGAGGTCGACGCCGTCGGAGTTGATGAGCTTCTCGTAGTCGGCTGCCACGCGATCGGCGTTCGACTGGTCGTCGAGGATGGTCAGCTCGACGTCGCGACCGAGCAGACCGCCGTTCTCGTTGACGTACGCCGCCCACGCCTCGTAGCCGCGCTGGACGCCCTTGCCGGGCTCGGAGAAGTCGCCCGTCAGCGGCAGGGAGATGCCGATCTTGATCGGACCGGTGCCGTCCTCGGCTCCGCCGTCGGCGCCCGAGCTCATGCAGGCGGTCAGCGCGAGGCAGGAGGCGACGGCGAGCCCGGCCGCGCGATAGGGGGTCTTGACCTTCATGTCACTCCTCGTGTCCAATGCGTAAGCGCTTTCGTAAGCGCTTTCGGCTACTGTAGGCACGCAGGCCGGGATGTGGCAAGGGTCACATCGACGAATGTCCGCACGAGGCGCGCGAGGAGGGTGGATGCCGAAGGCACCGGTGACGAGTCCGCGGCTGCAGGACGTCGCGGAGGCGGCGGGCGTCTCCATCGCCACCGCCTCGCGCAGCCTCTCGGGGGCGACGGGGGTGAGCGCGTCCGTGGCGGAGCGGGTCCGCGAGACGGCCCGCGCGATGGGCTACGTCGTCAACCTGCACGCGCGCAGCCTGGCTGGGGGCCCGACTCGCTCGGTCGGGTTGCTGGTGCACGAGATCGGCGACCCGTACTTCTCCGAGATCGCCAGCGGCGTGCTCGGTGTGGGCTCGCGGGAAGGTCTCACGGTGCAGATCTGCCACACCGGTCGCGACCCCGAGCGCGAGCTCGCCCAGATCCGCACCCTCGTCGCGCACCGCGTCGGCGCCATCATCGTCGCCGGATCGGGGATGGTGGACGCAGCCACGCAGGCGCCCGCCAAGGCCGAGCTGCAGGCGTTCCGCAGGTCGGGTGGGCGGGTCGCGGTCATCGGTCGTCACCACCTCGGAGTCGACGCCGTCCTGCCCGACAACACCGAGGGCGCCCGAGCCGTCGCGCAGCACCTGCTCGACCTCGGCCACCGGCGGATCGCCGTCGCGGCCGGCTCACGCCAGCTCACCACCGTCGCCGACCGCATCGCAGGCATCGAGGCGGCCTTCGCCGCTGCGGGACTCGACTTCCCCGGCGTGCCCGTCGTGGAGGCGGACTTCACCCGGGCCGGCGGCAAGGTCGCAGCCGAGGAGATCCTGGCCCGGCACCCCGGCGTGACGGCGGTGCTCGCCCTCAACGACGACATGGCCATCGGGGTGCTCTCGACGCTGCGCGCCAGGGGCGTGTCGGTGCCTGCGCAGATGTCGGTCACCGGCTTCGACGACGTCGCGGTCGCCGGCGACCTCGCCCCGTCGCTGACGACCGTCAGGCTGCCCATGGCCGAGATGGGCGAGCAGGCGCTGCTGCTCGCCCTCAAGGAACCGGGGACCAGGCCACGCCGGCGCCACGTCGGCGCGGAGCTGGTGGTCCGCGACTCGACCGGCCGGCCTCCGTCGTGAGCTCCGCCCGGGTCCTCCTCGCGCCCGACAAGTTCAAGGGCACGCTGGCGGCGCACGAGGTGGCGCACGCCCTCGCCGACGGCGTACGCCGGGTGCGGCCCGACGCGGTCGTCAGCTGCCTGCCGGTGGCCGACGGCGGGGACGGCACGCTCGACGCCGCGGTCGCGAGCGGGTTCGAGCGCGTCGAGGTCGAGGCCACCGGGCCCACCGGCCGGCCCGTCGCGACGGCGTACGCCCGTCGCGGGGCGACCGCCATCGTCGAGCTGGCCGACGCCTGCGGGCTGGTCCGCCTGCCGGGCGGTGTCCCCGCGCCGATGACCGCCTCCAGCCGGGGTCTGGGTGAGGTGCTGGGGGTCGCGCTGGACGACGGTTGCCGCGACCTCGTCGTCGGCATCGGTGGCAGCGCGAGCACCGACGGCGGCACCGGGATGCTGCGTGCCCTCGGGGCGCGGACCGAGCCGGGGCACCTCGACCTCACGGGTCTCCGTCCGGCGCTCGCCGAGGCTCGGGTCGTCGTGGCGTGCGACGTCGACAACCCGCTGACCGGACCGGACGGAGCCGCGGCCGTCTACGGTCCCCAGAAGGGCGCGTCCGCCGACCAGGTGGCCCTCCTCGACGCGAACCTGCGCCGCTGGGCCGACCTCGTGGCGGCCGCCACGGGTCGGGACCTGCGCGACCTGCCCGGTGCCGGTGCCGCCGGCGGTGTCGGCTTCGGCCTCGTCGCGGTGCTGGGTGCCGAGCTCCGCCCCGGCATCGACCTGATGCTCGACCTCCTCGGCTTCGCCGGACGGGTCGGAGGGAGCGACCTGGTGATCACCGGCGAGGGCTCGCTCGACGAGCAGAGCCTGCGCGGGAAGGCCCCCGTCGGGGTCGCCGCCGCGGCCGGTCGGGCAGGCGTGCCGGTCGTCGCCGTGTGCGGTCGCAACCAGCTCGCCGACGCGCAGCTGTCCGGCGCCGGGATCTCGCGCGCCTATGCGCTCGCCGACATCGCTCCGGACCTGGAGACCTGCCTCCGCGAGCCCGCGCGACTGCTCGCCGACCTCGGCGAGCGGATCGCGCGCACTCACCTGCGGTGAGGGATCGCGTCAGGCCGGCGGCTCCGGCGACCCGTCCTCGGCCTCCTGGCCGGCCTGCGGGTCCTCGTCGGTCGTGCCGGACTCCTGGTCGTCGGCGTCGCCCTCCGGGGCCTGCGGCTTGTCGTCGGGCTCGGAGATCTCACCGGGGAGGACGTCGTCGACGGCCGGGTTGTCGTCGGGGTCGAGGTCGCGGGCCAGGCCGTTGTCGGCCGGGTCGTCGGGCAGCGCGTCCACCCCGCCGGGGACCAGCTGGGGCTCCTCGGCGTAGGGCTCGGGCATCGGGCTCAGCTCGTCGTCGGTCATCGTTCCCCTCCCTGTGTCATGCGGGTGATCCTGCCCCGGTCGCTCGGCTCGGGCCACCCCCGCTCGGGCGGTCGTCCCACCCGAAGGCGAGGTAGCCGACGCCGGAGGACAGGTGCGCCAGGGCGTACGCCTCGTGCGGCACCATCGGCTGCGGGAGCGCGTCGAGCCCGAACCAGCCCAGCGCCGCCGCCTTCTCGGTCTCGACGATGCGCGGTTCGCCGCTCCACGACCGCGCGGTGAAGAAGAAGTCCGCGCGCTCCTCGACCGCCGGGCCGAACCGGCTGCGCTGCATGGTGAACTCGAAGTCCAGCGAGAGCTCGGTGATGCCGAGCTCCTCGAGCGCCTCGCGGCGAGCGGCGTCGTACGCCGTCTCGCCCGGCTCGAGGTGGCCGGCGGCGGCCGCCGCCCAGTGCCCGGGCATGTAGGGCACCGGTCCGCGTTGCTGGAGGAGCACCTCGGTGCCGTCGTCACCGGTGCGGAGCAGGTAGACGTACGACGCCGGGACGAGGGCGAAGCGGTCGGTCACACGCCCCAACCTAGGGCGCGCTCAGCGCGGCGTGGCGGGCGGGATGTCGTCGTCCTTGCCGTCGAGGGAGTCGAGGGCGTCGCGTGCCTTGCCGGTCGCCTGGTCGATCTTGTCGGCGTGCTTGCCGCCGGTCTTCTCGTTGGCGAACGCCCCGGCCTTGTCGATGCCCTGGGCGATCTTGTCGCCGTGCTGGTCGACGGCGTCGGTGAGCTTGGCCTTGGCCTTGTCCAGGAAACTCATGGGGTCCTCCTCGCGATCAGCCGCCCACCCCGGCGGGTGGTGACTCCGGCACGCTCGAGCGTAGCCACGCTGCGACAATCGGGGACATGTCCCGTCCCAGGCCCCGACCGGTCGTCGCCCTCGTCGGAGCCACGGCATCGGGCAAGACGGGTCTCAGCCTCGACCTCGCCGAGCGGCTCGGGGGAGAGGTGGTCAACACCGACGCGATGCAGGTCTACCGCGGCATGGACGTCGGCACCGCCAAGCTCCCCGAGGCCGAGCGGCGCGGTGTCCCCCACCACCTGCTCGACCTGTTCGAGGTCACCGAGCCGGCGACCGTCGCGCTGTTCCAGGGGTGGGCGCGCGAGGCGATCGCCGACATCCGCGACCGCGACGCCGTGCCGGTGCTGGTGGGTGGCTCGGCGCTCTACACCCGCGCGATCGTCGACCGCTTCGAGTTCCCCGGCACCGACGACTCGCTGCGCCGCGAGCTCGAGGTCGAGCTCGAGCGTCTCGGCAGCCACGCCCTCCACGAGCGGCTCGCGGGCGTCGACCCCGAGGCCGCGGCGCAGATCCT
>Ga0172375_10010671_pt1 | contig 11863 bp, 18 predicted proteins | sample LakKiv1m_FD_114537 | JGI IMG/M metagenome (GOLD analysis project Ga0172375, IMG submission 114537) | Freshwater microbial communities from Kabuno Bay, South-Kivu, Congo - kab_092012_11.1m | ecosystem: Environmental > Aquatic > Freshwater > Lake | place: Democratic Republic of the Congo... | reverse complement strand
CATCCTTGGAATACATGGCGTGGATGCGCTCGAAAGTGGAGTTCACCGGCGCGGCGTCAATCTTCACCTTTCCATCTTCAGAGAAGATCAGCCCAATTTTGGGGAAAGCCAGGGCAATCCTCGTCACAAACTCGTGAACATGGCCCGACTCCACCTGGTGGCCCTTCAGGAACTTCCTGCGCACAGGAACGTTGTAGAACAGGTTCCTGACCTCGATGAGCGTGCCTCGTCCCATTCCGATCCGGTCCGATTTACGGAGGACCCCGCCTTCTACTACTATTTCCGTTCCACCCTCATCTTTCCCGTCGCAGGTGGCCAGCCTGAGCCGTGATACCGCGGCTATGCTGGCAAGCGCCTCACCTCGGAAGCCCATGGTGGCAATGCCCACCAGGTCCTGTTCGGTCTGAAGCTTGGATGTTGCGTGTCGTTCGAGCGCCAGGAATGCGTCGTCGTGGCTCATGGCCGAGCCGTCGTCGCGCACCCGGATGAGCTTCTTGCCGCCGTTTTCGATGTCAATGCGGATGCTGGAGGCCCCGGCGTCTATGGAATTTTCCACGAGTTCCTTCACTACGGAAACGGGGCGTTCCACTACCTCACCGGCCGCGATCCGGTTGATGACGTTTTCATCCAGGACTCTTATCCTGCCCGCCATGTCAGCCCGCCGTGTTAACCGAACAAGCTTGCCTGCCGGTCGGGATAATGTTTCTTGAAGTGTTCGTGGGCCTTTCTGGTGGCCACCCGGCCTCTTGGCGTCCGATCAACGAATCCTTCTTTCACCAGGTAAGGCTCGTACACATCTTCGAGGGTGTCCCGTTCTTCGCCGATGCTTGCGGCAAGGGTTTCAATGCCTACCGGCCCGCCGTCGAACTTGAACATTATGGTCTCAAGGTATTTCCTGTCCATGTTGTCCAGGCCGGAGCCGTCCACATCGAGCATGTCCAGGGCCATGAATGCGGTCTCAAGATCAATCCTCCCCTCGCCTCGAACCTGGGCGTAATCCCGGACTCTTCTGGTGAGCCGGTTCGCGACCCTTGGGGTGGCACGCGAACGCCTTGCTATTTCATTCGCGCCGTCTTCGTCTATTTCCACGTTCAGTATTGCTGCGGATCGCTTGACGATGGTCCTGAGCTCGTTTACGGAATAGAAATCCAGATGGAACATTATCCCGAATCGGTCACGGAGCGGATTTGTGAGCAGTCCGCTTCTGGTCGTGGCGCCGACCAGCGTGAAAGGCGCCAGATCCAGCTTGATTGTGCGGGCGCTGGGGCCCTGCCCGATTATGATGTCGAGTTTGAAGTCCTCCATGGCCGGGTACAGGATTTCTTCCACGACCGGTGAGAGCCTGTGAATTTCGTCTATGAACAGGACGTCTTTGGGTTCCAAATTGGTGAGTATTGCAGCCAGATCTCCGGCCTTTTCCACGACCGGTCCTGATGTGGTGCGGATCTGGACGCCCAGTTCCTGGGCGATAATATGGGCAAGCGTGGTCTTGCCGAGTCCCGGCGGGCCGTGGAAGAGTATATGATCCAGGGCTTCGCCTCTTGCCAGGGCTGCCTGGACGAAGACATCAAGGTTTTCTTTGATCTTTTCTTGCCCTACGTAATCGGCCAGTCTACGCGGTCGGAGGGTCCGTTCGGTTTCTTCATCACCTGTCACCTGTCGGCCTGTGATGACGCGATTGGTGCTCATGGGAAGTCCTCTGTCCCGGTGGCAGCGCCGTAGTTCAGTTCGAACGCCGGCAACACCCGATTTTATGCTCGACCCCAGGTCTGAGCGGGGCCCACTTTAGCACAGGACTCACGATGATGGTTGAAAGTTCTGTCGGTCCGTGATAGGCAGGATCTAATACCGTTTCGCGTTTAGGCACATGAAATCGGCGAGGCACTTCCAGTGAGAGGTTCCTCCCCAAACCTCACTCCAACAACCTTTTGGCGCGGCCCCGGGGATTATGTAACGCATGAAACGTTCGTATGAGGCGTAGATGTGGATCGAGGAGGCAGACTGATGGCCGTCCCAGAATGTGCACCCCTACAAGACGACGAACCCATTCTGAGTGCTCGGTACACAACTGGTTGGTTTTGGTTTGGTTGCCTGGCGGGTGCATTCTTTGTCTATGCAGCGATCCACGGGTTGTATACCTTCCCATCAAAAGGACAATACGTCAAGACCGTTTGTGCCGTGATTGGGGTCATCATCTTCGTTCCATTGACGATTGACATAATGCTGACCAAGGAATTCCTCTTTTACAGCGATCGCGTGGTGAAGGTCTGGTATTTGTTAGGGCGAAGAACGATTCCGTATGCATCTGCAGTGGTACGGGGCCCTGCGGAGGCATTCCGGTGGATTCAGAAGGGATATACAATCAGAGAGTTCAGAGACGATTGGACACGACGGTTTTTCCAGATACCGATTCTCTATAACGCTCGCTTCGTGGACCGCGAAGTTGCCGAACAGATTGATGCTATCATGGCCTACATGGCAGAAGGTCCTCTGAACAAACCCACCAGATTCACAGAGGTCACGCTGCCGAAGGAGGTCGTATCCGAGGTGATCGGTCGTCAGCGGTCAAGGACGGACCCTCTTTATCCCAAACCTGAAGAGCGATCATGGCCCGAGCATCGGAGCAATTCCGGGCCATAGTGCCGGGCCGCACCGAATACAAACATGTCATGCCTTACCCCGGTGCTGTACCTTAGACTCAAGAACCGGCAACTTGGAGATTTTCCGTTTCCTTGGTCTCTATGATCCGCTCATGAGGTAGAACCCCCAATAATTCTTCGAGGATCTCATCCTGTTCATCTCCGGTAAGTCCGTGCTTGGCGAGGATGTCTTGTATTCGTCCAGGGACCTCTTGGAGCCAAAGAGTCTCAAGATCCCGCCTCAGTCCCATGCCTACATAGTAATTGATCAATGCCTGGTAACCGGACATGCCTTTCAATGGGGCTATCCGTTTGAGGTTCTCGACGACATCCTTAGGCATTCTCAAGGAGACCATCATTTTCTTTCGTTCAGTCTTCATAGCGTCTTCTCTCCTGTTTGGTCGCCATCCTCGCGGATATTATGCGCCAATGGTGCTCTCCGAGGTCCTTGGCGACCACATAGAGTGGATGGAGAGCATGGACGGACAAAGCGAGGCCAATTATTCCTACCCGCTCCTCACCTTGGTCCGACGCATCTTCCAAGGCATGGAAAGGATCATTGAAGACCTCACAGGCTTCCTCGAGCCTGATTCCATGCTTGCCTTCATTGGCTGCGGCCTTGTCGGCGTCCCACTCAAAGAGCCCCCAGCTCTCCCGCCTAATGACTGTAGTCATGATGACCCTTTGTCTATGAGTTGTCAATACGCCAGGGAACGGGGTCAGGCTTGACTTATGTGTATTTCTGTCGGGCTTTGTCCTAGCCCGTCAAGAACACTAGCGGCCAATCACAGACCCTTTTCATCCCAAACCGGGAGAGCGGTCATGGCCGGAGCATCGGAGCAATTCCGGGCCACAGCGCAGACTCGCACCGAATGCAAATACGTCAAGCCTGACCCCCTTGTTCCTCTTGGGTCTGATTGACCGTATCAATCTGCGATTCTCTCTGCTTCCTCTCGCGCCGCGCAGCTTTCTTCTCTTCCGCGCGACGGGCAAGCTCTTCCATTGAAAGGACGACCTCCGGTTGCTCTCTGCCGAAACGCTTGAAGTTAGAGATGTTCGATATGCCGCTTGAGGGGCATCTTCCACGGCTCCTGGCCGTGGTTGTCCATCTTGCCGAGCGTTTTGGGATTCATCCCCAGTTCGCGTGCCATTTGGACCTGAGCATGCGAGAGGCGGTGTCGTTGACGGGCGTCTATCCAGTCCTGCTGCTTCTGGTTGGGCTTTCCCTTATTCTTGGCCACAGGGGTACTCCTGCAAAGGTGATCATGGTGGTTGCTAGAAGTAATGTCCTAACTGAAGCGAATGTTACGTCCCTGGGTTTCGACTTCCGATGTCCCCAGATTCCCCATATTTTCGGATTTCGGTGATTTCCTGAGCTGCCGCAGCCCTGGATTTTGTGCCTAAGTCGAGGATCGAGCGCGGCCCACTTTAGCACAGGACCGATGATCGTGGTTGAAAGTTCTGTTGGTCCATTGTACTGTTTCCGACAGGTCAAAGATTGGACTTGTAAACAATCGGTAGAAATCCGTGCTCTGAGCAAAGGACGAAGTCCACCAATTCGGAACCGTATAGGTCCTAAATGAGCGAAACATTTCAGCGGATTATCAGTCTAATACGCCAGGGAGATGTGAAGGTCTCAGAGCATGGCTATGACGAACTGGCGGAAGAGGGGATATTCGCCCGTGACGCGTTGATCTCGGCCGTTGATGCAATAGTCGTAGAGGATTACCCCAACTACCACAAGGGCCCTTGTGTGCTGGTCCTACAGAAAGATCGGAAAGGAAGGCCCCTTCACGTGGTATGGGGCATCTCAAAGGGCAGCGTTTCTCCGGCGGTACTCATTACTGCCTATAGACCGGATGCCACGAGATGGACCAACGATTTCCTCAGGAGACGGAAATGAATGTAAAACACTGCACCAAGCTGGTAAGAGAGGGGAACTACTTGGCAGAAGTGGACGTGGAATTGATTCATTCAGATGAGAGTTGGTCCCCTTACTTGTCCGTGGAAGATGCGTGCAAACTGGACGACGTCAGAGAAGCGCTGGAGCGTGGAGATATGAAGGCTGCCGGACGACTTGCTCGGGTATTCGTTTTGTCGCCGGTGGCTGTGTGAGCCGGCTCAATTTGGGGGAACGGGGTCAGGCTTGACTTATGTGTATTTCTGCCGGGTCTTGTTTTACCCTGTCGAATATGCCAAGCGGAGAGCCCCCTTTTTGATACGCTTGCCAAAACCATTGATCCCTTGACCTAAACTCAGCGTGTTGATATTACTTTACAATGGGACTTGTCCGGGAGATTCGAAAGAAGATCAGAGACCGGCTCTATGAGTTTTCCAAACACGCTGTGGATCAGAGCATCATCCGGGATATTTGCGTGGCGGAGTTGGAGGAGGCGATAGCAGGCCGAAGCGAGGTGATCGAAGACTACCCGGAAGACAAGTACGGCCCCAGCTGTCTCATTCTCGGGTACACAAAAGCAGGTAGGCCATTGCATGTCCAGTGCAGTTATCCGAGCAGGCCGCTTATCAAAATCATCACCCTATACCAGCCTGACCCCGATCTGTGGAGAGACTTTCGGGTCAGAAAATGAACGAGGGGCAATCCGCGATGAAAGAGACAATGGTAGATACCACAGTAACATACACGGTAGAACATGGCGGTAAGTTCTTCATTGTTGAAAACGTCCCTGCGCGGGTGTGTAAAGAAACGGGCGAACAGTACTTCGCTCCCGAAACGGTGGAGCATATCCAAGCCATTATCAAGGGTGGGCGGAGGCCGCAGAGGGTGATCGAAACCCCCGTGTACGAGTACGCATAGGAACAATGGTCGGCCTGCCCAAGGTGTCGTGTGCGAGGTTATCCGCCGCCAGCGGTCAATCACAGACCCTTTTCATCCCAAACCGGAACAGCGATCATGGCCCGAGGACCGGAGCAATTCCGGGCCATAGGGTGGACTCGCACCGAATGCAAATATGTCAAGCCTGACCCCGATGCCGTAAGTGGATGTGGAAAAGGTGAGACAAGCGGAGCTTACCACATGAAAAAGAGGGTCATGATTGCCACCGTCTGTGGTTTTCTTTCTGGACTTTTTTGCATAATAGCCGATATAGAAGCGGGTCTTGCTTCAAATGTGGCTACACAGCTGCCCTATCCCGTTATTGGTGAAATTCTTTGCAACAGAACGTTGGTCGGATTTGCTATTGGCATAAGTCGCCTGGTTTTATACCATTGGAGCATACATGGCATGGTCATGGGTTTCCTTTTCAGCCTGCCGCTTGCCTTTAGCTGCTTGATGACGCCTCAATATCCGATAAAGCTCTTTTTCTTGACGCTAGTGTTTGGCATGATTTACGGCTTGTTCACAGAATCTGTTACCTCTGCGATGTTTAAGGCTCCGCAGGCTTCGATTGACTAAGACACCTGCAAACTGGACGACGTCAGAGAAGCGCTGCAGCGTGGAGATATGAACGCCGCCGGCTGTGTGAGCCGGCTCGGTTTGGGGTTCATCGCTCCTGGTCGTACTAGCACCGGAACATCGTGCCGCCCGGCCTGCCGGTAACCACCTCATCCCTCCACCGTTCTCGCCTGTTCCTTCACCGAATGTGCCTGAAGGGTTCCACCTTGAGGAGCCGGCAGAGTTCTTCCATGGGGCCGTAGTCGAGCGGCTCAAGAAATCGTTCAATTTTGCCCGCCTGCCACAACGCAGGATGTACATCCGGAATAGCGAGAAGAGCTTTCTTCATTTTTGCAACGGTCTCAGGAGGGGTATGCCGGAGAGAGTACACCGGCCAGTCGGGGTACAGAGGAGTACTGCACAGCTGCGGGAAGCCTTCATGACGCACGCGATGAATAACGCGGAAATCAGACATCCTAATCTTGTTCTCAGCCTGCAAGGTCTCGAGTATGCCGGTGCGAACCGTTCCCACGTCAGCTTTCTTGTCCCTTACGGCATAGACCACTTCGTCATCCGATTCTCCCGTCGCTTCAATAATCTGCTTGAAGTCCCGCTCCGGGTTAAGGCCGCCGCTCACCATTACTCCCTTGGAAAAGAGCCATCCGCCGGGCGAGGAGAGCCTGGGGCAGACGATCAGTTTTCCCCGTAGGTCTGTAAGATTGGCGATTCCGCTGTCCGCCCGGGTGAAGATGACTCCGCCCATCATCTCTCCCGACCACTGATATTTCACTGTGAGTATCGGTTTGGCGCCCTTCATAACCTTGGCGCGCACAAAAAACCACGGATTAGTGAACATGAACCCGGAAGGTACAGTATCTATGAAGCCCTGCACCTCGGTGAACTTGAGGGGGAACAGCACCACTTTCTCGCCGAGCTCTTGGTTTAGATACTCGATGAGGCCTCCCCATTGTTTGACAACGATCTCCGCTCCCCTCGGCGCAAGCACGCCGAACTTGATGTCCGCCTGAACGCCGCAAGGGATGACATAACATCCTGCAAGAATCAGGACCGATGCTATGAAACGTTTCATTTGTCCACCCTCTCGGATTGAGCCCGAATTACGGAATCATCCGGTTGAAATACCCAACACCTTGAAGCCGCTCTACCATCCTCACCCCGGCCCTCTCCAGGGATGGAGAGGGAGATATGCGGAAAGCGGCTTCAGGAATCAGCATTGAGCATACCGGGGTATCCCAAGTACATAGTTCCGCCGAATTATGCTGCGGTATCCCCGATTCCGGAGTGTTTAACATGGTGTTCCGATTGCTGGACAGTCTTCCTTCGCCTAAAAGGCCCTCGGTGGTTTCCCGGAAGGCCAATCGGCGGAAAATCGCCACCTAAGTTGCTGAAAAGCTTTCCATTTCCTGCTCGCGAACATACCGCACCATATGGTGTTACGTCAACCAAAATTCTGAACTGCGAACCGGAGGTCGGGCTTGACTTATGTGGATTTCTGCCGGGTCTTGTCTTACCCTGTCTCAAGCGCGGCCCGGCGTGTGCTCAGACACAAGAACTTGAGCAGAACCGAAATTTATATTAAGAAAATCAACAACGACCTCAAGGCCGCGATGAATATTCTCGGCCAAGCAGGCCTTCAGGACGGCTTGTCAACAGAGCACCAAAATACTGGAGAATAGGCGCAAGACCTTAAAATAACAACCGAATATCGGGGAGCTAGAAAGATGTCGGGTCATAATAAATGGAGCACCATTAAGCACAAGAAAGGCGCCGCGGACGCCAAGCGCGGAAAGGTTTTCTCCAAGATCATCAAGGAGATAACCATTGCGGCCCGCATGGGGGGCGGCGATCCCGAGGGAAATCCGCGGTTACGCACGGCTGTCCTGGCTGCACGTCAGGCCAACATGCCCAAGGACAACGTTGACAGGGCCATCAAGAGAGGGACCGGCGAGATCGAAGGCGTGAACTACGAGGAAATCATCTACGAAGGTTACGGCCCGGGAGGCGTGGCCGTGCTCGTGGAAGCCCTCACGGACAACAAGAACCGTACCGTGGCCGAGATTCGGCACATTTTTGACAAGTATACCGGAAACCTGGGTGAATCCGGTTGCGTAGCCTGGATGTTCGACAAGAAGGGAATGGTGGTGATCCCGGCCGGGGGCCTGTCCGAGGACGACGTTATGGAAGTGGCTCTGGAAGCTGGGGCTCAGGATGTGAAGGCAGAAGGGGACACCTTCGAGATAACAGCCGACCTCGGCGAATTTGAGGCTGTCAAAAAAGCGGTGGAAGAAAAAGGCTGGAAGACAGAGCTCTCGGAAATCACCATGATACCGCAGAACACAGTGAAACTGGAGGGTAAGAAGGCTGAACTCATGCTCAAGATGATGGACGCCCTGGACGATCACGAAGACCTGCAGCAGGTTTTCGCAAACTTTGACATCTCTGAAGAGGAAATGATGAAGGCTTCGGCCTGATGGAAGTCCTGGACGCGGTAATGGTCGGGTCATAGCGAAATAGGGGAAGGCTCTCCACCGGATAAACCTGCGGGGAAACGACGCGGCTTAGGAGTCGAGAATAAGATGATCATTATCGGAGTGGACCCTGGAAGCATTGCCACAGGCTACGGAATAATCAGGAAACAGGGCTCTCGATCATCCCACGTGGCCAGCGGTGTCATACGTGCCTCCCGATCTGCTTCCCAATCCAAGCGCTTGTATGAAATACACAAGGAACTGGACAGGATTGTCAGGGATTTCTTGCCCGAAGCCATGGTGGTCGAGTCGCTCTTCCACGCGAACAATACCCAGAGCCTGATGAAGCTTAGCCAGGTCAGGGGCGTGATCCTTCTTCTCGGCGAGGCCCACGGCCTGGACATCTTCGAATACGCGCCCATGGAAATTAAGAAGGGAATCACCGGATATGGCGCGGCCGACAAGGATCAGATGATTTTCATGGTCTCCAGGATGCTCGCGCTGCCGGCTCTCAGGTCCCCCGACCAGGCCGACGCACTAGCAATGGCACTTTATCACTCCCACGTTCAGGGTCCCCAGAGGGCCGCATCATGATAGCTTCGCTGAGGGGCAAGATCATCCATCGCGGGATAAACAGGCTTATTATGGACGTGGGCGGCGTCGGCTACGAGCTTGCCGTCTCCCTCTCCACCTTGGGATCACTGCCCGCCGACGGCGAGACATTCCTCCACGTTCATACCGCTCTTCGAGAGAACGCCCTGGAGCTTTACGGTTTCGCAGACCCCGCGGAGAAGACCCTTTTCGAGATGCTTCTCACTGTCACAGGGATCGGGCCCCGCACATCTCTGATCATATTATCCGGCGTGTCGCCGGACGGCTTCCGAGAAGCAGTCATCAAGGGCGATCTGCACAAGCTGACCTCGATTCCCGGCATAGGAAAGAAATCCGCGGAACGCATAGTGGTCGAGCTCAAGGAGAAGATCCGTAAACTGGGAATGCCGGGACTCGGGGCCGCGGGAAGACCTGCGGCTTCCTCCTTGGAGGACGATCTGGTTTCGTCGCTGGTCAACCTGGGCTACAAGGATCGTGTCGCGGCCATGGCCGCCGGTAAGGTCCTGAAAGGCAACGGAAACGACATGGACCTGGCACAGGCCGTGAGGCTTGCGTTGAAGGAGCTCGTGAAGTGACGGGAGCAAGGCCGAGCAACCCCAATAGATTGTAATGTGACGATATGAGCGAAACACACCAAACGGAGGCCCAGTTATGCGATTTGTGGTAATCGGCGGGGATGCGGCGGGAATGAGCGCGGCTTCGAAAGCCAAGCGAAACGATCCGAGCCTCGATGTAGTCGTGTTGGAAGCAGGCAGAGACGTGTCATACTCGGCCTGCGGGATGCCTTACAACATAGCCGATCCGCAGCGGGACCTGGATGATCTGGTGGTGCGCAAGGCGGAAGTCTTCAGGGCGAAACAGGGATTAGGGCTTGAGCTGGATCACAGGGTCGAGGCCATAGACCGCACCGCAAAGGAGGTCTCGGGGAAGACATTTTCCGGCGAGCCGTTTCGAATCCCTTACGACAAGCTGCTTATCGCGACGGGCGGCCGCGCCAAGAGGCTGGACATTGCGGGCGCGGATCTGGCCGGCGTCAAGATCTTGAAGAGCCTCGCCGACGGCAGAGGCATCAAGGAATACGTTGCAGCCAACAAAGTCGAGAAGGTCCTCATCATAGGAACAGGTTACATAGGGCTTGAGATGGCGGAGGCCTTCCACTCCAGAAGCATCACGGTGGCAATGGTGGATGTTCTGCCGCGACTGCTTCCGTGGATGCCCCAGGAAATGGCGGATGTGGTGCTCAAGGAGCTTTCCGACAAAGGTGTCGGCGTTCATACGGGGATCAAGCTCGGCGCCATACGAGAGGACAGCGGGGGCCTCAAAGCAGTGCTGGATACGGGTGACATTGCCGCGGACATGATCCTCATGGCCGTGGGAATATTGCCCAATTCGGAGATCGCCGCTGCTGCGGGCCTGGAGCTCGGGCCCGCCAAGTCTGTAGCTGTGGACAAGACGCTTCGCACATCGGACCCCGACATTTACGCTGCCGGTGACTGCGCTGACTCGTTCCACGTGGTTACAGGTCGCAGAGTCTGGATTCCTTTGGCCCTCAGAGCCAACCGTGCCGGCTGGGCAGTCGCGGACAACGTCACAGGCCGGAATGTGGAGCTGCCGGGCATAGCAGGGACGGCTGTCTTCAAAGTGTTGGACCTGGAAACGGCCCGCACCGGCCTGAGCGTGGAAGAAGCCGCGGCCGCGGGATTCCAACCCGTGGACGATTACATCAAGAGTCGCTCCAGGGCTCACTCTCATCCCGGTAATCAGACCATCCACGTGCATCTGGTCGCGGACAAGGGCTCAGGCAAATTATTGGGCGCGAGCATGGTGGGCCGGGAAGGGGTTGCCCACAGGATAGACGCGATTGCGGTCGCTCTGCACGCAGGAATGACAGTGGAAGAGTTCTTCCAGTGCGACATGGCTTATGCGCCTCCTTTTTCGCCGGTGTGGGACCCCATGCTGACGGCGGCGAATCAGTTGCTGAAGAAATTGTGACCTTTGACAGGCTTCGCTGTCAAATGACCAACTTTGCCGGTCAGGGAAGCAGGGGAGCACGCGGCTTGCCCGATCAAAGACGGAGGAACTGTTCAGCGATCCATTCCTCGCTCTACGGAGAAATCCCTCTGGATTTTCTCGCTCTGGGAGAATGCCATCCCTGCCCGTATTTGCCTGATTTGACCGCCCGGGAAGAGTATTTCTTCGCGGGGGATTTTCCCAGCGAGCTTTACCACGACTTCATGGATCACGGATTCAGGAGGTCGGGCTTCGTGTTCTACCGACCGGTGTGCCGGGACTGCCGCGAATGCCGGCCCATCCGGGTGCCGGTGGAGCTATTCCACGCCACCAAGGCCATGCGTCGAGTCTTCCGCAAGAACGTGGATCTGGAAGTCACGGTGAGCAGGCCCAGGTTTTCCGAGGAGAAATTCAGGGCCTACTCGGCTTACCTGGCATTCCAGCACGGCCGAGACCATCCGGATTCGACCGACGGCATGGAAGATTCACTGTATGGTTCGCCGGCGCGGACCGTCGAGTTCGAGTATAGACTGGGCGAACGTCTGGTCTGTGCTTCCATCGCTGATATTTGCTCAAGGTCGTTGTCCAGCGTGTACGTTTATTTTGACCCTGAGTTCTCTTCCTATAGTTTTGCACTTTGTGGATCACTAGGCTGATATTGTTGTTGATTCCCTTGAAAAACATCGGCGTTCCTGCCATAGACGGTTTGGCAAAAAACT
>Ga0172375_10010670_pt1 | contig 11864 bp, 8 predicted proteins | sample LakKiv1m_FD_114537 | JGI IMG/M metagenome (GOLD analysis project Ga0172375, IMG submission 114537) | Freshwater microbial communities from Kabuno Bay, South-Kivu, Congo - kab_092012_11.1m | ecosystem: Environmental > Aquatic > Freshwater > Lake | place: Democratic Republic of the Congo... | reverse complement strand
CTCTGGGAGTATTTACATGGTTTTCAAGAGATCTTCCTTCACCAGGGAAACTTTCCCAGACTGAGCAAGCAGCAACAGTCTTTTATGATAGAGATGGAAAAATACTTTTTCAGATGTACAAGGATAAGAATAGACTTCCCGTGGCATTTAAGGACATAACTACCAATCTGAAAAAAGCTACGATTGCTGTCGAAGATAAGGATTTTTATAAACATGGCGGATTTTCGACAATAGGCATTCTCCGTTCATTTATTCTTCTGGTCTTAAATAGAAAAATATCTGGAGGAGGATCTACGATAACTCAACAACTCATAAAAAATGTTCTTCTTGATTCAACACAGACAACAACGCGTAAACTGAAAGAGATAATCCTTTCTATCTCGGTTGAAGGAAAATACTCGAAGGATCAAATACTTGAGATGTATTTGAATGAATCTCCTTACGGCGGAAGTTTTTACGGAGTTGGTTCAGCTGCCAAGGGATATTTTGGAAAAAGTCCATCTCAGTTATCCCTTCTTGAATCTGCATTTATAGCTGGATTGCCACAAAGTCCAAGTGTATATTCACCATTTATCGGAGTTAAGGATGCATGGAAAGCACGAACAAAGGAAGTTTTGAGGCGAATGCGTGAAGATGGATATATAACATCAGAGCAGGAATTGAAGGCGAATTCTCAAATGGGTTCACTCGTATTTTCCCAGTCCAGAATGTCGATAAATGCGCCTCATTTTGTGTTTTATGTTAGACAGCTTGTTGAAAAAGAGTATGGTTCAAAGATACTTGACCAAGGTCTGAAAATTAAAACTACATTATCTTTGGATGTGCAGCAAAAAGCTGAAAAAATTGTGAAGGATGAAATAGATGGCATAAAAAAATATAAAGTTGGTAACGGGGCCGTTGTTGTCCTTGATTCGCAGACTGATGAGGTTTTAGGGATGGTAGGATCTTACGACTTCAATGATAAAGATTATGGGAACTTCAACGCAGCAACGAGCAATAGACAGCCAGGAAGTGCGGTAAAGCCAATTACCTATGCACTCGCATTCGAAAAGGGCTATACGCCTGCGACCACTCTTATGGATGTCAAAACAAGTTTTCCCGTGAAAGACCAGGCAGACTATACACCGGTAAATTATGACGGTAAATTCAGAGGGCCGATCCAATTGCGGTTTGGTTTGGCAAATTCATTAAATATTCCAGCAGTGAAGCTTGTCTCTATGATAGGAGTTCAGGATTTCCTAGCTCGTGCAGATTTGATGGGACTTCATACGTTAGCACCAACTCAAGAAAACTTGAATCGTTTCGGATTATCGATAACACTTGGAGGAGGAGAAGTGACACTTCTCGATCTTTCCAATGCATTTGCGGTTTTTGCGAGAGGCGGAGTACGTAAAGAGCCGGTATCTATTTTGGAAATAAAGGATAGCAATGACAAACTCATCTATCGTTCAAGACCGAGCAATGAGACAAAAGTATTTTCACCAGAGATATCATTTCTCATTTCACATATTCTTTCAGACAATAATGCACGATCAGAGGCATTTGGCCTTCGATCATATCTTAATATCCCCGGAAAAACTGTTGCGGTTAAGACCGGAACAACAAATGATAAGCGTGATAACTGGGCTGTCGGTTATACAAAAGGCGTTACCGTCGGTGTTTGGGTGGGAAATAATGACAACTCAGTGATGGATCCACGAGTCACTTCTGGAGAAACTGGAGCTTCCCCGATTTGGTATACACTCATGGGCGAACTTCTTAAAAAATATAAGGATGGTATCATGGATAAACCAGATAAGGTCAAGGCAATTCAGATTGATCCGTTATTTGGAGGTCTGCCAAAGGATGGATCACAAACGAGAAGTGAATACTTCATCGAAGGAACTGAGCCGAAGGAGACTTCCCCTTTCTATAAAAAAGTGAAAATCTCAAAATCAAATGGAAAACTTGCAAACGATATAGAAATTAAGACTGGAAACTATGAGGAAAAAGATTGTTATGTGGTATATGAAACAGATCCTGTTTCCCTTGATGGAAAAAATAGGTGGCAAGAAGGGATAGATTCATGGAGACGCGAACAAGGAGATGATAAATGGAAATGCCCAACAGACATTTCTGATAACCGCTCAGAAGATGTCGTGGTTTCAATAAAGAACATTTCAGATCATTCAACTATTACTGATAAAACGTTCACTGTCCGCATTAAAACGGTATCTATGAGGAATTTGAAAAATGTAAAAATATATCTCAATAATAATGAGATTAAGAATTACAATGAGGATAAAAAAGATTTCGAGGAAACAATATCAGTTGCAAACGACGGTGTGTATGAACTTAAGGTGCGAGCAACAAATGAGAAAGATAAAACTGGAGAATCTATGATAAAGTTTGGTGTAAATAAACCATGGGATTATGCAGAGCCAACAGCTGCCCCGACGAGCACACCAACTCCTGCTGTCACACCTATCATTTCAGAGACACCATGAGATATAAGGCTCTAATTTTTGATTTAGATGGTACAGCAATGCCAAGCAGTCCCTCAGGTATGCCCACAACTAGGCTCATCAACGCAATTGGCAAAAAAAATAGTCTAGTACATTTCTCATGTGCAACAGGAAGAAACTGGCCATTTGCAAAATTGGCAGTTCGCAGTCTTAATCTATTATCCCCATGTATTATTTCTGCTGGGACTCAAATAATCAACCCTTCTTCAGAAAAAATAATATGGCAAAAGACCATAGAACCAAGAGATATGAAGTGCATATTAGAAGCTATACGGGATTACCCATATTTGATTGATTTAAATGATGAATTGCCAAATTCAAAAAGAATTCAAAAAGATAGTTCATTCGTTAAGCCTATTTTTTTAATTAATATTAAAACTGTTGCTCAAAGTGTATCCAACATCATTTGTAATAAAATTAACAAGCTACGAGGTGTGGTTTGTGTAAAAGCAATAAGTCAAACAAAAGGCTATTTCGATCTACATGTGACTCATAAAGATGCGACAAAAGAGAACGCTGTGGAGGTATTGTGTGATCTGCTCAATATAGAAAAGAACGATACAATTGGAGTTGGTGACGGACACAATGATATCCACTTATTTAATTCAGTCGATTATAAAGTGGCGATGGGAAATGCAGTAGACGAATTAAAATCTCAAGCAGATCTTATAATTGCGAGTATAGATCACGATGGCTTAGCTTGCTTTATCGAAGGACTTCACTAACAATTCCAAACTACTAATAGTAAAAGTTGCATCAGAAAAAAAGGAAAGATCAACCATTGGAGCTGGAACTGCAACACTCATAACGCCAGCAGCTTTGGCAGCTTGAATCCCACTCGGTGAGTCTTCTAAGATAAATGCATCTTCAGGAACAAAATTTGCTTGTTTGAGAACGGCAAGAAATAGATCAGGATAAGGCTTTCCTCGATCCACCTCATCAATCGTAACAATATTTGCAAAAAAATGATAGAGATGATGTTTATGTAAAATATTCTCAAGATACTTTCTTTTTGCAGATGTTCCTATCGCAAGTACAAAATTCCTCTGCGTTAATATGGAGATAAGAGATGTTAAACCTGGCATGAGTTTTAAGCTAGTTTCCATTTCTATTTTTATCGCCTGCTTTCTTTGCGTAAGAAAGTCTTCATACGACAATGGGATTGAGTGATCTCTATAAAATTGAGGAAGAACAACGGCTACCGGCATTCCGATGTGGTGGGCAAAATAACTCCATGTTAAATCAATATCATATTTAGCAAATAGTTTCTGTAAGGCAACAAAAATTACCTGCTCACTATTTACCATGAGCCCATCAAAATCAAAAATAGCAATTTTTCTTTTATTAACCTCTTCTATAAGATTCATACTCTTTATACATAAGTTCAACTAAAGCATTAACCTCTTTGTTGAGGTTACCATATTTTTTGTTTGAGTCAAAATGTTTTGCATGACCTCTTAAAAATGTTTCGATATATCTTACATCTAAGTTGGCATAGGGTACACTAAGGAGCTTAGCAAGCTGTGGAACAACTTTTGATTTTGCTCCAGCTAGTATGTAGTAGGCAACTTGCGCTGCCTCAAACTCCTTCGCATACGGGCCAGAAATCTCAATATCGAAATCAATATTAATGAGGTTCTTTTGGGGAGTTATTAAAATATTTTCAGACCATCTATCTCCATATACCACTCCAGCTTTATGAGCTTTATATAGATCCATATACATATTATGAGTAAATATAGCCGTTTCTTCGTCTGAAGCATGAGAAAGAAATATATCCATTGTTTCAGCGTTTTCAAGAAAAAGGTTTTCAACATGACCCCCATCATCAGCTAGTGGCGGAAGAACATTTAAACCAATTTCTGCACATCGTTTAGTAAAGCATACCTGATCGCTTTGTGAGCGCCTTCTAAATCGTCCACCCACTTGAGTAAACCCAATTTTATGGTATTCATGAGCAATTGATTTCAAAATTCCTATATTCTCTTTTGGAAACCTATGTAAAATACGCCTCGGTAGCCCATGTATGGTGGGCCCAGGACGCAATATATTGACGTTAAGTGCTCCCTCAAATATTGAAGGTTGATTTGGTATAGCGGGTTTTTCACAAATGCTCATAGTTATTTTTCATTTCCTTTCGTTGCCCAAACCCCCACCCATGCATCTTCATCTTCAGGTGCCTCAAATTCAATAAGGGTTGGGCCATTATTTTTTATTCCACTCAACAATGCCTTTTGCATCTCACCATTTTCAAGTGCTTTTTTATCCAAATAGAATGATGAAATCCCAAGGCTTTTTGCGAGGATATGATACTGTATTGGTGGGTTGTGTAGAAATGGATGTGTGCCGTTTTTAAAAGCGCCAGGGTCCTGTGATTTCATCTGTTTCAGAAGGGAAACGCTTTTTCCATTGTTACATACAATATAAATAATATGTGTATTTTCTTGAACTGAGGAAACAAGACCTTGAATTGCATTGGTAAATGCTTGATCACCCAATGTACAAAAAACAGTGACAGAGCTGTTACATCTGGCGATTCCTGTAGCGAGTGGCAGCCCCCCACCAACGAATGCCCCATGATCTCCAAATACACGCAATGTATGTGGGAATAGTGAATAGCTCTTTGCTAATACTCCACCAAACATTTGACTGTCGTCAACCAAGACGGGCTGTTTTACTTGTTCAAATGCATAGGTAAAATCTTTCGCCAACTGTCCTCTTAAATATGCATATTTGGCATTAATGTTATATTTTGTTTCATTCAATCTTCTTATGCCGGCACATTTTTTTTGCATTTCATGTATCCCATTTCTAGATCCGAGCAAATGTATCAAATCATCAAGTATTTTTGATATATCCCCTTGTATTGCTATATCATTCTTTTTAAGATAATTATTCTTTTTTGACATCTCAAGGTTGGTAGTTATTGCAATTTTCTGACATTGTGGCAATTTCCCAATAACTCGTTCATATGTATTTCTATCATTAAGAATGATAAGCATGTCGGTCTCTTTCATGAGGTTAATGTGCTCTTTTGAGTTAAGGTCATAAAGTCCAGCAAAATATGGGTTTTGATTGCTCTGAAGTTGTTCGAACAACATTGGCCCGCGTGTGTAATTCACTTGCAGTACTGGGCATGCAAGTTTTTCTGCTAATTGCAATAATAATTCTTTAGCATTATTAATTTTCAAATATGGATCATCAACAAGTATGAGAGGGTTTTTTTTCTCATTGATCAATGAAGCGATATTTTCTGTTTCACTTTTTGGAATACTTTTTGTTAATGGAAAAAATGAGTTTATGTTTAATGCATCTTTTGGTATCCATGTCTTTTCAGCGCTATCTTGAGGAATGCCAAGGATAACCGGGCCGTAGGGCAGGGATATGCTTGCGTTAATACTGTCTATAATTGTCTGCACAAATACATGTATTTTTTTCTTTCTTTCTTCTTTTGTATCAGAATCTTTAGGGGCATTATTGAGATCAAAGTGGCACTTTGCAAAAGCACCAATATTTTGTATAAGATTTTTTTCACCATGTGGTGGGAGAAATGGAGTTGAAGAGGTTGAAGGCAGCCCAACAATAAAGAGAGTTCCCAGTTCATTTCTTCGTGCATCTGCTATGGCACCAGCAGCATTTGTTGATCCACGCGCTCCATGCAGTATTGCAACACTCTTCAAGGGAGTGAAAATACTTCCTCCAGCAGCCATGAATGCAGCTTCTTTGTCTCCTCTTCCGTTAATAAGGGAAATCGATTTTGAGTTAAGGACGCTTTCACAGAGTGCTAGTTCCGAGGTCCCAGGATATGCAAACGCATATTTCACACTAGTCATTTTTAATAACTCTACCAACGCATCGGCACCGCTTAACAGTGTTGTGGACATTATTTATGTTAAATCAATGTTTGATAAATCTACTCCCCCATAAGGAAGTTTTCTATTTTTATAAAACACAACTTTACATCCATCTTTATGATGTTGTGAGTTTGAAACTGAAAAAAATCCATTAGCAATCCCCTCTACAGCGAATGTTAAAGATGGCCAGTCGCTTTCTCTTTTTTGAACAAGCTCATGTTCATGTGCACTTATAAAAGTTGCAGGAAGTGGGCCATTGTAGTGAACCCATGGTCCTTGACATAAAACTTCTCCATTATCATATCCATCTCGTACGAGGAATGTTGAAGTTCTTGTCCTTTTTTCATTATTTGTTAATGCGTAAAGCACAGGATTAATACCAATATATCTCCTTTCTTGTTGTTTTTCTGGCTTCATTACGGTAAGATCTGCGGCATGTTGGTTTATAATTCTACCTTTAAAATAATCAAGTAAATCACCAAATATCCATCGATGATAAGATAAAACTACTAGATCAAATGACTCCTTTTTCTGTATTTCTAATTTTTTAATTTCCTTTAATACGTTATTGTGGAAAGATATCGCACATTCGGAATATTTACGTGCCTTTTTTTCTGTTTTTTTACATTGCGCCCAAACGCCACATATCTTTTCAAAATCAAATGCATAAACAGGAATGTCATAGGATTTTGCAATATCTATCGCGGGTATTCCTAGTCTATCAGTCACAACAAGACCAACTTTGACAAGACTTGGTCGTTTTATAGAGAGATCGATAACCGCTTTTAGATTTCCCCCGCCACCGCTTGCAAATACAATCACATTCATAGGTTTCCCCTTTTTTGGTGTATATATTGCTGATCTCATATCTATGAATTTGCTAATTGTACATTTGCTTTTTTAAATGTCTTAAGAAGGAGAAGTCTCATTATTCTCATGTCTTCCTTACTCATCTTAAGCGGCGGATTAAAAGCTATGACGTTAGATGCCATACCTGTACTTGCAAGAATGAGTCCATGAACATTCTCTACTGGATCTTTCCATGCAATGGTGCTTGCAATATCCAATATCTTTCCTGCTATGTCTTTCTTTAAAAGAAGTCGTCCAACTCCTCCAAGTGCAAACCCACTTGTAACGAGAGGGGAAGTTCTCACTACTTCTTGAATCATTGACTTAAGAAATCTTTCTAGGTTTTTTAGATCAGTGTTTATTGTTTTCCAAGATTCATATCTATCAAATACCGTGTCGGCAATAGCGAGTCCCAATGGTTGATTAATAAATGTTGCAGAGTGGCTTCCTGGAGTAAAGTGTGAAGGTAATAGGAGTGGGTCTTGTGCCCAAACGCAGCTCAGTGGCGTTATTCCGTTTGAAATAGCCTTCGACATGACAAATATGTCTGGCACAAAACTATAGTGTTGGAAACCAAACATTTTTCCAGTTCTATAAAATCCAGTAAAAACCTCATCAACAATAATAAGAGCGCCCGCTTTGCGGAACTCTGTTACGAGGAAATCAATCAGATCCAAGTCTGGTTTTACAATTCCACCTGCATTTAACAATGGTTCAAGTATAAGTGCACATATATCTTGTTCAGCTCCTCTTCGAATCATTCCCCCGGTTTCTCTTCCCAAGAGTGTTTTGATGTAAGCGATATACTGCTTCTTCCATGCGGTCTTACTAAGTGATGAACCGCTCTGTTCGTAATCGGGGTATGGCAATCGAATAACAGGAACTCTCCAGTCGCCCATAGCAGCTCTATATCTGTGGCTTGCACTCAACTGTGCCGTATAAATAGATCGTCCATGATAGCCTCCTTCAAAAACAACAAATTGGGATTTTTTATTATTTGCTTTCGCTATTCGAAGGGCTAACTCCATTCCCTGTGCGCCACCCAATTCAAATGCAACCTTTCCCTCTTTCCCAGTAATGCTTTCTATTTTTCTACCTAATTTTGAACTTATCTTTAAGCGCAGTGAAGTTTCGCAAAATGATGGAATAGATGGGATGCCTTCCATTTTCTTCATGGCATCTTGAATAATAGTACCATCAAACCCAAGACTAGTTGTTCCATTCGCCGCCTCAGCACAAAAGTATCTGTGACCTTCTTGATCTTCCATAACTGAACCATGTGCCTTCACAAAGACTGGAACTGGATCATGCCTGTACACGAAGTCACCTTGTCCTAGATAAGACTTTTGTGGATTCTTCATAATAAGTAGTACAAATAAAATTAATAATAAATTAACGTGCTGTTTTTAAAAGACCTGCCGCACCACTATCAAGGAGGAATGTGGCATGTGGATGGAGTCGTAAAAAAGAAGCGGGCGCATCTGCCCCAATGGGCCCCTCCAACGATCTCTGAATGCCCCATGCCTTACTTTCCCCTTTTGCGATCAACATGATCTTTTCGGATTCCAATATATTTCCGATTCCTTGTGTAATAGCTCCTTCAGGTGGAAGTTCTCCAGTAAAGAATCCTGCATTAACCTGGCGCGTTTGTTCATCTAAAAACCCATAATGGGTTCTTGAATCAAAATTTGTGCCTTTTTCATTAAATCCCATGTGGCATGTTGTTCCAGGCCCAATACCAAGAATAGCGAGATCAGATGGCTGACTAGAGACGATAGCTTCATAGCGTGCAGCTTCAGCATAGGGGTCATCCGCTTCGGAATTGGGAATGTGACATCTCTCAGGAGGAATGTTTACGTATGCAAACAAATTTTGGTTCATGTAGGAGCGATAATTAAATGGACTAGATTTGGGCAAAGGCCAGTATTCATCAAGGTTCCGCACTGTTAATCCACTAAAATCAAGGCCAAGTTGCGCATAGGTTTCTCTCGCGAGCTTATACCAGGCAAGCTGAGTCCCACCTGTGGGAAGCGTAAGGACAGAATTGGGTTTATTAACTACTTGATTTATGAAGGTTTTTGCGGCAAATCTATCTACCTGTTCGGGAGTAGGCAACACAATGATCTCAGGTTTAAACGTTCGGTTCAGTTCGGGACGAAATGTTTCAAGAACACCTGCACCCATGTCTGTGATGTTAACATATTGGATATATATTGTCAAATAGCCCTATTCAGCTGGAGAGTGCTTTTTTTATCTTCTCCACTTCATCTTTTACTTCGCTTTCGATGATGTTTTTCGAATGATCAGTGAATTCGAGACGTATGGTTATAGTATTCTTATAGCTCCCTATGAGACTGAGTGACAGCAAAGTCCCTGAAGTCTTGAATGCTATTGCTTTTATCTCTGAGAATTCTGTTTTTTTTGGGATGGTAAGATCACGAGTGATATGTGCATATTGACTAAATGATTTGTAGTCAGGCATTATGCGCGCTGCGGAAATAAGATCCATAAACGAAATATCGGCAACATATACGTTTCTATCAAGTCCACCATTTCTGCAATATCCTGGCTTTACCTGACCAAACGACCCTATCGATTTTGTTCCTATCATTACCTCTCCAGCGATGGATTGCAATAAAAGTTGGTTATCAGAGTTCTGTTTCAATTCATAGGATATATTAAGTTCTTTCATGAGTCCGATAAGAATCGCTTTCAGTTCATCAAAAGAATTTGTTGTTGCGATTGTCAATCTATTCTCTTCAATCGGCAACGATTTGGTTGGGATATATGTCTTCGCTATCTCAAATAATTTCATCTCTTTTACAAATCCCTCATTTTGTTTTACGTTCTTTACAAGAGATGGAATGAGAGAAATACGGAGATATTTTATATCTTCAGAAATACTATTAGTGATTTGGAGAAATGACTTTTCCTTTTGTTCAAACTGATTGAGCAGTTCAATTGATACTGCCGAATAGTTCATCACTTCCGTGTAGCCTTTATGTTTGAGGTACGATTTGACAATATATTGATATTGAAACGCAAGTTCTGTATCTTTCGGTTGTGAGACATACGCCGGAGGCTGAAGTATAGACGGAATGGCGAAATAGCCATAGACGCGAGCAACTTCCTCTACGATGTCTTCAGGAATAGTCACATCGGATACTCTATGAGATGGAACTGTGATTATAAGTTCATCACCCTTTGTAACAACAGTAAAATCCAAATTCGTAAGTATGGAAACAATCGTTGCCATTGGTATTTCTACTCCAATCTTCCTATCGATAAATGATTTTGTCGTTTTGATGCAAATGGACTTCTGTTTCTTTGGATATATGTCAATGATTGGTGACACCACTACTGCGTCAGCAACCTCTAAAAATAACTGGATTCCCCGAAGCAGAGCTTTATATGCTAGTTCACTATCAGGATTTTTTTCATTGATTGTCGAAGCCATTGTGCGTATCCCATATCTCATAGAAGTCCTGCGGATACTTACTGGATCATTCGACTCGATGAAAAAAAGGATGCGCTTTGTGTCATTCGTTACGACACTATTGGCTGTACCCATTATCCCAGGAAGATCGATAACACGCCCAGTCCCATCATCTATAACGATATCGGTTTCATCAAGACTGTATTTCTTTTCATCAAGTGTTATTAGTTCTTCACCTTTTTTTGCGTGCCGTAAAATAAGTTTTTTTGTACCAATTCTGTCATAATCAAAAACATGGGTTGGATGTCCCATCTCTGTCATGACATAGTTCGTCACATCAACGATATTATTAAGAGACCGCATGTCCGTTGCCAAAAGTCGTTTTGAAATATATTCCGGTGAATGAGTTACATGTTTTATCTCCATAACGACTCCAAGAAGTCTTCGACAAACACCTTCTTCATCCACAATTGAGATTTCAACGGATTTCTCGGGTTCTTTTGGAGGACTTATTACTTTTTTCTTCAATGTAGCTTTCTTATTAAATTGCGGTAAAATCGCAGCAGCTTCTCTTGCAATTCCCAATACTGATGCTGTGTCTATTCTGTTTGATGTAATCTCAATGTCATATACGGTCTCACCATTCACTTCCTCAATACGTTCTATTGATGGTCCGCATAAAGAAAGATACTTTTGGATCTCCACAGGAGATGCATCAGTATCCAAATAGTCAAGAAGCCAACTATGTGTAATTTTTATGTTCATATTAAAAAAGCTTCAAAAACCTAATATCTCCTGAGTAATAATTCCTAATGTCGTCAATCCCATATTTCATCATATTGACACGCTCAATACCAAAACCAAATGCCCAGCCTGAGTAGAGCGACGGATCAATACCTCCTGCCTGTAATACGTTTGGGTGCACCATTCCTGTTCCTCCCAACTCTAACCACCCAGATTTACAGATTTTGCATTTTTTGTCTTTGACTATTGCTGTTCCTTTGCACATTGTGCAGGTGATATCCACCTCAAAAGATGGCTCTGTAAACTGAAAATGATGAGGGCGTAATCGAACTTCTGTATTTTCACCAAAATATGATTTGACAAAATAATCGAGTGTTCCCTTGAGATGTGCAATAGTTATGTTTTTATCCACACACAGTCCTTCAAATTGGTGAAACATGGGCGTATGCGTCGCATCCCAATTCGGGCGGTAACATT
>Ga0172375_10010668_pt1 | contig 11865 bp, 9 predicted proteins | sample LakKiv1m_FD_114537 | JGI IMG/M metagenome (GOLD analysis project Ga0172375, IMG submission 114537) | Freshwater microbial communities from Kabuno Bay, South-Kivu, Congo - kab_092012_11.1m | ecosystem: Environmental > Aquatic > Freshwater > Lake | place: Democratic Republic of the Congo... | reverse complement strand
TGGGGACTCCTTCTCGTTGCGGTTGCCCTTATCGCGGCGCCGGCAGGGTGCAGCGGCGGCGAGCCGGGAGCTCGCGCGTCGTCCGCGAAGCGGGCCGCTACCTCCCGGGCGCCGGCGGGCGACGTGGTGACGGTCGATCGGGTCGTGGACGGCGACACGATCGTGGTCGGTGACGGCGAGCGCGTGCGCCTGATAGGCATCGACACGCCCGAGACGAAGGACCCGCGCGAACCCGTCGGCTGCTTCGGCCGGGAGGCCTCCCGCCACACCGAGAAGCTGCTTCCGTCGGGGACCCGAGTCCGGCTCGCGTACGACGTCGAGCGCACCGACCGCTACGACCGCACGCTCGCCTACGTCTACCGAGCGAGCGATGGGCTCTTCGTGAACGCTGCGCTCGTGCGCGGCGGGTTCGCCTACGCGTACACGTACCCGCCCGACGTAGCGCACGCCGACGAGCTCATCGCGCTGCAGCGCGAAGCGCGCGAAGCGGGTCGGGGACTCTGGGGGGCGTGCCCGGTCGAGGGTCACGGATCCGGCGGTGGATCGGCGGCCGGTACGGGTGGCTCGGGCGGCGGCGCCGGGTGCGACGCGGCGTACCCTGACGCGTGCATCCCGTCGCCGCCACCCGACCTCGACTGCGCCGACGTCTCCTATCGGCGGTTCACCGTCGTCGCTCCCGACCCCCACAGGTTCGATTCCGACGGCAATGGAGTCGGCTGCGAAGGACCGTGACGAGGGAAGGTCAGCCTTCGGGCCAGACGGGCGGGCGCTTCTCGATGAAGGCGCGCATCCCTTCCTGCGCGTCGGGGAGCATTGCGTTCGAGACCATCACCGGGGCGGTGGTTCCGTACGCGGTCTCCTCGTCGACGGCCTCTTGCGCGTAGAACGTCCGCTTCCCAATCGCCAGGACGCTCCGACTCGCCCGAGCGAGCCGGGCGGCAAGTGCATCTACCTCGGTATCGAGCCTGTCGGGGGGAACGACCCGGTTGACGAGTCCCCATTCGGCGGCGGTTGCGGCGTCGATCATCTCGCCGGTCAGGAGCATCTCTAGAGCGCGCTTGCGACCAACAGCACGCGATATCGGGACCATCGGCGTCGAGCAGAAGAGCCCGATGTCGACGCCCGGCGTGGCGAATCGTGCGTCTTCGGAGGCCACCGCGAGGTCGCAGGCCGCTACGAGCTGGCAACCGGCCGCTGTGGCGACGCCGTGCACGCGCGCGATCACGGGGAGGCGCAGCTCGTGAATCGCCTGCATCATCTCTACGCATGCATCGAAGAGCGCCCTGTAGAAGCGCTCGTCGGGGTTCTCGACCATCTCGGCGAGATCGTGCCCTGCCGAGAACGCCGGGCCTCGCCCACCGATGACGACGACACGCGCCACTGGGTCTCGACCCACGTAGCGGAGCGCGTTGGTGACCTCCGACATTGCTTCGAGCGAGAGCGCGTTGCGCCGCTCGGGTCGGTCGAGCGTGATGCGGGCGACCTGATCTCCGGTAGTCACTTCGACTGTGTGCAGGTCCACGACCGCGACCCTACGCCAGGGCGAGCGTCCCGGGCGCGGCTATGCGACAGCGGCAGCCGGCGAAGAGATCGGCTCCATCTCCACGACCGGCGCGAGGCGGTTGGCGAAGCGACGAAGCGATCGCAGCACCGGCCGACCGGTTAGGATCACGAGCGTCGCGTTGGCGAGCGCGCCCGCCGCGTCCCATGCGAGCGAGGTTGCTACGTAGAAAGCCCAGTAACGCTGCAGAAGCGCACCGCCGGAGAGCGCGGGATCGTATGAGAGGGCTCCGCCATCGATCTGCAGCGGCCAGAACCACAGGTTCATCACGGCGCCGTACGCGAAGCCACAGCACCAGGCGTACGCGGCGAGCGCCACGACCTCGGTGCTATCCGGCAGGTGCGCGGTGATGCGCCCCGCCGTACCTGCGCCTGCGCCGATCCCTGCGAGGGCGAGCATCTGGAAGGGCAGCCACGGTCCGATGCCGCCCGTCAGCACTGCGGAGACGGACATGGCGCCGATGCCCAGCAGCAGGCCGAACCGGGCGCCGAAGGCGGCTCCCGCGAGAACGACGAGGAAGAACATCCCATTACCGCCACCGGGCAGGTCGAAGAGGCGGAGCACCGCCGCCGACGCGCATAGGACGCCGAGGATCGCGATGGTCGCCCCCCGCATCGCCCCGCGGCGCACCTCGAGAGCTACGACGATCACAGCCAGTGCCCCTACGGCCGCGGCCACTAGCGGAGCGTCGCCCGCGTGCGCCTGAGGAGCGAGCGCGTCGGCGTGCACCCAGAAGGGCCAGAGGAAGGCGCCGCTGCCGATGAGCGCGACGAGCGTGTACACCGCAGCGGGCCGTACAGCCGACGCTGATGCAACGAAGCGTGATGTTGCTATGCGGGTGGGACCAGCGGGTGCGGTCTCCGGGGTCACAGCAGCTCTTCGGAGAGCGCGGCCGCGACTTCGTCGACCGTGAGGAACGGAGGAAGAACCCGCAGCACCTGGGGAGCGAAGAGTGATCCTGCGAGCACCTCGCGCGCCGGGCCCGACGCGACTACCTCGCCGTCACCGAGAACGACCACGTGCGTTGCAGAGCGCGCCGCGAGCTCCACGTCGTGGGTGGCGAGAACGACGGCACCGCCGCCGGCCGCGTGCTCACGTGCCGCAGCGGCCAGAGAAGCGCGCGATGGTGCATCCATCCCGCGCGTCGGCTCGTCGAGTAGGAGCACCTCGGCATCGCCTACTGCCACCGCGGCGATCGCGACGCGTTGGCGCTCACCGCCGGAGAGGCTGCGTGGGTGCCGCGTAGCGAGCGACGCGAGTCCGAGCCGGTCGAGCCACAGGTCGACGGCAGATGCATCACTGCGGCCGAGCAACCTCAGAGTGTGTTCCAGCTCACGCCTGACGGTAGGGGCGAAGAGCAGCGCGTTCGGATCCTGGGGAACGTACGCGGCCCGCGACGGACCCGTCAGGGTGACCGACCCCCGAGAAGCAGCCAACAGGCCGGCCAGAGCGCGCAGCAGGGTCGTCTTGCCGGAGCCATTGCGTCCCAACATGGCGACGACCGTGCCGCGCGCTACGCGAAGGTCGACGTCGTGCACGACGCGCCGCCCCCCGAGATCGACGCAGAGGCCGCGCGCCTCGAGGAGCGCCTCTCCACCCGCGGGTGATGGCGGCGGAGGGCGTACCGGAATCGTGGTCGCGGCGGCTTGCCGCCGTGCATCTCTCACGGTAAGCGGAACTGGATCCCATCCGAGCAACCTGCCGAGACGGGCGACGGCGGGCGCGCCCGGATACGCCGCGAGAACTGCTCCGGGATCGCCGGACGCGACGACGCACCCCGCGTCGAGCAGCGCCGCCCGCTCCGCGATCGGAGCGGCACGATCGAGGCGGTGCTCGGCGATGAGCACGGTCGTGCCGAGATCGGCGTTGAGTCGCGCGATCGCGGCGAGAACGTCCTCGGCCCCTTGCGGGTCGAGCTGTGAGGTGGGTTCGTCGAGGACGAGAGCGTGCGGTGCCGCGGCGATCGCGCCGGCGATCGCGCACCTCTGCTGCTCGCCACCCGAGAGTGTCGAAGGCGATCGATCTCGCAGCGCGGCGATTCCGAGAGCGTCCAGCACCTCTTCTACGCGCCGGCGCATCTCCAACGGCTCGAGCCCGAGGTTCTCCAGCACGAATGCGATGTCGGCCTCGACGCGATCGGCAACGAACTGCGCTTCCGGATCCTGGTGCACGAAGCCGATCACGTCGCACAGATCACGTGGCCTGTGATCGCGCGTCGACCGCCCGAAAGCATGCACCTCACCGCCGAAGCGTCCGCCCGTCGCATGGGGCACGAGGCCGTTAGCGGCGCGCAGCAGTGTGCTCTTTCCCGAACCTGATCCGCCGGCGACGAGCAGCATCTCGCCTTCCGCGATCTCCAGGTCGAGTCCATCCAGAGCGCGCGCACCGTCGGGATACTCGAAGCTGACGCGGCAGAACGAGAGCGCACTCATGCACTCGCCTGTGCTGCTGCGGATGCCGGCATGGCATCGGGCATGGAGCGAGCAGCGGGTGGAGGGAAGGCGGCCGGCGCGGCCAGGGCGAGGAGGGCGAGTGCAACGAGGGGATTGAACCCGGGAACCTGTAGCCCCTCGGGTTCCCACGTGAGGGTACGGTCGCCGACGAGCGCGACGGCAGCTATGGCGATCGGAGCGAGGGTGCTCGCCGCCGCCATGAGCCAGTCGGCGCGGTCCAAGTGGCGAGGCCTGTATCGGACGCGACGCGATGCTCGTGACGCGAGTACGACCGCCGCTGTCGTGCATGCGACGCCGACCGCGCCGAGAACGGTCGCCGTTGCAGACGAGCGGCCGACGAGCGCCGCGAATGCGGCTCCCAGCGAGACGAGCGCGGCGAGTGCGAACCAGGCCGACGTTACCTCGGCAGGCCCGGGGGGCAGGTGACCGAACCCGCGTGAGTCCATCGACTCGGCCAGTGAGACGGCGCGTTCCATTCCACGTTCGAGCACCGGCACGATCAGCCGTACGAGCCTGCCTCGCCGGACGACGACACCACCCGTGCGGGAACGATCGGCATCCCTGGTAGCACGGACCGACGTGAGTGTCGAAGGAACGAACGCGAGAGCGACGCTGATGATCAGGCCGATCTCGTGGAACGCACGCGGGACGGCCTGGAGCACTTCGTCATGATCGACGACCGCATTCAACGCACCGAAGACGGCGATCATCGCGACTATCACGAATGCTTCCGATCCGGCTCGGAGGATCACCTCGAGCTCCACGGGCCCGCCTACGGTGAACCCCCCGAGCATGCGCGGCAGCGTCGCCGACGGCAGCGTGATGAGCACCCGCCCCGCGCCGTGGGTGGTCAACGCGGCGATCGTCACCCGAGCCAGGCCGAACACCGCACCCAGCATCATGAAGAAGGGGAAGGTTCGCGCGAGCCGGCTCGATCGCCCGTGAACTTCGACGACGAGTAGAGCGACGATCACGACGACCGCGACGTAGAGGGCGTTCGGCGCGAGCTGCAGCGCCGCAACCGCAGCGAGAGCCCATGCGAGCCATGCGAGAGAGTGGAAGCGCGTCGTCATCGGTCAACCAGGAGTTTGGCGCGGGGTCGGCGCGGACTCTAGAGTCGTCGCCGACAGCGGATGCGCGTGACCCGGACGTCACGTGCGGTCCGGTGCAGCCCTTCGGGGGTGTGCCGGGCGGGGGAAGCCGGTGAGAGACCGGCGCTGACCCGCAACTGTAAGCGGTGCCCGAGGTGACCCGGAGCACCGCGAGCCAGGCTACCCGCCTCTGTCCGCCGGCCCGCCGGGCCGGCGTCCCGTGAGTGCCGCCTGCGGTTGGCGGCCGATGAGGGGCCCTCGAGGTTCGGGGCCCGCGGAGGTTGGAGATGTCCCGTTTCGTATCTCTGTTCACAGGTTCGGTCGCGCTCGCTGCGATGCTCGTCTCCGCGTCGGTGGCCCCCTGGCCGGCGGCCGCGACGCCGTCGACGGTAGGTGACGCGGTCGCGTTCGTGGCGGCGCAGCAGCGTGACGATGGAGGTTTCGGCGCAGGCGAGGCAGGCTTCCCCGGCTTCGAGACGCCCGACGCAGTGCTCGCGATAGGCGCGGCTGCCCAGGCGGGATCGTCGTGGAGCGCGGCCGAGGCCCTTGCGGCGGTGCAGGCCGTCTCGAAGGGCGGCAAGACCGGGCTCTCGTACCTCGACGACTTCGCCGACGGTGTCTACGGGGCGCTCTCCGCAGGCAACGCGGCGCGGATAGCAATCGTCGCGGCGTCGCTCGGCGTCGACGCGAGTGCGTTCGACCCCGAGGGTGACGGCGCCGTGGATCTGGTGGCGACGATGCAAGCGGGCCTTCTCCCAGACGGCTCCTTCGGCGCCGGGGTGATGAACACAACCCTGACCGCCATGCTCGCGTACCGTGCCGCCGGCCTCGCCGCCCCGGCGGGATCGGTTGCATATGTCGAAGGGGCGCAGCAGGCCAACGGGTCATGGGACTACGCAGGTGACGCTACGGGTGCGGAGGCCGACCCCGACACGACCGGGCTGGCGCTCATGGCACTCGTCGCATCCGGGCTCGGCTACGACGACGCCTCTGTCCGCGACGGTCTCGCGTTCCTCGCCGGTTCACAGAACCCCGACGGCACGTGGAGCGAGGCTTTCGGCGGCGAGAGCAACCCCTCTTCCACTGCGATTGCGATGCTGGGCATTCGCGCTCTCGGCTTCGATCCGGCGGTGTCTTGCTGGCGCGACGTTGCTCTTCCATCTGCCCTCGGTGCTCCGTACGCGTCTCCGGCCGACGCTCTCGTCGCCCTCCAACAGGACGACGGGCACCTGGTGAGCCCGTTCGACGAGTGGGGCGTGAACACGCTCGGAACGACGCAGGGCGTGCAGGCTCTGGTTCCCGGGTACTTGCCGGGAGTCGTCGCGACAGCGCCCGCGTGTCCTGTGGTGCAAGCTACGACAACGACCGTGGCCACGACGACCACTGCTACCAGCTCGGACGTTACCGCCACGACCACGACCTCGACCACGACCTCTGGCCCCATTGGCATCGGCGGCTCGACGTCCACGTCAGCGGCGATGACCGCTGCCCCCACATCCGCCGGCGGGTCGCTGCCGCGCACCGGTAGTGATGCTCGCCGGACCTCTGCGGTTGGTCTGGTGCTCTTGGGTGCCGGACTCCTCTCGCTGGCTCTGGCGCGCCGAAACGACCGCCGCCCGGGTGTGGCGGGAAGCCGGGGATGATGCGCCGACGCGTTCGCCCTTCGCCGATCGAGATCGGAGTCCGGCATGATGGGTTGTCGCAGCATGGTGGGCACGCGTGCGTGGTCGTCATCGAGAGGCCGGTGTCCTCGGGCGCTTCTGCCGTGCGACGTGTGCGTGCCGCAACCGCGCTTGCAGCAGCGGTAGTGGTCCTTGTCGCAGCCCCGGGGTGGGCGCGTGCGGGAGGCGAGGCGCATCGTGTCGCGGTCGTAGTCGATCTCGGCGACGAGGTGAGGACTGCGCGTGTCTCCTTCGAGGGCGACTCGATAACCGGCCTCGAGGCTCTGCAGATTGCGGGATTCGGCCCCGTCGCGCGCGCATATGGTGGCCAGGGAGGAGCGGTCTGCTCGCTCTGTGATCGCGGCTGCCCTGCCGACTCGACGTGCCTCACTTGTGGTGGAGCGAGCTATTGGGCGTACTTCCGCGCTGCTGCCGGTGCCTCGTCGTACTCGTACTCACACGTCGGTGCCGGTGCGACGCAGGTTCACGATGGTGACGTCGAGGCGTGGAAGTGGGGGCCGGGGGTCGCGCCGTCGTTCGTGTCCTTCACAGACGTGTGGGGCGAATCGACCACGACGGCGACGCCGACAGCACCTCCGACGACGCGCCCTGCGGCGCCGCCGACGGTGACGAGTGCCCCGTCATCGGGCGCCACCTCCGTCCCAGTCAGCGGAGGGCCGGCGAGCAGCGGAACGGGTGCGGGCGGGGTGCTGACGACACTGGTTGGAACTTCGGCGACCGAACCGGGCAGCTCGGATGCCGGTGGCACAGGCATGGCCGGCTCCGAGACGGGCAGTAGATCTGCGGGAGACGGCTTGGCGACAGGTGCGGGCGCCCGCCCGCCGGATTCTGCTGGGGGCTCGCAACGACGTGACGATCCAGGCGGCTCGAGCGGTGCAGGGGGTTCGGACGCTGCGTCGTCAGGCGGCGAGGGTGCGGGCAGCGTCGAGGCGCAGCGCGCCGGAATCGGTGACGGTGTCGCGGCAGGGCCGGTTGCGCCACCCGTAGAAGCCAAGACCGGCGGAAGTGCCGCCGGTCTGGTTGGCTTCGGGGCGGTCGTCGCAGGCCTCGCCATGTGGATCCTGCGTGCCCGGAACGCACGCCGCCGAGGTGCCTCGAGCGCATAGGGTCCGTGCTCCCCGTTTTGGCTGCAATCAGCCACCTAAACGGTGGTCAGGTGCGACCGGAACGGTCCCCGGGCGCTGCGTGTGGAAGGTCGTCTTCCGCTGTGGAAGGGATGCTCGGTCAGCCGCGACAGGAAGATCCGCCACAGGCTCCGAGCGCCGCAAGCCGTTGGACCATCGGGATCACCGTACCGATGTTCGCAACCAGCCCGTCGTAGGTCGCGATGAGGTTGGTGAGCTGGTCCGGGTCGGCCTGGAGGTCGTAGAGCTCGTACTGCTTGGCGGTGCCCATCTCGCCGTCGAGATCCCACTCGATGAAGATGTGCGTGTCGTTGCGCACCGCCCGCCACGCAGGGGCGTCGAAGATGATGCCGCCGAGCCATCTCGCCTCGGGTGTGACACCCTGCGTGGAGGTCGCGTACTCCATGAGGAAGTCGCTTCTTACCGAGGTGGCTTGGCCGGTGATGACAGGGAGCAGCGACGTGCCGTCGACGGTGGCGGGTACTGGTATTCCCGCAATCTGCAGCAACGTGGGGGCGAGATCGATGTTCACCGTGAGAGCATCTGTCGTTCCGGGGGTGATTCCGGGTCCGACCACGACCAGTGGCACGTGGATCGACTCCTCGTACGGGACCAGCTTGTCGACGAGTCCGTGCGCTCCGAAGTTGTATCCGTTGTCGGAGGTGAACACGACGTACGTGTTGTCGAGCTCGCCGTTAGCTTCCAGGGAGTCGAGTACCGACGCTACGAGGTCGTCCAGGGCGAGCAGCGAGCCCATACGCTTCTGGTAGTCGGCATCGATCGAGGCGAGCCGCTGCGCACGGAATCCCGCCGACCATTGAAGCCACATCGGCTTGTCGGACTTGTCGGTCTCGGCGTAGCTGCCGGGGTGGGGCGCAACTGCGTTCTTCCAGGGATTGCCGAGGTAGCGGACTGGTGGAGAGAGCGGCCAATGCGGCGCGGTCGGTGTGAGGTAGGCAAGGAATGGCTGCGCATCGTTCGCTTCGGCGCGATCGATGAAGTCGACGGCCTTGGCCGCCAGCACGTCGGTGATGTAGTCGGCGCTGGTCACGCCGTAGTGAACGAGTGTTCCGTTCTCGTTGAGCGTGTAGTTGTATCCGATGTAGGTGTCGGTGTCGGCGGCGGCGTACCACTCGTCCCAGCCTGGAGGAACGGCCGTGGCGGGCTCATAGCCGTTCATGTACTTGCCTGCGAGGAGGGTGCGGTAGCCGCCGTCGTGCAGAACGCGCGCAACGGTGCGCGTTTCGGCGCCGCCGGCCTGGAAAGCGGACCAGCCCGCGTGAGTCGCTCCGACGTTGGTCAGCACGCCGTTGTTGTGCGGGTACTCGCCGGTCAGCAGCGCTGCGCGCGACGGGCAGCAGTTCGAGCTGGCGGTGAACGCCCTCGTGAACGTGAGCCCTTGGTCTCGCACGCGCGCAGCGGTCTTGGGCATCGCGTCCCACGTCGGTGTGATGAGTGCGTCGAGGTCGTCGGCGAGGATCACGACGATGTTCGGTGGCGCGGGCACAGTGACGGCACCGACGAGCTTCGCTGTCGCGGGCTCCGTCCCACCTGCGCTCAGCGGGCCTGCCAACAGGACAGAAGCCGCAACGGCGGCCAACCCCGCACTTCTCTTCGCGCTCACCATTGCGCCGAGGGTAGTCGAAAGCCGAAGCGGGGCATTCGCAGACACGAGTTTCCGTTCTGGTCGCAATCACCCACCGAAACGGTGGTCAGGTGCGACCGGAACGGTCCCGGTCGAGCCGGCTCGGCGACGATTTCTCGTTCCGGGTCACGACTATCTACTCTTGACCAGACGGTCAAGTCACGTTCCAAGGAGGCCGATGTGGCTAGCGACGAGCAGCGGGTGCGTGATCTCTGCGAAGAGCTCCTATCAGCGCACGATCCCAAGGCCACAGCGTCGGCAGCGTTCCTGGGAGCGCAGTACGACGCCGGTCTTGCCTGGGTCTACTTCCCGGAGGGGGAGGGCGGCCTCGGCCTCGCCCCGAGCCTCCAGAACGTGATCAACGAGCGGCTGTGGGGCGCGGGCGCTCCCATCAGCGCGGCTCGCAACCCGATCGGCCACGGCATGGGTGCGCCGACGATCGTCGCGCACGGCAGTGACGACCAGAAGCAGCGCTACCTGCGTCCGCTCTTCACCGGCGAGGAGGTCTGGTGCCAGCTCTTCAGCGAGCCGGGTGCCGGTTCCGACGTGGCGAGCCTCGCGACACGCGCAGTCCGCGACGGTGACGAGTGGGTCGTCAACGGCCAGAAGGTCTGGACCACGCTCGCACACATCTCGCGCTGGGGGATGCTCATTGCCCGCACGAACCCCGACGTACCGAAGCACAAGGGGATGACGTACTTCGTGATCGACATGCGCGCGCCGGGCGTAGAGGTGCGCCCCCTCGTGCAGATCACGGGTGAGGCCGAGTTCAACGAGGTCTACATGACCGACGTCCGGATCCCCGACGCGGAGCGCCTCGGCGACGAGGGTGACGGCTGGCGTGTCTCGCTGACAACGCTGATGAACGAGCGCGTCTCGATTGGCGGTGGTGTCGCACCGCGAGGGACGGGAGTGATCTCGATAGCGGTGAACGCGTGGGAGGAGGCCGGCAAGCCCGGTGGCGTGACGCGTGACCGCCTCATGCAGCTGTGGGCAGTCGCCGAGGTGGGTCGACTCACGAACATGCGGGCCTCGCACAACCGCTCCAAGGGCACGCCCGGACCCGAAGGTTCGGTCGGAAAGCTGTGCATGGCAGAGCTCAACCAGGAGATCATGAGCTTCGTGATGAACGTGCGCGGGATGCAGTCGACGCTGTACGACGGCTACACGCTCGACCGCCCCCTGACGGCGATGGACCTGTCGAACCCGGTGAAGGCCTTCCTGCGTGTGCAGGCGAACTCGATCGAGGGGGGCACGTCGAACATCATGCGCAACATCCTTGGAGAGCGCGTCCTCGGACTTCCCGGCGAGCCCCGTACCGACAAGACGCTCCCCTGGAATCAGGTTCCCCGCTCCTGACCCTTCGCACCGGCGTTGCCAGGCCGTAGCCTGAGAACGTGCGATCGGCGGCGTTCTTCGATCTCGACCGGACCGTCATGTCCGGAGCGAGCACGTACTGGTTCGGGAAGGCCGCGCTGAAGTCGGGTTTCTACCCGCGCCGGAGGCTTGCCCGCGACGCGTGGAAGGCGTTCTGGTTCAAGCGTGTCGGGGCCAGCGACGAGCAGTCGAATGCCGTTCGGGATCAGATTCTCAATACGGTCGCCGGGCGCACTCAGGCCGGAATGATGTCGTTCCTGCCCGACGTGCTGGGCCCGATACTCCTCAACGTGTACCCGGAGATCTTCCGCCGCATTCTCGACCATGAGCGCGACGGCGCACCGACGTACCTCGTCTCGGCGTCGCCCGTCGAGATCGTCGGCCCCGTGGCTCGTGCCTTGGGAATGTCGGGCGGTGCTCTCGCCACTACTGCGGGAGTCGATGACAACGGTCGCTACACGGGTGAGCTCGTCGGGCCCTTCTGCTACGGGCCTGGCAAGGCCGCTGCGATCGAGGCCGAGGCCGATCGAGGCGGCATCGACCTGGCCGCCTCGTGGGCCTACAGCGATTCCGCCAGCGACCTGCCGATGCTCACGGCGGTTGGTCACCCGGTGGCGGTGAACCCCGACCGGCGGTTGCGCGACGCCGCCCGCGAAGGCGAGTGGGAGATCCTGCGCACCGAGGCGCGCCACGGCGTGCGAACGCTGATAGCCGCCGGTGTGCTGACCGGCGGTGCGGGCGCCGGAGTGGGAACGGCGATCCTGTTGCGGCGCCTGAACCGGCGCTCGTAGGAGTCAGCGGTCGCGGGAGTGGGAACGGCGATCCTGTTGCGGCGCCTGAACCGGCGCTCGTAGGAGTCTGCGGGGCGGTCGCGGGAGTGGGAACGGCGATCCTGTTGCGGCGCCTGAACCGGCGCTCGTAGGAGTCTGCGG
>Ga0172375_10010667_pt1 | contig 11865 bp, 18 predicted proteins | sample LakKiv1m_FD_114537 | JGI IMG/M metagenome (GOLD analysis project Ga0172375, IMG submission 114537) | Freshwater microbial communities from Kabuno Bay, South-Kivu, Congo - kab_092012_11.1m | ecosystem: Environmental > Aquatic > Freshwater > Lake | place: Democratic Republic of the Congo... | reverse complement strand
GGTGCTCCGCGACCCGGCAATCTTCCTTGACGCGGCCGCGAAGGCGGAGCCGGGCTGGTCAGACCGATACGGAGGGCCGGAAGGCGTCGCTCAGCTCACCATCGTGCTGCACGATCACCTGGCCGAGCTGACGAAGCGCAACGCTGACCTCCGTACATCGACGCTGATCTACCTGCGGACTCAGGCGAACCTGTCGCTGGCGAAGCTCGGGGAGCTGCTGGGAATGTCGCGGCAACGGGTCGGAGTGGCGTCGCGGCGTGCAGACGATGGAGCCGACCCGACGTCGCGGCCGTTCGCGCATCTGGAATCGCGCGACGGCTGGAACACCTGAGCCGGTAGACGCAGCATGTCAGTCTGGACAGTTGCCCTCGCGTGCGCCGCCGCCGCGGGCGTCTTGGCGTGCGGCGTGCCCACACTCGTGCGGCTGCTACCGGCGCCGGCCAATGCGGGGGAGAGCGATGTCGGCGCCGCCGGAGGCTCCGCCTCGGTGAGCTACGCCGCGATCGCGGCCGAGCGATGGTTCCTGCCAGCGGGCGTCGTCGTCTCCATGGTCGGTGCTGGTCTCCTCGGGGCCGCGATAGGAGCCGATCCGCTGCTGGTGGTCCTGGTGCCCCTGGTGCCACTCGGATACGCGTTGGCCGTGATCGACGCTCGAACGCGTCTGCTGCCGCGGCGCCTGGTCGTGCCCGCGACCCTGGGCGTGCTGGCCGCTCTTGTTGTCGAGTGGGCAGCAACAGGCGACCTTGAGGTGCTGGTACGTGCCGTCGCCGGGCTCGTGATGGCGAGGATGGGCTTCTGGGTGCTGTGGTTCCTCGGTGCGGGCCTTGGGTTCGGCGACGTACGACTCGCCGCGCTGGTCGGCCTGGTGACGGCGCGACTGGACTGGCAGGCCTTCGTTGTTGGCATCTACGGAGCACTGGTCCTGGCGTTGCTCTTCGTCCTCGTGCGGTGGGTCGTGACTCGCCGTCCGCTGCGAGGTGATGAGGTCTCGCTGGGACCGTTCCTGGTCCTGGGTGCCTGGGTAGGCCTTCTCGTGGGAGCGGGCTCGTGATCGACGAGGGAGCACGCTCAGGCCGTTGTCTCGCCGCCAGTCCAGTTCGGGTCGACCGGAACCGGGATCAGCTGCTCGATCCGTAGCCAGTCCATCTTCACCACGGGCTTGAGTGCCGCGTCGTCGTGCCACACAACGAGCGCCTCCCAGCGGCGGCCCTCGCGCTTCCAGTCGAGCACGAGCCCGCGCGACGGCTTGAGCCGGCCGCTGTTGCGGATCAGTACGAACCGAACGTCACCGTAGGGACGCCAGGCGTCACGCTTGGGAGGGTTGGCGGACACCGGTCCACGATAGAACACCTGTTCGAGTGCTCGCCTTCCGTGGCCCGCCAAGATGGGAGACATGGACACGATGCTCGTCGTCACTCACCTGGCCGCAGCCGCTGGCGGCATCCTGATCGGCTGGTCGATGCGGGACCGCCGAGGGGGTCCTCAGCGCTAGCCGGTCGAGGCGCCCTGTGCCCCCATCAGGCGGCCGCCCAACTGAGGCCGAGGATCCGGAAGGCCTCCTGGACGTCGGGGTGCTCGGGGGACAGGGCGTGGTGCTCGATGGCGTCGAGGGTCCGGCTGATCGCGGGATCCTCGGCGCGCTCGAACACCGCCCAGAGCGGGAGGTCGTCGCCGTGGCGGGAGGCGAACGTGACGCCGTCGAGCTCGGTGGTCGCGTGCAGGTAGGTCGCCACCGACTGGGTGAGCGCTCGCGGGCGCCCGTCCTTGAGCGCGGCCGCGTCGAAGTCGTGCAGGTTCAGCAGGTGCGCCAGGGCGACGAACTGCGGGCGCAGCGCCGCGATCGACTCCGCGGCCGTCACCGCGCAGAAGCGACCGGTCAGTGTCGCGCTGGCCGCCGAGCGCGGCTCGATCCAGGAGTAGGAGATCTCGCCGGCGCGGCCGGTCGGGTGCATCGCGGCGTCCTCGTCGTCCTCCTCGATGTCGGCGAGCTCGAGTGCGAGGGTCGGGTCAGGCCGGAACCCAGCGAGGACCTCGAGAAGGCAGGCCAGGAGAGTGGAGCCGGCGTAGATGGTGCGGAAGTTGCCCTGCCGGTGTCATCCCAGCGACCGTGGAACCGGCCGTCGGCGCCGGCCCACTCCCAGCCCGACCAGGCCCAGGGCTCCGGCTTGAAGCCGACGCGCCAGACCTGCTCGGCGGCGTCGACGACGACGAGCTGAGGTGCCTCGGTCACCAGCGGAGTCACCCTGCCGCAGCGAACGCGCACGCGGCCGCCAGGACCTCGGGACCGACCTGCTCCAGGTCACCTTCACGCAGCAGCCGCGCCGGCGCGACGTCGTCGAGCCGAGGGTTCATGCCCTGGAACCACGCCTGAACGACGGCAGCCGAGTCCTTCTCGCGCAGCAGGGCCGCGATCCGGTACGCCATCCGCAGCCGATTGACGACCTCGGTGGACGGGGTGCGTGCGTCGGCCGAGTCGGCCCACTGCCGCACCGCGCGGGTCTCCTGGACCGAGCCCAAGTAGGCCACGAGCTTGGCGCCCAGCAGGTCGCGCAGCCGCTCGACGAGCTCCGGCGTGGGCAGCCGCACCGACTCCTCGTAGGCGCGCAGGTCGCCGCGGGCGATGGTCGACCGAGTGCTCATACCTGCAGTATGCCACCCGGAACACTCGCAATCCAATAGCGAATCGCCGGGGAAATTACAGGGTAAATCACACCGCCGATAACATAGATTATGTCGGCTTGCGATCTGAACGGGGGGTTTCAGAGCGACATGGCCCGTTCGGCTTGTGTACCATGCTGCCATGGCTCATCCTCCCCTGAGTGACGCACCGCTCCTCGAGCTCGGCGCCATCGACCGGCAGGCCGCGGCTGACGCCGAGCTGTACGACTACGTCCGGCGGCTCGTGCGCCATCGGATCGTCGGTTACCTGAGCCGCCACAAGCGCTCGAACACCGAGATCGCGAGGATCCTCGGTGTGTCGCACACCGCCGTGGGGCGTACGGGTTGGAAGAAGCCGCTCCCTCCGTTGGAGGACCCGGAGCGCCGGGAGCGAGCCCGGGAGCTCGCGGCCGCGATCTTCGAGAAGCACCTGCCCTGGCGCACCCCGCACGGTCAGTGGCCTCACAGCGAACAGATCATGGAACGCCACGGAGTCACGCCGGAGAGGCGCACTCATGGGACCTCGGACAGCCCCGGCCACGAGTGGGTGCGCGCCGAGGACGGCCTAACTGTCGTGCTGTTCACCGAGTCGCGCTGGGACGGGGTGCCGACCGCCACCCAGCCCGAGGGCGACAGCCACGGGCGCTGGCGGATCCTTGAGTGCCGCCCCGCTGAGGGCGCGTGCGATGGCACCCACGTCGAGATCACTGCTCTCGACCTCGGCCTCCATGCCGACGCCCTGAACTTCACCGCGGGCCGGCAAAGCGACAGCGGACGATGGGAGTTCGAGGAGGTCCGGGAACGGATCGTCGTACCTCAGTTGAAGGAGCGTTACGCGATCGTCGACCTCGCCGACATGAACCTGGGGGTGTTCGACCTGTGAGCGCTCGAGGTGACGAAACTCCCCGCGCCGTTCGCGACGACAAGAAGAAGGAGTACGAGGATGATCAACGTCGGTCTGGGCTGCGTGGCCGTGGCGGCACTGCTCTGGTTGCAGTTGCACGTCGTGGCGACACCGGCTCACCTGAACTCCCGGTGGACCTGGGTGACGTTGGGCGATGCCGACCCGGCCGGTCCCGACGAGCTGGACTGCCGGTCCGTCTACACCGTTCTGATGCGCGGCTTCATCGTGACCGCGGCGCTGTTCGTGTTCGTCGGCGTCACGGGGTAGCCGAAGCGGCCACCACTCCCCTACGACGCGCGGCAGTTGTTCAGTCGGCCGCCGGTCGGCCCGTGGCGCGCAGATCGAGGTAGAGCGCGCCGCCGGGCTCGTGCTCGATCATGTCCCGCTCCAGGTACCGGCTGCGCAGGTCCTCGTCACGTGGGATGAGCACCACGTAGCCGCGGACATCGGCCTCGGCCAGCAGCGCGTCGAACAGTTCCCACCCGTACCCCTCTCCTCGCGGCCACGCGGCCAGCCCGCCCACCTCGTAGACCTCCGCGTCGGGGTCGCCCTGCCGCAGCGCGGCGTACACGCGCCCCAGGGCAGCCTGGTGGCGACGAGGATCCACGGCCGCATGGAGGCCAGGCCGATCACGACGACGGCAATCATGATCGTCAGCCAGAACCACCCGACAGCGATCGTGGCCACCGCTGCGGCCACGAGCAGAAGGCAGAAGGCACCGAAGAGCAGCACGATCGCTCGCGGGTTCGCGATCCGCGAGATGCGCGTGATCATCACGACCGAGCGGTGCCCCAGTGCCGCCACGCCCTGCTTCCCGTGCGTGCCGGCAAGTCCGCACAGCCAGAGCGGCACAGCGACCACGGCGAGAGTCCAGCCGAGCAGAATCGGCGCCGACTGAGGGCCGAATGCGCGCGCCTGAGCCCAGGCCAGCCGCGGCAGGGCACCCCACGTCGGAGCGAGCTGCGGCGGTACGACGCCCCGGTTCATCGCAGCGGTGGCCTCCGCTCAGTCCCGGTCGTGTTGGCCGAGGAGTGAGCGAATCTCCGCATCTTCGTTCTCGGACCACTCCAGATCCCTGACGCGCTCGAGGTAGGCGTCGCGGCACTCGTCGGCCGTCCACTCGGATGTGGCATCGGCGAGGTCGCGCCATGTCGCACCCGCTTTCAGGGCAGGCAACGGCACGTAGTTCTGTGCTGTGTCGACGGCTTCCTGGATGGCTTGAACGGCGGAGACCAGAGCGGTGAGCGCACGGCGATCCTCCGGGCCGATCTGGTCCCAGCGCCGCGGGCAGTAGGACCGGGCGTGCTGATAATTGGCGATCGCCTCTTCGAGACCGCCCACCGCCTGGGCCCACTCCCCCGACAGGTCGAGGCTGACGGTGTAGGTGGCCCATCCGCCGACCACCGCGGTGAGCGGGTCTGCAGGTTCTCGGCTCGGTGCGAGTTGCCGCTGCTGGCAGGCGGCCCGGTCGGAGCAGACGTAGCGCCACGTCCCGTTGTCCTCGACCGGCTGGTAGCGCCGCCAGGGTGCCCGCCATTGGGGTGCCTTGGTGGGGTCGACAGGCGTGACGTGGCCGCAGTCCGCGCACGCGGCGGGCTCGGTGACGCCGTGGGCGCGGACGAGCGCACCGACGGAGTCAGTGTCGTCGAACGGTCCCCAGTGGCCACAGCTGCAGCGCGTCGCGACGAGCATCGGCCCGTCGTCGTCGGTCTGCTTGCGCCGTGAGACGTGGACGAGTGGAATGTGGATGGGAAGCGAGCGCATCCGTGCCTGGCGGGTCATCGGGGGCTCCCGGCGGGGACCGGTGCCGGTCGGGTGGACGGGCAGCGTCGCGCGTACTCACCCGGGGTGATCTCACCGACGACGTACTGCACGGTGGCGTCGACCTCGGCTCGTGTCGGCTCGCTGCCGGCCGGGGATGTCTGGGCAAGGTGACGGACGACGCTGTGCCGCTGCCCGGGGGTGAGGCCGACGAACAGCTCGGGCCACTGCATTACGCTGCGGCGGCTCATTCGCTCTGCGTCTTCCGTTGGGTCTTGGGCTTGCTGGACGCGGCTCGTAGTTGTTCGACCTGTGCCTGGAGGCCGGTGCGCTCGGAGCGGAGCTCGTCGAGCTGCTCCTGGAAGTTGGCCCGGAGGTCGGCGAGCCGCTGCTCGCCGTGGCCACGTTCGCGCTCGACCTCGGCGCGGGCGGCGTCGCGCTCGGCCCGGGCGGTGGCCTCGGCGGCGCGGAGTTCGCCGAGCTGCTCGCGAAGCGCGTCGACCTGGGCCCGTACTGTGTCGACCTGCTCACGCGCGGTGGCGGCGGCCTGCTCTGCGCGGTCGGCGCGGGTGGTCTCGGCGGTGGCTCGTTCAACCGCTCCCCTGGCTCGTTCGTCGGCTTCGGCGCGCGCCGCCTGGGCGGTGTCGAGTTCTTCGGCCAGGTGGTCGCGCTCGCCTTCGAGGACGGCGATGCGTTCCTCGAGACGTGTCTGCATCGACGCCAGCTCATTGCGTAACGCAGCGATCGTGGCCTCGGCCTCGGCCTCGGCGGCATCTGCCGCCGCCCGGGTCGTGGTGAGTTCCTCCTGCAGGGCGCTGGCCTCGTTCTGATAGGCGTCGGCCTGAGCGCCGGCGGCGGCGAGCTCCTCCTCCAGGCGGGCGACCGCCTCGGTGGACTCGACCGCGGCCGCGTCTGCCTCCTCGCGCTCGGCCTCGGCGCGTCGCTGGGCCTGCTCCGCCCGGGATGCGCGGGCGACGGCAGCGGCGATGCGTTCCTCGGCTTCGGTGGTGACCGACTCGATCTGCGCCTCGGCAGCGTCAAGGTCGCCCGCCGTGCGGATCTCCTCGATCGCTCGGGGCAGCTGGTCGAGGAACAGCTCGGCCATGCCGGTGAGCTGAGCGACGAGTTCGCTCGCCCTTTGGCGGGCCGCCTCGACGGGCCGCGTGTCGTCACCGGCGCCGCGCCCGTCGGGCTGGCCGGTGTCCTTGAGGCGCTGGCGCTCCCGCCACGCCGATGCCCGGTTGTGGCCGGGGTCGTCGCAGTACTCCGGTGGCCGGCCGGTGCCGGCGTCCCCTGCGGCCGCCGGGCGGTCGCAGCCCGGGAAGCGGCACGTCCGCTGCTCTGTCTGCTGCACCTGATCATTCATAACGTCACCTTAGCATGACGTTAGACGTAACGAAACAGAATGACGGAACGAAAGACGAAACCGGCTCCGGAAGGAAGAAGCGCTCGTCGACGGACCCGGGTTCTGGGGTGAACGCCGGACATGTGTCGGCGGTGCGTGGCATGCTCCGCCGTGAGAGCCCGTTGGTGACCCGAGACGCCGGCGGGCTCTCGGCACTCCCGGGGTGTCTGCCGCACCGGCGGCTCCGCTACTCCCCTCACTCAGGTGGAGCAAGGGGCAGCGTCAGCGGGGGCCGTCGCCAGCGTGGATCTGCGCGGTGACGTCGGCGACGATCTCGCCCAGCGCGACCGGCGCCGCTCCGTCGGCCAGCTGGTCGAGCAGTTCCTCGACGGGCTCTTCCAGGCGTGGCGCGTCGTAGTCGTCCCAGTCGTCGGTCGCGGCCGCGAAGCGCCGGTACCCCTCGGTGTGAGTGGGCGTGCGGAGCCACGCGGATGCGGTTGCGGCGACCTGCCCCGCAAGGCGGGCGGCCTCGTCGTCCATGGCGTGCAGTACTCGTCGCGCTGCCCTGCGAAGCTGGGCGGCCACCTGGTCCTTGGCGGGTTCGTCGAGTTTCGGTGCGACGTACGCGTCCCACGCGCTGACGGCGGCGACGAGACGGCGGTAGGCCTCGGTGTCAGCCTTCGCGTGGCGCCAGGCGGAAGCCGCCATGGCCACCTGTCGCGCGAGTAGGACCGCCTCGTCGTCCATGGGCAGCAAGTGTTGACGACCCGGAGCCGACACGGAAGACCTCCCCGCGCCGCCCCTCTCCCAACTCACCCGGACGAGGAAAGTTCCGCAGCCACTGTCCGATCGGGCGCGGAGCCGGTTGCTTCTCCGCAGCAGAGACCAAATCTCACGAGGAGACGAGCCCGATGAGCCAGTACCCGAACGACGCGACCGGCCCCGCCGGCCGCTCTCACGCCCACCCGGTCGTCGCGCTGCGGGACCAGCTGACGCAGACCCTGACGGCCGCCAACCAGCTCAGGACGATTCTCGCGACGGTCGACGACCCCGGACGCAGGCTGGGTGAGCCCCGATGAAGGAGCGTGAGGTGCTCTCGGCCGCCGACGCGGTCTTCGACGCGGAGCGCGCGCTACGGCGTGCCGCGGACACCGTCGACGAGCTCGGTGACCTCGCCGCTTCCTCGCTGAGGGTCCTCGACGATGCCGCGACCGACACCTTCTACGCGCACCAAGAGGAGCGTCGGGACTTCTACCTCGAGTCCGCCGGGGACCACCTGGCGCGCCTGCGCAACAGGTCCGGCCTGATGCACGAGCTCGGCGAGGACCTCACCCGCCACCTCACCGCGGCGGGCAGTGCGATCGAACGTGCTGGCTACGAGCTCACCCGCGGCACCGACGGGGATGAGCACGACGTCGAGGTCCGGGCGCTGCGTACCCAGATCGACGTACTGAGCGAGGTCGTGACGCTGGCGCGCCCGATCGCGGACCAGATCACCGGCCACGCACAGCACGCCGCCGAGTCGGCAGCCGCCACCGATGCCCTGATGCTGCTCGACGAGAGGGTCCATCACGCCGACCAGGAGGTCACCCGGGCCGACGAGGACGTGTCGATGATGCGGACGGTGATCGAGAGCGCACAGTCGCGGGCGCGGACCTCAGCTGCGCTCGCCGGTTCGCTCAGCTACGCGGCCAGCCACCCGGCGGCCTCATCGGGCGGCTGGGACACGACCAGCCAGTCGTGGTCCAGCGGCCCCCCGCAGCAGACCCACCAGCCCAACAAGCCGGCCGACCCCGGCATCGCCATCTGAACGGAAGGTCTACCTGCCATGGGCGATCGCACACCGATCGAGGTCGTCATCTACTCCTGCCCACCCGAGAGCGTGAGCAAGGTCCTGGACGTCTTCGAGGAGTTCAACCTCGACAACGAGTACGTCCTCCCCGGCGACCCGGAGCCTGACCCGTCCGGCCCGGCCCGGCTGCCCAGCCTCGAGCTCGGCCGCGGCTACATCCATTCCGAGACGCTGGTCGGCACCAGCAGCCAGATCGCGGAGGCCTTGCCGAAGGACGCCGCCTGGAAAGTGTGGGAGGACCCCGCGTACGAGCACCTCGGCGAGGTCCGTCTGAACCACCCCGACCTGGGCGAGTTCGTCTCGGACTGCGACGCCCAAGGACGCCCGATGTTCAACAGCGGCGAGGTCGACGCGCTCGTCGAGCTCACCGGCGGCGACCGGGTGCAGCTGGGTCACCACACGGGCCGCACCTGGGAGATGGCACTCGAACAACTCCACGCCGCGAACAACGGGATCGTCTTGGGTCGCAACACTCCCCAGACCTCGGCGCCGCTGCAGGCGGCCGCGCTGAACCAGCTCGCGTCCGGACCATCACGGTGGATGCCGCCCGATGCACCGGGCCAAACCCGCTCGGCGGCCGCCCCAGATCGCTGACCGCTCGACTGTCCGATCCCGCACGCGACCGGTTGCTTCTACAAGACATGGTCCCGTTCACAACCTCTGGAAGGTGGGCTCCTTGATGAACACGCTGACGATCAGCTCGCATGACGAGCTGATCTCCTACGTCCCGCACTTGCTGCGGTTCCACCCCGAAGGCATGGTCTGTGTCCCGATCGGCGGCGGACCCATCTCGCGGCTCGACCTGCCGCCCTCGCACAAGGAGATGGAGCCGTTCCTGCAAACGCTCTCCGACGTCTACCTGCGTCGGCACCCCACGCGGCGCATCGCACTCCTCGCCTACGGAGACGACGGGAAGGCCTGCATCGAAGCACTCTCCGCGCTCGGTGATCGGCTGGTCAGCGACCACCGTGGCCCCGACGTCGGCCCGATGCTGTGGGTGAACGGCGATGAATGGTTCGACGTCCTCGACGGCACCAGCGGGACCGTGGATCCCGCGGCCCGCGCCCGCATGGACGCGGAGTTCGCCCTCATGGGCCAGGTCAGGCCGACCGGCCGCCGTGAGGACCTCGCCGCCGCCATGCAGGGAGACCCCGCTCCGGTCGCCGATCACCTGCCCGCCGCCGAGGACCGGGTCATGAAGATGGACCTGAGTGGGCTCAAGGCCGAGGTCGAGTGGCTCGGCTACCGCCTCGATGAGTTCGCCGAGGACCGCAGGCCGCTCTCCGACGTCGACGCGGCTCGGGTGCTGGCGGTGATTCACGACAGTGGAGCCCGGAACGAGGCTGAGACCCGGATGACGCGGGCAAACGCTCCGGTCTACACGGAGCTGTGGCACGACCTCCTGCGGCGCGCGCCGGAGGAGGTGCGCGATACGCCGGCGGCGATGCTGGCACTGAGCTCGTACCTGGACGGCAAGGGTGCGCAGGCGTGGGTCGCGCTCGATCAGATCACGGAGGCCCGGCCGCCGCTGGCCGACCTCGTCGCGACCGCACTGGAGCAGGCGATCGACCCGGCCGCGTGGGAGCGTGCGATGCATGGGCCCGAAACCGGCGCGCTGATGCAGCAGGCCGCTCTGCAAGAGCGGACCACGCGCGAGCGTCGCGGTCACAACCACGACGGCCCCGACAACCGCGGGATCGACGGCCCGGAGTCGTCGGCCCCGGGCCGCTGAGAAGGACGGAGACCAGACCCGTGTCGAACACTCGATCCCGACTGGAGAAGCGCCTCGCGCGCTTCCTTTCCACCCCCACTCCCCCGCTCGACACCCAGCCCGAGTCGGGGTGCCCGAAGGTCGACCTGGCCTACCTCGACCAGCACGCACATGACCGGCTGCCGGTGAGCCTGCGCGAGTAGGCAGGCCGCGTGCCTGTCAAGAGTCCAGTCCGCGGCCTGTGGATAGCGCTTCGCTATCCACAGATCTGCGGCGATGAGGTTGCGCTGTCGGCGGTGAGCTGCACACTCAGGTTGAGGTGTCGGCACGTTCGGGTCGTGTCGGCCAGGGCGCGGACCGTGGGGTCCCGCTCACGAGGGGACGTGAGGACATGCGGACTTCGACGAAGCTGATCCGCCTGTGCGCCGTGGTGCCGGCCGGCCTCGCCGGCAGCTTCCTCGCCGCCATGGGCTTGGGCTTCCTGCCCGACTTGGGCCTGGTGGCAGCGTTCGCCGGCACCCTGGTCGTGTCGTTGGTGTTGGCGTGCGGCGTGTGGGAGGCACCGGCGGTGCGCGTCTTCGGGTTCTCTCGGGGCCTTCGTGCCGGTGAGCGCGCTGCGCTCGCGCCTGTCCTGGCTCTGCTCAAGGTGCTGAATCTGGAGCCGCAGCGAGTGGTGATGCGCTGGACTGACACCGGAGGGCTTCCCGCGACGTGGATCGGGCGGCGGACAGTGGTCGTCGAGCCGACCCTGGTGCAAGGGCTGTACGAGCACCGGCTCACCCGGGAGGACGCGGCCGCGGCGATCGGGCACGCGGTGGCCAGCCAGCGGGTAGGCCCGTCCCGGTTCGACCTGGCGGCGCGGCTGTGGGCGTTCCCCTGGACGCTCCTGTTCGTGGTGATCCGCCAGATCGCGCGAGCCTTCTCGTGGGTGCCCGCGTCCGGGTTCGCGTGGCAGATGCGGTTCGTGATCGGTGTGGTCGTGGTCGTCCAGGGCTTCCAGCCGGGCGGGGACCCCGCCCTCGGGATCGCAACCGGCAGCCTGATCGTGGTCAGCTACATCGCGCCCGCCGCCGACAGGTACTGGCGCCGGCTGGTGCAACGCGACGCCGACCGGGCGGTGGCCCTCGCTGGCCTCGCCGGGTCGATGGTCCACTACGCGCAGTGGCAAGACGGTGCCGGCTCACTGGAGCGGGTGCACCGCATCACTGTGGCCGCGGACGAGCGCCAGCGGCGGAAGCAGGCCGCCGCGCGAGAGCTCGATGAACCGACGGCCGAGGGCGCGCTGGTGCTGAGACACCCCACCGCGCTCCGCTGACCCGAGAGAGGAACCACCCTCATGGATGACCTGCACCTCGAGGCCGACCTGTTCTTCGGACCCTGCAATGATCCCGACTGCCCGGGCGCTGCCCTGGCCGCCCGGGAACGGCGGCTCGAACTCGTCTGGCCAACCCGCGAGCAGCAGCAATTGATTGAAGGTACCGACCAGTGATCCAGCTGCCCGGGCAAAGGGCGACTAGGGCGTGTCTCCTAAGTCGCGAGCCAGATGGTGATGGCACGTAAGACGACCGCTCCTCGGTAGACCGTGGCGAGCTTGTCGTAGCGGGTCGCGATCCCGCGCCACTGCTTGTGGTCGT
>Ga0172375_10010666_pt1 | contig 11866 bp, 18 predicted proteins | sample LakKiv1m_FD_114537 | JGI IMG/M metagenome (GOLD analysis project Ga0172375, IMG submission 114537) | Freshwater microbial communities from Kabuno Bay, South-Kivu, Congo - kab_092012_11.1m | ecosystem: Environmental > Aquatic > Freshwater > Lake | place: Democratic Republic of the Congo... | reverse complement strand
GAGATCCGCCAGGGACGGACACCACGAAAGGGGAACATCCCAGGCGCCGGCCGGCGCCTGACTCTTCGTCGCTGCTTCGTTGCTGGGGTGCTTGACAGAAGGCCACAAACTCTGTAGTGTTCAGGTTTGTGGGGATGTAGCTCAGCGGGAGAGCATCGCGTTCGCAACGCGGGGGTCGAGGGTTCAAATCCCTTCATCTCCACCAAAGAAAATCAAGAGGTTAGGCCCTGGCAGCACAGGGTCTTTTCTTTTGTACCTCTCCAATTGTTTCCCTTTTGTTACCCTTTTCTTTGGAAGCCCTCTGTTTACGGGCTTTCTTCGATGGTCTGTCCGATGCTACCAAGATTTCCGTCTTGCCATGATCAAAGGTCATCGCATCTATGGCCCGGACAAGCTCCTCATTGCTGATTCTGCCGTAACGGTCATTGACCGTCTTTCCCTTAAACCAGTGGCCCATGATACTTTCGGCAATCTGAGGGTCCATGCCGCTGCGTCTGCCATTGGTTCGCCACGTGTGGCGCAAATCGTGGAATCTCGGCCACGGCTCCGGGAGGTCCAATATGTCACAGGCCCGCGGCCATGGATTCTTGAACGTCTCCAATTCCAGCGGCCTGACACTCTTCCCGTCAATCAAGACGAAGAGCCGGTCGGTCCCAAGGCATGTTACCCTCAGTGTTTCCTCCAAAATCGGAATAAGGTGTTGATGAATAGGGACTCGCTTCCAATGGGCTTCTTTCGTATGCTCGGGAGTCAGAGTGATGATCCTCGTCTTCAGGTTTACATGCTTCCTCGTCAAGCTGAGCAGTTCCCCCCTTCGCATCCCGGTATAGAAAGCGGTCCACACAATAGGGCGGAACCACTTCGGGCACTGCTCGGATACCCGCACCACGTCCTTAAAGGCCAAGTAAACCTGTCTCTCCTCGGACTTCTGTGGAAGGTTCTTAACCAGCCTGACAGGGTTTGCCTCAACGAGCCTAGTCTCGACTAAGACTTGGAAAAGTTTTGACAAAGTTGCTTTCTCCCAGTTCACTGTCGAGGGACTCGCTCCCGATTGTAGCCGGTGCGCTTGGTACTCCTTGATATCAGGAACCCACAGGGTCTTGATTGAGCGATCCTTGCCGAAATATGCCGCCAAATGGGCAAGACACATGTCGTACCGCGGGCGTCGCGGGCTGTTGTGGATCTCGGGATACTCAATGAAAATCCTGGAGGCCCGCCAGAAGCTGAGTTCTTCGCGAGGGGCCGAATTGCCATACCCTGACAACTCCTCGGGCATTTCCCATTGCTGATTTCGGAACATGCGAAAGCATGTCTCTCTGGCGATGGGATCAAGACCTGCATAATTGCCTGTCCTACAGGCTCTCAAGACGGCTCCTTCGATTTGTTCGGCTTCGCGGATTGTTGCTGCATCAATCCGGACGCCAATCTTTTTGTCCTTGAACGGTTTGAAATACACATAAAGCGATTTGCCTCGCTTTTTCACCATTGAGCAATCTCCTTTCGGAGCGCTCTAGCCGACAACCTCTCTGAAGATTTCTTGCCCCCTTTCTGCAAAGGCTTTGGTGGGAATGCTACGCGGGGAGACGCGGACCTGTCAACCTGTTTCGGCGGCGTGATGGTCCTTGATGCAATAAAGGCTTCCAGTTGCTGGGGAAGGCACCGGCGCTCACGGCCTATTTGGACGCAACCGAGCTTAGCTCCTCGGCAGAGCGCATGGATACGGCGCTCGGATAGCCCGAGAATCCCCGCCACGTCGTTAATGGTAAGCAACGGTTCCATCATGCTGTTGCCCAGAAGGGACCTATAAGTAGGTATGGCCCGAGATCGGTTGCTGCATGTTCGTCCTTTTGGTGGCTGTGCCGTCTCATCTTTCTATGCACGTTGGCCGGTACGACAGAAGCGTGAGACCCGACCAGAAGTCTGGTATGTGTGTACACACGCGGGAAGGTCGGTCACCGGCGAATCTTCTCTTTTGTGGCTATTGACCGAATTGACACACAATATCGGCATGTTGCCCCCTTTGCGTTTCTCAATTTGCCGGTGATGACATTCATCACATTCATTACGGTCCTGACGACCGTGAGGCATAATGTCCTTACCGGCCCTGACTGGGGTCACCAGCCAAGTCTGGTGTGTTTCGGGACCTGCTTTTTCTCTTCTGGAAGCAACGCCCGAAAACAGGACAGGTTTAACTTGACCCGAAAGGGGTGAGGAGCACCATCTTTCCAGAGAGTCAGATTGCCGCCCGTGCTCGCTATTTTGACGTTGCGACATGATTTCGTGAATTCGATTGCCCTGGTCAGATCAATCTCAATCTGCAAGTGCTCGTTTTCGTCGATGTGAAGTTTTAGATTCTCCATCTGTCTTTTCCTCCAAGCTGCGAAGTGGTCCGGCGGAGCCATGTAGCTGATTCCGTCCTACCGATTTTCCATCCCCAGTGACGATCTCAAGCCTCGACCTGTCTCCAGTCCACTCGAAGTGTCGAAGTCGTGTCCGCTGGACTTGAACGGTTTGGGGCTTCCCTGTTCTTGGTCCTTGTGACTTTCAACAGGCCGTGCTCTGTTCGTCACATTGTCACATCGGTAGAGAAATGCCTGTATTGGAGCCGATTCTATTTGTGACAGCCCCCTGTCACATCCTGTCACATTCCCAATGTGACTGATGTGACTCCGATGTGACATACTCCCTGTCACACATATGTATTTATTATTATTAATTAATCTATATATTGTGACTATATGAGTAAGAGAGAGGATCATAGCTCCCCCCAGGTGGCAAGGTTGGCATCGGTAATCTGGTATCGGCCTCGCGTAGCACGGCTCACATGGCCGTCCTTAACGAGTCGCTCCAGGGTCTTCTGCACATTCCTGTAGTTCTGACCTACTGCCGAAGCCAGGTCGGCGATCCCTAAAGGGCCCGGAGCAGCCAGCAGGGCGTCTCTCACGTCGCGGCGTTGTTTGGAAAGCATGACCTCCCCAGCCACCCCGACGTAGGACCAAGAGCCGGAGTCACGCTCGAACCGAAGAGCCAAGCTCGTCGAATCCACGTCTCTGCCGGTGATATGAAGGGTTGCGTCCACGTTTTCGCGAGACTCGGACTTGAGCACCATGAGGGTGTCCGCGGCCCCGCTGAGCCCGTAAGTACCGCTTATCTCGTCCATCACGTCCTCGGTCTTCGCTTTCGTACTATGATGAATCATCAGCATTGCTATTTCCCTCTGCAGGGCAAGGGTTTGAAGTCCAGCAATTTCATCATAATCTGCTTGGTAACTATTTGAGTTTCGCGATTTCGATGGAGGACGTGCGCGACCAAAGGTGTCAATGACCAGCAGGCGGGTTGCGGGGTGCTCGTCCAGCCATTTGTGGATGAGGTCTACCCCAACGTCATCAAGGCGCGGCCACCGCGAGTAAAAGTAAGCGTTGTCCGGAGCAGGGCGATCCCCGCAAAGCATATTAAGCCTACTTTGAAATCGTCGTTCGTTATCCTCCAGGGCCAGATGAAGGACGTCGCCCGATTTGCAGGTGAAATGTCCAAGGAACAGCTCGCCATAGGCAACTGCCAAGCTGAGGCACATTGCCCACCATGATTTGCGGGTCTTTGGGGGTCCTGCCAGGATTATCAGGCCGGCTATAATGAGCCCTTTCACAACCCAGCTCGGCGGCGGAAGTTGTTTTCGCTGAAGTTCGTAGAAGGATATGCCCGTGGGGGCTACAATGGGTTTGGCAACATTACGGCCGGCCGCCTGCGCAGCGCTCGATTTCCCCTCAAACCATTTACAGAGTGCTCGAACCTCGCCCTCTCCGAATTCTGTCAGATCGTAATCCCGTTTTACGATGACCCAGGCAGCCTGAAACAGCTCCTCACCACTCAGACCGGCATCCCGAAGGCGTGGCAAGACCTTGGTTTTCAAGTGCTCATGGCGATGAGGTTTACCGATTTTGGGTCCAGTAGGACACCGTGCGGGCGTTGATGAGGGGAGTGCGCCCTGTTCTTGTTCTAAGACCAGTTTGAATCCCTCGCGGAGGTCCATAGCCCTGTATGGATCATTCATGGGGAACCTCCAGAATGCGTGTCATAAACGGCTTGTCAGGGTTTTTCTGATGCCAGAATCCAGGCAGGCGCATCACCCGTGGGAGGTCGTGAACAGCGGGGTCACCATCGAACTTCCTGATGAGTGCCTTTTGGTAGGACTCGAATTCGTCTAGTGCAACATCGCTCACGCGCCAGTAGACATGGAATCTGCCCGGAGAGCTTTCCACAACGATGTGGGGGGGGATCTCCGACACTCGGCTCGTCTCCACCACAGGCTCAAGCGGCGCCCCGTCGAGGTCCAAGAAGAGAGCCCGAACGCAAACCACGTTCGCAGATTTGCGGCCTTTGAGGTCGGTCCTGTTAACGGTGACAAAAATACCTGCTCCATTCTGATTCAGAGCAGCGAGACTGCGGCGGCATTTGTCGAGCTTGCCGTGATAGATTTTGGCGTACGGGTCGAATCCTTTTTGCTCCTTGTTAAGCTTTCCGCGTTCTTCATTGTCATCAAACGTCTGAAAACTGAACTCTCCGTCAGGATCAAGGACTCTGAGAAACTCTTCGGCTTCCGCAAGATTCGGTTCGAGTTTCGCGCAGCTTGAGTCAGCCCCAGGGTCACGGTCAAAAGAGGACCCTACGGAACTCAAGAAATTCTCGGGAGGGGTTTCCCCATTGCCGAACATCAAGCTGTCTTGGACCGGCTGAGTCATTGATCTTCCTCGGTTCCTCGCAACGAGAGAATCCATGCGGTAATCGCCTCTGGGCGGAACAAGAACGCGCCGCCCGGACTTCTGAAGTATTGTGGCCCGCGGCCGGATAAGCACCATCGCCGCAAGGTCGCGGGATGTATGCCGAGGGCTCGTGCGACCTCGGGCACTTTCAGAGCCTCTTTCATCTCCATTCCGATCATCGACAACCGCTTGATACATTGATGGTCCATCTTTAGTCCTCAAAAAAAATTTACTCTTCAAGATCCAAAGCCTCTACTGCTAACTCGTAGAGAGTCCTGACACGGATGAAGGCTTTGGCCGCGTGTGTGCGGTTAAACTCCGCTTTCTTGGGAGACAGCCAATTCTTCAGCTGCCGCTGAATATAGGATTTGTCATGCACTCTTTCCGGGGCGTAGGTAACATTGTAAAAACGGCCGCGGCCTTGTTTGTGCTGCAAACGGCCGTGCTGATCTTTTTCATAAAGAATCAGGTCTCCAGGGAGGTTGCTTCCATAGAGACCATCATGCCTGAATTCCACTTCAACTATCACGCGGTAGTTCCAGCGTTCGTAAAAGCCCATGTCCACATAATGGGGATTCGTGCTGCCGTCCCATGTAGCCGTAAGCGTCTCGCCTTTTTCGTTCCTGCCCTTCGGCTCTATGTAATGAATTACTGTTGTGTGCAGGTTTCCGAAGACCCCCAGACTCGCCAATTCGTCGAGCACGGCTGCGTGTATCAATTCGGGCAGAGTAAACAAATTCGGGATTCCAGTTCCCGGTGAGGGGTGCTCGATGGGAAGGGCCCCCATCTTCACGCGGTAGTTCGTGGTCCCCGCTGTGATCCAGGGGAAGGCCTTTTCGGCATCTTTTGCTGTGAACAGCTTCGTACTCATGGAAGGTCATTTTAAAGATGGACCGTCCATCTGTCAAGCAAAAAATTCAAAAGGTGCCGAAGATCATAGGGAGTGCACGGGAAGCGCTGTTTGTTTCGGGCTCTCTGAGGCAGCTTGAGGCGGCGGGCCCGTGGATTCATCGAAGACTTGACAGGCGGGGGGCGCCGTTTCGCCGCCGGGACTATTTGCGCGCATAGAGCTTGTGGTTTGGGTCGAACCAGCGAACGTAGAAGATGTTGCCGATAAAGAAACCCTGAATCCTGCCATGCCCCTGGTGTCCTCGGCTCCCTTCTTCAATAGAAATCTGCCATGGCTCGTAGTCATCGTACTGCTTATCCAGCCGCTTGAAACCAAACCCTTTCTTCGCAGTTTTCTTCCAATCTATGGGATGGGTATGTTCGTCCGCGTTATTAATCAGGTGCTTCTTCTGCATCTGGCTGAAATGCCTCAGTCTGGCGATCAACCTTACCACGTAGCCATCTTTCCGCGCGTGCTTCACTGAAAAGTCCGGATCATCGTCTGTGACGTGGACGAAGGAAAAACTGATCTTCTTTGACTCCTCGTCCTCTAACGGCGATGGCGGTGTTATCTCAACCCTAGGCCTCTTCCTCTTACTCGGCCTCTTCCCTTTTGCCATGCCATCCTCATCTACTTCTTCTTTCTGCCTAACCGAGAAAAATATTCTTTCATGGCTTCGTGTCTAATCAATGCCTTACTCGGCTTGTCTTCGGGCAAACCCCCACGAGCTTTCTTCCAAGGGTCCTCTCTGTGAATCATTCGCTCGAGATCGCGAGCGCTGTACTTCCCATAGTGGGCAAGCACCTTGTCTATATGGTCTGCGATTCGGTTGTCATCAAATTTGGGGCATGGTACTGATGCCGTAATCGGTTCCCACAAGAACTGCTTGTACAGAGAGTAGACTTTTGGCTGCACGGCCCCATGAACCCATGCCTCCAGCCGATCATCAAAAAGTGGTTCGTCATAGATGGCAAGATACCAGCCTTGCACGTAGTAGAGCAGTTTTTGGAGCTTCAAGTTTGTAATCTCGTCACCGGTCGCCTGAGCCCTAAAGATAAGGTACTGAGCAACCTGTCTGGCCGATGTTGGCGCCATGACACACCCCCGAAGGTGAGCCGCCGAAAGGAGCGACCGTATCTGACTGCTCGTCATAATAATTCTACCGCGAGTTGTCATCAAAAAAAACCTTCTGGAAAGTCACCGGCCTTCAGGTTGGCTATGCAAGCCAGACCGCGTGGCCCCGGATATTCTCAGGGCCGTTCTTTGGATGTCTGCTGGTCATCGGCTGGAGGCCTCTCCAGCAGTTCATCAGGGCTGCCGATGTATTGCCACAATAAAAGCTCTACAAGCAAAGATAGGCTTCCGCCGGTCCTTACTTTGTCCTTTTTGGCCTCCGCCATTGCTCGGGTCAAAATGTCTTCGTTGATATGGACGCCGGTATTCCGTCGTTTCCCTCTGAAGACGGGCCTTGTGGCCTGTGTAGGCTCACTTCTCCGCTCTCGCCACCATACCAGCATTGCATGAAGATCTTCCCATGCCTCGGCGTTCAACCATCCGGGAAGGTCCCTCAAGGGCTGGAGTAGTTGTTCGGAGGTCGTCTCAGAACTGGAACGCTGCGAAATGGTCTCTCGTTTTCTGGTAAACCTACCGTAGAAAGCACGCGCGTTCTCCCGGTTCCACAGGCCGCCTTTCGGGGACTGCACCCCTAACCGGTTAAGAACCTCGGCAATTCCCTTCCAATTAGTCCCATGCTCTGCAACTAGCTTCTCGAATCTGTCTTCCAGTTCATTTCTGCTCATCTTCTTCATGCTCCGTGGTTTCCAACCATTCCAAGAAAGCTTCAACCCGGTCTACGTGGAGTTTCTGGAGGATCTCGGCAAGCTGATCCATCGCAGGATCATTTTCCAGATCTGTTACGCCGCTCGTCGGAAGAGTCTTGTCACCTGTTTGTGCGTCCACAGCTTCCCCTTCTTGGTTCGGATTCCACGGCTGTTCAACTCCGCGGCGATAGCAGATGCGCTGTGGCCATTTTCTCGCATATTGAGAGCCAGGGCAATCGCCCGCTGCTCTTCCCCGTCTTTTACCAATGTCTTACCATCCAAGGCAAGCTTGTATCCGAAGGGGACTTCGCCGATTCGCTTGCCTTCAAGCTTCCTTGCCTTACGGCCTTCGTTGCAGCGCTCGTTAATGAGATTCCTTTCGAGTTCCGCTGCCGCGGCCATGACCGTCAAGAAGAATTTTCCCAGCGGTGTCCCTGTGTCAAGCGCCTGTCCGCCAAGATTGAGTATATGCAAGCTCACACCCTTGCGGTCCCACGTTTCAACACAGTTCAGACAGTCGGATGCGCTCCGGAAGGCTCTGTCCAGTTTGGTTATGACCACAGATTTGACAGACCCGTCCTCGATCATTTCGGTGAGACGGAGCCCTTCCGGTCTTGTCGAAAGAGGCTTTCCCCCGCTGATCCCGGCGTCAACGAGTGTCTCCACCAGGTCCAGCATCTTCAGCGAAACATAGTCCTGGATCTGGATCTTTTGGTTGTCCAAGGAAGTCCCGTTGATTTGTTCCTGAGATGAGACTCTTGCATATCCAACGGCTTTCATGGCTATTACCCCTTTCTTAGTAAGACATTACCCGTCAATGTAATCTATGTCAAGCATAATTAGTAAATAGTTCCCCATCAATTACCCATTACCATAAGAAAATGATAACCCCTTCAATTCGTATCGGTTAGTTAACGGAAGTCCTGTGGGAAATCTTGGTAACCGGACACACTTGAGAGTGATATACGCGCCGAGGGTCCCTGATCAGGTCGAACATCGTGCTACCCCTGCGCGCATCCTCGATTCCCCTGTGATTCCAGTGTGGTCAAAATGACCACCGGGTTTGTTGCTCACGAAGTGGCCTGTCATGAGACACAAGGCCGGTTGATGATCACGGGTGAGACGCAAGGGGGGGGGTATCCGTATCGGATACATGGGCATCAGTAGCGGCGTTTCGCGTTCATGCCGTGCTGACTGTGGCTCCTGTCGCCTGTGAGCGATTTTAGGCCGGACCCTAGCATTACCCCTACCTCGAAGAGATCGTGGAAATTTGAGGCACTCTGCCCCACGTAGCAGGGGGGTTCAGAGCAAACGTCAGTGCATAGTCTCCCGGACCTACGCCGACGTACGCGCTTAGGTCTCTGGTGACATAGCCACAGACACACGCGTCGGTTATGGTCCCACGTATTCTGTTCTACTGTTCATAGTTGCACAATACGGCTCTCTCACATGCTCTGATTGCATTCCTGTGTGACAGTGTAGTCGTACCATTTCCTACATTTATGTAGCTTTCTGTGCATGAACCTACATTTGTGTAGCTTTTAGCGCGTATGAAATCAGCAACTTGCGAGCGATTGTGTGCTGTGGATTATTGGACCGCGCATGGGAAGCATGTCATTGTTTCGAGGTACGCGCTCGGCAAACTGAGCACACAAGCTGAAATCGCGTTTAACGCATTCTCGTCAATTCTGAGCGATTCTCCGGGCAGGGTATAGTTGCAGGGGGTCGGGGTAGAAAATCGCGTGGTGGCCGTCCTGTGAGGTTGAGTCATGGCATGGGCAGAGCGACTCACCACGACGAGGGTTTGCGTAAAGACGTTCCTGGAATGGGGTCGGGTAATAACGAGGATGCCAGCTCAGTGTTTCTGAGAGTCATACTCCTTGAAGCGCTGTTCAATAACTCTCTTGAACGCTTGTCCCTCCATTTCGGTGGCGTTAACAGCACAACCTCTTTTTTGCGCTCATCTCTGACGATTTTCAAAGCCCCGGCCAAGTCGCTGTCATTCGAGACCACAACCGCGGCGTCGTACAGATCCGCCCAGGCATCATTGACCAGGTGTATGGCGAGATTTACGTCCGACCCTTTTTCGTCCAGTTTCATAACGTGAGCTAGGATCAATGATCTTCCTGTGACTTGTGGGCCTCGTTGCTCGGCAAATGGCATCCAGCTTTGTCGCGGCTTGAACTGGCCCAGAATAATCTGCAATTCCGGCAGATGGTGTCTAAGGGCCTTCAGATAGACTTTTTGCCTATCGGGAGCCTTCGGGTTGTTGGGCAAGGCAGACACGTAGGCCGTAAAATACTTGATAGCCTGGATTTCATACTTTGGGTCAAGGACGGTCCTGAAGAGTTTTCGGAAGTCCAACCATTTGGACTTGGTGTCCTTCACCGCCCCGTAATAGAAGTTGAAGCCGTCTATGTAGACGTAGGTTCGCATTTGAGCCCCCACAAATAACTAGGCCCCCTGGTGAGGGGGCCGTCTGCCCACGGGCGAAACCGTGGGGGGGATAACTGTATTACGTTGTACATTATTGCACTCCTGCCTGCCTTGTCAAGTTCCGTCTGTCCCTCTGGTTGTGGAAGGCATCAAGATACGCAAATTTGCGCATCTGTTCATCCTGCCATTCCCCCAGCCTGAATCGGTTGTGATATCAACGCCATACCCGATATGGGTTATTGCATGAATTTTACGGGGTTTTCCGTGGTGAGTGCCCAGAACGACAACCGGCCCCCCGAAGGGAACCGGCCATCGCAAAACGCACCAGTTTGGAGATCACGAACATCCTGATTATACAACATTCTCAGGTGTTCGCAAGCACCTATTGCCGACGATCAACACTGGCGGCGCGCAAGTTCTCGATTTGTTCCCGGACGGCTGTTCGTAGGTCCGCGGGACACGAGAACCATAACCACGCGGTCAGATTGTCCTCATTGTCCGTTCGGCCGTCGGACTCAAGGTCCGCAAAATATTTGGTCGCCAGTAATGGGATGTATGAATCGGTCATCATGATTCACCCCCGGCCGCTGCCACCCTCTTACCGTGTGCTCTCTCGATCCATGCCGTAACCGCCGGGTCATAAGGGAGCGTTTTCGAGCAAAAGGAAATCAGGTCGCTGAAATCATCCATTGACCGCAGCAAGTTGGTGACGATGCCCACGGCCTGGAATCCAGGGTCGTGGGGGTCAATGTTCGCGTGCTCGGCTGCCTCGCAAATTTCTCTGAGTGCTCCCAACTGCCTGACGAGTGTCTCCCTGAAGAGGGACATTACGCACAAGCCTACGGGCTCGTTGCACTGCTGACCGTATTCATTAACCCACCACTGCCAGCCGCCGCGCTCCATCAACTCCATTTCCACCTGTGGAGGGACGGGGAAGGGCATAGGTGAGTCGAACCGACGGGAAAAGGTGATTACGTTGCTGGTGGTGTTGTCCATGACATCGTTGTTCTCGTGAGAATTCATGATGATTGCTCCTCTCTCCTGGTAATGGTGAAATGGTGAACGTTCGGTAGCCGCGGATCCGCGGGAACCCCCTGAGAAATGGGAGCTGATGCAAGGGGGAAGGTCGGTCGGATTGTGGATCCGTACCATTGTGAGATTGATAACCTGGATGTCACCCATGGTACGCGTTACGCGCGGATTCTGTCAACCATAATGTTTCATTATTCGGTCAGAATTCGCGCGGACTTCGCGCGGGAGCCGTTATCAGCGATATTAACGGGGTGCGCTGGGGACATGGTGGACGCATAGGTACAGTGTCCGCGCGAGTTAAACAGGGGACTGGGGACATTCCGCGCGAAATGGGAGCGTACACCAGGGGGTCCGGAGGGACACAAGATCTTCAAGAACTGCTTGAAGATCTTGCTTACACCTTGCTTACACTTTTTTGGTCTGAGACGAATTGAGACGAATTTAGTTGATTCGCTATGACTTGAAATCACACGGGTTTTGAGGCAAGTCATTCACATGGTTGGCGTTAAAAAGCCATTCGCAACGCGGGGGTCGAGGGTTCAAATCCCTTCATCTCCACCAAAGATTTCAAGAAGTTAGCCACCCGAACCGGTGGCTTTTTTCTTGGGGGGACCCCCCTTGGTTATCATCTGGTTATCGTTTTTCTCGGGTCGCTCTCTGGCGATAAGGATCTCAGTTTCCCCGTGGTCGAATGTCATGAGATCTATGGCCGCCAGTAGCTCTTGATCGCTGATTCTGCCGTACCGCTCGCTTACTGATCGTTGCCGGGTTGCATGACCGAGGATGCTTTCCTGTATCTCCGGGTGCATCCCGCTCCGCCGAGCATTGGTCTTCCACGTGTGCCGCAAGTCGTGAAAACGAGGTCGCCGTTCCATGTCCAGGACTTTCACCGCTTTCGCCCAGGGCCTTTTCAACGAAGACCGGTGGGG
>Ga0172375_10010665_pt1 | contig 11866 bp, 13 predicted proteins | sample LakKiv1m_FD_114537 | JGI IMG/M metagenome (GOLD analysis project Ga0172375, IMG submission 114537) | Freshwater microbial communities from Kabuno Bay, South-Kivu, Congo - kab_092012_11.1m | ecosystem: Environmental > Aquatic > Freshwater > Lake | place: Democratic Republic of the Congo... | reverse complement strand
GGTAGCGCGCCCGTGAACCAGATAGGGCCACTGCTTACAGATGCGCAAAGGTATCAGGTTTTGCGAAAAGTTGAGGAAGCTGTTAAAATTATAGAAAAAAATATGGCGCCTGAACTTATCCCAGAGGTCGGCTGCAATATCGCAATGGCTGTCTCTAACACCTCTTCACCGCAGGATGTGGCTGCTGTCCAGGGAAGGATCGTCTGGCACAAAGGCGCACCTCATGCCGTAGGTTGCGTGGCTTTTGGCGCGAGCAGCCACATTGCAAGGATAGTTCTGACGGCGATGCGCTTTGACTCTTCGATGAAGGCTGCGATGAACATCCGGTATTCGAAGGAAACGCTTTCTGCATGTGAGAATATCGGATTGGAGATAGGTTCTTTTTCAAGAGAAGATGAGCCCGAAGATGTGGCTACAATGGAATGGGGCGTGAGTGCGGCTATTAAAAGGGCTGGTGGAAGGGTTCCCGATGTGATTTTTGATACCGGCGGTGTGGGGAAGGAGGCGATGATAAGACTTCTGGGGAGGGACGCTGTGGAAGTAGCGGGAAGGGCGGTGGAGATAGCGAGGGCGATGGGGAGAACAGGATGAAAAAAATAAGCAAATTGGAGAATAGTAATATAGGCATTCAGGGTTTGCTTTTCACACGGCTTGCAGAAGTCAAATTACAGGCGTAAAGCTCATGATTCCAAAAATCAACAGCACCCTCATGGACATCCGATTATCCCGCCCCTGTGTCGATGACCCGACACGCTATATTGCAGAATGTCATTTTGGAAAGCGGGTACTGATAGAGAAGTTGTGCGAGCTTCTGCGCAGCGCCGGGGCAAAAGGTCTCAGGTGCTCTGTTAAACTCGGAGTGGCGCGCTTTGAACTTGAAGAAAGGAGCGTAATGATATACTCAAGTGGACGCATGGATATCAGGAAAATCCGCAATACCGATGAGGCAAAAGCTATTATGGGAAAGATAACTGATATGGTAAAAGAGGCTCTTAGCGATATATCCTCTTAGAGAACTCACCGATCGAATGACTGGTGCTCTGGGCTATAGCTTCCATCTTTTTATCAAGGTTCTCTTCCACACCCTTGATATTTATCCTTAATGAGCGCTCTTTTGCATCGATCGACTCTTCGATTTTTCTAAGCCTCATATCAAGCAGGAGTATCATGGCTGCAAGGGAACCAGCCAGAAACATAGCTGAGATGATAATTACAGGATCAGAATCACCAAACCGGTTAAGCCACCTATCTGTCAATATTATTGATGAAACTATCATGACAGCAGCAAGACCGACATCTTTTACTTCCATTTATCCACCTCTGGTATCAGTAATACTTTTGGATATATATAGATTTAGATTTCAGAGCTGCCTGCGGACAAAATATTATTACACGAAGGACCAATAGACTGTTAATGGCACGAAAACTGACTACAGATGATATTCAGATTCTGAAAAAACTTGCTCCCGAGCTAGTAGAGACCACTTGCACCCATTCTGGGCACGAGTTCAGATCTGTGCTGCCTCCGGTATCACAGCATTTTTCCCGGTCATCCTCTGATTTCAGGGAGCGTCTTGTGAAGCTCTCTGATGAGGAATTGGATCATCTTGTCAAGCTGAAAGCCGTAGAACTAATTGAACTCTATAAATTCGCAGGTGAGTGAAATGCCGCATGTCATGGAACTTTTCGGGAAGGCTCGAGTGGTCGTGAAGGATGGCAGGGTGGTGGAGGCAGGAGAACCCGTGGCAGAATGGTGCCCTGTATTCAGCAAGACCTCAGGCGTAACTAAACTCACGTCGCATGAGGCAAAAAAGAACATGGAATACCGGATCCGTGAACTGGGGATGTTCACACCGCAAAGGAGGTTCGATCATGGTGTTTTTGTGAACTTCGGGGCTAGCGAGATAATGATGACAGCCCTGCGGCGCGGGCTTCTTGATACCACGGTAACAGTGTGCGACGGCGCCGGCACTGTGATATCAGGAAACCCGGAACTTGTCCAGGGCATGGGCGCCCTGATGTCAGGGTTAATAGAGACCGAACCAATACCTGAAGTTATAGCGGGGATAGAAGCGCGTGGAGGTACGGTGCTGGATAAAAAAAAGGCACGCATAGACCAGGCATGTGGTCTTATTAAAGCCTGCGAAATGGGTTACAGGAACATCGCGGTCAGCCTGGTTGACCTGCAGGACGCAGTTAGACTTCGAGCAATTGAAAAGGAGCGCGGGATTAACTTAATACTGATAGGGGCGCATTTGACCGGAATAAAAAACGAGGAGGCTGAAGCATTAATTGGAGCGTTTGACATTGTCACAGGATGCGCTTCAAGAACTGTGCGGGATAAAGTGAAGCCTGTTATCCAGATGGGAACCTCAGTTCCCATGTTCGCCATGACGCAAAAAGGGAAAGAGCTGTTTTGCGAGCGCGCCAAGGAAGTTGACTCACCCCTTCTTGTGAACACCATGAAGTTGCCCGTACTTCCGGAACACAAACAGCCGAAGCCTCTCCTGTAATCTTGTGGAAATACCTGGATTCAACGCACTCAAAATATATTTCCCTGAACCATTGTTTTGCCTTATGCCTTGGCGCAAAGATCCCGGTTCTCCTGACTGATGATGCAGATGCTGCATTTAAAAACTTATTAATCTCTTCCTTTTGATTTTACAAACATTATCAGGATTATCCCGACCGCAAAGAATATGATGCCGATCCAGGCAAGATCAATAGCAGGGATTATCTTAAGCGTCAGAGGGATCGCGCCGCCGCCTGTTCCCTGGAATATGACATATACGTCACCAGCGAAAAGACCTAAGGAAGGGCTGACCATCGGATATGTCCCGCTTCCGCCTTTTCCCTGGAGATATTCTGCAGTGCCGCTTCCGATCTTGTTATTTCCCTGATAGACCTCAAGTTTGACGCTCTGGACATTGTAATTACCTGAGTCCGCCCCTGCTGAACTGCTATCTGCCAGGCTGCGAGATGACAGCTCAACAACCCTTATTCCATAACCATTGCCCACATCAAGGAGCTGTCCCTGTGCTCCTATCGGTATATTGATCATATCAATGCTTGTTGTACTGGTTGAGCTGACAACCGCGCCAATGATGATCAGAACCACTGCGATGTGAACCATTGTTATTCCAATGCCCTTGATCCTCACGCGCATGTTGGCGGTGCGCGTGTATCCATTGAGATACCCGATCACAGAGGCAGCGGCGTAGATCAAAGGCGGGAAGATTGATAGTACGGAGATGCTGCCAATTAGTTTGTATATTCCAGGTTCCCTTACCCAGAATGGGCTGTTGTGGTCGAGCAAGTAGAAATTATCAGTGCGCGGCAACATGGTCAATATTGTAAGCCCCATCACGATGAATAGCGTCTTCTTCTGTTTTTCCTTTACTGATTCCTTATAGTTCAGGCAGAACCCGAGAGTAAGGAGCAGTATCAGCGTAAATGGATAGCTCCAGACATTGAAGAAATTCTTGGTATCTGACGCCACGTTCACTTTTACGTTCTGCGTGATCTGGATGAACGCAGGGAATGTGATGCCCCAGAAAGATACGAATGCCAGCACCACGAACACAAGCAGCGCGATATAGAATATATTTGTCTTATTCCAGAAGCCTCTGTCTTCTTCTACGGTCTCAGGCTCCTCAAAGTATCTACGCATACCCAGAGCAAGAGAAACAAGCGCGATTATCAGAATTGCTGTGATTAGTACCGTTCCTGTTGAAGATTCTCCAAAAGTATGGAGTGAGCTAAAAAGACCACTCCTAACAACGATGGCTGCATATAATACTAAGATGAAAGTAGCTACTGCCAGCATTGGAGCAGCTATCGAGAAATTTGTTTTATTTTTTCTATGAAGGGCTGCTGCATGAAGAAAACCAGTGAGCGTCAGCCAGGGTATGAATGACGCCGTCTCAACTGGGTCCCATGCCCAGAACCCACCCCAACCTAATGCCACATATGCCCAGACACCTCCTACTGCAATGCCCATCCCCAGGAACAGCCATGTGAAACGTGCCCATTGTCTGCTCAATTCCTCCCAGCCATCACCTTTAGTCAATAGATACACGATTGCGGCAGCAAAAGGAATTGTGGTGGCTGCATAACCAATGAAAATCAGTGGGGGGTGGATTACCATCCAGAAATTTACCAGTTCTATATTTAAACCTCCACCCTCGGTAAAACCCTTTTCCATAGAAAATAGACCGTACTGTGGATACTGCTGCTCATAAAATCTGATTACATTCTCAAGAGATACGCCATAGGTAACTGCTTGTTGTTTGAAAAACTCCAACCATGTAGAGAATGGTGTCTCCATTAGTGTTAATACAATAAAGTATATTCCGATAAGCAAGGTTATTATCTGCATTCTCCTGGCGAGCGGAGTCGCATGTTTAGTTTTAAGTGCAAGCCATGCAGCAGAAAGGAATATCGCCATTACCCATAAAAGGTATGTGCCTTGCTGACCACCCCATGTGCCCGATATTTTATATATTACGGGAAGGTCCCGGCTACTCCATTGAGACACATACTCGTAGCTAAAGTCGCTCACCACAAAATAATAGGTGAGGAGCAGGTAGGCAAATGTGAGAAGCACGGCAGACAAAAGTATCGCAGGCGTAACAAGATTTGTAAAAACCTCACCTTTTTTAAATTCTTTCAACAACAATCCAAGAAGCGCGACTGCACTTATCACAATGCTGGCGTAAAGTAATGCATTTCCAAAATCGATCATATTATTTGCTCCTGACCTGATCTCTCACCTTTGTTGCAACAGAAATGAAATAGGCTGCATCCTGCGCGCCATATATCCCAGCCAATTCCTTCCCGCTCGGATCGAGGAACAGTACTTTGGGTGGAGGGTATCCACTGTAACTGTATGACCCATATGACACATATTTATCAACATCCAGATCCATTGCAACGGTAATAAAATCCTCTTCAAGTAATTTTTTTACCTGAGGATTCCCGAGCGTGTCGGTCTGGAACTTTGCGCAATACTGGCACCATACAGCCCAGAAATACATAGCAACGGGCTTATTTTCCTGCTGAGCCTGCAGTAGAGACTTATCAAGAGACCTCGACCAATTAAGACCTCCCAGGTAACTTGTGTTCTGATCGCTCAGCTTGAACTTAGAGAGAGAAATGTTGTATGTTCCGACCGCGATGGCAAGGATCATTATCAACACCAATATTGTGATAAGTTTTTTGGTTTTCATATAGTTGTTTCTAAATTGTTTGACCTATATAAGATTATATGGTTATCGATGTTTCCGTTATCCACGTCGTTTTTATTCATTTAGCCTCAGAAATACACGGTGAAATAAGGCAAAAGCGCTGCCTGGATCTTCTTATCTATCCCGAAAAGCATCATAAGCCCTACAAGAATGAGTATCAGTCCAGAAAGTTTTTTAAAGAAATGCCCTCTCTGTACGAACCATTTGACATTTCCTGAGACGATTTTCCCTGAATAGGCTATTATGAGCATCGGAAGACTGACGCCTATCGAATATATGACAAGAAGAAAGGTTGCGTATGCCAGGTCAGTGCCCCCTGTACTTACCTGAATAAATGCGAATACCGCTCCCAGGATGGGTCCGACACAGGGTATCCACAAAATGCCGAGGGACATTCCGAGGAATAGTCCGCCTGCAATCCCTCCACTGGGGGCTTTCGATGCCATATTGCCGAGGAACGACATGCGTTCACGAGCAGAGTTCACAATAGAGCTTGAGATCTTCACATACGACTGGTTCACATCATCGTCAAAAAGGATGGCTCCCATAGCTATTATAAAAAATATCGAGAACCAGCGCAGGTATTCAGCGAAAAAACTAAAAGATGCCACAGCATTAATGAGAATGCCCATAAGAGTAAAAGTAATGGACATGCCTGTGACGATTGCCAGAGGTCGAAACCTGTTTCCAACGGAACCCGACAGCACTGCTGGAAGTATGGGAAGTACGCACGGTGTGAATATTGTCCAAAATCCTGCTATAAAGACCAGGATTACTGACGGCGCTGCTGGCATTAATAAATGTCCTTAGATATCAATCCGTAATTTTGGGTCGCTTCAGACCTGACGCTATCCAGGGTGGATGTCATTCATATAATTAATGTATTATTCTCCATTTTTCGGTCATCCTGTTAAATTTACTATCTCGTTTATGGTTTTAAGGAATGTCTGGTTGTCAACGTATCCGGGTAGCCTTTTTATCCCGGTGCCGTTCGAGTAAAGAAACAGTTCCTGGGGAGTACCGCGTACCCCGTATAATCTTGTAATGTTCTTCTGTTTGTAGACGTCGATCGAGACAATAGTAAAGTTATCTGAGAGCGTCATGACAATGGATTTATTCGTGAAAGACTCCTCTTCGAATTTCTTGCACCATCCGCAAACATCTGACCTGAAATATACGAATACCGGCTCGCCTGTTGTGTTGGTTGCATCCAGGGCGGTCATGAGGTTGGTGTAGAACTTCAGATCTTTCAACTCTAATTTGTCGTAGTCTGGATAGATGTTCTCAATACATCCCGAAAACAACACGCTCAGGAGAAGTAATACAGGTATCCATCTCTTCAAGGGCATTAACTTTACAATATGTGTAAACTAATATAAGGATTGCGGTAAAAGTGCAGGGCAAAAAAAAAGAACTGAACTTCTTATTATCTTTAATTGATTAATTTTTTGATTTATCAGCTTCTTGCTGGGCGAACTGTGCCTCAAGCTTATTTGCAACTATAAAACCCTGCTGGAATATAAGCATAGCACCAACCCGAACGGCGTTTATAATGGCATTCACTTATGCGTAAAATACGCCACTACCTCATCACCTTTCACGCTGTCTATCCTCACGAACCCGAACCTCTCGAACTGCACTACCTTGTTAAGTTCCTTCTCCATCCCGCGTTCTCCGATGCCAGTATATTCACCATCAGGGGATAACACCTTGACTTTAAGCCCATCCACAGGCACCCAGTGTATAATGCGCGCCTTCTCTTTCTTGACAAGGTCCATATCAGTGCCTATGAACTTCACCCGCAGAGGCGAGATGCTGATCACCTCGATATTGTAAAGATCCTTAAGGCGCAGCCTCTCGCCTTCTTTGAGACTATCCGCATCATTCCTTGTGATCAATACCTTTGTTCCTGCAGATATCTCCCTGAGCCCTCCGCGGGTTGGATGAAGCGGAGCCTTCGCTATTTTAGGTTCTGCATCTTCTACTTCAAGTTCGACAGGATCCCATACAAAGAAATACCTGTTTACGATAGGGTCAATGATCTTTCGGTTCTCAGCATATAGCGTATCTAAACTGAGGCTGATATCAGTCTCTCCAAGCCCAAGGTCGAGCATGAACTTGCGCAACGCCTCAGGTAATATGCCCCTTCTCCTTATTGCCCTTATTGTGGGCAAACGCGGGTCGTCCCACCCGGTGTACTGCCCTTCAGCTATCGCTTTCTTGATACCGCTCGTGCTGAGTTTTCCGAACTCGTGTATCTGCACCCGCCCCCAGTGCATGGTCTCCGGGTAAGTCCAGCCCATATACTTATAGACGTATCTCTGGCGCTTTTCGCTGTCAATGAGGTCTTTGCCGCGTATAATAAGAGTTGTTCCCAGCAGGTGGTCTTCCACTGCCCCCTCGAAATCCAGCAGCGGCCAGACGCAGTATTTATCGTTGACCTGTTGTCTTGGATGTGGGGTCTTTATGATGCGGAATGCAACCCAATCACGGATCGCCGGATCTTTATGGGCTATATCGGTCTTGATCCGAAGCACCGCCTCCTGCTCTTTATAATTCCCTGCGATCATCTTTTTCCAGGACTCAATGTTCTTTTGCGGTTTTTCATCCCTGTGCGGGCACGCTTTCTTTGCGTCCTTTAAGGATTTGAACACCTCTTGCCCGCAGAAGCAGACGTATGCCCCACCTTTTTTTATCAATTGTTCTGCGACTTCATAATATTTATCTATCCTGTCAGATGCAATTACGACCTCTTCCGGCTTTGCCCCAAGCCATTCGCAGTCCTCAAGATACCACGTGTAAGCTTCAAGCATGGGTCGCTTGGTCGCAGGGTCTGTGTCATCAAAACGGATGATGAGTTTGCCTTTATATTTCTTTGTGTACTCGGAGTTCACAACGATCCCGCGGGCGCTTCCGAGCGTGGGAGGTCCATTTGGGTTTGGAGCGAACCTCATCACAAGGGGGCCGTTAAGTTCAAGCGGAGGAAGACCTTTCTCAGGCTCCTTCTTTTCTTTCAGTTCAGCAATGAGTTCAGGTGCGAGCTTATTCAATTCTTCTTCCCGCGCCCAGGGCGTCATCCGGTCGATTTCCCCGATGACTTCATTTACAAGAATAGTAATTTCTTTAGCCATCGAGCGAAGCTCGGGCTGTGCCATGACTTTACCCATCACTGCGCCTGCCTGAGGCGTCTTGTTATATTTGACAGCGTTCTGCAGGGCATATTTCTTGATCCGGAGTTTTATCTCTTCTGTGGTCGGCATCTTATGCCTTAATCATCGGCACATAATATTAAACTTCTCGGAACGAAAACAGCATATTCAATAAACTATATATTGCTATCATTCATATTCTGGTTAAGGTGATTTGATGCAGGCAGAAGTTTCAACGATGTTCGGTTTGAATGTTTATACAGACAGAGGGATATATATCGGTAAAGTAAATGATGTCGTTCTTGAAGTCAATGAAAGAAAAGTTTCAGGACTTGCAGTATCGCGATTGAATCCGGAAATGTTCGATGCAGCCAAAAGTGGAGTTGTAATTCCATACAGATGGGTCACTGCGGTGGGCGACGTTGTTCTTATCAGGCACGTAAAAGATCAGTTCAAGAAAGAAGAACCGGTTGCGGAAGACTATGATATTTCCAATGAAGAAGAAGAAAAATAGATCGTGAGCGATGCTTTTTCAGACAGGGAGATGAAGGAAAGAGAGATCTACTCTGACCTTCGTGTTTTCCCTCCCTTTGCTGTGAGGATCGACGGACGGGGGTTTCGCCGCACTCTTTCAGACTTCAAAAAACCTTACGATGAAATATTCGCGAAAGCCATGGCGGATTGTGTGGAATGTTTCTTCAGAGATAGCGGCTTGAATCCCCTGTTCGCTTTCACGTTCTCTGACGAGATCAATCTCTTTTTTTATGAAATGCCGTACAATTACAGGATAGAGAAGATAGACTCCATAATCCCGAGCTTCCTTTCTTCCGCACTTACCATCAGGTTGAACCTTAAAAAAGCAGTGTCATTTGATTCACGCATCATACCGCTTGGAAAAGAAGATATCTACAGGTATCTTGTATGGAGGCAGGCTGAGACCTGGAGAAATCATGTAAGCTCTTACGGGTATTATATGCTTCGCAGGACCGGTCTTTCGGAGAACGGGGCTGCCGGGCAGCTTAAGAATATGAAAGCAAGTGCGATCCACGAGCTTGTATTCAAGCACGGAATCAACCTTGCTGAGACGCCAGCATGGCAGAGATGTGGTGTACTGGTTTTCCGGAAAACATATGAAAAAAAAGGATATGACCCGTTAAAAAAGATAGAGGTCACAACGCAGAGAACGAAGATAATCCAGGAATGGAATACCCCGATATTCAGGACAGATATTGGCCGGGATCTTATAAGCCAGCTTTTATCTGAAGGGATATGATCGGGTCAATTTTTTCCTGTATCATTATATTATAAATCAAATGATTTGAGGCGTCTATTATGATTATTGAACAGGTCGTTGCTTACTTGGTGGCGGCTTTCATGGGGCTGAACATCGGTGGTAATAATGCAGCGGCAGCAATGGGCGCGGCTTATGGCGCCAAAGTCAGGACCAGGTACCAGGCAGTGTTATTGATAGGCGTATTCTCACTTCTCGGAGCGGTGTTCAGCGGCGGGGCGGTAATAAAAACACTTGGAAGCGGTATACTTCCGCCCGGGACGATACTGCTCAAAGGTGCCATTGTTGCGGTGGGAGCTGCTGGCATTACCGTATTACTTGCAAACCTTCTGCGAATACCCATATCTACCAGCCAGGCTGCTGTTGGGTCTATTGTCGGTATCGGGCTTTTCTACGGGTTTTCAAAACTGAATCTGCCCCTTCTGGGTTATATTGCAAGCTGGTGGGTGGTGACCCCGGTACTCGCATGGCTGCTTGCTTACCTCATGGGTAAATACCTCTATACTGATGTCCTTGTATGGCTTGCTGAACACAGTAATTCTGAAGCCACGATAAGGAAAATTCTGAACGTGCTGCTCACTATCTCAGGCTGCTACGTTGCATATTCAGCCGGAGCGAACAATGCCGGTAATGCGGTGGGTCCTTTTGTGGGTGCAGGTCTCATCGACCCGCTATGGGGTGCTATTCTTGCCGGTATTGCAATAGGTTTTGGCGCCCTGCTCATGGGCGGCAGGGTTCTGGATACAGTTGGAAAAGAGATCACAGAACTCTGCATCATCCGCGCCACCTTTGTTGAGTTCACTGCTGCTATCCTCGTCCATTTGGCATCCATCCTGGGTGTTCCTGTTTCGCTGGGTGAGATAGTGGCTGCAGGAGTTATCGGGATAGGATGCGCAAATAGCGGGATGCATATCGTCAGAGGGGATGTTGTTAAGAAGATATTGATGGCATGGATAATCTCTCCGCTTCTTGCGGGTGCGGTGGCGTTTGCATTAATGAACCTGATATGATACGAAAAAATTAGAAAAGAGTAAAACGTGGTGGTTCAATGAAAATATCAAAATTCCGGTTTACCATAAAACCGCAAAATGAACTTTTTCTCCCTCCCTATAAAGGTTCAACATTCCGGGGCGGCTTTGGTCATGCTTTTAAGCGTGCAGTGTGTATGGAAAGAAATGAAGACTGTATTCAATGCTCAACACGGCACAATTGCGTCTATTCTTACGTTTTCAATACCTCTATTCTGCAGGAAGTGGAAAAAGGTGAAAGATTCCCGCACCCTTTTATTATTGAACCACCTTTAGAGGATAAGGAATATTATGGGATCAATGATAGATTAGATTTCCATCTGATCCTCGTTGGTCGCGCGGTAGATTATATTCCATATTTTATTTTTGCATTTGAAGAACTGGGACGAATGGGTATAGGGAAAAACAAAGGAAAATATTTCATTGAAAAAGTGATCAGCATTTACAAAGATAAAGAAATTATCATATATGATGGAAATTCGCATTTTAAGGACAATTACAGAATAATTGAATCCTTTGAGCTGGTAATTGAAGCAGCGAAGCTCAATTATCATCAGGTTACATTTAATTTTATTACGCCTACAAGAATAAAATACGATGGTAAATTGATCGCCAATATAAATTTTGAAATTTTTTTGAAAAATATGTTGAGAAGATTATCCGGGCTTGCTAATGTTCATTGTAATGAAAAGTGGGATCTTGAATGGAAACAGCTTATTGATAAAGCAAAGAACGGGGTCAGGACAGTTCACTCTGATCTGAAGTGGTATGACTGGGAACGCTATTCTCAAAGACAGGGAACGAAAATGAAAATGGGAGGTTTTATGGGTGAAATAACATTTGAAGGTGAACTGGGCGAGTTCATGCCTTTTATCAAACTTGGCGAATATCTGCATGTTGGTAAAGGAACGGTGTTTGGTTTGGGAAAATATGAATTCAAGGGTGAATAAAATGAAAAAGATACTTGTGCTATCCGTTGGAGGCTCTGCTGAACCGGTAGTCAAAGCGATAAGGAATAATAATCCGGACTTTGTATATTTTTTCTGTTCTTCAGGGCAAAAGGGGAGCGAAAATACAATAGACAGCCCCGGAGATCCATGCGGCGATAAAAGAAAATCAAAATGTCCGGAATGCGGTCATGAATATAATGCG
>Ga0172375_10010664_pt1 | contig 11868 bp, 11 predicted proteins | sample LakKiv1m_FD_114537 | JGI IMG/M metagenome (GOLD analysis project Ga0172375, IMG submission 114537) | Freshwater microbial communities from Kabuno Bay, South-Kivu, Congo - kab_092012_11.1m | ecosystem: Environmental > Aquatic > Freshwater > Lake | place: Democratic Republic of the Congo... | reverse complement strand
GCCGTGTACTACCTGAAACTGACGCCGTAACAACCTGACTGCATCGAATGGCTACCGCCACTCGAACACAGCGTTATCCGCTGTTTCTGCCGGGGCTGCTGGTGGATAATACCACCAGCGGCTCTTGGCCGCGCTCTAGCGATGCGAAACTAGCGACACAGCTAGACCTCATCGTGCAGGGCATTCTATCTACCGCCGAAGTCCAGTTCAAGATGACTTTGGATGGCGTAGCGCAAACGCAAGTCCTGACGATTGCGAGCGGCGCAACGGTAGGCGAGAACACGCTGACAGATGGGTTGACAGTTCCCGCCGACGTATTCCCCGGCATCAAGTGCATACAAGCATCGGGCGTCAGCGACGTGGTGGCTTGGCTTACCATGTCCGATACGGTGCCGGATTACACTTCCGATCCATGGGTAACACCAGCACAAGCTGACTTGGACGCGCAGATTTCCGCGCCTGAACTGGCGCAATACACTTCCGCAATTCTTCAGACCGGGCAAGCAACGCGAGTGCCGGTCATCATGCTGCAGAAGGTCAAGATGGTGCGCGGTTACATTTCAAGAGGCGGGAACGTGATGGGGATAGAGGGCACAATCCCGGTCGAGCTTCTTGATATTACGATGCTGCTGACGAAGGCGAGCCTGTTCAATTCGGTGGCTACGCTCTCGGAGTTTGGCGTCAAGATGGAACCGGCGGTACGGATGGCATTCGAGCAGTTGAAGGCCATAGCAGAAGGCAACCTCAACGTCAGTATGCCGTGGACATTTGCCGCGCAACAGATGCAGACACCGGGCATCGAGCAGGTCAATCACACAGTACGCCGTCAACTGTCGCGCAAGAAACTTTCAGGGCTGGTATGATACCGCTTTACGCAATCTCAAACATGGTGGATGCGAATGGCCGCGAACACGCTCCGTCCGGTTCACCGGAAGGCGGGCAGTTTGTGGGGAAGGGCGAGACGAATAGTTTAGGCAAGAATATTGACTTGTCTCCAATCAAAACTGAATTGTCGTGGCTTCATCAAAAAGCGAAGGAAAAGTTTGGCGACTCGCTGCAATCAATCCACCTTGTCGGAAGTTGGGCGGAACAACACCCCAGCCGGATGCCGGATAGACGCGGCAAGGGAACGTCAGATATTGACTTGATGCTCGATGTTGGAAATGACCGCGATTGGTCTAAGGCAGCCGAACTCGAACGCGAATACAAAGCAAAGTTCGACAGGCCGGTGCAGTTGAATCTTGAGGGTGTGATTGGCGGCAAAGTGAGCGCAGTTGTAAAGTCCGCCTCCTCCCCCGTCGAGTCAAGGGCGAAGAAACCGCTTGGAAACGTATTGGCTAACGGTGGTGAAGGCTCCGGCAACTTCGGGCACGAAGGCAGACCGGGACAAGTCGGCGGAAGTGCGCCATCCGGCAGCGCAAGTCCGCACGTCGAGAAGTGGGCAACGGAGAAGTTCGGTGCGGAGAAGGGCAAGGCGTTCTCTGACTGGTTTGCGGGCAGCAAAGTTGTGAACGAGAAGGGCGAGCCGCTGGTGGTGTATCATGGGACGCGCTCGAACATTTCTCAATTCGACCCTGACAAGTCTTGGACTGGACTGGGTTTACACTTCGGAAGCCAAGAGCAAGCAGAAGCTTCTTTTGTAACTTCTGCAGCCGGAAAACGCGCGAAAATCGGCAGAGTGATTATGCCGGTCTTTATATCCCTTCAGAATCCACTGCGATTAGAAGATGAAGGCGATTGGGATTCATTCGAGGTGCGCAAACAACTTGTCACTCGCGGACTTCTTTCTCAGAAAGAATCAGAGGCGATTGAATACTCTGTAAAGAAAATGATGGATAAAACAAAACCAGAGAGACCGCCCTATGACAAGTGGTTTAGAAATATAGATGCAGAACGCTCCCGTCGGGTCCGCCACTTTATTGAGTCAAAGGGTTACGATGGTGTAGTATATGCGAATCACTATGAAGGCGCTGGGGATTCCTATATCGCCTTTCACCCCACGCAAATCAAGAGCGTCTGGAACAAGGGAGCGTGGAGCAAGTCAGACGCGAGTATCAGCAACGCGCTTGCCAACGCCGAATCACCAGCTAATCCTATCGTGCAGCAATTCATCGCTGGACGAAAAATGTTGCCGACAACATTGCGCTCTGGCGAGTTTGCTGAAACACTCGGCAAAGATGTAATGCGGCGGTCATTATTTGTTTCGCAGATGACAGAGGCGCGATTCCTCGACCAAGTAGCCGGTGCATTACAAGACATTGTTGCCGAAGGTATGGATGCAAGCCAAGCGCGACTGCAACTCAAAGCATATCTTGATAGCATGGGATATGTACCGGAAGAAAACGGCATAATGAATCTGGCCGGTGACGCAAGGTTGAACCTGATTCTCGACACACAGATTGGACTTGCACAGGGGTACGGACATTTAATTCGCTCGGTTGACCCTGACATCCTTCAGGAGTTTCCGGCGTGGCGATTAGAGCGGTGGGAAACGCGCAAAGTTCCACGTGATTGGGATGAGCGGTGGTTTGAAGCGGCAGAAGGCACGCCAGAAGAAGGCCGGAACGACGAAGAAAAGGTAGCCCGTAAAGACCACCCGATTTGGAAGAACCTCGGCAGCAGCGCAATCTTTGACGATGCACTGGATGTGACTTATCCGCCGTTCTGCTTCAATAGCGGCATGGGCGTATATGACTTGAACCGTGATGAAGCGATAATGGCGGGCGTGATTGACGGGCAAATGGAAGTGGATGAAGTGCCAGTCCCCGGCTTCAATGACGAACTGACGTTATCCATGTCCGACTTCACGATGAAAGGGATTGCCGATGCCTTGCTGGAATCAAACCCTAAAATCACCGTTGATAAGGAAGGCGTTGCAAAGCTCGCAAACTAAATGCCAACATGGAAGCTAACATTACAATTCGTCCAGCACAGGATAGCATTACTCCGCTATTGTTCGCGGTTGAGCAAGCGTTATCAGATGGAAATGCAGGAAAGGCGTTAGCGCATGATTTCGAACAGTTTACGCAGCGGCATTTGCGGCGGCGCGATGCTACCCACGGAAATCCGATGGGTGGCAAAAGGTCTCACTACTGGGGCAATGCGGCTGACTCGACGTATGCGACCTTTACCGGCAATGATACAATTCGAGTGGCGATAGGACAGGTTGGCGTCGGCTTACATTACCACGGTGGGACAGTTGTACCGAAGGTCAGAAAGTGGCTTGCAATACCGGCTAGGACGGAAACCTACGGGAAAAGTCCGCTTGAATTTAGCGGTGAGGAAATCAAGTTCGTTGTACCAAGAGGCCGTGACCACGGCTGGATTGAGCAGGTCGGGCGGCGACTGACGAGCATGGGGGCTAAAGGAGAAAGAAAAACAATTCGCGGTACACGACAATACGCTAATCAAGCCCTTGTGCTATGGTGGTTGGTGAAAAAGGCGACGATACACGCAGATCAATCCTGCTTGCCGAGCGAGTCCGACTATCAGCAACAAGCTGATGAAACCGTAAATCGCATCTGGAATGCGCTGCAAGCCGGGCGAAAAACCATTGCTATAGGAGAAATCTAAAACCGTGGGCAGTCGAATCAAACAGCTGCAAGAGGACATTGTTGGGTTGCTGAATACCTGTTCTTACTTTGATGATATAACTGTTATTGCGGAAGATCGCGCTGATTTTCCTAGCCTTATTGCAAGAGCACTGTCCAATATCGCTTCTAAGGGGAACAAAACTGGCATTGCCGTGGTTGTCGAGGAGCCTGACGCTTCTGCTAATACGCGAATACCGAGTCCTTATCTGACTTCGGTGAAACAGAAAATCATTATCCTTGAAAGCATCGGCATCAATCGGACTTCACCTTACGGCACGCTGAAAAAGGGTTATGAAGTTGCTGAGATAATCCTTTCGTGCTTGTGGGAAGTCTTTGTGGACGGCAACCCGAACAATCCGATTTGGACGGGCGAGCCAGCAATTCGTTGCATCGGCGCACTACCAGAGAATCCCGGCATCATGGTGATTGAACTTGCGCTAGAGGCGCATATTCCCTTGCTGCAAGTTGCTCGCGTTGAAAACCCGTCAGTAAACATAGCGGCAAATACCGCCACCATTTCTTGTCCGAATGCCTCTATCTTTTATTCGCTAGATGGCTCGTTCCCGAATCTGACTTACTCTACGCCAGTCGCCAATGTCACCGCAGGAACACAAGTTCGCGCCATTGGTACAAAAGACACTTATGCCACCTCAAACATCGTTGAGGTAATAGCGTGATAGTCAATCCACTAGCTCTCCACCCGGAACGAAACGCCGGGCTAATGTTCCGTGAGATTTTCATGGATGACTGCTATCGGCTAAGGACAGTAAAGACTGAACCGTCAGCCGTGTTGGATATAGGCGCGAATGTTGGTTTCTTCGCAGTTTATGCGAGAGCGTTATTTCCTTACGCTGAGATACTTTGCATTGAACCGACGCCAGAGACAATCGGTTTCTTGATACAGAACACGGCATGGCTAAACGTCAAAATAACCCACTTGGCACTTGGCAATGGTGCGCCATTATATCCCTCAACTCATGTAAACGGCGACGGCAGTAATCAGTGCCAGCAAACTGGCAGGGGCGCAACAGTGCCCACGGAAACGCTCGCGCAATTACTTGGGCGTGTCAACCCTAAGAGCGTCATGGTAAAAATGGATTGCGAGGGCGGCGAAGCGTATGTTTTGCGAAACGCTGCCGACCTTGCTCAATTCCCGAAACTTTTACATTGGGCAATGGAGTTTCATACGCGAATGTCTGGAATGAGCTTTCAGGACGCACACAGCATCTTGCTAACCGCCGATTCTCGCACTACTATGGGGAAAGTGTCAGGCGATGTTTGCCTGTTTTGGTCTAACCAAGAAAGGACACAGTGAAGAAGGTAATCGTTACACATCATACGCCGCAGATACAGTTTGCTTGTGCGCCTCTGCAAGAGAACAAGGCCGCATACGCGAAGCACAACGGCTATGATTTCGTTTGCCATAATGACGTTCACCCGGAATGGAAGCAAGTCCCGGCGCAGTACTCCAAGCTGCTTTACTTGCGGGAATTGCTGGACAAAGATTATGATGTTGTAGTGTGGGCGGATGCGGATATTGCCTTTACAAATTTCACAAAGGACGCAGTTTCGCTAATTGACGACGAAAGCTGGCTTGCCGGAGCGCGAGAAATTGACAAACCGCACCCGAAATACATTTGTACTGGGCTTCTAGCGTTCCGTAACTGTGCAGAATCAAAGGCGGCACTTGACCACTGCATTGCGCTTGTTCGCGCTGATCATCACACGCCCGTTATCGGAAAGCAAGAACAGTTTGATCTGAACAATTATCTGCAAGAACGCGACTACAAAGGGGTGCGAGCCTGCGTTGAAGATGAAATCGGTGCGCCGTGGGAAGAAATACGCCCCGGCAGCAATGCCCGGTCATGGCGATACGGCGATTTGCATATTCATTGCTCACTTCTGCCTTGGGAAATGCGCGGAGCGTTGTTCGTGTCTAAATACGCTCGCAAGATTGTTACAGAAGATGGGCAGCTTGAAAAGTATTTTGATTCGCTTACAGGCAAAACGACAATTCTAGAGTCACCCAATGCACTTGCGGAAGCAGATGCCGCAAAGATACGCCTTTACCTCGCCATTCCGTGTTATGATGGCAAGGTGTCTATAAACTTCTCGGTTTCTTTGGCAAAACTAGCAGTTGCGCTCAGTGAGAATAATATCCTTTATTGTATTAACCTCCGAAACGGCGAGACAGTTCATCGAGCACGAAATAAATTAGCGTATGAGTTCCTAAAAACTGATTGCACGCATCTGTTATTCATAGATAGCGACATTGGATTCAGCCCGTTAGATATTATCGGTATGCTTACTGCGAATATGTATGTAATCGGCGGTGTCTATCCGCTGAAACATTACAGATGGAACCGGCTAGGAGGAAAGAACCCCATCGAAACTTCCGTTGAGAGTATTCCTAATACCGCAATGGATTACTGCTACAATCCGCTTCCAACAGAACACCCGAATCTTCCGGGAAAGCATACCGCTAAGATGTTTCGCCGCTGTATTGCAGTTTCAGAAGTCGGCACCGGACTTATGCTCATCAAAAGAGAAGCGCTAGAGATGTGGCAAACCCGGTATCCTTATTTCAGTTACCGCGATGATTTCCCGGAGAATCGCGGAGCAAGAGTAAACACGTTCTTTGAGTACACCGTTTTCAATGACCGCTACCTCAGCGAAGATTATCACTTCTGCCGATACTGGCGAGAAATGGGCGGTCAGGTATGGGCGTGGCCGTGGGCGCGGCTTTCACACTCCGGGCAACACATATTTCAGGGCAGTTTCGACAGCAGAGTGCGACCTGTCGAACCGCCAGCAGAAACAGTCGCCTCACAAGCAGAAACCGTAAAAAAGGAGTAATCGAATATGTCAACCCCTAACCTTACATTCGTCGGCACTGGCGCGAATATCACGTGGGGCAGCGCAAATGCCGGAGAAGCACCGAACGGCGGCGGCGTTGTCATTAGCGCATCTGAACGCAAGACTGGCGAAACAATCCCGGTGCTGGATAACGTCGGCATCCCTGACGGCTTGGTGATTGTGCCCGGATTAACCGAGTGCACCATCGAAGCCTACGCCACCGCGGGCACAGCCCCAGCAATCGGCGACATCGCCAACATTGCCGGAAGCAATGTGTATGTGGACAGCGCAGAGACGACATGGGAACAGAAGGGCATCAAGAAAGTGCGTTTTGGCGGCAAGGCGCTTCCCGAAGCCTAATACGCTGACAAAAAACAGCGCGGCTAACCGTGAAGGCGCAGCCCAAGACGGCAGTGAACGCATTACTAGCCTTGCCGTTACCAATCGGCAAGGCTAAGTTGCTTCCGCCGTCATTGGGCGTGATGCTATTGCTGGAATGTTTAGACTCGCCATTTGTCCGTGAGGAAGCAGAAACCGCTACCTCGCTGGATACATTTGTTGCGGCTTACATTCTGGCAAGCGGGTTTGAGAAAGCATCAGCAGTCCATATTGAAGGAAAGCTGAGAGATGAAGCTGTTAAGTGGTGCGGCGAAAATTGGCAAAAGGACTATGACTTGAAGGATGTGATACAAGCATTGCTGATCGCTGCTTTTGCGCCACTCGCAAAAACGCACTCTGCATTGGAAAAGGGCATAAGCGAAGTCAATGTTTATGGTAACGGACTCGGCTACTTACTGACAACGCTGGACGCTCTCTGCGCGGATTACGGGTGGACAATCGAATACGCGCTTTCAATTCCGATGGCAACAGCGTTCGCCATGCTGGTAGCTCGCAAAATCAATTCCGGCGAAGAATGGTCGGAGCCTAATTATTTTGAGCGCGACATGGATTTTGGTGCGGTAGAGAAATATATTACTGCAATGGGGTTCGGCAAGAAAGTAGGACACTCATAGTATGAACGAGTTTGTACTACAATTTCAGATGGTAGGCGACGGCCAGATTGTCCGCAAACTGCATGACATGAATCAGGCCATGCAGCCTATCAAAGACCCCAAGACCGGACAGATGGTAGAAGCGGGTAGCGTCCGGTATTTGCAGGTCATGCAGCAAATTACAAGAGAGTGGGAAAAGCACAATCGCCTTGCTTCAGAGATAGCGGTTAGAGAAGGCCGAGCGGCGTACTGGCGACCACCCGCTGTAACGCCAGCACTGGTAACGCCAGCACCGCATCCGGCGGGGCGGTATGGCGAGCGAATACAGTTCCGTCTGGAACAGCGAGCGGAACATCAAATAGCTGGTATGCTCGGACTTGAAACGCCGGTCAGTAAAGTTGTAGGCCAGTTCGAGTATCTAAAGTTCATGGCTGCGCATGCTGGTACTTCCATTGGTGGTTTGTTAATCAAAGCCCTGCCCATGATTGGACTGGGTGCAGTTGTTGCCGGAGTAGCGAAAGCATTTAAGGGGTTAGCGGATGAAGGGGCGAAGGCATTGGAGACTGTCGGCGTAAAATCTAATAGTTTTTGGCTGAACATTAACGCCGCGCTTGGTACGGTTAATATCATCAACTACAAATTGCGTGATATGTCCGAGATTATGGAGAGAATATCCGGTAATTCAGAGCGAATGAAAGCCGGGTTTTCCGCTAATGAGCGTCGGGCGGGCGCAGCGGGTGGTTACAGTGCGGGGCTGGAAACCACGGAAGAACTTGGTCATATTCGTGGAAAATCCGCAAGACAGAAGATGGAGCGTTCATTGAAAGAAGATGAGACGCTGCATGGAAAAATCGGCACTATGCCCCGCGAAGAACTTGAGGGGGTCTTACGCTCATTTCTACAGCAAGAGGGACAAACCGGACCTATGCAGACTGAGTTTATCACTCAGTTTGCACTAGATACGCACGCACGCTCATTTTTATTGGAAGCATTAGCCAAACGAGTAAATAAAACTCGCCAAACAATTGCCGAATGGACTCAGAATGAAGAAAAAGCTATCCACGACCACATGGTGCAACGGGCCAAGGAAAGTATCACTCAAGAAAACCTACCCGGATGGATGAGTGGAGAGGCCGAGAACTATCCAAGGGAAATTTCCAAGATTGCCGATGAGGCAAAGATGGAGAGGCTAACCGGCAAGCCAAATTATTTTCTGGAACAGCTTCGCGGCAAGAGAGGCGCACAACTACACGCAGCAGGGTTATCACTAGCAGAGATGCGTCAAGTAATAGGACGCGACGAAGAACAGATGGCGAAGCGGCAGCATGAGGCGTCATCCCTGCGACAGATAGAGATTTCAGACGCGAAAGAACTCGCCTCCGCTGAACAGCAGGTTGCTGAGAGCAAAGAACGTTCACGGCATGAATTACGGGAAGCTCAAATTGACGCGACGGCGGCCACTCCACTTGAGAAGGTTCAAGCCGAAAGTGCGGAAGCGCGACAAGAAGCCGAGAACCACTATAACTTGAGAAAGACGGAACTTGAGAAGGAACAGCAACTTCTTATAGAATCACATAATCGAACCGCCGAAGAAATACGAAATGACCCGACCATTACGGATAAAAAGGAGCGAGACGCAAAGCTGCGGGACGAATACGAGAAATATCTCACAGATACTGTGGTCAATTTCAAAAAACAGGTTGCAGCCAAAGATGAATTAGCGAACAAACTCAAGTCTATTGACCTTAAATCACCAATAGCTGTAAAACGCGCTAAACTAGAAGAAGAAGGCGCAGGTATCAAAGCAAAGACAACGCAAGCCGAAATCGCCAAGTTTACTGCCGAGCGCAGGGGAGATATAGAGGGAATTATCGCCGCTGAAAGCCAGATTGCAAAACTCAAGATTGCCGAGTTAAAGAATGAGGAAGATCTTCTTGTGAACGCCGGAAAAATAACGGCGAACAAACGCACACAAATCGGATTAGAACAACAACTCGTATCGGAGAAAAATAAAGCTGCGGCAGCAGAGCAACGAAAAAAAGCTTACTCCGGCGAAGCTGGCGTCTGGGACTTGTTCAAGACTAAAGACAAAAAAGCCCGCGAGTTAACTAAGGCCATAAATGAGCCGAATGTAACACAGGAAGAACGCGAAGAGATGATTAAGGAACTGCATGGGATTCCCGGTTACGCATCCAAAGCGCGAGCACTCGCTGGTGAATGGGTGAGGAAGGGCGGCACGAGGCGCGGTGCTATGCGTATTGGCAGGGGGCTTCCCGAAAAACCAACAGCAGAAGAACAAATGTACGAAGATTATTCATGGTCGCCGGGCGGAAACTTGCCGTTCATTCGAGATGATAAGGGGCACATTATCGGCGGCGGCGAAAGGGCGGGAGGAGCATTACCCGGCACAAGACCAAAGTTAAACATGAAAACGGAAGAAAAGAAACCGCAGGCCGTTACTATCGTTGGTGGTAGCGTAAGAGTAACCAAGAACGAAGCGAGGTTTGAGCCATGAGTAAGCCTAGTCCAACTTGGGGCGGGACAACTGCCGACCTGAAAGAGCGAGCATATACAATAGATGCTTACAATGTTATCGAATACACGGAGGTGTGGACGGGCAAGGTAGATGATGCAAATACGTGGCCGAATTACACTGAAGCCGAAATCATCTGCCCGAATGTCGGCAACGTCAATCTCGGTAACTTAGCGGTGTACTCGATTGATACTGAGATAGGGCGCAATAAGGCATTAGCGCATTATGTTATCAAGGCATCAAACAAGTTTTCAGAGCTTTCCAATGTTGGTACGCAGTATTCCTGTGAAATGAGGCAAGTTGAAGGTCGGGTTATTGTCGGTGCTGGATTTCCATTCGGCAAAGTGCCGTGGTTCGTTCCGTCTGTGAATAAGATTTCAAAATGGCTTAATCCACCCAATGCATCAAATATTGGCATGTTAGAAAATCCTCCCGCTGATGTGCCGTTCGCTTATCCCAATGGGTGGCCGCCGCCAGAACCCGTTCGTCTTCAATGGTGGGGATGGATGAAAACTGCTGCCGAGGTTAGTAAGGCTGATGTATGGCAATACAGTGAAACTTGGGCTTATGTGCAGATTGAATCTTTATGATGACTCCTGCGCCCAAAATACAAGCCAAAATAGAGCAAGGCAACCTGATAAGTGCGGCATTGGCCCGGCAAATCATTGCTCTCGTGAATATGAACCGCATCAATCTCGGATCGGGTTTATCGCTTGATTCAATGAGCGTAGAGAACGGCACGCAATTTTCTGTTGATGACCCTCAAATTGATGTTGGTGTGATAAGTAGTGGCAGCGGGGCCGGGCCATATGAGGTTATTAGCCGCACGAACGACAGTACATATTCTTGTAATCTTTCCCCTTACTTAGCCGAAATGACATTTGATGTTGATGACATTATAGTGTTTAGCCTAAACGATAAACTGATTCTTGCGCCGGGCAGGTCATTTGTGGGCGCATTTACCCCGAAGGACAACCTCGATGGCGATACCGTTACGATGTCCGGCGGGGTAGTGTGTTTTCCTTACTCACAAGTGTTTGCTGTCGTTGCCGCTAAAACTGATATTGCAGTAGCCGCTTCTTCGACGGTAAAGATTTGGGCAGAAACTACAGACGTGACAAATCCTTCGGCATGGCAAATCAACAGCGGCAGCGACTGGCCTACGGACAAGATTTATATTCAACTTGCTACAGCAATACGCGGAGAAGCTGGGACAAGCGCAACCTTTACAATCCACTCTAACGGTTCAGTGATTCTTGGTAGCTTCATTCCGATTGATGCAACCAATACAGCGACAGCTAAAACCGGCTCTATGCAGGGGTCAAATACCTGTGAGTACGTTTACACTTGTGACCTTGCTGGAACAGCTATCACGCTCAAGACGGGCGCAACACCAACGAGACCGAGAATCCCGAATGTGGAATATGCTGCCCTTACTACCGGGCACGGATTACTCCAAGTAATAGCGAATGGTTATACGCTGATAGAAGTTTACGAGGAAAAACCGGCAATGAAAGAAGTTGAAGCACTCACTACATTTGTGGTTGAGGATGATAAGCTCAAATGGAAAAAAACGAAGTTCTGCGTTCTGGATAAGAACGAAGAGGATGCGAATTATACAACGCATGATGGAACTAATTGCGCCTCACCATGAGTAGCCAAGTTCAATTCTATGAAGGCAAAGTATTATTCGTTGATGGCAAGATAGCAATGTCGTCAGATTGCTGTTGCACCTATTGCCGCTACGATTTTCTCGCTGACTGGAATCCGGAAACGGAGGAATGGGAGGTCAATCAGGCGGGCGTTGTCTCTTGCGTTACAACTGACGACCCGGATTTTGATGATAACAAAGTTTGGAAGGACGGCGATCCAACGCCGGACTGGTGGGGAGCAG
>Ga0172375_10010663_pt1 | contig 11868 bp, 10 predicted proteins | sample LakKiv1m_FD_114537 | JGI IMG/M metagenome (GOLD analysis project Ga0172375, IMG submission 114537) | Freshwater microbial communities from Kabuno Bay, South-Kivu, Congo - kab_092012_11.1m | ecosystem: Environmental > Aquatic > Freshwater > Lake | place: Democratic Republic of the Congo... | reverse complement strand
CTTTTGAACAGACAAAAGATGATAACTGGAATTTACAATATGATTTAAGTGGAAGCATAAGGCAAGAAGCAGAACGGGTTTTGAAAAATAATCAATTTAGTTTGGAAAATTCAGTTCTTGATGTTGAGTATCAAAACTTGGCAGTTGAATATTCAAATTTATCGACTCCAATTGAAGGAATAGTTACTTATGTTTCATCTCCTTTTTCCGGGGTTAATATTACTCCAACAGGAGCAGAATTTGAAATCGTTAATCCTGACACTTTATATTTTTCGGCAACAGCTGAACAAGCTGATGTTGTCAATCTTCATGAGGGAATGACCGGAATAATTACTCTTGATGCATACGACACTGATAAAGAAATTAAAGGAGAACTCTATTATATTTCTTTTTCGCCGAAAGAAGATGAAACAGGAACGGTTTACGAATTAAAATTAAAAATGTCGAATGATAAAATTGTTAATAACTTAAAGTTAGGAATGACAGGAGATCTTAACTTTAAATTGAAAGAAAAAACTGATGTGTTATCAGTTCCTACACGATTCGTTAAAAAAAGCAAAAAAAAATATTATGTAATTATTAATAAAAACGGGAAAAAAGAGAAAATTAATGTAGTAATAGGGGATGAGATTGATGGAAAGACTGAAATAATTGAAGGTTTATCTGAAAATCAGATAGTCGTTGATGAATAAATTGTATGATTAAAGTTGAAAAAGTAATTAAAAAATATATTCTTGATGAAGATAGTGTTTTTTTCGCGCTAAATGATGTTAGTGTTGAAATAAAAGACTGTGAATTTACCTCAATTATTGGACCTTCTGGAAGTGGAAAATCAACTCTCATGCATATAATTGGATTATTAGATAAACCAACTTCCGGTAAAGTATTTGTGAATAATAAGGAAATATCGTCAATGACGGATGATCAAATTTCTCGGCTCCGTAACGAATTTGTCGGCTTTGTTTTTCAACAGTTTAATTTAATCAATAAGCTGACTGTGGTTGAAAATGTTATGTTGCCGACAATTTATAATCGTAATAAAATTGATTTTGATCCAAAAACCCAGGCGATTGAGCTTCTGACTAAATTTGGTTTAGCAGAAAAAATTTATTCTTTTCCAAACAAGCTTTCAGGAGGACAACAACAGCGGGTGGCAATTGCCAGGGCTTTGATAATGAATCCAAAGTTAATTTTGGCCGATGAACCAACCGGTAATCTTGATTCAAAATCTGGTGAAATGGTATTAAAGCTTCTTAAGGAGCTTCATAATAAAGAAAAAATAACCGTAGTTATTGTTACTCATGATATGAAAGTAGCCAAACAGGCTAAAAGGATTATTAAGATCATGGATGGGCAAATTGTTAAGTAATTACTCCGTATGATATGAATTATTTATTGTTTATCTTTAGATCAGCTTATTCAGATTTAATGAGAAATAAGGTTAGAACTTTTTTAACAACCTTAGGTATCGTAATTGGCGTTTCATCAGTAGTTTTACTTCAAGCGTTCGGTTTAGGATTAAAAGCTTATATAAAAAATCAATTTGACAGTTTAGGAACAAACTTAGTTTATATTTTACCCGGATCAATAGGAGCTGCTTTTAAAAGCGGTGGTGGTTTTGGTAGTAGCGCCTTAGGTAGTTCGATAAACTTTGATGAAAAAGATTTATTTGATTTACGACGGACTAACTATGCGGAAATAGTTATTCCTAATATTCAAAAATCAACAAAGGTTAGTTCCAAAACAACTTCTGAATATTCTACTGTTTATGGGACATCAGAAGAAGTTTTTCCGGCGAGAAATCTTGAGATTGATTTTGGAAAAATATTTGATAAAAACAGTGTTAATAAAAAAGATAAGGTTGTTGTTTTAGGACCATCAATTGCTGAAAAGTTATTTGGAAGTTCTAATAATGCATTAGAACAAAAAATTATCATTGATAAACTTAATTTTAAAGTTATTGGAGTCTTGAAAAGTAAAGGTGGCGGTGGTTTTGGTGGACCTAATTTTGACGCTTTTATTTATATGCCTTACAAAACTGCATTTTCCATAACTGATAAAAAATCTTTTAGTAGTTTTGTTATTAAAGCCCAATCATCAGATTCAATTAATCGACTGAAAAACCAGATCAGTGATATTTTACTTGACCGTTATGATGAAGAAGATTTTTCTGTTGCTGAATCAAAAGAAATATTAAATACGGTAGAGTCAATATTTACAATGATTAATATGGTATTAATTGCCATAGGAGCCGTTTCGCTTATTGTTGGAGGAATTGGAATTATGAATATTATGTATGTTTCGGTCACCGAAAGAATTAAAGAAATTGGTATTCGTCGTGCTCTTGGTGCATTAGCCAGTGATATTCTTTATCAGTTTTTATCTGAAGCGGTTTTATTATCAATTATTGGGGCAGTTTTAGGATTAATTCTTTCTTTCGTTGTTGTATTAATTTTACGAATATTTTTTCCTGCCTATATTGATCTTAATTCAATAATTATGGCAATAACCGTATCATCAATCATTGGTATTGGTTTTGGCGTGTTTCCAGCTCGTTCAGCCGCTAAATTATTACCAATTGACGCAATTCGGTATGAGTAAATTTAAAAAAAAATTAATTACTAATTTGGGGTACATTTCTTTTATCTGTAAATCAGCCATAGAAGATTTCAATCGTAATCGGTTTAGGACCTTTTTAACCTCATTAGGTATTCTTATCGGCGTTATGTCGGTAATTCTTTTGATGGCTCTGGGATTAGGATTAAAAGAATATATTAATGGTCAATTTGAAAGTTTAGGTAGTAATTTAGTTTATGTTATGCCAGGTAGCAAAAAAACGATGATGAGAGGTGGAGGTATGGTTGGTGGAATTAAATTTGATGATCGAGATGTTGAAAAAATTAAACGGTTAAATATTACTTCATCAATTGCACCATTAATTGCAAAAATTGGTACCGTAGTTGAAGGAACAAAAGATTCAGATATTGCAGATGTTATTGGATCTAATGAAGAAATTATTCCGGTTTTTAATCTTGAGATTTCAAGTGGTCGGTTGTTGGATAAAAAAGATATGATGAAAAAAAATAAAGTTGCTTTAGTTAGTGTACGGATGGCGGAAAAACTATATCAAAGTGAGAATAATGCTCTAGATAAAACCATTGATATCAGCGGACAGAATTTTAAAATAATTGGGGTTATAAAATCAAAAGGCAGTGGTGGAATGGGTAGTGATCTCGACTCTCATATTTATGTACCACTTAAATCAATGACTTGTTTAACCGATGAGAAAAAGTATTATGCCATCTATCTAAAGTTTTCAAATAAAAACAATATGGAGGATCATAAACAGATGGTTATTGATGAATTAAGAAAGCGTTATGATGAAGATGATTTTTCTGTTTTAGATCAAGCTGATATTATGTCAACTGTGTCAACAATATTTGGAGTAATTAATTTGGTTCTTGTTGCTATAGCTGCAATATCACTTTTAGTTGGTGGAATTGGAGTAATGAATATTATGTACGTGTCAGTTACTGAACGAATTAAAGAAATTGGAGTAAGACGGGCTTTTGGTGCTCAAAAAAAAGATATACTGATGCAGTTTTTGACAGAATCAATCATATTAACAACAATGGGAGGGGCTTTGGGTCTATTAATTTCATATATTATTGTTTTAGTTGTAAAAGTATTTTTTCCTGCCTATATTGACGTATTTACTGTTTTATTGGCTGTAGGTGTATCATCAATTATTGGAATTATTTTTGGAGTTGTGCCAGCTAAACGGGCAGCTGAACTTGAACCAGTTGAAGCGATGCGTTATGAATAATTTTTTTGGCATTCTGGACAAAAGAAAGAACTACGACCGTTATGCTTGATTCGTTTAATAATTGTTTTACATTTTAAGCAAGGTTCATCTTCCCGTTGATAGACTAAAAAATTTTTCTGATGTTTTCCTCTTGATCCATCAGGAAGAATGAAAGCTTCATCGGCGCTGGAGGAACCAAAATCTTTTAATCCTTTAGAAATAGTTTGTTTAATACTTTTATAAAGTAATTTTATCTCTTGTTCTGCCAAAGAATTAGAAAATCTTTGCGGATGAATTTTTGCTAAAAAAAGCGAATCATTTGCGTAGATATTGCCGACGCCGGTTATCAGATCTTGGTCCATTAATAATATCTTTATTGGTTTTCGAGTTTTTTTTATAATTACAGTTAAGTACTTAACTGTAAATTGTTTATCAAGAACGTCAATACCTTTTGGTTTTAGAGGTTGGTCACTGATTTTAATCCAGCCGAATTTACGTAGATCGTTGAAAAATAATCCCGATCCATTGGCAAATATAATAATAACTCTTGTCGTATTAGCAGGCATCGTTTTTCCTTTCGTGAAAGGGATAATATTTTTAAAAACGGCTTTATTGATGTTTTTGGCGAACAATATTTGACCAGAGAGTTTGAAATGGATGCTCATAAAGTTATATTGTATGGGTCGATCTTGACCGGCCCTCGTTAGTCTGAGGACAAGCACCTTCCCAAAGCGGTTAACAGAAACAATTTTTTTTCCAATAACATCCTGTTTATTACCAACAAAGTTTTTTGGGGAAAGAATTTTGACGTCAGAAATGGTTTTACCAACAACATTAGGAATCAATTGACGTTTAATGGTTTCAACCTCAGGGAGTTCGGGCATAATAAGAAAGATCAAATATTAAATATCAAAGATTAAAAATAAACTCAAAGTTAAAAATTTTTGAGATTTGAACTTGACTTTGATCTTTGCACTTTGATTTTTGAGTTAACAAAATTGAGTATATTATTTGTGAAGTTTTTCTCACTAAACTTTTCAGCTGTCTTTCTGGCTTCTTTTCTCATTTCTAAATATTTTTCTTTTGACAGATTCGTTAATTCTTTAATCTTTTTAACCAGCGAACTTTCATTTAATTGGTCAAATAGGAGTCCATTTTTTCCGTCAACTACATATTCTGGTATGCCTCCGGATTTGAAAGCAATGACCGGTAATCCGTAGCCCATAGCTTCAACTACTGCAATGCCAAATTCTTCGTCGCGTGAGGCGAATAAAAAAGCTTTAGCATAAAGGTAAGTTTTTTTCAGCTTTTTGTCGCTTAAGTTTCCCAAAAACTCGACAGTTGGTCCGGCTATTTGTTTTAATCGTTCTTCATCGCGACCGCTTCCAACTATTTTTAAATTAAACCTGGCTGCGTTAGCAGCTTTTATTAGTACGTCAATATGTTTGGCTCTGGCCAATCTTGAAACAGTTATGTAATAGTTAGGAGTTTTTTTTGCTTGCCCGCCGAAGTTTTTAGAAAGAATTGAGATATTGACAGGCGGGTAAATAACAATTGCGTCCCTACGGTAAAATTTTTTTATACGAAGGCGGGTCTCAACGCTATTGGCAATCAAATAATCAGCTCTTTGAGAGGAAACAAAATCCCAAATACGCAAAAAATGATTAACAACATGACCATAAATTTTTATAAAAAAATATTTTTGCCATTCAATCGCAGTTTCATATCCGTAAAGATAACGGGGCGGGTGATGAATATAGGAAATATGTAAGGTAGGTTTTTTAGTTTTGATTCCTTTTGACATCCAGGAACCGGACGAAGAAATTACCAAATCATATTTTAAAAAATCAAAACTTTCCCAAATAAGAGGTGTTAAGAACCGAAAAGGTGAATAAAATCTGTTAAGAATCGGAATCTTTCCGAACCAAGAAACATAAATTTTCCAGTCTTTGATTAACGATTTATGTGATCCTAAAGAATTCAGATCAAAAGTGGTTGTATAAACATCAGCCTGAGGAAAGATTTTTTTTAAAGAGATGAGAACGCGTTCGGCACCGCCGAATTCGCGTAATTGATCGTGAACTAAAGCGACTTTCATTTTTTATATTATACTTTATAAATGAATTTGTTTAACGCTTTAATACTAGGACTAGTTGAAGGAGTGACAGAATTTCTTCCTATTTCCTCCACAGCCCATTTAATTATTTTTTCTAAATTACTGAATATCTCTCAAACAGAATTTCAAAAATTCTTTGAAGTTTTTATTCAGTCGGGAGCAATTTTTGCAGTTGTGTTTATTTACTGGAAAGTGATATTAAAGAATAAATCTTTAATGTTCAATGTTATTTTGTCTTTTATCCCGACCGCTATCGTCGGTTTTTTACTTCGTAAGGTTATAAAAAATGTTTTTTTTGAAAGCTTTAATTTGATTGCAGCCAGTCTTTTTTTAGTTGGATTATTTTTTATTATTTTTGAATTTTTGTTAAAAAAGAAATTTGTCAAAACTGACAAAAAAATTATCCAAATGACAGCTATCCAGGCGCTGCTTATTGGTGTTGGTCAATCGTTGGCAGTTATTCCCGGAGTGTCGAGGGCGGGAGCGGTCATTTTGACAATGATGATATTAGGGTTTAACCGCGAAGAGTCAGCTCTATATTCCTTTGTTTTGGCGGTGCCGACTCTTTTTGCCGCGTCTCTCTTTGATTTTATAAAGACGGATCCTCAATTAATTTTTTCTGGAAGTAATCCATTGTTTTTGTTTATCGGTTTAATTACCTCTTTTTTTAGCGCCTTACTTGCAATAAAATGGTTTATTAAGTTTTTGCAGAAAAATTCTTTATCTTATTTTGGAGTTTATAGGATAGGACTGGCCATTTTTACTTACTTTGTTCTTTAATACTCCTGATTGATATAATATAAAAGACTCAAGTTCCCGTATTTCCCTCCTTCGCATAACGCTTCGGAGGGCAAGCAACGGATATGCCTCTATAGTTCAATGGATAGAGCGTCAGTTTCCGGAACTGGAGATGAGGGTTCGATTCCCCCTAGAGGCACCAGGGTTTACCCTGAGCGAACAAAGTGAGTCGAAGGGCTCGTAGTTCAGTTGGTAGAACGCCGCATTCGCATTGCGGAAATCAGGGGTTCGACTCCCCTCGAGTCCACTAAAAATTTGATATAATTTTGAAAAATTAGGAACCGTAGTTCATCGGTAGAACGCGACTCTTATAAAGTCGATGCAGAAGGTCCGACTCCTTCCGGTTCCACATTTTATTTTGTATAATTAACAATATTTCGTTTTTGCCGAGATAGCCAAGGTGGTCACGGCGGAGGTCTGAAAAACCCCAGATGTCAGTTCGACTCTGACTCTCGGCACAGTTTGTAATATAAACGCATTTTTATGCAAAGAAAAATTTCTTCAACCATGATTTCTCAACACCCGGATCATGGTAACAGGCCTTATTGGCAAAAAAATGCTTTCATAAAAACGGGCGATGAAATAAAAGAATGTTTTCTTTCTTTCTCTGAGCTTGATACCTCTGAATATAAATGGGATTGGGAAGGAAAATACGTCGATGAATCGGTTATAGAAAAACTTCTTAGTGAATATAATAATTATTTCAAGATAAATCCTTTGGGAAAAGAAAAATTTTTAACCTTCCGGCTACCTAACCCAAAAGTGGAAACAGAATTTAGATTAGGGCGAGCTTTTATGGGAATTCTGGGGGCAGCTGGTTTAGCCAAAAAAATCGGATTTCACAGTCCACCATTATTTGAAGTAATACTGCCGATGACCGAATCAGCTGAAGAAATGATCGCCATTCAAGAAGCCTTTAAGGAAATCGCGTCACTTAAACATACACTTTATGATTTTGGAGAAGAAAGCCTAAAACATATAGAAATAATCCCTTTATTTGAGAAGGTAACGACCATTATTAAGTCAGATCATCTTTTGGAGAAATATTTAAAATTACACCAGAGAAAATTTCATTTTAAACCGTTCTACCTTCGTCCTTACTTAGCTCGTTCTGATCCAGCTTTAAATTCCGGACTGGTGCCAACCGTTTTAGCTATTAAGATAAGTCTTTCTCATTACTTGGAATTTGAAAAAAAACATAAAATTGAACTTTATCCAATTATTGGTTCAGCCTCGCTTCCTTTCCGGGGAGGTTTAACCCCTAATACAGTTGAACAATTCAGTCGCGAATATAGAGGGATAAAAACAGTCTTAATACAAAGCGCTTTTCGTTATGATTATGAAAAAAAATTAGTTATTAAAGCGATTAAAAAACTGGAAAAAATCCTACCCTTAGGAAGGGCAACTTTAATTACAATATCTGAAGAAAAATCATTAAAAAAATTAATCTCAATCTTTGAAAAATATTATCGTAACACGGTTGAAAAAATCGCTCCGTTAATTAATGACGTTTCTTTTTATTTACCTAAAAGACGGGAAAGAGTTTTACATATCGGACTTTTCGGCTACTCCAGAGGTGTAGGAAAAGTAAGACTACCGAGAGCAATCGGTTTTACCGGTGCCTTATATTCCTTGGGAGTCCCGCCAGAAATAATTGGCACAGGGAGAGGAATAAAATTTGCGATAAAAAACAACCAGATAAAATTATTGGAAAGATATTATTTAAATATTAAAGATGATTTAAGACGGGCTGGCCGGTTTCTTCAAAAAAACGAACTGATTAAATTAGCTGACAGATCTCAAATTTGGAAAGATATTTTGGAAGATGTTGAAGAAATTGAAAAATATTTGGGAGAAAAATTAGAACCAAAAACAAAAGAGGAAAAAGAGCATTTTGAAATTGTCAAAAAACTTCACGAAAAAATAAATTCAGGAAAAAAATATCAAAAATACCTCGACCGTCTTGCTGTTTTGCGAAAAAGTTTGGGATAAAAAAGCAATTGAGATTTTAAGACGAGCTCTGGTAGAATATAAATGTTGAATTGCGGTGGTAATTCAGCGGTAGAATGTCTCCTTGCCAAGGAGAATGTCGCCGGTTCAAATCCGGTCCACCGCTCCATTTACTTCAAATATCTTCCGATGAAGATGGTTAGCCAGAGAAAAATCAACAGGCAATATACGGTTTCGGAGATGGCGTTGAAATAATTAAAAAATAAAAAAATATTTCCGAAGATTGATTCGACAAGAATTAATAATTTAGAAAAATGAACAAAATTTTCGTCTTTGGTAAGTTTGGCCAAAGAATATTGAGAAAATATCCAAGAAAAAAAAGTGGTTATAAAAATTATATTATGAATTAGGGGAAATTTATTAACAGGAAAAAAACCAAATAATCCAAAAGATAAAATAGCTATAAGCAGAATTACAGCAGGCAATGTTTTTAGGCGCAAATTGTAAAATTTAAAAACATAATAAGCAAAACTTAAATCCAAAAAACTTTTGATAAAGAACAATGAATTAAAAATAGATAAATTTTTGGGGTTTAAAAATTTGCTTAATCCAGAAATCGTATATTCGGAAAAACTATAATTTGTAGTTTTAACTCCCATATAAAAAGTCGAAGATAAAAAAAAGAGGATAGAGAGGATAGCATTATATTTAAAGATCATTAAGCGATTTTTTGATTCATTCATAAGGTTCATTATAATCTCTGAAGAATCTTTACGAAAGCTTCTTTATCTGAAGGATAGGTTAGGGTTTTTTTTACAACGTCCGCGTCCACAAATTTTACTTCATTCATTTCCCAGTCATGATTTTTGGGGTCACCAGATATATATTCCATTAGAAAATAATAAACGGTTTTTTTAATCAAAGTGCCTTGCCAACGATACGAATATTGGACCTTGACCGGTTGATCATTGATAATTTTAGTTTTAATTCCACCTTCTTCTTCAACTTCCCGTAGTGCCGCAGTTTCCATTGATTCATTAGTATCTTTATCACCGACTAAACCTTTCAAAAATACCCAACCTTTATGCTGAGAGTGTTGCCCAATTAGCCAAAGATCACCCTTAAACACAATTCCTCCGGCAGAAGTTTGATAAATAGTTTTCATATTAAATTATCTTTTCCGATTACTTTCTTAATATTATGGTATCCATCCCTTTCCAATAATTCTTCCAGCTCTAAATTAATTTGAGATATCAACTGTGGTCCCTGATAGATCATTCCAGTAATCAATTGAATCAGTGACGCGCCGAGTTTTATTTTTTCATAGGCATCCTGACCACTAAAGACTCCGCCACTGCCGATAATTATTAAGTTATTTTTATATTTTTTATAAGTTAACTTAATCAATTCATTTGATCTTGGCTCGCACGGTTTACCGCTAAAATTACCGACTTTAAATTTATTTACTTCCTGTTTATTTAGCAATGGACTATTTCTGTCTTCCAAAAGATTGCCAATGATTACTCCTTTTATTATTTTGTATTGAGTAATGATATTTAAGAGGGAAAGAAATTCCTTATTGGAAACAGAAAAAGGCATTTTAACAAAAATAGGTTTCTTTATTTTTGATTGATTAATTGATTGTATTAATTGATTGAGATTTACCGGTTTATAAAAATCAACATTTGTATTAATTAAATTTGGGCAACTGATATTTAATTCATAATAACTATTTTTAGTTTTAGATTTTTCAAAAATTAAAAAAGATCTTTTTATATCTTCAATTGCTTTATTGGTATCTTTAATTAATCTATTGTTTGACACTCCAACACTAATTCCTGTTGGGGTTTTGAGCTTTAGATTTTTGATTTTATCAACGATTGTTTGTGCCCCCTTATTTTTAAAACCTTTATTAACCATTAAGGATCGAGATTTTGGTAATCGTCCCAAACGTGGCCCTAGGTTTCCCTCATAAGGCAGATTGGTAAACGTTCCGATACTTTGAAATCCAAATCCAAGAGAATAAAGAATTTGAGTTAATTTTGCTTCATAGTCAAATCCGGCGGCCAGGCCAACCGGTCCGATAAAATTAATTCCGGCAACTTTTTGTTTTAATCTTGATGACTGATAATTTAATTTCCAGTTAAAATAATTTTTAACAAAAGTTTTTCCTAATAATTCACCAATAAAGATGTGAGAGTTATGAATAAACTCAGCATCAAACAAAAAAAATATAGGCTTAACAATTTTTTGATAAATAAAAGCAATTATTGTTAAACGTAAAGTAAATCTTTCTTTTTGGAAAATTTTGTAAACTATAAAAAAAATTGTAAAACTAATAATAGCTGACAAGGTACAGTAAATACAGATACTTTTTAAAACAATTAGTTGGAGATACATAAAATATAAAGAAAAAATTGCTCCAGCCATCGATTGAAGAATAAACCAATAAGTAAATATTTTTTTCCTGTAAATTGTTAGAGAAATTATTGCAATTAAAAGGAAAGAATATTGGATAACTCCAAGGGCCGCTAGAGGAATACCAAATACAACTGAATAAGAACTTCTTAAGACTTTACCACAGTCTGAGGCGATTGGAAAAAGATGGTTAATTGTACAAGGAGGGATTACCTGACGGTAATGTTCGTAAGTCAAATATCCGGCATCAATAATTCCGAAGACAATAAGTAAAGTAAGTAAAAATACTTTTAATTTCATAATTTTATTTTTTCTGATTTTCTTGCCATTTCAAAAGTTTTAGGCATCAATTTTAACTTTGAAATTTCGTCTAAATCAAACCAATTATACTCTGAAGCTTCGTTATTTAGAACAATTGTTGAATTTTCATCCTTGAGTTTACAAAGAAAACAGATAAAAATTCCTTGCCATTGATTTCTTATTTCAGTATAAATTTTTGGAATAAGAGAAATTATTTCTATTTCCGTACCGATTTCTTCAATTATCTCTCTTTTGATTGTTTCTTCCGGTGTCTCTCCAAATTCCAGTCCTCCTCCGGGAAACTGCCAGACGAAAGGAAAAAACTCTTTGTCTTTTGGATCAAAGCTAATTCTTTTTGTCATTAAAAATTTATTACCTTTTTTTATTAGAGCAATTACGACTGGAGCAATTTTCATATATTTTGTATCTTTTCCAACGGGCGGAGGGTACAGGATTCGAACCTGTGCCTCCCTTACGGGAG
>Ga0172375_10010661_pt1 | contig 11869 bp, 12 predicted proteins | sample LakKiv1m_FD_114537 | JGI IMG/M metagenome (GOLD analysis project Ga0172375, IMG submission 114537) | Freshwater microbial communities from Kabuno Bay, South-Kivu, Congo - kab_092012_11.1m | ecosystem: Environmental > Aquatic > Freshwater > Lake | place: Democratic Republic of the Congo... | reverse complement strand
GGTTCCGGAGATCGGCGGCGGGGGTGGTGCGGGCGTCTTCCCCGCGCGCAACTGGTTGAAGGCCTCGATGCTCTTCACTCCCACGTCGCTGATAATCCGGTAGCGGCGCTCCATCTCCTCCACGGCCCAGCGGAGGACGAGGGATGCCTTTTTCGGATCGGTAACGACCGAGTGGAGGAGGTGGGGGATCCCCTCGTAGCCGGACAGTTCCAGCCGCTTGGGGTCGATCATGATGAATTTGACCTCGTCCGGCGGCGCCTTGAAGAGGATGCTGCAGATCATGGCGTTCAGGGAGACGCTCTTCCCCGAGCCGGTCGTCCCGGCGATCAGAAGGTGGGGCATGCGGATCAGATCGGTGATGACGGGGGCGCCCACGATGTCCTCGCCGAGGGCGATGGAGAGCAGGGAGGGCGATTCCCGGAAGGTCGCATGGTCGAGGACGTCCCGCAGGCGGACCGGATCCCGCTCCTGATTGGGGATTTCGATGCCGATCGCCCCCTTGCCCGGGATGGGGGCGATGATCCGGATGCTCGGGGCGCGCAGCGCCAGCGCCAGGTCATCGGAGAGGTTCGTGATCTTGTTGATCTTGACGCCCGGGGCGGGTTCCAGCTCATACATGGTGATGACCGGACCGGGTTTCACCTCGACCACTTTCCCGTCGACGCCGAAGTCGGAGAGTTTTTTCTCGAGGATCCGGGAGTTGGCGATCAGAGTTTCCCGTTTGATTCGCGTATCCTTCCTCTCCACGCGGTCCAGCAGGGTCAGGGGTGGCAGCTTGAACTTTCCGTTCAACCGGCTGGCGAAATCGAAATGGGTCTGCTCCGCCTTCGCCAACTTTTCCTTGAGGGTTTCCGGCTTGGTCTCCAGGATGACCGGAGCGGGCGCCGCGGCTGGTCTGTTCGCAAAGGGTGCCTCCCGGTTTCTGCCGAATCTCTCCCGGCAGCGATCCAGCAAGGAGTTCCCCGTTCGTGCGGCCTTTCCCGCCGCGGCCGCCGATCTTCCCGCAAAGGAAACGACGGAAAAATCGAACAGGATCATCAGCGCGACGATCAGGATCAGAACAAGAATGATCATGGATCCGGCCAGACGCAGGTAGGCGTCGAGAAGCCTTGCCGTAACCGTCCCCAGCAGCCCGCCCGCGCTCAGCGAAATGCCGTAGATCTTGATATCTCCGATGAGCAAAGCAAACAGACCGGATGTGGCGAAGACGAGACCGGCCATCCCCGCCGCCGCGGCCGCCCCGATCCGGAACTGGGCTTCGCGGAAAAAACGGAAGGCGGCGACCAGAAGCAAGACCGGCAGCCAAAGGATACCGATCCCTAACAGACGGAGCAGGGTATCCGCCGTGTAAGATCCCGCCGCGCCGGTCCAGTTGTGGAGCGGCGCGTCCTCCGGCACGTAATGGGTGAAGGAGGGATCGAGAGGATGATAGGAGAGCAGGGCAAGCAGGAGAAAAAGAGCGATGGCAAGGCAGATCAGCCCGGAGATTTCCGCGGCCCGTTTCTGGGAAGGCGATTTCTCATTCATTTTCTTACACGAACCGTTTTTGGCCTTGTTATCCTATTTTGGCCTTGTTATCCTATACCCCGGATGATCAGGGTGGCGGCCCCGACAAACCAGCAATACCAGGCAAAAGGGGCGAGGCCTGTCTTGTTGATCATGGCGAACAGGAGCTTCAGGGAGAGAAACCCCGTCACGGCGGCTGCGAGGAAACCGGCGCCCAGCACGGGCAGATCGCCTGCGGGGAGCCGCATCAGATCGGCCGATTTCAGGATGACGGCGCCGCCGATCGCCGGAATGGACAGCAGAAAGGAAAATCTTGCCGCCGTCTCCCGCTCCAGTCCCCGGAAGATCCCGAAAGAAATGGTGGATCCGGAGCGGGAGATCCCCGGGATGAGGGCGACCGCCTGAACGAGGCCGAGGACGATCCCATCCGTCAGGTTCATGTCTTCCTTCCGTCTTCCGTTCGTTTTCACCCGGTCCGACAGGAACAGCAGGATCCCCGTGATGAAAAGCATGCAGGCCGTCGTCTCCACCGATTCGAAAAGGCGCTCGATCCTGTCCTTGAACAGGATGCCGATTACGCCCGTCAGGAAGGTGGCGATCATGATCCACAAAACCATCCTCCGGTTGGCGGTTCTCTCCCCGGAATCGGTTCCCGGCGCATTGGCCGCCGGCCCTTTCCCCGGCATCAGCGAGGCGAAGAGTTCGCCGATCTCCCGTCTCAGGAAGAATACCACGGCAAGGAGCGTCCCGAGGTGGAGGAGGACATCAAAGGCGATTTCCGGCTGATGAAATCCCGGGATCAGTGCGGGGACGATGACCAGGTGCGCCGAGCTGCTGACCGGCAATGGCTCCGTAAGCCCCTGGACGACGCCCAGGATGACGGCTTCCGTCGGGGTCACAGGGCGTCCTTCCCACGGTCCGGTGCGGGGGATTTTCCACCGGAGGTTCTGCCGCTTTCAAAGTTCCGGATAATGATGCTGCGGACCCGCTCGATCAGTTCGCCCCTCGTTTCAATCGTATATCCGGACACATCCACCGGCCGGTCGATGACCATCGTGACCCTTCCCGGTCTGACCTTAAGGGACCGCTTCGGCATGATTTCATGAGCCCCGATAATTGAAATGGGCACGATGGGGACCCCCGCCTGGATGGCGAGGTGGAACAGGCCCTGTTTGAACGGCTTGATCGTCCCGTCCTTGCTGCGGGTCCCCTCGGGGAAGGTGACGACCGATTTCCCCTCCCGGATCTTCTGCGCCGCCTCCTCCATGCTTTTCATCGCCTTCTCGTGATTCTGCCGGTCGATTTCGATGTATCCGGCGCTTTTCATGGCCTTGCCGAAGATGGGGATCTTGAAGAGTTCCTTCTTGACGATCCAGCGTAACTGGCCGGGGATGTGGGCCAGGACGATCAGGATGTCGAAATCGCTCTGGTGGTTGGCCATGAAGATCTGCGGCCGGTTCATCAGGACATTTTCCCGGCCGATCACATTCACCCGGATGCTGGTGAGTTTGAGGAGCATCTTTGCCCACAAGTTGGCGATTTTGTGTGCCTTGTTCTCGCCGGGTGAGATGAGCGGGAACAGCAGTGCGCACAACGACATGAAGGCGGTGACGGCGACGGCAAGCATGACCAGCAATGCGGAACGAATCATGATCAGGGCCTGTCCTGGTAAATGGATGTTCTTGAATGAACCACCGTAGTGTTACTGTTTCTACTCGAATATCCCCCCGAAGTCAATAAGGAATGTTGCCGGGCCGGCGGACGTTACCGAGAAAAGGATTGACAAACACCGCAGGTGATAATAGCATAACACATCATGAAATATGACCTTTTCTTCCAGGCAGGAATGACAGAATGTCTATGAAGCGCATCATGAGCAACCGGCGGGCGTTTGCGATTATTGAAAACTATTCCCGGTCCCGGGTCCTGGTCGTCGGGGACATCATGGCGGATCACTTTATCTGGGGGAAGGTATCCCGGATCTCGCCCGAGGCGCCCGTTCCCGTGGTCGAGGTGAAGAAGGATAAATTCACGCTGGGCGGCTGCGCCAATGTGCTGAACAACATCTTTGCGATGGGAGGCCGGGTTCATCTGGCCGGTGTGATCGGGTCCGACGAAACGGGAAGGCGGCTGCTGTCTGAGTTCCGCAGCCGGGGCGTAGATACGGGTGGCATCGTTGTCGAGGCGGGGCGTCCCACGACGCTCAAGACGCGGATCGTGGCGCATGGTCAGCAGGTGGTCCGGTTCGACCGGGAGGACCGCAAACCGGTCCAGGCGAAAAGCATCCGGAAGATCCTTTCCTATATTGAATCGTTACGGGATGACCTGGGAGCCCTGGTGGTTTCGGATTACAGCAAGGGGGTGGTGACCCGTCCCCTTTTAGAGGGGATCCGCAAGGTGATTGCCGGCCGCCCGATCTTCACCTGCGTGGATCCGAAGCAGCGTGATTTCTCCGTGTATCAGGGGTTCGACATCGTTACCCCCAACCATCACGAGGCCGGTTACGCGGCGGGGGAGGAGATGCAAAACAGCCAGGATCACATCCGTATCGGCATGAAGCTGTTGCAGCAGTACGATTTCAAGGCCCTGCTGATGACCCGGGGGGAAGAGGGGATGAGCCTCTTCGAGAGGAACGGCCGGATGAGACACACGGCGTTTCCAGCAGAGGCCCGGGAGGTTTTCGATGTGACCGGCGCCGGTGATACGGTTGTCGGCGTCCTGGCCCTCTCCCTGGCGGCAGGAGCCTCTTTCCGGGAGGCGGCATATCTGGCCAACCATGCCGCGGGGATCGTGGTGGGCAAGGCGGGCACGGCGACCGTGACCCGGGAGGAGCTGAAAAGAGCCCTATGAGCGATCCGCAACCGCCGGAGGCCGTCAAACTGATTGCGAGTCTCTTTTCCGGCGATGGACGCCTGCTCGGCGATGCGGTGCAGGCCCTGTCGGAAAGGTATGGGAAGGCCGATTTCATCAGCGCCCCGGCGCCTTTTACCTACACCGATTATTATGAGAAGGAATTCGGCGGTTCCCTGATCCGCCGTTTTGTCGCCTTTGAACGGCTCGTCCGGCCGGAGACACTGCCGGATGTCAAGATATGGACCAATGCCCTGGAGAAGAAGCTCGCGGCCGAGGGACGTAGAAGGGTGAACATCGATCCCGGTTATCTCGCCAAGGCCCATCTGATTCTGGCCACGGGCAAGGGTTACACCCATCGGCCCTGTCTCCGGGAGGGGATTTACGCCGATCTGACCCTGATCTACCGGGACAAATCGTTTCACCCCCTCCCTTGGACCTATCCGGATTACGCCGGTGGGGAGGTGCTCGGTATGTTGACCCGGATCCGGGACAAGTATCTGCTGCAGCTTAAGGGAAAAGCGGCGGGGTCCGGTCCGGCGGCCGATGAGTTTCCCGTTTCGTCGGGTTTTTTGAATGAGGAATTCCAATGATTAAAAGCATGACCGGTTACGGCAAGGCGGAGGCCGTCCTTGCGGGCAGGAAATTTCTGATCGAAATGAAGTCCGTCAACCACCGCTTTCTGGAGATCTCGTTGCGCATGCCGGGGATGTTTCTCCCTCTGGAGGGTGAGATCAAGAAGCGGATCGGGGAACAGTTCTCCCGAGGGAGAATCGAGGCAACCCTCCGGGTGGACGGCGACGGGGACGCGGAAAACGAGGGCCGCTTCACCCTGAACCTGCCGCTGGTCCGCAATTACCATGCCCTCCTTCGTCGGTTGAAGGAGGAATTGCATCTTGGGGATGAGATCACCCTGGCCATGATGGCCGGCTTCCGGGACGCCTTCGTTCCCGCGGAGATGGTTCAGGATACGGCGACCCTGTGGGAAGGGCTTTCAAAGATCCTTGCCGATGCGATCCGGACGCTGACGGAGATGAGGGAGAAGGAAGGGGAAAGCCTGAAGCGCGATCTGACGGGGCGTCTGGATCGGATTGCCGGATTCCTGGAGAGGATCGCCGGGAGGGCGCCGCAGGTGGTTCTGGACTATCAGAAACGGCTCACCGACCGGGTCCGGGAACTGACAGGCGGTATGGTGGTCGACGAGGCGCGTCTGCTTCAGGAGGTGGCGATCATGGCGGAGAAGAGCGATATTACTGAAGAAATCGTCCGTTTTCGCAGCCATATCGATCAGTTTACAGAACTGCTGACGGGGGATGACGCCACCGGGAGAAAGATCGATTTCCTGATCCAGGAGATGGGCCGGGAGATCAATACGATCGGTTCCAAGAGCGGGGATGCGGGGATCTCGCGGAGTGTCATCGAGATCAAGAGCGAACTGGCGAAATTGCGGGAGCAGGTGCAGAACATTGAATGATGCTGCGTTTAAAAAACAACCGGGCTTGCTGATGGTCGTGTCCGCCCCTTCCGGCGCGGGGAAGACGTCGATCTGCCGGGAGATCCTGCGGCTGTTCCCCAATGTCCGTTTCTCCGTCTCCTGCACCACCCGTCCTCCCCGTCCCGACGAGGTGAACGGAAAGGATTATGACTTCATCTCCACCGGGGAGTTCCGCGAGCGGATTGCCCGGGGGGAGTTCGTCGAATGGGTGGAGAATTACGGTCAGCTCTACGGGACGCCGAAAAAGACGATGAACGCTTTTCTCAACCAAGGATACGATCTGATCCTGGATATCGAGCCGCGCGGGGCGAAGGCGATCCGGGAACACGATCCGCGGGGGGTCTTCATCTTCATCCTGCCCCCCTCGTTTTCCGAGCTGAAGTCCCGGCTGTCTCTCCGGGGAGAGAGTGCCGCCGTCATGGAACACCGTCTGCAGAGTTCTCTGGATGAAATCAGGGAGGCTCTGTGGTATGACTACATTATTTTCAATGAAAAGCTGGAAGAGGCCGTCGATCAGTTTCGGTCTGTCTACATTGCCGAAAAGTCCCGGCGGGATCTTTTTACGGAAAGAATCGAGGCATTTTTTAAAGACGAATTGTGTCGGACGGCTTCGTAAAAAGGCCGCAGGCAAGGCGCGCGAATCCTGAGGAATGAGGTGTATTGTGTCGTACGCCGCAATGACGAAGGATGAAGCGCAACGCAGCATCCGGATTTTTTACGGTGCCGTATTGTCTTAATCATTTGGAGGTTTAAACCCTATGGCCAGAATTACTGTGGAAGACTCTCTGCTGATGGCAAAGAACCGGTTTGCCCTTGTTCTGCTGACCTCTCGGCGGGCCCGGCAGCTCCTGAAAGGATCTCAGCCCCTGACGGATACGAGAAACAACCGGGAGGTCGTGATTGCCCTCCGGGAGATTGCGGCGGGCAAGGTTGGTTACGCCCATCCCGACGATCTGAAAAGGGTCAAGGAGCATTTCAAATCGATACCGCATGATACCGAGTTTATCGGCGATGATGAATACAGCGAATAACTCCCCGCGGGACCGGCTGATCTTTGCCCTCGACGTCGGGGGGGGGCTGGAGGAGGCACTTTCCTGGGTCGATCGGCTGTGGGATCACGTCGGTCTGTTCAAGGTGGGTAAGGAGTCTTTTGTCCGGTACGGTACGGAGATCGTCCGGCAGATCCATGCCCGCGGCGGAAAGGTTTTTCTGGATCTCAAGTTCCATGATATTCCCAACACGGTAGCCCGGGCGGCGGAAGCCGCCTGCGGGCTGAGGGTGGCGATGTTCAACCTCCACGCCCTCGGCGGAATGCGAATGATGACGGAGACGGTCGGCGCGGTGCGGAAGTTTACAGAGAGATCAGGGGGAAAGCCGCCGATGATTCTGGCGGTTACCGTGCTCACCAGCCTGAACGACGGTGATCTGCAACTCCTTGGATTCAAAGGGGGAACCAGGGATACAGCGCTCCATCTTGCCCGTCTTGCCCAGGATGCAGGCGTATCGGGGGTTGTGGCCTCTGCCGAGGATGCCGCCGCCATCCGGAAAGCCTGCGGCGGCAAATTTTGGATCGTGACCCCCGGGATCCGTGGGGCCAAAGAAGTGGCGGGCGAGGATCAGAAAAGGATCGTGACACCCGCTGAAGCCGTTTCATCCGGAGCCGACTACATAGTGGTGGGAAGGCCGATCCGTCAGGCGGCGGATCCCGCCGGCGAGGCGGATGCGATCGCGAAAGAGATCGTCCGGGGGCTTGCACTCAGAGACGGAAGATAGCGCCACACGGTTTTGAAGATTCTTAAGGAACCCGATTACGGAGAGATGTCGTGCAGGTGATCTATGGCATCAACCCTCTTTTAGAAGTTTTTTTTTCCCATCCTGAGATGCTGGAAAAGGTCGTTGTCGCGGACAAACGGGGGGGGAACGAGGTGCGGAAGATCCTGAAACTTGCCGCCGAACACGGGATTCCCGTAGAGTTCGGCGGGAGGGAACGGGTGGAAAATCTGGCGCCGCGCCAGGTCCACCAGGGGGTTGCCGCCATCTGCCGGGAGCACGCGTACGCCACCGTGGACGAGGTGATCGCCCACCGCCACAAGAAGTCCAAATATGACCTGGTGGTTCTCCTGGACAGCGTCACCGATCCGCAGAATCTCGGTTCCATCATCCGGACGGCGCATTGCTGCGGGGCGAACGGCGTAATCGTTCCGGAAAACCGCGCCGCTTCCGTAACGGCCTCTGTTTCGAAGGCTTCCGCGGGGGCGGTTCAGTACCTGCCGACGGCGATGGTGGTCAATCTGGTTCGCACCATCGAATATCTGAAAGAGAGAGACTTCTGGATCTACGGCGCCGACGCGGCGGCGCGGATGGATATCCGGGCGCCGGACTACGAGGGGAATATCGCCTTGGTCATGGGAAGCGAGGGCCGGGGGATCCGGCCTCTGATCCGGAAAAAGTGCGATTTCCTGATCTCCATTCCCATGCGGGGGCAGGTGGCTTCTCTGAATGTTTCAGTTGCGGCCGGGGTAATCCTTTTTGAGATTCTCAGAAAATGGGGGAATTAGTTATGCCGATATTCTTGTGGCAGGCGGAAACGAAAAAGGGCGAATCCAGAAAAGGCGAGTTGGATGCCGCCGACGAAGCGGCGGTCCGGGGCCAGCTTCGCCGCCAGGGATACAAATCCATCACCGTCAAGAAAAAGCCCAAGGATCTCTTTGAAAATATCCCTTTCCTCCAGCAGAAGGTCTCGGAGAAGGATGTAGTGGTCTTTGCCCGGATCTTCGCCACCATGATCAATGCGGGCCTCCCCCTGATCCAGTGTCTGGACCTCCTCGGAAAACAGGAGCAGAACAAGACCTTCGCCAAGGTGATCGAGAGCATCAAGGGGGATATTGAAGGGGGCTCAACGCTGACCGACGCCCTGAAGAAATTTCCGAAAATATTTGACAACCTCTTCGTCAATCTTGTGGCGGCGGGCGAGAGCGGCGGCATCCTGGACGTGATTCTCCAGCGTCTTTCCGGCTACATGGAGAAGGCCATGAAACTCAAGAGCAAAGTCAAGGGGGCGATGACCTATCCGATCAGCGTTCTGGTCATCTCGATCGGCGTCGTGTCCATCCTCCTGCTGAAGGTCATCCCGGTTTTCCAGAAGATGTTCGAAGGGATGGGCGGGAAGCTGCCCGGGCCGACGCAGTTTCTGGTGGATGCCAGCCAGTTCGCGCAGGATTACTTCCTCTACATGGGGGCCTTTGTGGTGGCACTCTTCTTCGGATTTAAAAGGTTTTACGCGACCGAAAAAGGGACCCTCCTCATCGATGGCCTGATCTTGAAATCTCCCGTCTTTGGTCCGCTGCTGAAAAAGGTGGCCGTGGCCAAGTTCACGAGGACTCTCTCCACCATGATGTCGAGCGGCGTTCCGATCATGGAGGGGCTCGGCATCGTCAGCAAGACAGCGGGAAACAAGATCATCGAGATCGCCCTTATGAAAACGAGACAGAGCATCAGCGAGGGGAAAACGATCGCCGAACCTCTGATGGAAACGGACATCTTTCCTCCCATGGTGGTGCAGATGATTGCCGTCGGCGAGGCCACCGGCGCCCTGGATACCATGTTATCCAAAATCGCCGATTTCTATGACGATGAGGTGGATGCGGCGGTCGGCGCCATGACGGCGCTGCTGGAGCCCTTCATGATGGTGTTTCTGGGAGGGGTGGTCGGCGGGATGATCATAGCCATGTACCTGCCCATCTTCCAGATGGCTGCGGCCGCGGGATAGAACGGGGAGCACGATCTCAAGGACGGGCGGGAAATGCTGCGATCCGCGGGTTTGTGCGAAAAAGGAATAAAAAAATGGTCGGGATGGCGCGATTTGAACGCGCGACTCCTGCGTCCCGAACGCAGTGCCCTACCAAGCTGGGCCACATCCCGACACCCGCCTTTTATAACCAATTTGAAATGAATTGTCCATCCTTTTTTCAAGCTTATGGGAAAAAGTGCGAAATCTTCGTTTCCCCGCAGCGGATGCGCCCGTAACAAGTTTCGGTGTTGCGACTTCCGGGGTTTCCTGAAAGAAGATCCTGTTTGTGTTTTTGGGATCGACATGGTAAGAGCGCACGTAGAACAATTTCCGGGGGGAAAATCGTGATCATCTACGATCTTAAATGCCGGGACGGCCATAAATTCGAGGGATGGTTCAAGGACAGGGGGGCCTTCGAAGAGCAGAAAGCGCAAAAACTCATCGCCTGTCCCGTGTGCGGAAATACCGAAGCGGCGTTGATTCCCTCAACGGTTGCGATCCTGGGGCGGGACAACCGTTCCGCCGCGGTAAAAACGAAGACCGGACCGTCGCCGCAGAAGGTCCTCAGGGAATTTCATGAATATATCCGTAAGAACTTCGATAACGTGGGTGATAAGTTCGCGGAGGTTGCCCTCCGGATTCATCATGGGGAGGAAGACGGGAGAAACATCAGGGGGACCACCACCGGGAGCGAAGAAGAAACCCTCCGGGAAGAGGGCATCCAGTTCATCAAGATTCCCCTGCCGAAGTTTGACGGTTAGGGAGCGGAAGGTTCACAGCGATACATTGGTATTCCCCTCGGCATCATGATCAATACCTATCACAGCATCGACAAGGCCATCGGCGATACGCCGCTCGTTGAGATCCGCGGACTGAATCCCAGCGGCAGGGTGCGGATCTTCGCCAAGCTCGAATATTTCAACCCCGGCGGTTCCATCAAGGACCGCGTCGCCGCCTATATGATCGAGCAGGCCGAAAGGCGCGGCGAACTGACGAAGGACAAGGTAATTCTCGAAGCCACCAGCGGCCACCCCCGTATCGGCCCTGCCGTGGGGGGGGCGTCCAAAGGTTATCGTCTCTGTCTGGCGATGCCGGAGTCGTCGAGCGAGGAGCGAAAGCGTATTCTGAAGGCCCTGGGGGCGGAGCTGGTCCTCACGCCGGCGAACCTGCGCACCGACGGCGCCATCGAGGTCGCCTACAACCTGATGCGTGAAAATCCCGACAAATATTTCGGCACTGACCAGTTCAACAGTGCCGACAATGTCGGGGCCCATTATCACGGAACGGGCGAAGAAATCTGGCGCCAGACGGAAGGTGCGGTCACGATGGTCGTTGCGACCCTGGGCACCAGCGGCACGGCCATGGGGGTTTCCAAGAGACTCAAGGAGCACAACCCGTCCGTCCGTATCGTGGGGGTGGAGCCCTACCTCCAGCACCGCATCCAGGGTTTGAAGAACATGAAGGAATCCTACCGGCCGGGGATTTATGACCGGAGCCGGCTGGACGAAAAGGTCAACATCCTGGACGAGGATGCCTTCGAGATGGCCCGCCGTCTGGCCCGTGAAGAAGGCTTGTTTGTGGGGATGAGTTCCGGCGCCGCCATGTATGTGGCCGCACAGAAGGCGCGGGAATTAGAGGAAGGCGTCATCGTGGCGATTTTTCCGGATGGCGGAGAACGGTATCTCAGCACCGATCTCTTCACGGATCAGATGCAGTCGAGCCTCAAGCTGTACAATACCATGACACGGGAGAAGACAGCCTTCAAGCCGATCCATCCCGATGAAATCCTCATGCATTCCTGCGGACCGACCGTGCATGATGTGCCGCATATCGGCAATTTCCGACGTTTTGTCGTCTCCGATCTGATCCGGCGCTATCTCGAATACCAGGGGTACCGGGTCAGGCATGTCATGAACATCATTGATCTCGATGACCGATCCATCCGGGGGGCCGAACAGGCCGACGTCGAGCTGGCGACCTACACGGAGAAAGGGACGAATGCGTTTCTCGATGGGCTCCGAGGATTGAACATACGGCCGGACGATGAATATCCACGGGCGAGCGACCATTTTGAAGAGATGGTCAGACTCGTGGAAAAGCTCGTGCAGAAGGGGTATGCGTATGAAAAGCTGAGGTCGGTCTATTTCGACATCTCGAAGCTTGCGGATTACGGCTGTCTGTCCAATGTTGATCTCCAGAAGATCGAACCGGGCCGGACCGTCGATCAG
>Ga0172375_10010659_pt1 | contig 11872 bp, 14 predicted proteins | sample LakKiv1m_FD_114537 | JGI IMG/M metagenome (GOLD analysis project Ga0172375, IMG submission 114537) | Freshwater microbial communities from Kabuno Bay, South-Kivu, Congo - kab_092012_11.1m | ecosystem: Environmental > Aquatic > Freshwater > Lake | place: Democratic Republic of the Congo... | reverse complement strand
GCTAAAGCGTTTAGACAATTGAGGAAGGGAAGGGTCGGAAACCGTGAGGTTTCAGATGGCGGAATTATTCAAACCGAGGGGTTTGAAGGAGTCCCGAGTATTCGGTACGACTCCTCATTGGGCCAAACGCTAAAGCGTTAAATTTTATAAAAATAAAAAATCCCGAGCAATCGGGATTTTCTTTTTTTGAAATTTATTTATTGGGATTTGATTTGAAATTAGAAATTTGGAATTAGAAATTTTAATTCCTAGAATCCCAAGAAGGTTGTTTTTTCTGGAAAGACAATAGAATAAAGTTTAGCGGAAGTATCTTTTTTATTAGTGAAAAAGAAGAGTTCTAAGGAATGATTGTAGACAGCGGAAGAATCGCCAAAAGAAACTTGGGGTAAATTTTGAACATTTCTGCGATCGCGTGAATCCAATTCAATAATCTTGAATTGATTACCGACGCTAAAAATAACATGTTCATAGTCTTTAAACCATTGAACATTCTTGATTTTTTCTCCAAAGCGAATGAGGTCTAAATTTTCATTGGCAACGCGAGTGGGTTGGGGAATCCAAGCGCTTAGAAAATAGGCGTGAATTTCATTTTCTGACCAGTAGAGTAGTTTTTTTCCATCATCAGAAAATTGAGTGCCTTCAATCTTTTCTCCAATTTTTTTGAAAACTTTTTCTTGATTACTACGATTGAGGAGAAAAAGATCTTTATTTTGATTAAGAAAAACAATCCGCTCTTCATCATAGACAATTAATTTTTCGTTAGGCATCGAAAGAGACTCGGGAAAATCGGTAGTGATTTGTTTTTTTTCTCCGCGTCCATCTAAAGCAGTTTTAAAAACTAATTCAGTCGGCATTTGGGAATAATAAATCCCGCTTCGCGAAAGATCAAAACTAGAAACTCCTTCGGAGATAAGAGTCAGGTCTTCTTTCTTGGTAATGTTGGCGCGAAAAAGAGAATTTTCACTTAAGAAAAATAGATAATTTTTATCCCGAGGATCCCAGCGAACATTTTTAATATCTTCTTTGCTAATAAATTCATTGAAATTAAAAGTCTTGTTTTTATTGGGTTGGATTATGAAGTAGGCATATTTCTCGGGAATAATTTCTGGTTGGATGGCCTTTTTGGTGAGTTGATTTTTTGTCAAAGGATTTTTTATTGGAATTGGGTTGAGTTTTATTGGTACTGAAAGGTGATCCTCTTCTGGTGACCATTCTACATTTTCTTTGCGAATTTCGGCATCAAAAGTTCCTTCGGAAATTGAAAATTCTTTTTCCAGAGCATCATCTTGAATGTTAGTGATTTTAATTTTTGTTCCATTTTCAAGATTTTCTGTGCTGGCAACGCGACTGTTTTTAGGAGAGATAAAAAAGCGATTAAGATTTTCAACGGAGTATTCTTTTCTGGCGTATTCATTTCTAATCAAAAGAAGATTCCAAAATTCAGTTGCTTTTCCACTGTGAATTCTCACTTTTTTACTCCAATCCTGAAAACCGTCTGCCTTGATGGTCAAATCATATTCTTTAGGAAAGAGACCTTGGATGTTAATAGAATTATTAATACGATTAATACCAGAGGTTTTTAGCTTGCCATCCAAATAGACTTCAAATTCAGCTGGATTTCCCTTAAGGCTTAGAAGTCCACTGTGTACAAAAACACTTCGATTAAAATCAAAGCGAAAGCCACGAGCGCCTAAAACCACAATAGTAGCGACAATTAAAAAAAGCGCTACTAGCGACCAAAAAAATATAATTCTTCCATGTTTTTTCATATTTGTAATTATACCCTCAAAATCTATTTTTGTCTAGAATTTTTATCATGTTTATAAATTATTAAAATAGCTTAAGTATTGACAAGAAGTTGATAAAGAGCTAGAATAACCCTATAACAAATTAGCTTATTTTTATGTTAGCAATCATCAAAACTGGTGGAAAACAGTATAAAGTTAAAGTTGGAGACAAAATTAAGGTAGAAAAATTGGAAGGCGCAGAAGGAGATTTGATCTTTTTTGATAACGTCCTTTTGATGGGAGACGAAAAAGAAATTAAGATTGGAAAGCCAGAAGTAAAAGGCGCCAAAGTTGAAGCGACTATTATCAAAACATCCAAACAAGCGAAAGTAGTTGGTATCAAGCACAAAGCTAAAAAAAGATATAAAGTGAAATTTGGCCATCGCCAAACAATGACGGAAGTGAAAATTACCAAAATCGCTTAAGACTTCAAAATCAAAAATCCCTCCAAGTGGGGGATTTTTTAATCTCTAAAATTATTTCATTTCTCTTCGATTAGCCAGAGCAGAATTTAAAGTAATTTCGTCAGCATATTCAATGTCTGAACCAGTAGACATTCCGCGGGCGAGGCGAGTGAGTTTGAGATCAGAAATATTTGCCAATTCTTTTTTGAGATAAAGCGCAGTCGCATCACCTTCAGTGGTGGGATTGGTGGCAAAAATTACTTCAGTAATACCTTCATTTTTGACCCGAGCGACAAGCTCATTAATCTTGTTATCCTTACCATTATTACCAAAAATAACGCCTCCTAGCACATGGTAAAGCCCTCTGAAAGCGCCTGTGCGTTCGATAGAGATAATATCCAGCGGTTCTTCCACTACGCAAATGGTTTTGCTGTCGCGATTAGAGTCTTTACAAATTTCACAAAGTTCGCCTTCAGAAACATTAAAACATTGGCGGCAGGAACTTAGATTTTGAATAGCTAGTAAATTTTCGGAAAATTCTTGCAATCTCGTTTTATCTTGTTTAAAAAGATATAAAACCAACCGCTCCGCCATCTTGGGTCCCACTGATGGCAGAGAAGAAAAATTTTCAATTAGTTTTTTGAAGGGTTTGGGATAATGCATGAAAATAATTTCTAATTTTTAATCAATTTTCAATTTTTTTAAATTCTTAATTCATAAATCATAATTCGTAATTCTATTTTATTCCGTATGTACTTTTTCTAGCGATTTGAAAGTCGTAGAATTTTCTTGGAAGTAGAGTGAGAATTTTCCCACTGGACCATTTCTGTGTTTTTCAACATGAACTTCGATGATGTTTTTATTTGGTGTGTCTGGTTTTTCGCGGTCTTCGCGGTAAAGCATCAAAACCACATCAGCGTCTTGTTCAATGGAACCAGATTCACGCAAATCAGAAAGCTTTGGAATTTGCGGACTGCGAGATTCCACCGAACGCGACAATTGAGAAAGAGCGAGAATGGGAATGTTCAATTCGCGTGCCAATTGCTTGAGCGCTCGGGAAATTTCGGAAATTTCATTAACACGATTATCGCCACCAGCTTTTCGGCCTTCCATCAGTTGTAAGTAGTCGATAATAATCATGCCGACATTGTGTTCAGCTTGCAAGCGTCTCGCCATCGTGCGCATCTCCATCACATTAGCGGAACCAGTGTCGTCAATAAAAATTGGTGCTTCAGAAAGAATGCCCATGGCTTCACCAATCCTTTGAAAATCATCATCACCATCTCCAGTCTTGAGATTACCAGTTCGCAGTCGCCACAAATCCACGCCAGATTGGGCAGCCAGCATTCTATCAATCAATTGGTCAGCACCCATTTCCAAAGAAAAAATTCCAACAGGCACTTTTTGTTGGACGGCAATTTGGCGCGCCAAATCCAAAGCGAAAGTTGTCTTTCCAATCGAAGGGCGAGCGGCTAAAATTACCAAGTCGGATTTTTGAAAACCAGCCAAAATTTTATCCATATCAGGGTATCCCGTAGGAATACCTCTGAGTTTATGATCACCTTTATGCAGTTCGTCAATGCGATTGAAAGCCGATTCCAAAATAGATTTTATGGGCACGAAAGCTTGCTTGATATATTTTTGCGAAACGCCAAAAAGTTTTTGTTCTGATTCATCCAGAATTTTTTCCACATCTTCCGATTCCTTATACCCCATCTCGACAATTTCCGAAGCGGTGACGATGAGTTTTCTGAGTGTTGATTTTTTTTGCACCACTTTGGCATAGTGTTCTACATTAGAACTGGAAGGAATATTATTCACCAAAGAAGTGAGATAACTTGAGCCGCCAATATTTTCTAATTGATTTTTTTCTTCCAAACGATTGGAAAGTGAAAGCAAATCGATCGGTTCTCTTTTTTCGTAGAGTTCTACCATCGCTTCAAAAATCAAATTATGATTGTCATTATAGAAATCTCCTTTGCGCACTAAATTTGCCACTTTGATAATGGCATCTTTATCCAACATCAAAGCACCGAGCAATGAACGCTCAGCTTCCAAATTATGCGGAGGAACCTTTATATCATTGTTTTTAGATTGAGACATTGATTTAATTTTGTTTAAAATAAATTTAAGTCAGTATTCTTTTTTTATTTTATCAAATTTCTAATTTCTAATTTTTAATTTCTAATAAATTTTTAATGAATAAATTTCTAATTTTTTAAATTTAGTCATTTGACAATTGGGATTTGAATAGAAATTATTAATTAGGAATTAGTAATTTTTTGCAACTTTAAGTATTTGAATTATACCAATCTGTCGGCTAAGTGCAACCTTAATTTGGACTCAAATTATACAGGGGATATAAACATCTTGACAAAGTTGTTCTTATATGCTAGGATAATATGATTCTTTGGCAATTAAATAAAAAATACTTTTTTGGAGGAATTATGGAAACAAAATTTGGAATAATACATTTCCCCTTAAAGCGCCTTGAAAAGATGTTTGAGGATTGGGATTTTATTGCTGAAATTTCTGAGTCGAATTCTTTCGGTGAAGAATGTAGCCTAGCTCATAATATTTGTTATGAGCAGGCTAGAAATTTACCGGAGGCTTATATTGTTTCTGGCGAAGACATTTTTATTGTCAGCGATGAAGCGCTTCTGGAGACAAGAAAAGAAATCTCGGATGGATCAAAAGTTATTTTTCAAACTCCTAAGAAACAACCAGGTAAAAAAAGGTGGGCGTATAAAATTCGTCCAAATAATTTGCATTAACTTTTTCAAAAGGAGGGGTTTATGTCGGAAATTAAATTTGGAATCATTTATTTTCCATCTGATTCAGTCAAAAGCGCTTTTGAGGCTTGGAAAGAATTAATTCCCGAAAGCGATGACGCAGTTCTTAGTGAGCTGGAGCGCATAGAAATGGAGATTAAAAGTCTTCAGAAAAGTGTAGCAACTTGCTACATAAAGTCTGGTGACGAAGTCCTATCTGTTGCTGAAAAGCTTTCTGATCATTTTCGAGATGGAGATGCTATCACTTTCGAAATTGAAAACGGCGGCAGATTAGCGCGAAACATTCGTCGCTGTCGATAGTTTTCTCGAAAGGAGGCCTGTGTAAAAATAAAACTGAAAACCGCTGGTTGTATTTGCGCCAGCGGTTTTTTTTATCTCTAAATATTAATTTACAAAAAATATAAAATATAAACACTATGATATTACATTATGTCATAGTGGAGTAAAAACTTTTGCTACTTTATATTTTCAAGAATTTTTTTGATTTCCGTCAAACTTTTGACAGTGACTAATTTTTGTCGAATTTCGGAAGCGCCAGGAAAACCTTTAATATACCACGCTAAGTGTTTGCGCACTTCAAACATGCCCTTATCTTTTTTATCTTCCCAGAGTAGTTCAGCATGCTTGAGCATAATTTTTTTGATTTGCTCCAACCCCTTTGCCCCTTTGGGACATTTCCCCTTTGGTAGGGGAAAAGGTTTTAAAAGTTTTTTGATTTCGTCAAAAATCCACGGTTGGCCGAAAGTTCCGCGAGCAATTCCCAAGCCATCCAGAGTGGGATATTTTTGCAAAATTTCTGCACCAATTTCTGCTGTGGTAATTCCGCCATTAGCAAGAACAATTTTTTCCGGAATAATTTTCTTAATTTTTTCGACTATTTCAAAATCAACTTTACCTGTGAATTTTCCTTCATAAGTTCGGCCATGAACCATCACGGCTTGAAAATCTAAATCCTTAACATTTTCGATAAATTGAATCGCATCAGTAGTTCCGATGCCGGCGCGAATTTTGATGGAAACGGGAAGTGAAGTATTTTCAATAACCGCCGAAATTATTTCGCGCGCTAATTTTTTCTGCGGCATCAAAGCACAACCGGATCCATGACCAAAAACTTTTTTAGCCGGACAACCAAAATTAATATCAATGCCAGCGGGTTTCACTTTTTCGGTGATAATTTTTGAAGCGACGGCAAAATGCTCTGGATTTTTTCCAAAAAGTTGCACGACATAATTTTTTTCCCTGGCCGGACAGGCTTTTTTGGAAAATTTTACCAGTTCTAAAGTTTTTTTCGGATTAAAAAACAAGGCCGAAACATTGGCCATTTCACTATAAACTACATCCGCACCGTTTGCTTGGCAGATTTGGCGAAACGCAGAGTCAGTCACGCCCGCCATTGGCGCCAAAGCTAAAATAGGCTTTTTTAATTTTTTCCAAAAATTGGTCATAAAAAATTTCTAATTAAAAATTTCTAATTTCTAACTAATAACTAATTTCCAAATTCCCAATAACTAAAATTTTAGCCATTAAATAATTGGGATTTGAATAGAAATTATTAATTAAAAATTAGAAATTAATTATCTTTTCTTTCCAGAATTTCGATTTCGTCTCCAACTTCTTTAACTTCATAGCCCAAATCTCTGATAGCTTGCTTCAGGTCTTCTACTTTTTCTTCAGCGGATTTTAATTTTTTTGAATCGTCCATAAAATTTGACAAGATTATTTTAAAAAGTTAAATTGTTCAAAGTTGCTCATTACTGGCTAGTAGTAGGATTCCTTTGAAAACGGGAAAGTGAGGTTCACGGTGAGAGCGGGTAAGCCAGCGGCTTTGGCAGGGCTTCTGGATAACCGAATAATCGGAGAGCCACGAATCTTTTCGTCAGTTGCAGGGTTGGTTGAATGTCAATATGCCGGCCGCCAATCCAAAGGGAGTTTCTTTAACCAGTAAAACGGTAGGTAAATCCGTGTGTTGGGCAACATTTAGGGCGAGCCTATTAAACGGCTCGCCCGCCTAAAGAAAATTCGCTTTAAGCGGATTAAAAATATGGCCTGTATTTTAATTCAGTTAGAAGCCCTTAACTGCAACAGTTAAGGAGGTGCGGATCTAATACCGCCAGGCCAACCAAACACAAAGACCTTCGGAACTTCGGAGGTCTTATTTCTTTTTCAAAACAAACTCATTATCTTTTAAATCCTCAACGACATATCCCAATTCGGAAATTTTGTCTCGCAGTTCATCTGATTTGGCAAAATCTTTATTCTCTCTGGCTGTTTTTCTTTCTTGGGCCAGTGAAATAATATCTTCTGGAATTTCCACGCTTCCAAGAATCAAACCAAAAACTTTAGCGAAACTTTCTAAAACTTTTTTTGTCTCAGCGGGATTTCCAAAAAGGTTTTCATCCATCAACTTATTCCCTTCGTTCACTAAGTGTAAAATCACTGCCAAAGCTTCGGGAGTATTGAAATCATCATCCATAGCTTTCTCAAATTCTTCTTTAAAAATATCAGTTGAGAAATTGGAAATTTTTTCATCGACAGTGGGTTTGTAATTTATTAAGCGAGAATAGAAATTGTTTATTGTTTCCAAATTAGCTTTAGCTTGGGTTAGGGAATTTTGAGTATAATCAATGGGACTTTTGTAGTGAGCAGAAATAATCCAAAGACGAATGACCATCGGATCATAAATTTCAAGGGCGTCTTTGATGGTGGTAAAATTTCCTAAAGATTTGCTCATCTTGGTTCCGTTGACATTAACCATATTCCAATGAATCCAAAAATTAGCCATCTTTTCTCCGAGATAGGCTTCGCTTTGAGCAACTTCATTTTCATTATGCGGAAAAGAATTTTCATTACCTCCGCCGTGAATATCAAAAGTAGTTTGTCCAAAAAGATCAGCTGACATAACAGAACATTCAATATGCCAACCCGGATAACCTACTCCCCAAGGACTTTCCCATTTCAAAAGATGTTCTTTTGGAGCCTTGATCCAAACAGCGAAGTCTAATGGATTTTTTTTCTCGGGATTAATTTCCACGCGCGCGCCACTCAAAAGATCTTCGGTTTTTCGGCCAGAAAGTTTTCCGTAATCGGGAAATTTTTCTACGGAAAAATAAACACTGCCATTCACCTCGTAGGCAAAATCTTTTTCAATCAGTTTTTCCACAAATTTAATAATCTGCGCGATATATTCTGTCGGGCGGGGATTGAAATTGGCGGGCTTAATATTCAACGCCAAAAAATCTTCCTCGGTCGATTGAATATATTTTTCCACCACTGCCATCGGATCCAACTTTTCTTTCTTGGCTTCTTTCTCAATTTTATCTTCACCGACTTCACCATCATCTACCAAATGTCCAACATCGGTATAATTCATAATGTGACGTACTTCCAAGCCCTGAAACTCCAAATAGCGACGAATAATATCCATGGCGACATAACCGCGAGCATGTCCCAAATGGCAATGATTATAGACCGTTGGACCACAAACATACATTCCCACTTTGCCGGGGTTAATTGGTTTAAAGTCTTCTTTTTTTCTAGTCAGAGTATTATAGATTTTCATAATAATTATTTATCTGTCTTGATTTTATCAGTAAAAGCGGATTTTGACAAAAAATTCCAAAGCCAGTAAAGTGTTAAGATGAGCATTTTCAAAAAGCTAATTCTAAAGTTCATTCGGCTTTACCAAAAAACATTATCGCTCGATCATGGTTGGCTTTCAGTTTTTTATTCAGAAAGACTGTGTCGTTTTCATCCGACTTGTTCCCAATATACTTACGAAGCGATTGAAAGATTTGGAATTTTGAAAGGCATCTGGCTGGGTTCAAAAAGAATCATTCGCTGTCATCCGTGGAATGATGGGGGATATGACCCAATCCCTTCGGGATTGGAAGTTAAAAGTCCAAAGTTTAAAGTTCAAAGTAAGGAGTAGTTTTTATATAACGGCAACTTAACAAGTTAATATTTCTAACAGGGGAGGGTTGAAATATGTGTGACATTTTAGAGAAACAATTCAGGGCAGATGTTGATGAAGCACTTGTTTCAAATCCAGGAGCAAAAAAGCAAAATCCGGAATCACAAACGATTGGTTTGGACAAACTTCTCGGAGCAATTCATCGAGATTATTTCGGAGAGGAGGGTTAAGATGGCAAAGAAGAAAAGATTGATAAGAAGGCGGATTTTAATTCCGGGAAAAATGCGATGTTTCTGTGGTGGGATACTGGATAAAGATCCGAGAGTAACACAGTTAGTTTGCAGGAAAAATCCCAAACATACAGTTCATTTTGTTTGTCCTTGAAAGGAGGGCGCATGGCACAAGGAGTTTGTAAAAAGAGGGGTACACCTGAATGTCAGGAAAATATGAAAAACAGGACTGGTTGCTGGAATCATTGTCCAGATAATCCAGTGGTTCAGATGAAGTTTCTTTGCCGTTATCAAGATCATCAACGATGATTTAGGCTTTAACCTTATGAATAGTGAGGGCTCTGTCGCAAAACGGCAGAGCTTTTTTAATCCCAGTGAAATATTTTTTGCTAAAGCAAAATTTCACGGGACAGGTTTTTGTCAAAATCTTTGATTTTGGTATAAAAATTAATTGTAGTATAATAAAATAAAGTGTCATCCTCGCGAAGGCGGGCCTGCCTGCCGGTAGGCAGGGATCCAGTAAATAAATTTTTTAACTAGATTCCCGTCTTCACGGGAATGACAAAATAATTAATTAAATAAACAACAAAACTATGAAAAAAATATTGTTAGGAAGTTTGGTAATTATTTTTGCGCTTATGCTTTCAGCTTGCGGAAATAAAAATCAAAATCAAGGAGAGGAAAAAGGACAAGTTCAAAATCAAGAACAAAAAGAAGAAGGGGGAGTCATTAATTCTATTAAGGATGCAATGGGATTAGGTAAAAAAATGGAATGCACCTATTCAATTGATGATGTTGAGGGAGAGAGTATGAAAATTACGGCTTTAGTAGAAGGAGAAAATTTTAAAACTGTTTCGGAAATGGAAGGGAAGAAAATTTATTCCGTGATGAAAGATGGTGTGATGTATTCTTGGGGGGAAGGAGTGCCAATGGCAACCAAAATGGAAATTAGTTGTATGGAAGATTTAGGCAAAGATTTACCAGAAGCTCAAGAAGAGAGTGAAATAGTTAATCCACAAGAAACTTTTGATAATGCGATGGATGTTTCTTGTTCGCCAGTTGCTTCAATTGACTTCTCTGTTCCATCGGACATTCAATTCACTGATCAATGTGAAATGATGAAAAAATCGATGGAAGCTTTGAAAAATATGAAAATTCCAGATATGCCAAATATTCCAGATATGCCCAATATCCCTCAATAAAAGAGAAGACTTTTAAAAAGCGCCCTCTAAGGGGCGTTTTTTTATACCACTATAGGTAGTAGTTATACACAACCTGTAGTGGTATTGGAGGGTTTTGGGTAGCTAGAATTTTTTTGACTTTCGGGACTATTTATTATAGTCTCAAATTAGCACCTTTTACTTAGTTAAATACGAAAATACTATAAATCATAGAAGGAGGTGATCGTATGGGAACAACGAACATTTTGATGGAAACTGATTTTCCTGATTTGAAACTTTTAAACCGAGGCAAGGTACGGGATGTATACAAACTTGATGATTCGCAACTCCTGATGGTAACAACAGATCGACTTTCGGCTTTTGATGTTGTTTCCGAACAAGGCATTCCGGACAAAGGAAAGGTCTTGAATTCGATGACCCTTCTTTGGTCAGAAAGAATGTCTGGAATCGTGATGAATCATATTGTCACCGCTGATGTCAATCATTATCCGGAAAGTCTAAAGAAGCACAAAGATATTCTGGCGGGAAGGAGCATGATTGTCAGGAAAACCGAACCACTTAAAGTTGAATGCATTCCTCGTGGTTATCTTTCTGGTTCAAGTTGGGATGAGTATAAAAAAACTGGTAAAGTTTGTGGCATGGTATTGCCCAAAGGCTTGAAAGAATCTGGGCGCTTATCGGAACCAATTTTTACTTCTTCCACCAAAGCGGAAATTGGTGATCATGATGAAAACATTAGTTTTCGGAGAATGATTGAGATTATCGGAAGTGACAAGCTGGCTTTCAGGATTAAAGAATTGGTATTAGCCATTTACAAGGAGGCTGAGGAGTATGCTTTTAAAAAAGGCATAATCATTGCTGATACCAAACTGGAATTCGGTTTGTGCAACGGTCAGTTGTATCTGATTGATGAAGTGCTCACGCCCGACTCATCGCGTTTTTGGCCAAAAGTCGGATATCACATCGGCGGACCGCAAGAAAGTTTCGACAAGCAATTTGTACGAAACTATCTTAACTCCATAGGTTGGGACAGAAAGTCTCCTATGCCTATTCTTCCAGAGGAAATTATCAGGAAAACCTCACTTCGCTACAAGGAAGCGCTTCGGACATTGTTTCCGCGCTAAAAGTATTACTTTCGTGATTTTTTAAGGGGCTGGCAGAATTTGCCGGCCTTTTTTCTTTGAAATAAAGGCTATTTTTATTTTGTATTTTCTATTAGCACTCCCTCTTGACAAGTGCTAATCATTTGTTAAAATAGAGTTAGCAGTTAAGATTTGAGAGTGCTAAAATAAAAAATGTCATCCTCGCACCCGTTTCACGAGTATAAACTCCAGCGGGGATCCAGTAAATAAATTTTAAAGACTAGATTCCCGCCTTCGCGGGAATGACAAAATAATATGAACCCTGTAGTGATATTTTGACTAACTTTTTCTCTGAAAAAGTTTAACTGAAAGCTACTGGGTTAAACAAAATTTTTAATAGTATAAGAGATTTTTTCTGAAGGCAAAATTATTGCAATCAGTCAAAATACTACTACAGGGTGAACACAAGACAACAAAAAATTCTTT
>Ga0172375_10010656_pt1 | contig 11873 bp, 12 predicted proteins | sample LakKiv1m_FD_114537 | JGI IMG/M metagenome (GOLD analysis project Ga0172375, IMG submission 114537) | Freshwater microbial communities from Kabuno Bay, South-Kivu, Congo - kab_092012_11.1m | ecosystem: Environmental > Aquatic > Freshwater > Lake | place: Democratic Republic of the Congo... | reverse complement strand
GAGTTCGGTCATCTCGTGCCGGTTTCGATGGGCAGCGGCCTTACACTTTGGCGCGGCAACTGTGAGTTCAGTCGCGGTGACGCCGGAGATCGTTACTTGTCGCCGGAAGATAACTCGTGGGGTGTGATACCCGACACAGCGGCGAGTCGGGAACACCTCGCGGCGCTACGGTCACGCATGAAAGGGCTGGACGAAGCCGAGGCGGACAGAGTGCTTGCGCGGGAGGCCTGGCGATATATTTTGGAGCAACCGTTGCGGTGCGCCACGCTCTATGTGAAGAAGATGTTGACGCTGCATGCGGCCTACAGCCAGACACGGCCGAACAACGAACATGGTTCGCCGCGCAACCGGTTTATCGTCACCGCCTGCTACTATCCGGTATTGCTGCTTGCTCTTGGAGGCATGGTGATTTATGCGCGGCGTTGGCGCGATCTGCGCGTGCCGTATCTGGTTTGGGGGGTGTTCACTTTCTCTTTGCCACTGCTGACGACCTGCACGCGGTTTCGTCTGCCGACGGAGCCGCTACTGGTCATGTTCGCCGCCGCGGCAGCCGTGCGGCTTTGGGACTGGCTGCGGAACGAGTCAGACACGGCGAGATGGGTCGCTGGAATTGTTGCGGTTGGGATTGCGTTGCGGCTGTTGTGGTGCGGCTTTTTGCCAAGCGAGTTTGTCTGGCAGGACGAGAAAGAATACGACGCCATCGCCTGCAACCTGCTCGATCACGGCAGCTATTCAATGGACGGTGCGCACCCCACGGCATTTCGCGCCCCAGGCCAGCCGCTGCTCCTCGCGGCGGCTTACAGTCTTGACCGTGGGTTCGCGGGCATTCGCGTCTGGCAGTCGTTGTTGTGGGGCTTGGCCATCTGGCTCGCGTTTCGGGTGGCGCGGGAACTGGGTGCTTCGGAACGCGCGGCGTTGTGGACGGCGGCGGTTGTTGCGATTTATCCGGTTTACGTTTTCGCGGCGGGCACGCTGTTTCCGATGACGTTGTCCACGGTGGCGTTGTTGGCGGCAACGCTGGGGTTGTTGCGGATTTACAACGGTGCGGGTTGGTCCGCAGTCATGCTCGCGGGCGCGGGTCTGGGTGTGGGCACGTTGACAATCCCTTACCTCGGACTGTCAGTGTTGCTGGCACCGTTGTGGTTGGGGCGGCGACGCTGGCGACAGGCGCTGGCAGCAGCGGGCTTGGCGTGCGTGATCATCGCTCCGTGGCCGCTGCGGAATTGGGTGGTCCTTGGCGAGCCGGTGATGGGCACACAACAGTGGCTTTGCTTCTGGTATGGCAACAACCCCAAGGCGACCGGCTCATCCGGCAGTGTGATTCGTTTGGAGCCGCGCTCAACTGTCTGGGTGCCTTACCGCGACTCCTTCCGGACCAACGAACTGGCTGGCGAACACTTCCTGCGCGACAACGCGTTGCACTACGTGCGCGAGCGTCCTGGCCGCACGGCATGGCTTTGGCTCTGCAAAGCCGCCAACCTCTTCCGCCTCTGGCCCGAAACACAGACGCACAACATTTACACCATGTGGTTCACGAAAGTTGTTGGGGCGCTCAGCTTCGGGCCGGTGCTGCTCATGGGGCTGATCGGCTGGTGGCGCGAAGAATTGGACCGCCGCCGGGCTGCCATTATTGCCATTTACTTTGTCACCTTCACCTTCGTGGCGGCCGTGACCCTTTCGAAGGACCGTTATCGGATGCCGCTGGATGTCTATCTGATGATCTTCGCCGCTGTGGTCGTGGACCGGTGGCTGTCAGCGCGCCGGGGCGAAGCTTTGAGGTGAAATGCGCAGGCTGGACCGTTGCGTTACTTCACCTGCAATGCCTGCAAGAGCTTGTCGTGGATGCCACCGAAGGCACCGTTGGAAAAAATGGCGACGACATCGTTCGGGCGTAGTTCTGGAACAAGCGCGGCGACTATGGTGTCAGCGTCGTTGAGGTAGTGCGCGGGGCAACCGCGAGCGGTGATGTCGGCGACGAGTGTTTCTGGCGAGAGTCGTTCGCATTCAGTGAGTTCTTCCAGACGGTTTACTTTGCTGACGAAGCAGCCATCGGCTTCAGCGAGGGCGGTGGCCAGTTCCTTTTGGAAGACGCAGCGGCGCGTGGTGTTGCTGCGCGGCTCGAAGACAGCCCAGAGACGCCGGCCGGGGAAACGGACACGGAAGGCGCGGATGGTTTCACGGATGGCGGTAGGGTGATGGCCAAAATCGTCCACAACGGTGATACCAGCGACTTCGCCGCGAATTTCCTGCCGGCGCTTGATGCCGAGGAATTCGGAGAATGCCGCTTGGATTTGCTGAGGCTTAAGACCGTGGTGAAGCGATGCGGCAGCGACGGCGAGGGCGTTGCGGACGTTATGCTGGCCGAGGAGGGGAATTTGGAATTTGAGATTCGAGACTCGAAAATACGAGCCGCTGGCTTCGAGTTGGAGGTCAGTGGCGCGTGAATCGTTGTTGGGGCCGAGGCCAAAGGTTTTGACGGGGCAGGGGGCGTTAGCAATAACTTCGCGGACGTTGGGGTCGTCGCCGTTGGCGAGCACGAGGCCGTTACGCGGGACAATGTTGATGAGGCGGCGGAAGGTGAGTTTGATATCGGCGATGCTCGTGAATATGTCTGCGTGGTCGAACTCGATGTTGTTAATGATGACAGTGTCAGGCAAGTAGTGGACGAATTTGCTGCGCTTGTCGAAGAAGGCGGTGTCGTATTCGTCGCCTTCGATGATGAAGTAACGCGCCTCGGACGGGCAGGCGCAACCTTGGCCGAGGTTGAGCGGGATACCGCCGATCATGTAACCAGGAGTGAGGCCAGCGTGTTGAAAGGTCCATGCGAGCAACGAGGTGGTGGTGGTTTTGCCATGCGTGCCGGTCACGACGATGGAGGCACGGCCGCGGATGAGGAACTCGCGGATGACATCGGGCAGCGAGGCATAGCAGAGGCGGCGTTCGAGGACAGCCTCGGCTTCGGGGTTGCCGCGGCGGATGACGTTGCCGACGACGATAAGGTCGGGCTGACCGACGGCATCGAGGTTGGTGGCAGCATAGGGCGAGAGCGCGGTGATGCCTTGTTCGGCCAGAAACGTGGACATCGGCGGATAGACGTTCTCGTCGGAGCCGGTGACACGCAGGCCGCGTTGTTTGAGCAGCGCGGCAACAGCGGCCATGGCGGTGCCGCAGATGCCGAGAAAATGAACGGAGCGAATCGGTTCGGCTGTGAGCATGCAGGAGACGGTAACGGTGGGGGTGCGGGTTTTCAAACTTGATTTTCCGTGGCGCCCCAGCACACTGTCACATCGCTATATGCCGACTTACGAATACGAATGCGAGAAATGCGGTCATCACTTTGAGTTGTTCCAGTCCATGAAGGAACCGGCGAAGAAGACTTGCCCGCAGTGCAAGGGGCGCGTGCGGCGGCTCATCAGCGGTGGCGCGGGTCTGATCTTCAAGGGCTCGGGGTTTTACATCACCGACTACCGCAGTGAGGGTTACAAGTCGGCGGCAAAGAAGGAGTCGTCGAGCGGTGCCAGTTCCGCGACCACGAAATCCAATTCAACCAAAGCCAGTTCCGGCGAAACAGGGTCTAAGAAATGATTATATGCAAAGCCTGTAAATATGACAACCCGATCGGCCGGGTCCACTGCATGCAGTGCGGTGCGAAGATTGACCTGAGCATGGTGGTGACGGAAGACCAAGCGACGGGTGCCAAAGGCGAGGTTGTCGTCAAAGTTCAGAAGTCGAGTGGTGCGGCATCCATCGGGCGCACCATTCGCAAGATCATCAGTCTGGCAATTTTGGCGGTGTTGGCCGTGGTTGGATTGTTAGTGTGGCAGCAAATGCCGGTCGAGGATGTTCCCACGAATGCGGCGTTCGCGTTGGCTGCGAAGGGAAGACTTGACACGTTGGCGCAGGCGCAGGAACGCGGCACGCCGCTGACCATCACGTTCAATAACCAGGAGATCAATTCCTACCTCAGTGACGCTGCGTCCCCGCAGCACGTCAAATTCACGCCGGACAATCCGGGTGCTGTGTTTCTGCCGCGATGGGCGAAGTATCAGATCGAACTGGGCAACGGCCGCTTCACGGCTCTGGCGGTGGCTGCAGTGCGCGTCAAGGGTTTCAGCAAGCAGTTTATCTTCCGGTCGAGCGGCTCGTTTGTGGATAGCGCTGACGGGAGGAGGGTGAAGTGGAGCACAGCGTTTATTGGCCGGTTGCCGTTGCATGCGCTGCCGGGCGGCGATGTTGTGGCGCAGATATTTGGGAGTCTGTGTTTCAGATTCGAAGGGTTCGACGCGGAGTGGAAACTATTAAAAGAGGCTCGCGCGGTTGCGCTGACACCCGGCAACGCCGTGGTGTGTGTGGGCGCGGCGCGCTGACGATGCGACCGGGACGGCAGGGTTTGTTGGCGGCAGCCGTCCTTGGAGGGCTGGCGGTCAGTAGTGTGATTTGCACAGGGGCGACGAGCAACGCCATGGCTCGCGCGGTGGGGGTCTCTGGTCAGATTCATGCTTTCTGTTCTGATGCCGCGCGGGCAGCGGCTCTGGCGTCATTCTGCGAAGACATCCGATCGAGGCTGATTACGCGGCTGGGGGTTGAGAACACATGGCGCGCGCCGGTGACGGTAGTGTTCGGGGAACGGCCAGCACGTAGCGCATTGCCAATGCCGGGCGACGTGGCCCCGTTGCGTTGTTCGGTGGTGTCGGTGTCCGGTTATTTGCGGTTCCAGGTTGAAGCGGAGACGCCGCCGCCGGTGGATGCATCGCGATTTGTGCAGGCAATGGTTGGCACCCTCTGTGCGGAGATGGCAAACCGGAAGTTGGGCAAGGTCGAGGGTGGGCAGACGATTGCGCGCGTGCCCGCGTGGTTGGAACATGGATTGACGCGTAAACTGGAGGAGCGGCCGCGAGAGGCGACTCTGGAGGCGCTGAAGCAGGCGTTTGCGGCGGAGAACATACCTACGTTTCGCCAGATGACAGAAGCTACCGCCCCAGCGGCGAATCCGGTGGCGGCTGCACTCTACGGCGCGCAGTGCGAAGCGTTGCTGGAGGCTTTGGAGGGCCAACTGGACGGCCGCACGAAGTTGCGGAAGTTTCTGCTAGGTTTGAAGCCGAATGAAAGTTGGACGGTGTCGTTTCGCGCGGCGTTCGGAGAAGGATTTGGGCATCCGGTGAGCGCGGAGAAATGGTGGTCGCTAGTAATGGTGCGGGCGTCGTCCATGATCGTGGCGCAGAGTTACACGGCAACCGAGACGCGGCGACGGCTGGCCGAGGCGTTGGTAGTGGTGGTGCCAGAAGATGAGGGAACGAAGCGCCGCCGCAGTTTCTGGTCCTCACTCTGGCCATTCCATGGAAAGGTGTCGAAACGTGTGAGCGGGATAACGACGCTCGACAGGGTTTTGGATTCCTGCAACGACCCGAAGGCGCTGCCGGCAATCGTGAAGCCGAGCGAGGCGCGGTTGCAGGCGCTGGCGTCACTGGCGCATCCGTTGTATCACGGCGCGATTAGACATTACGTTGAGGGGATTTACTGGCTGCGGGAGAATAAGGTAAAGCGGTTTAAGATGGCAGTGGCGCAAGCGTTGAAGGAGAGACGGCAGGCGGAAAACAGTTTGGAGGCCATCACGCGCTACGTGGGTTCGGTGGAAGCATCGCTCTTTCCGGAAGACTTGGCGAAGCGGTTCGGCACATGGTTCAGGCATGGAGGAGCCGGTGAAGTCGGGTCGCTTGCGCCAACGCCCATGAAGAGCTACATGGATCGCGTTGAATCCACGATACAGCGGTGACCGGAACCTCCCGGCAGAAACAGCGCAGGAGTCCGCGTCGTTGCCTTCCGAGGTGTGGAGATCAGATGAACCAAGACCGTTGACAATAGTCCTTGCCAAGGGCGGTTCGCGGTGGAAGATTGTCAGCGTCATGACTGCTAGATTTGCTGTTGCTGCTGTGGTGATCGGGCTTGTTGGCGTATGCCAGTCGGTCTGCGCCCAAGGGAAGAATTTCGTTCAACCCTACGAACAAAAGCGCATGGTTAATATCATCACGCCAGGGAGCCTTTACAGAAACCAGTCGTTTAACCAAAGTGCTCCGGGAGTGTTTAACAAGCCGATCCAGTCGGGCAATCGCAGTTCTTCGACCATGCCACAGAAGACGATCTCGCAACCTTTATACAAACCTGTGCCGCTCAACACGCCCCAGCAGCAATCGCCATTTGCCGCACCGTCGAAAACCACTGCGCCGCAGGTGTCGTCCTTCACGCCGTTATACAAGCCGTTGCAGTCCGCGCCGCAGACAACCCAACAACAGCAGCCGATTTACACAATGGGGCAGCAGTCCGTTCAACAGCCATCGCCATACTCTGCTGCGTTGCCAACCACGCCGTTCTCGATGTCAGCACAGCAGCCGATCTATTCCGTTACGCCCCAATTCACAACCGTGCTGCCATTATCCTATGGCGCGCAACCGAACGCGTCGCTCACGATCCCAACAAAGCCGATCTACACGTTGGAGCAGCAACCGACGGTGCCTCAGCCCTTGCCGTCTGGAACTGCTTCAATGATCGGGTCCCAACGCACGCCAGCGCTGCAGTCGCCCTACATGCCATTGTCTTCTCCAAGCCCTTCCGTGCCTCTCACATCGCCTTTGGTCACACCTTTGACCTCCCCACGGCAACAGCCGTATTACATACCGGAATCTCCCTTCTTGCAATCGCAGCCACCTGCGCGACGCTAGTCAGGTGGGCGTCTGAGTTTGGTTGACATCAAAAACCTGCCTCGCAATTATAATGCCCGTGAAAAGTTCTACGCGAATTTGGGGAACTGCTGCCATTCTGGTCTTGGCAATCATTGGATGTGTCGCGGGTCTTGTCATCATATCCAACCACCAAGCGAAGATTTCAGTTCGTCAGAGTCGGATGGCTAACATTGACACGGCGACTCAGAGGGCGTTGGACGTGGCCAAAGAAGCCATCAACAAGCGATTTGGGGGCGCGGCTGCTCTGAATCTGTCCGGGAACGCGCGAACGGTTGACATCGGGGTTGTGGGTCAACTGTTGGAGAAGCAGACACACGCCTTCAATTTTTTCGAGGAGGAGGTGTCAGCTCTGAACAGGCAGAGACGGCAGAATGAGCGCGAGGTTTTCGACTTTATGGATGGTGTGAACGAATGCACAATTCTAACGGTTGTGTGTTTGTTTCTCGGACTATACGCTGTGTTCTGGTTTCAGCGATACACCTGACTTTCAACCGCTGCCTTTGCAAAGCTCGTTCTATGGGATAACCTTCGTGCCCTTGCACAGTGGACAGTCAATTCCCGTCAAGACCAGCCTCCCGTCCTTGATCAATCCCACGTTCGGAGCATACAACTTGTCCTCAGTGCCACTTCTCAAACCGCTTGATTCACGTGTGCGAAGGCATCTCTCAAACATCTTGGAGGGCGTGCCCAACGTTTCAGTGAGGCTGATGACTTCGGCGCGGTCCATCGCAACTGCCGGGGCAACTTCCTGATAATACCTGTCGCCGACGGCGGGCCTGCCCGGCATCATCAGACCGAACCGGGCACCGTTTACTCCTGCATGCCATGTTCCTTTGTGGCTGGACATCTTGCCGTTCTCGTAGATGTCCACGTCCTCGCCGAAGTAATAAACGTCGCCAGTGGTTCTGCTGATAGCGAGATAGTTTCTGGACACCTTGTTCAACTTGCCATCCTTCATTTCCCGCTCTTCGACCACCCGCGTTTTCACGCCGTCAATTACTTTAGTTTCATTCAAGACGCTGATGACCAGCGTTTCTTTCTCATGTTGGAGAAACAGCCGGTAGCCCGGCCACAGGAAGAAATAGGTGTTCTTTCCGGTGTCACTCAGGTCCGCCTTGTATGGCGCGAACGAGTCGCACCACGGGCGATCCTCCTTTTCGGCCTCACCTGCGGCATGGATGGTTGTTGAGAAAGTCACCAGGAGGGCGATCAGGATTGCCAGTAGCGTGTGGCGTTTCATGGTGATCGTCTATGCGCGCAACACTACAACTTTGGCGGTGGACTCTTCAGAGTTTTGCGAACGATCCCCATGGACGTGATCAGACATAATGCTGTGGCTATCAAGGTTCCCTCCGGCCATTTCAGCCAGCCTTGCCATGTTCCGGAAATGATGACCAACATGCACGCCAAGGTCACTTCCACACCTTGCTTCATTCTCAAGGCGGCGGGCAGAGCGCGCCAGAATCTTCGCAGAGGGTGGTCGAATCCGAAGTGCGACGCGAGACGGCGACTGGTGTTTTCGAATGAGTATCGCAGACACCGTAACGTCATGAGCATCACGCCTTTGATCGTCGGCGCGAAAATGCAACCTGTGGAGGTTTCCAGCTTTTCATCGCCGAAGCGGGATTTATAAATGGATTCGCCAATGCCAAAGTCGAGTTGCTTGACACCCTGTTTACAGAGATCGCTGACCATGTGCAGGAAAAGAATGATGCCGGGATCGTATTCCTTGAACTCCTGAACATAGCCCGTGGTGTCCAAGCGTATGGTGTCCCGATACAAGGTGCCGATCCAAAAAGCAATGGGACGTTTGTCCACATAGAGCATGTAGGCGCGCAGCCACTGGTTGCGCGCGGCCAAGTCCAGGAAAGCTTTCCCTTCGGCGGAGGGTCTATAACTGCCGCCGCGGCGATATTGATAGGTTTGCTGCGCAACCTCTGCCGCCGCTGTTCCGAGTTCTTCAACCTCGCTGGGTTGCGTGAATGACCGGAAATGAACCTGGCCTGGATGGGCCGCTTCCAACTTGCGCTGTTTTTTTCGAAATATCGAACGATGTGCAGACGAGATGCGGCGGAGAAACTCATCCAGCGTGCCGGGCAGATGGCCAATCCATTGTGTCACATGCAGCAAGCCGTGATCGCGGCAGAGCAGGGGCGGGATTGTGAGAACGGCATCGTAGAGCGGGGTTCCTTTCTTCAGTCCGCCGAACATGACTACGTCGAATTCACCGCGTCGGAGATTGTTCATGACCTCCGTGATGAGTTGCTTGCACGCGACAGCGGAGCCGCTGTCAAGAACACCACCTTCGGGGACGATCAACACGGACACGGGTTCGGGGCCGTGTTCTTTGCATTTCAGCCAGATTCTCCAAGGACGCTGCTCAATGCGCCCGACCAAGATGGCGGGTGGGGAACCGGCCGTTGAAGCCGCAATGACATGCGGACGGACGAAAGTCGGGCGCTTGGCGATAATGCTCTTCAAGAAGTCCAAGTCCGCAGCACAATGACGACAAAGTTCCCTCCACGCGGGCCGCAGGGATTCAAGTTCATCAAGGGACCGGAAAACTGAAATGGCAGGCGTCGCGGTTTCCGCGACGGACGGCGCGAAGTGGTTCTTCGCGGATTTAGGGTCTAGTCCCGGCTGTGCCAAGACAGGATCTTGCAAGGTCATCGCTGCTTTCTCCTTGTCCAAGCCACCATGGACGCGAGGATAGGCGGGATCGGCAGCGCAAACACGGGCCTCACGCATCGAGCGGTTTCCGCGATACGGGACAACAACACCTTCATCGCTTTCTGAGCAAGCTTCCAGAGGGCAGTGGTTGCGTTGATCGCTGGTTTATGGCGCAATTTGCTTCCTGAGTCTGCGCAGGACGCCCAAGGCCGTGACCAAACACAACGCCGCGGTCATCAGCGCGCCTTCGGGCCACCTCAGCCATTCCTGCCACGTTCCCAAGACGATTACCGCCAAACATATCAGAGCGATCTCTACCATGAGCCTGATGTTCATGAGCGTAATTACTACCACCACGCCGCCGCGGAAACGAGGATTTTGCGCGACCCCTGACCGTTGCCTGATTTTTTGTCGCCCATCTTCGGCCGCCGTCGCCACTCATTACCGGGACATCGAATTTCGTAGGCGGGGCTTGCTGAATCTGGGAAGGGCGGGGGGAGAGCGGTCCGGTGCAACGTTACGCCTTCGGCTTTTCGGTCGCAATCATCCTGCGCACGACCGCCAACGCCGTAACGACGCACAAGGCCGCGCAAATCAGCGCGCCTTCGGGCCACCTCAGCCATTCCTGCCACGTTCCCACGACGACAACTGCCATGAACACAACGGCAATCTCCACCGTTAGTTTAATCTTCATAGGTGAATTATTACCACCAGCCTGTTGTGCTGGCGAGCGTTTTGCGCGTGCCCGGACACCGCAGTGTCGTGCGCAGGAGCAGAATGGCGGAGGGGGCATAGGAAACAGTAATAGATACCCGTCAATTTACCTTTGCATTGTTCTTTGTTTTTCGCGGCCACCGAAGGCCACCTGTCATTGCACAAGTGCCGCGCTTACGTCCCCCTGGCTGTTGTGTCTGCACGCGCCGTCGCCATCCATCGAAGTCGTAAGTGTCGGTTTTGCTTCGCGAAGCAGAACCGCTGCAATCCGCTGAGGGTGTTCAACTAGAAACGGTTTGACAAGAAACGCTTTCGCGCCAGCCCATTTCATCACAGCGGTCCTGTCATTGATACGATAGCCGCTCATCAGAACAATCTTCATGTTCGGATGAAAGTCGCGCAATTTTCGCGCAGCGGCTGCGCATTTCTCCTCTGGCAGAATACAATCCACGAATGCCAAGTCAAAAACTTGAGTCTCAGCTAATTGTAACGCTTTTCGGCCATCCGCAGCCAGAGCAACCAAATAATGCGGCGATGGAAAAATGAATGGAAAGAGGTCGAGGACACAGGATTCGTCATCAACAACGAGAATCCGGCGCGGTAGATAACTAATGGGTCCGTCTTCTCGGTTCATTCCTTTTTCAGCGTTCAGTTCTTCGGTCATAGAACAGTTCCCTGTTTCAGCTTCGCGTGTATTCTCGCAAGTCGCCATTATGAAAGAATGCTTAGAATTGTCATGTCAGGAAAGTGCGCACTTATAGCAGCGATTCGCGCGCCTAGACCCTCAAAGCCTCAAACACAGCCAAACACCCGCGTCAAGCATGCAGCCGTTGGCAGCTAGCGTTAGCAGCAGGCCGCCTTCACGTTGAAAACAGCGTATTCCCCCGAATAATAATGATGGCGGAGGGGGAGGGATTCGAACCCTCGAGGGCTTTTACACCCCACACGCTTTCCAGGCGTGCTCCTTAAACCACTCGGACACCCCTCCACTCAACGCGCGCGACTATCGTAGCGGAAGAGGGAGTGGGAGTCTAGAGCATAGAAGAAAACTTCGTCTTCTTCGCCGTCATTGACTTTTGCATCTGGCTCTGACGAAATACCGCACAGATTTAACAGGAGACACATCCCATGCCACCGACCAAAGCCGTTGAGAAGACTGAGAAGACCGAAAAAGTTGAGAAGACCGCGGATGAAGTCGCGGTTAAGACACCCGCGCAAGTCAAGCAGCTCGAAGCCGCCATTGCCCATATCGCCAAGACCTACGGCGAAGGCAGCATCATGCGACTCGGCGACGAGCGTGCGCGCGTCAAAATCGGCGTCATCTCGACCGGCTCGATCGCGATCGACATGGCGTTGGGCATCGGTGGCGTGCCGCGCGGGCGCATCGTTGAGATCTACGGCCCGGAAATGTCCGGCAAGACCACGCTCGTGCTTCAGATCATTGCCCAAGCTCAAAAAAACGGCGGCTTGGCGGCATTCGTTGATGCCGAGCACGCGATTGACCCGAACTACGCTCGCAATCTCGGCGTAAAACTCGACGACCTGCTTGTCAGCCAGCCCGACAGCGGCGAAGAGGCTCTCCAGATCGTCGAGACGCTGGTTCGTTCCAACGCGCTCGATGTCATCGCGATAGACTCCGTGGCCGCGCTCGTGCCGAAAGCCGAACTGGAAGGTCAGATGGGCGACGCCAGCGTCGGTGTGCAGGCCCGCCTGATGAGCCAGGCGATGCGCAAGCTTACCTCGATTGTGGCG
>Ga0172375_10010655_pt1 | contig 11876 bp, 10 predicted proteins | sample LakKiv1m_FD_114537 | JGI IMG/M metagenome (GOLD analysis project Ga0172375, IMG submission 114537) | Freshwater microbial communities from Kabuno Bay, South-Kivu, Congo - kab_092012_11.1m | ecosystem: Environmental > Aquatic > Freshwater > Lake | place: Democratic Republic of the Congo... | reverse complement strand
GAATTGCCGTTCAGCGGTCCGAGTTTCGGGGCGGCTTGCCGGGGCGAATCAGCGTCTGACTCGACGTTGACAACGCCCAGACTTTCCTCGATCAGGACCCGCCGCCGCCGTTGGTCGCCTGCTGCGATTCGCCGCAATCCCATTGCTCGCTCTCACCAGAACGTCCTTGTTTTGCTGCCCAAGAAGTCTTCGGCCTTCGAACTGGCAGACTGCAGTTTTGGCGGCGAGTATCCTTTGGTCAGGATGGGAGATTTGAATCGACCAGGAGGTTCAGTCCGTCGTGGGGCTGGCCTCAGTGTCCCCCTGCCCTCCCCCATTGGCGAACGGCGGCCTGGCTCTCGGGTGATGCAAAGTCGGGGTTGAGCCTCGGCACCCTCGTGCGGTCAACGATTTGACCGGGGGCGGTTTGCGCCCTAGCCTTTCCATGCCAGCAGCCCTGAAGCCCCGTGAGTGAGTGCTATGCTCGAACAGACCTGGAATCTGCGTAGGAATGAGGACCTCCAGGATCGGAACGCGCCGCGATGGTGGGAGAACCTGGACTCCTGCACGCCGCCCACGGCGCGGGACGCGGCCCGGCCGTCGTCGTCCGAGGGGGCGTCGCGAATCGGCAACTTGTTTCACGAGCACCTGTTGGAGACGATGCACGACGGGGTCGTGTTCGTCGATGCATCGCTGCGGATCGTGAAATGGAATCGGGCCATCGAACTGCTGACGGGGATCGCCGCCGCCAACGCCGAACAGCAGGTTTGGGACCCGGCGATGCTGCAGCTGCGGGACGAGCATTTCAAGCTGATCCCGGCCGATCGCTGTCCGGTCGCGCGGGCGGTCCGCGAAGGGAACAAGTCCTATCAGCGCGTCCTGGTCACGGACAGCAAGCAGGAGAAGATCTCGATCGATGCGTACATCACGCCCGTGGTCGGAGCGGACGGCGCGATCTACGGCGCGACGCTGCTGCTGCAAGATGCGTCGTCGCGGATCAGCCTGGAAGAGCGGCTGCAGCGATTGAACGAAAAGGCGACCCAGGACGGCTTGACAGGGATCGCGAACCGGGCCGAGTTTGATCGCGCGCACGAACGCTGCGTGTCGCTGCACCTGGAATGCGGCCGCCCGTACAGCCTGATCATCTGCGACCTGGACAATTTCAAACGGATCAACGACACGCATGGCCACCAGGCGGGCGACGAGGCGCTGATTGCCTTTGCCACCCTGCTGCGCAAACACTGCCACGGCGGCGACGTCGTCGCCCGGTACGGCGGCGACGAGTTTGTGATGCTGTGCGAGGACTGTGACAGCGACGCCGCGGCCGAACGGGCGGAAGCGATGCGCGACGCGTGGTCCCGCCAGCCGCTGCTGATGCTGAACGGCAAGTGCCTGACCGCCAGCTTTGGCGTCAGCGGACTGCAGACCGGCGATAGCGGCGAGACGATGCTCCGCCGCGCGGACCGGGCGCTGCTGCAAGCCAAGAGCGAGGGCCGCAACACGGTGGTCATGTTGGGCGGCAGTGCACCCGAGCCGCAGGAACAAGAACCGCAGCGCTGGCCTTGGCTGCGGTGGTGGAAGCAGCAGCCCGGCCAGCACCTGCTGCAGCGCCGCGTCGTGACCGTCGTCCCCCTGCCCCTGGCCACGGAAAAGCTGCGCGGGTTCATCGCCGACCAGGGCGCCGAGATCGCGGAACTCGCCAGGAACCGCGTCGTCCTGGAAATCGCCGGCCGGAATCTGCCATTGATGCGCCGCAGCAGCGACCGTCCGACACCGTTCCTCGTGGAACTGAATCTGGAAGAAGTTCAGACGGATCACGCCAGCCAGGCGCTAGGCAGCCAGCTGCGCACGCTGATCCAGATCACGATTCGCCCCAAACGCCAACGCGACCGCCGCCGCCTGGGTGTCGACGAGCGGGCACGCTATCTGTTCCTCAGCCTCAAGTCTTACCTGATGGCCCAAGACTGGACGGGCTGAGCTGGACATGCAGACCGTCAGACCCGCCGCTCCGCAGGTTTTCTGCACGCCGTAAATCATCTATCTGCCCCCTCGATTGGCCAGCTTCTCTGCTTGCCGCGCTCCTACAACGCTGTAGCGATTGGCTGCGGCTTACGGCCACTCGTACCGACGCTCGTCGGACTAGTCTGTCCGTTCACTATCTTGATATCGAGGTGACTTATGGCTTACACGCTTCCCACCCTTCCCTACGCCTACGACGCACTGGAACCGCACATCGACGCGCGGACGATGGAAATCCACCACACCAAGCATCATCAGGCGTACATCACGAACGTTAACGCGGCGATCGCCGGGACGGAGTTGGAGAGCAAGTCGGTCGAGGACTTGATCTCGCAGATGTACTCGGTTCCAGCCAACATCAAGACGGCGGTTCGGAACCACGGCGGCGGGCATGCCAACCACTCGCTGTTCTGGACGATCATGGGCCCCAAGGGCGGCCAGCCGACGGGGGAATTGGCCAAGGCGATTGACGCCGACCTGGGAGGCTTGGACGCGTTCCGGACCGCCTTCAACGACGCCGCCGGCAAGCGGTTCGGCAGCGGTTGGGCGTGGCTGGTGGTCGGCCAAAGCGGCAAGCTGGCGGTCGGCTCGACGGCAAACCAGGACAGCCCGTTGATGGGCGAGGCCATTGCGGGCCTGGCGGGCACTCCCATCCTGGGCCTGGACGTTTGGGAGCACGCCTACTATTTGAAGTACCAGAACCGGCGGCCGGATTACATCGCCGCGTTCTGGAACGTGATCAACTGGGATGCCGTGGCCGAACGATTCGCCGCTGCGAAACGCAAGGCGTAGGCAGCGAGAGACAACACGCTCAAGCGTGGACTCCAACGAAAGCGACCGCTTTACTGGGGTGGAGTCTTTTTCTCGGTGTGGACAGGCGTGAGCAGCGGTTCCCCCCAAGCGAAATTCGAGAGGCTTGCGGGGGACTCGCTCTCGGCATTCAGCGTGAGCACGTCCACGCCGCCGACATCGCACTGGAACTCTTGGCACTGTCCCGGCCCGACCAGGCGGTCCGATTCCCACAACAGGTTTCCGTCGCCGTAGATACGGAAGACGACTTGGGGATGATGCTGGCTCGCGCCGGCTGAAGCCCCCGCCGGCGGGCCGATCGTGGCGGCGACGCCGCGCAGCCGAGCAAAACGTGCTTGCAGTGAAAACCCAATCTGCACCACGCCCTCGTCCTCGGCGGGCCGGAGGGCAATGGCTTGGCGGAAGGACCGTGCCCCGCAGGTGACCGCCCCGCGCCACTCGCCCGCGTGGATGCCGGTCCCCACGACCTCGATCGGCGTCAGCTCGGTCAGACTGCTCGACGCGGGATCCGCTTGCCGTTCTGCCGATGGCTCGGCGGCTGGCGGCTTTCCGGCCGGGCGTTCATCATTCGTCTCACGCGGACGTGCCTCGGACTCGTTCGCTGCCGTTTCCGGCGGCGTCGGGGACGCTGGCGAGGTCGCCTCGGCGGCACCCGCTGAAGCTGAATCGGCCGCTGCGGCGTTGGCACTGCGGCTGGCCTGCGCGTCTTCTTCGATGGCGCGGGTGATCGCCTGACGCCGGAACGACATCGGGCCCAATGCCAGATAGGTGGCGACGGCCAAGGCGGTGGCCGCGATGATCACCAGGACCAGGCCGACGATGACGGTCAGGCCGGAAAAGGAGAAACTGCGGCGCGGGTCCGAATTCGGAGGGGATGGCTGCGTCATGCTGAAACTACCGGAGGGCAAGCTCGCCTGTTAGCGGGTCACACATCGGCGCCCGACTCGTCCGACTTCCGATTTCGCTGGCTCCGCAACTCGTGCATCATAAAGCCGATGCCTTGGGCATACGCTTGCACGGCGGTCGCATGGTCCTCGGCGGCGCTGGCGGCATCGGCCTTTCGGCAGAGATGCTCGAACTCGTTCCAGCGGACATGCCAGCCGGATTCGATGGCCGCCTCGCGCAGTTCGTTCAGCGTCGTGGCCAGGCTTTGGACGAACTCGCTGCCGGCGCTGCACTTGGTGCTGACATGTGGCGCATGGCCCAACCGCGGCGCTTGGGCGGCTGATTTTCCAGGCGGAGTCGAGCGCCGGAAACGCATGATCAGGCCGATCACGCCCGCCGCGGCGCCGGCCGCAGCCAGCAGGATTGCCAGGAACGCCTGACCGGCAAGCCCGAGGGCACCGCCCAGCAGCCAGCACACGCCCGTCACGACCCACGCCGCCAGGCTGCCGGCGTCGGCCTGCCGCGCGCGAGTCGCCGGAGGGGCTCCCGCCGCCGAGTTCGTCACCAGCCCCGGACCGGTGACCTTGGCGATCACCAACGTGATGTTGTCCGGCCCGCCGCGCAGATTCGCCAAATCGACCAACACGGCGGCGGCCTCGTCGGGCGGTAGATACGACAACAGGCTGCCGATCTCGCGGTCCTCGATCTGGCCGCTCAGCCCGTCGCTGCAGATCAGGAACGTGTCGCCAATCTCCAGCGGAAATGGGCCTTCCAAGTCGACCACGACGTTCGCGTTGGGGCCCAGCGAACGAGTGATCACGTTCTTGGGCACCGTCTTGGCGAAATCCGAGCCATCCGCCACGATCTTCAGTGCCCTCAACTCCCATTGCAAGCTGTGGTCGAAGGTCAGCTGGTCCAGCTGCTGGCCGCGGAGTCGGTACACGCGGCTGTCGCCGACGTGGCCGATCAGGGCTCCCTGGGGCAAGAACACCAGGATGCTGGCGGTGGTCCCCATGGCGCGGAAATCCAGGTTGGCCAGACCGCGGCGATGGATCTCGCTGTTGGTGTCGATAATCGCCTTTTCCAGCGCGTCGGGGGAGGACAATTCCTGGTTGTGCTTGTACAGGTGCGGCAAGTTGTCCACGGCCAGCTTGCTGGCCAACTCGCCCGCGGCATGAGCCCCCATCCCGTCCGCCACCATGAACACGTGCCCGCGGGTCGCCCAAGTCTGGTCATCCTCGGCCAGCACGACTGCGGAGGAATCCTGGTTCATGGCCCGCCGCATCCCGACATCGGTCCGGACCACGTACTGCAGGTCGGCTAAGAAGGGTGGTTTGGATGGTCCCATCGTCTGCTGCTTCGCGAAAAACGACGATACGCCCCAGCGACTAAGTTCGCTAAATGTAACCGAACGCGGCTGGTTTCGCCATGCTACCGCTGCTAGAACCGCGAAATGCGCCCGGTTTTGCCGCATTTTTTCCGTCTGGCCTCGCCGGCCCGGGCTCATTATACTTCCGCCGCTCTTCCGGCGTCCAGTTTTTCGCCCCGGGGCTGGAACCCCGTCCTTTTCGTACCAACGGTCGTAACTGCCGTGCAATGTCGCCTTGGTTCAAGTCGGTTGGCCCTCACGGCGACCTGGTATCTGGCCGCCGCACTGCTGCTGTCCGCCGTGCTGCCCGGCTGCGTCCGCCGCCGGATGACCGTTCGGAGCAACCCGCCCGGGGCCGTGGTCTACGTAGACGACCAGGAGATCGGGACCACCCCCGCCTCGACCAGCTTTACGTATTACGGAACCCGCAAGATCCAGCTGGTCAAGGATGGCTTTGAGACGCTGACCGTCAAGCAGACCTTCTACCCGCCCTGGTACGAAATCACTCCGCTGGATTTTGTCAGCGAGAACCTCTGGCCGCACGAGGTGCGGGACGAACAGTTCCTGGATTTTCAGCTGCAGCCCCAGCAGATTATCCCGTCGGAAAAACTGGTCGAACGGGCGGAATCGCTCCGCCAAGGCCTGCAGCAAGGCTACACCGTGCCGCTACCCAACGCGACGCCGACCCCGCAGCCCATCGCGCCGCTGCCGTACTGACCGCTACCATTCCGCCAGTCCCGTCTTGAGGCCGCTGGGCCGCTGGTCCAGCGCGCCTTTGACGCCCAGTTGCCGCGGATCGCGGGCGATCTTGTCGGTAAAGATGCGGACATCCTCGACGATCGGGCGGGCGCGCTTGGTGATTTCCTCGGCGTTGCCCATCACCCGCTGCAGCCGCTGGTAGATCTCGTCGTCGTGAACCAGCTTGCCCAGCGTGCCCTCGCCGGAGTTCAACGCTTCGCTGAAGGCCACGAACTGTTCGAGCAGGTCGTTCAAGTTCCGCGAACTCTCCTCGACGTTAGCCACCATCTGCGGTCCGCGTTCGCCCAACGGCTTGGTGAACTTCTCCAGGTTGTCCAGATTCGTCTCCGCCTTGGCACTGACCCGCTGGAACCCGTCCATCGTGGTCCGCGCCGCTTGCATCGTCTGCCGCGTCTCCTCGACGAACGCCGGCATGTCGCGGAGCGTCTGCCGCAACTGGTCGGCCAACTGTTCGTCGCCCAGGATCTTCTCGACGGCGCTCATGGTTCCGTCGAAATGATCCAGCGCCGTCTCGGTCTTCTGAATGATCCGCTTGATCTGGTTGTCGCTGCCGTCCACGGTCTTGTTCACGGAACTCGCCAGCTGTGCGACTTCCTTGCTGGCGCCTTCCAGCGAGCGGAACGCGGACGAGACGCTGCCTTCCAGGTTGACCAGCGCCCGCAAGGGATTGCTGACCACGGCCCCGTCGGAGATCCACTCGGTGTCGCCCAGCAGCATGTTGGCGGTTTCCTCCTCGGACTTGTCCAGCACTCCGTTCTTGTTCTCATCAAACCGGGCCAGCTGCGTGGCCTTGTCGCTCGGCACGAATTCGACGATGGCGTCGCCCAGCAGCGATCCGGTGCCGATGCGGCAGACTTCCTGGCGGCGGAGCTTGTACTTGTCGAACACCCGCATGGTGACCAGCACGCCGCCTTCTTCCAGCAGGCGGACGTTCGACACCCGGCCGATCAGCACGCCGCTCTTCCGGACGGGCGTCTCGACCGTGATGCCGGGCGCCTCCGGGAACTTGACGTTGATCTCGTAACGCTGCTGCCAGACGTTGGGCCAGGCCCCGAACAGCATCACCAGGATGACGGTGACAATCGCCGCCGCCACGACGACCACGCCGACGCGAAACTGCAGGACTCGTTCGTCCATAGAATTGCCGCTCTCCGCCTGACGCAGCCCAGGGCTGCAGCCAATCGCAAGTATCAAATCTTCAATTGAGAATCCGAAATCTCAAATCCAGGATCTGAGATCTCAAATCTCAAATGTGGGATCTCAAATCTCGAATTCCAGATCCCAAATCCCAAATCTCAAATTTCAGATCTCAAATGGAACACCTAACCGGCGGCCCGCGATTCCGCGGCTTTCCGCATCTCCATCAACCGCTCACCGGCCTCGCCGCGTACGAACTGCAGCACCCGCATATCGTCACAGCGGTCCAGCGAACTAGGCGGCCCGTCGAACAGGATTTGCGATTCTCCGTGCACAAGCCGCGCTACGGGATGCAGCATCACCACCCGATCCGCCACCTTCCGGGCCGTCAACATGTCGTGGGTGACGATCACGCTCGTGACGGGGTGATTCCGGCGGGTGCGGATCATCAACTCGTTGATCACGTCGCTCATGATCGGGTCCAAGCCGGTCGTGGGCTCGTCGTACAGGATCAGATCGGGATTCATGATCAGGGCTCGAGCCAACCCCACCCGCTTGCGCATCCCGCCCGACAGCTGGGCGGGTTTCTTGCTGACGATCGAGTCCGGCAGGCCGACCTCGGCCAGCCGCATCAGGACCAGCTCCTGGATCTCCGCGTCCCGGTGCGTGGTGTGCTGGCGGAGCGGAAAGGCGACGTTCTGGCCGATGGTCATGCTGTCAAACAAGGCGGCGTTCTGGAACACGAAGCCGAACCGGATCCGCTGCTGCGTCAGCTGCCGCTCGTTCAACGTGGCCAAGCGGTGGCCGTCGAAGTACACTTCCCCGCGCGTCGGCTGGACCAGGCTGGCCAAGGTCTTGAGCAACACCGTTTTGCCGCAGCCGCTCTCGCCGATGACCGCCAGCGTCTGGCCGCGGGGGATGGTCAGCTGGATGTTCCGCAACACCTCCTGCCGCCCGAACCGCACGTCCAGGTCCCGGACCTCGACCAGCGGCTGACCGGTTTCCGTTTGGTTCGCTTGCCCGTTCATCGATCCCTCGATCACGGCTCAGACGTACTGAGGTCGGTCCGTCTAAGCCCGGCCTGGGCCCACGCCGCCGTGCTCAGCCGCCAAAAACGCTGCTGCCTTCCGGCCACAGCAGGAAATAGAACCGGTCCAACGAGATCCCCAACAACAAGTCCAACAGCAGGATCAGCACGAACGACTGCACGAACGCCGCCGTCGCCGCTTTGCCGACGCCCTCGGCCCCGGCGTCGCAGTGGAATCCCTGGTAGCAGCTGACCAGCGAAATCGCGACCCCGAAGAAGACGCTCTTGGCCATCCCGCTGAACAGATCAAAGCTGTCCACGAACTGCTGCGTGTTGTACAGGTAATGATGCTTGTCGATCCCCAGGATGATCACGCTGTAAAAGTAGCCGCCGACCACGCCCATGAACACGGCCATCACGGTCAGCATGGGAATGAGGAGCACGAACGCCAGGAACCGCGGCACCACCAGGTACTGGATCGGGTTGGCCCCCATGCTGGACAACGCGTCGATCTGCTCCGTCACCCGCATCGTGCCCAACTCGGCCGCCATGGCGCTGCCCACGCGGCCGGCCAGCATCGTGGCAGCCAGCACCGGGCCCAACTCCCGCGCCAGCGACATGTTGATCACGGCGCCCAGCCGAGTCTCCATCTGCAACTGCTGGAATTGGAAGAACGTCTGCACCGCCAGCACCATGCCGATGAACATCCCCGTCAGGGCCACCACCGGCAGGCTCAGGACGCCGACTTGATACAGCACCGGCAACAGCGTCTCCCGCTTGGGCAGCCGCGAGCCCAGCCAGGCCAGCGTCCGCCAGGCGAACACCGCCAAGTCGCCGACGGCGAGCACGGTGTCGATGGCCACGCCGCCCCAGTCGGAGACCCATTCCTGCAGCGGCCCCACAGCCGTGCGCGAGGAGGAAGCGGAGTCAGGTTGATAGCTAGCGTCCAGGGACATGGCAGTGTCATCGCCGTCAGGATGCAAAGTGGATGCGTCCCTTTGATCGGCAGAATGACTTTGACGCTTGAGAGGAATTCGTGGTTTGCGCAAAGTTTAACGAGACTGCTTTCCGTAGTAGTCCCGATCCGCTCCAGGGCGTCTCTCCCGCTGTTTCAAGCGGTGCGACATCCCCAACGCCCGCTGCCAGGACGCTTGGCGCTTGACGCCGATGGCCTCCCGGCGGTTCCGAAGGAGAAGGCTCAGGAACTGGCCGGAAGGGAGCTTGTCGCTCACGAGACCCGCTTGGTCAGGTCGAGCAATTCCGCCAAGCCGGCGGCGGCGAACTCGCGGCCGCTGACGTAGCGGCCGGGCTTCATCCACTGCTCGACTTGCTCCAGCGGCAAGCCCAGGAACTTGGCCAGCAGCTTGTCCATCTCCTGTTCCAGGTCGCCGAAGTGCCGAGCCCATTCGCGGGCCTCGGACAACTGGACGCTCTCCTCGCTCTGCCACCGCATGGGATGGAACAGCAGCACGCTGTACGGCGTGACGAACCGGCGGCGGCAGGCGGCCAGCGGCCAGATGGCGGCCGACGAGCATTCACCCAGCACGATCCCGGTGGCCCGCAGTTCGCGGAGTTCGATCAGGGCTAGCATGGCGATCGCACTGTACGAACCGCCTCCGGGCGAATTGAAGTACAGCGTGCATTCGCCGCCGACGGGCACATCCAGCAACTTGTCGCAAATCTCCGCCTCGTGGTCGGTCAGATCCCCGATCACGCCGATTTCCGGCGGATTTTCCTCGGCCTGCGCCCGCTTTCGGTCCTTGCTCATCGTCGTTCTGCCTCGTCTAATACCGGATGCAACCGTAATCTTCCCAATAGCTTAGCACCATGTATAATGGGGCGGCAGGGGCCGATCGCGTTTCTCGAAAGGGGCTGTGACCACGGAAGTCATGGGTATTCGATTCCTTTGTCCCACATGCGGCAACCGACTGAACGTCAAAGCTTTCTTGGCGGGCAAACGCGGCGTTTGCCCCCAATGCGGCAACGGTCTGGATATTCCGCTGGAGAGCCAGATTACCAAGGGCAGTCCCGGCGGAGGGGCCGGCGGAACCGGGTCGCCCAGCGGCGAGGACGATGGCCAGGAGCTGGCGATCCCGATGGCGTCGCCCGCGGCGGTTCGCAGCTTGCCGGTCGCGCCGCTGCTGCACGCGCCGCAGCCCGGTCCGAGCATGACTCCCGCTGCCTTGGGGCCCGCCGCCCGGCCGCCATCCGGCACGCCCTTGGCCAGCGGGCCGGGGCCCATTTCCCCCGGCACGCCCGGCCCCCGCACCGTCCCGATGCAGCCGGCGCCTGTGCAGCCGACGATTCCGGTGCCGTCTGCGGTCCCGATGCAGCCGTCGGTTCCCGTGCAGCCGGTCGCCGCCCAGCCGATGGCTCCCGTCGTGGCCCCGGTCACGCCGCTGCTGGACCCGATCGACGAGGCGCCGCAGGCGATCTGGTACGTCCGCCCGCCGTCCGGAGGCCAATACGGCCCGGCGCGCGGTGAGGTGATGCGGAAGTGGATCGGCGAGGGCCGCGTCAGCCCGGATTCGCTGGTCTGGCGCGAAGGCTGGGGCGACTGGCGGACGGCCGCCGAGGCCTTTCCGTCGCTGGGAATGGTCACGCCCCCGATGCCGGCGCCGGTCACGCCGGCCACCTATGCGGCTTCCGCGACGCCCGCCTATTCGGCCGCTACGCTGCGGCCTAAACGCCGCAATTCGACCGCGATGGCGATTACGATCGTGTCGGTGTTGGGCCTGATGTGCGTGGCTCTTTTTGTGACTTTGATTCTCGTACTAATGAGGTGACACCGCGTCACGAGGCAATGAAAATTCAACTGTTTCTGGAACATCACGGAGTCGCGAGGAATCCGTTTGCCGAGGAGGATGCGCAGACGGACTTGGTCTTCAAAGAACACTGTATCGCCAGCACCTTTCACCCGACCTGGGACAAGATCTACGGGGATCCGAACGAGCCATCCACTGCGGTCGTGTTCGGCGAAAAGGGGGCCGGCAAGACAGCGATGCGATTGCAGATCGCCAAGCACCTGCAGCAGCATAATCGCAGCTGCCCGGAGCGCCGCTTGTTCGTCGTCCACTACGACGATTTCAACCCCTTCCTGGATCGGTTCCGCGAACGGCTGGGCGGCCGCAAAAGCCGCCGGCCCGAACGGGTGCTGCGCGAATGGAAGCTGTGGGACCACATGGACGCCATCCTGTCCCTGGCGACCACCGGGTTGATCGACCGGCTGTTGGACGTCCACCAGCCGGCGGCTTCGGTCGACGCCGAAATCGACGCGGCGGCGGTCGAGCGTCTGGATCGCCATCAAGCCCGCGACCTGCTGCTGCTGGCCGCCTGCTACGACCAATCGGTGAACACGACCTTCCGCGACCGCTGGTCGGCGCTCCGCAAACGCTTGCGTTTCTCGACGCTGCGGGCCAAGGTCCCCTTGGGCGTCGGCATCGGCGGGACGGTCGTCGTGTTGGGGCTGGCGCTGGGCCTGGCGCTCGCCGGACACGGCGGCTGGGTGCTGAAGCTGTGGCTGCTGTTCGCGGCCGGCTTGCTGGCGGCCTGGGGGCCGTGGCTGTGGCGCTGGTGCGGCGGTTTCTGGCAATCGCACCGGATCCTGCGGCAGATGCGGCTGAGCAATCGGGACGCGCGAACCCTGCGGCAGGTGCTGCTGCAGTTCACGCGCGCGGAAACCGTCGCCCAGCCGCTGCCGGACGCCGAGAGCACGGACGACCGCTACGAGATGCTGATGAAACTGCAGGGCTTGTTACAGGCGCTCGGCTATCGCGGCATCGTCGTGCTGGTCGATCGGCTGGACGAACCGCACCTGATCAACGGCTCGGCGGAGCTGATGAAGGCCCTGCTCTGGCCGATGCTGGACAACAAGTTCCTCAAGCATCCGGG
>Ga0172375_10010654_pt1 | contig 11877 bp, 9 predicted proteins | sample LakKiv1m_FD_114537 | JGI IMG/M metagenome (GOLD analysis project Ga0172375, IMG submission 114537) | Freshwater microbial communities from Kabuno Bay, South-Kivu, Congo - kab_092012_11.1m | ecosystem: Environmental > Aquatic > Freshwater > Lake | place: Democratic Republic of the Congo... | reverse complement strand
GGATCCCAGCTGCCATCGAGCGCGCCTCGAGGTCGGGAGTGTGGACGGTGGGCCTCGACGGCGGCGGCGACGTCGCGCTGCACGACGTCACGCTCGTAGATCAGCCACTGATGCTCGTGCTCGGAGCGGAGGGGCAGGGTCTGGGGCGCCTTACCAAGCAGCGTTGCGATGTGGTCGCGCGCATCGAGATGTACGGGCGGATCGAGTCGCTCAACGTGGCCGCCGCCGCCGCGATCGCCTGCCACGAAGTCGCCCACCACCGTTCTAGCGTCAGAGACTCGCAATAGTTGCGAGTTTCTGACGCCAAAACCGGGGGGAGTAGGGTTGGCGGGCCATGACGGACGCCACGGAACGAGCCGGGGGTACCGAGGCTCCGCGGCCCCGCAAGCAGGAGCAGGAGGATGCGTCGGCCGAGGTTATCGAGGTCGCGCCGGGCATCTTGCGCATGCAGCTGCCCATCATGATGCCGGGCCTCGGTCACGTGAACATGTACGGCCTCGTAGACGGCCGTGGGCTCACCGTGGTGGATCCCGGTCTGCCCGGTCCGCAGTCGTGGACGGCAGTCGAGCAACGCCTTGCATCGGCTGGTTACGGCGTGAAGAACGTCCACACGGTGGTCATCACCCACTCGCACCCCGATCACTTCGGCAACGCGGGGAGGTTCGCCAAGGAGTCGGGTGCACAGATCATTGCCCACCACGCGTTCTCGACCTGGACCGTCAAGGGCCCGAGCGAACACCGTGCGTTGAGCGAGTCGGAGGCGCGCCGGGCGGAAGCCGACTTCGCGACCCTTGCCGGTGAGGTGAACCGGTCACCCGACGCGATGCCGACGATCGAGGAGGCGGCGAAAGACGATCCGGACGTGATCCACGATGACACAGAGGAGCAGGAGGCGACTGCGCTTCCGTGGGGGGCACCGACACCGTGGGGAACCAAGGGGTTCGTCCCGCCCCTGCGCAGCAGGATTCGCTTCAGGCTCATGCGGCGGCTCTTCATCTCCCCCGACCCGACGCGTCGCGTCCACCACGGCGAGAGGATCAGGCTCGCCGACCGCGACTGGGTCACCGTTCACACCCCGGGTCATACCGTCGATCACGTCTGCTTGCTCGACCCCGAAGCAGGCACGCTCCTCTGCGGCGATCACGTCCTCCCGACCATCACCCCGCACGTCTCGGGCGTTCAGAAGGCCGACTCACTCAAGTCGTACCTCGCGACGCTCGACTTGGTCGCAGGAATCGAGGGCGTGCAGCTGGCGCTCCCGGCGCACGGTCATCCCTTCACGGATCTGCGAGGCCGCGTCACCGCGATCAAGGAGCATCATGCCGGCCGCATGGAGCTGCTACGCAGGGTGTCGATCTCGATCGGGCCGGCGACCGTCACCGACCTGTCTCACGAGGTCTTCCCCGCGAAGCATTGGGGGGTGTTGGCCGAGAGCGAGACGTACGCCCACCTCGAGCACCTCGTGCACATGGGTGAGGCAGAGCGCTGGACCGAAGAAGGCCGCCTCCTGTATCGCGTAGCGCCCGCTTCCGCCTGAGAAACGGCCGGACGATCACACGGCGCGAGCTTCTCGAGCTGGTGCGGGCGGTTCGTCTACGCCATCAGATCTGCTGTGAGGGTGACGTCCTCTACGGGTGCTACGCCCCCCGTGCCGAACGCCGCGTCACGAGTACGCCATCGGAGCCAGCTTCGGCCAGGGGCGGTTCGCCTCGGCGGTGAGTCCCGCTGCGAGGACGAGGTCCTCTTCGTGGCGCCGGGCGACGACCTGCAAGCCCACCGGTAGCCCTTCATCGGAGATCCCGACCGGGATGCTCACGGCCGGCTGCCCGGAGATGTTGAACGGCGGCGTGAACGGCACCGAGGCGATCCCTCCGACACGCTGTCCGGCGATCTCCATCGGCGGAGGCCCTTCGGCGATGAACGCCGTGGTCGCAGTCGTAGGGGTGAGCAACACGTCGACCTCGTCGAAGATGGCGGCGATCGCGACCAGTAGCTCGTGGCGACGCCGGTATGCGGTGAGCAGCTCGTCGATGGTCATCCGTTCGATCATCTCCATGCCGGCGCGTGGCACCGGTGTGAGGTCGTTCATGCGGCCCCGGGCCTGCTCCAAGTAGCTCATCGCGACGTCGAGACCGGAGACGATTCCCCACGCGCGGCCGAACCGCGGAAGATGCGGCTCGACGTCGACCAGCTCGAGGCCGGCATCGGATACGAGCGCCATTGCAGCGTCGTGCGCGATCGCCTCGACCTCGGGGTCGCAGACTGCGAAGCCGAGAGTGGCAGACCATGCGGCACGTTTGCCGCGGAGCTGGTCGAGCGAGGCACCCGAGCGGAGCCCGTCTTCGTAAGGCGTGGGGGGCTTGGCCAGCGACGTCGGATCCACGACTGTTGGGCCTGCTATCGCGTCGATGTAGCGCGCAGCGTCGAGGACGCAGCGGGCGATCGGGCCCGGCACGGATGTGAGGCTGGTGTCGTACGCGCCGGGCCCCGAGCCGACCCTGCCGAAGCTCACCTTGAAGCCGAAGAGGCCGCTGTACGAGCACGGGATGCGTATCGAACCGCCACCGTCGCTACCGGTGCAGATCGGCATAATCCCTACCGACACCGCCGCGGCCGACCCGCCCGACGATCCGCCGGGGGTGCGCTCGACATTCCACGGGTTGCGGGTTACTCCGTGAATGTATGAGTGCGTCCAGTTCGTTGCGCCGAACTCCGGCGCGGTCGTCTTGCCGACGATGACCGCACCTGCAGCACGCAGGCGTGCCACTTCGGTGCAGTCGTCTGCCGCAGTCTGGCCTTCGAAGAGGAGCGATGCGTGTGTGTCGGGCATGCCCCGGGCGGCCGCGAGCTCCTTGACCCCCATGGGTACGCCCGCCCAGGGCCCGGGGTCGTCACCGGCGCGCACCCGACGGTCGATCTCGTCGGCCTGCGCACGTGCTCCGTAGGCGTCCAGGTAGTGGAATGCGTTCAGGTCGCCGTTGAAGCGGTCGAGCCGCTCGAGGTGCATCTCGAGCACGTCGCGCGCCCGGAGGCGCCCGCCGCGGATGCCGTCTGCGAGCTCCCATGCGTCGCGCTCCCAGAGCTCCGACATGGCGGTGTCTCCTCTCGTTGTCGAAGTCGTGCCTCGGCTGTCATGCGCAGGTGTGCAGCACTTCTGCGCCGTTAGGGCGGGCTATGTTCCGAATTCCTCAGCCTGTTCGAGCATCTCGGCGAACGAGTCGTCGAGGGCAGTGGCGAGCGCCTCGATGTCAGAACACGCGTCACGGTCGCCGTATAGCCCGAAGTAGAGAACCCCGTCGTAGGAGAGGATCCCGACGACGACGCTCAGATTGCGGGTGAGGGGGACGATCGGGAACGCCTCCAACATCCGCGCGCCCATGAGGTACAGCGGCGTTTGCGGGCCCGGCACGTTGGTGACGACGAGGTTGATGAAGGGCTGCCGGTGTACGACGCGTGCCGCCAGGTTCATCAGGGTGGGAGCCGCGTAGGTGGTCAGGCCGAGCAGGAAGTCGGCGCCTACTGCCTGCTCGCGTTCCTTCAGGTACTTGGTGTTCGTGTGGATCGCATCCAGGCGTTCAGCGGGGTCCGCGATTCCGATGGGCAGCGTGATGAACATCGCCGACACCTTGTTGCCGAGCGTGTTGCGTTCCGAGTCGTCTCGCACCGAGACCGGGCAGAGGGCACGCAAGCTCATGCCCCCTATGTCCTCGCCGCGAGATTGCAGCAGACGTGCCAGAGCACCGGAGACTCCGGATAGCACGACATCGTTGACGGTGCCTCCGTAGGTGCGACGGATTCGCTTGACATCGTCCAGGGAAACGCGCGCCGTCGCGAGACGGCGGTGACGGCCGGTGAGCGACGTGTTGAGCGAAGTGCGTGGCGCGACTGCATCGCGCTCGACGAACGTGGAGAGCGAACGGGCGAGACGCTTGGCTCTGCTAGCCGCGACGCGTGGCCCGCGCATGGCGCGACGCACCGTTCGCATGATCTCGGCGGGCTCGGTGACCCGTTCCCGGAGCGTCTCGACCAGGAGCTGAGACGCAGTAGGGGCGGGTTCGGGTATCCAACCGGGCGGCTCGACCGGAAGGTGCTCGGGAGACATGTCGAGGAGCATCGTCGCGACGTCGACGCCGGACACGCCATCGACGAGCGCGTGGTGGGTCTTCTGGATGAGTGCGACCTTGCAATCTGCGAGACCTTCGACGAACCACAGCTCCCAGAGCGGTCTCTCCCGGTCGAGGAGCTGTTCCTCGATCGTCTGGGTCAGCGCCACGAGCTGTTCCCAGCTTCCCGGCTTGGGGAGTGCGGTGAGGCGTACGTGATATCCGATGTCGAAGTGATCGTCGTCGATCCAGACGGGCCGGCCTTGATCGAACTGCACGAACATGAGGCGCTTGTGGTAGCGGGGGATCAAGGCGAGGCGTGACTCGACCAGGTCGCGGACCTCTGCCAGCCGGAAGTGCCCGTCGGAGTCGAAGAAAGGTGCCCCTTCGAAGACGCTTACCGCGCCTACGTGCATCGGGTACTCGAGCCGCTCCATGTGCAGGAAGCTGGCGTCCAGGGCCGCCAGCCTCTCGTAGCTGCTCACGGATTCGCCCTCCCCTCGAAGCATGGCCGACCGCCTGTGCAGACACCATCGTAGGGGCGATGCGCCGAGCACCGACAGGGGGCCGCGGCCCGATACCCTCCACCACCTATGGGCTCTCGAATCGCAGCTGCCGTCTGGGTCGTCTGCCCCGATCTCGTGCTGGCCCTCGACGAGCGCCTCGGCCCGCCCGGCGACTCATACGTGAACGGGTCGCAGGTGTGGTTGACCGACGACGGGCCGGGTGGGATGACTCTGGAGTGGCGACTGCATCCGGCGCCCGGGTACTCGACGCCGCGCTCACTCTCGACATACGACGTGTGGGACGCCGTAGTCGATCAGCTATCGGGGGCCGACCGACTCGCCGAGGACGGTGATTCGATCGGCGATGACGCCGGTGGTGGAGCGGATCCTGCTCGGCTGACCCTAGGAGCCGAGAGTCGTTCTCTCATCTCTATGTGGGAAGGGCTCGAGTGCTACCCGGCGAGTGGTGACGAGCCGGAGCCGGCACCGCTCAGCGCCGCTGCGATCGTGGCGCTCGGAATCCCGCCGGACCGCTCCGGTCTCGTCGATCACGATTCCATAGCCGACGAATGGGAGCGATCGAACCGCGCGGTCTCGATCGTCGCCCTGCTCCTCGCTCAGCTGAGCCCCTGAGATCGGGATAGGAGTCAGGGAGTGCGCCACGGGGGTGTGCGGGGCGGGTCGAAGTCGCACCGGGGGTTCTTGCCGTCGATCGCATCGAACGCGAGGTCGCGCCAGCGGTGCGCGCCGGCGAGAGGCTGTGGTAGACGATCGCGTGCGAAGAAACCGACGTCGAGCGTCTCCAGCGGATGCCCGCGCAGCTCGCCGCCGAGCAGCTCGCAGTGGAAGACGATCGAGTACAGCGGGATGCGTGCGAAGCCGAGGCGCAGCCCGTCGACGATTGCGATGACCGAGACGGGTTCCACTTCCATCCCGGTCTCCTCGTAGACCTCCTTCACGGCGATCTCCGACGGCGAGTAGCCGACGTCTGCCCATCCCACCGGGTACAGCCAGAACCCGTCTGTGCGATGCGTCAGGAGGATCTCGTGGCTGTCGTTGCCGACGACGGCGGCTACGGCCACCTTCGGGGTGACATAGCCGGCTACGCCGGTTCCGACGCTGGCGAGCCACTCCTCGAAGAGTGCGTCGCTCTCGGCCTCGTCGATCGCCGCAGCGCGAATGTCGGCGGCGACGTGCAGGACCTCTTCGAACCGCTCCTTCTCGTAGAGGCTTTCCGTGAAGCCGAGCCCCGTGCGCGAGATGCCCGAGAGCGTCTCGGCCCAGCGCAGCAGATCGGATGCGGCGACGGAGAATGGGTCGGTCATCGGTCGAGACTAGGCGCCCTGAGGTGCTGTGCCGTGTCGCTCACGCGCGGTCGCCCGACACCGGCGGGCGGCGCGGCGAAGCGCGCGACGTCAATCGCCGGCGATACCTGCCAGGAGAGCGCTCCGGAGGAGGGCGATCGCAGCGGGATCCTCGATTCGGCCTCCCCCGGCGTCGGTCACGTAGAACACGTCGACCACACGGTCGCCGAGGGTCGCGACCTTCGCGACCGCGACGTCGGTGTCGAGCGACGCGAAGATGCTCGCCAAGTGATAGAGCAGACCGATCTCGTCGTCGGCGTGAACCTCGATGACGGTTGATGTATCCGACGCATCCAGATCGACGTTCACATCTACTGGCCCGCGCTGCCGGCCCGGGCGCCGGTAGTTGCGCACCCGGGCCCTCACAGCTTCGCCGACGTCGATCCTTCCCGACAGAGCATCTTCTATCAGCGGCTCCAGAGTGTGTGCCGAGTCGCCGCTGAACCGTCCGAATGCGTCCACGCCACGAAAGATGTCGAGCGCCATGCCGTCACGCGTTGTGAAGAGCGAAGCTTCGCTGACTCCGAGGCCCGCAGCGCTCAGCGCGCCGGCGACCGTTGCCAGGAGGCCGACCTTGTCGGGGGCTACTACCGCGACCTTGACTACGCCGTCACCGGAATCGCGGCACGACACGGTGACGGCGCGTCGTGTCAGCAGCGCATGGTGGTACGCCATCTCGTCGGCGTCGAATGTGTGGAGGTACGCGTCGGGGAGGGCCGCCAGGTGGCGCCGCGCCTCGACTTCCCCGATCCGCGCGGTGAGCTGTGCGGTTCGAGCTTCGCCGGCAGACGCGTCGGCCGTGGGTTCGACCAGCGCCGCTGATCTCACGAACAGGTCGCGAACAAGCGCGGCCTTGGCCCCGTTCCACGCCGCGGGACCTGTCGCTAGAGAGTCGCCGATCGTGAGCAGGTAGAGAAGCCTGAGCCGTTCAGGGTCACCTGCCAGCGCGTCTGCGAATCGCCGTATTGTCTTCTCATCGGAGAGATCTCGGCGCGTAGCGGTCTCGGCCATCGTTATGTGATCCTTGACGAGCCATGGCACGACTTCTACCGCTTCGGAGTCGAGGCGCATCCGCCGGACGATCTCTTTCGCTGCCGCAGCACCCCTGAGGGAGTGGCTATCACCCGGGCCCGGGATTCCCTTGCCGAGATCGTGGAGAAGCGCGGCGAGCAGGAGCAGCTCGGGACGCCGGCAGGCGCGTGCCACCACCGCGTCGAAGGCGCTTCCGGGCGCGTCGCCGGCGTCGAGCAGCCGCGCGCACTGTGCCACCGCTTCGAGCATGTGCCGGTCGATCGTGAAGCGGTGGTATGCATTGCGCTGGGGCCGCGACCGCACGACCTCCCACTCGGGGAAGAGCCGAGTGAGCGCCCCCACGTGGTCGAGAGCTTCGAAGACGGGGACCGCACGTTCACCCGTGCGCAGCAAGCGAAGAAACGCTGCGCGTTCCCAGACGTCCCACGTCGGCGGCTGCATCTCGCGCAGCCTCTCGAGAGAGGCGCGGCCGAATGGTGCTCCGTGCTCGGCCGACGCGGCCGCCGCCTCGAGGGCGGTCGCGGCGCTTACGGCGCCGGGACCGACGAGCACGATCCGACCTTCGCGGAGCGAGATGCCCTCGGCGATCGGATGGTCGGCGCGCACCGCGCGCCCCCCAGGTCCGGCGAGGGTGTCACGCAGCCGCGACCATACGTCGTTGGTAATCCATGACAGGCCGCGTGCGGCGGCGGCCAGGTGCTGAGCCATCGCGTCGGCATCGCCTTCGCCGATCATCGCCGCCACGGCGTCTTGGTGCTGGAGCGCCAGCCGATCGGAACGGCTTCGGGTGAGTCGATGCAGTGCGACACGCAGATCTAGGAGCAGCTCGCGGGCCTCCGAGATGCGCTCGAGGTCGGCGCCGGACAGGTATCCGCGTGCCCCTAGCACGGCGATGCCGGCCGGTGTGGCCGATCCGCTCGAGCTGCTCGGGTCAGTGCCGGTTTCGACGTCGCGCATCGCCCAGCCTGCCCACTCGAGTGACTGCAGGTCGCGCAGTCCGCCGCCGCCGCGCTTGAGGTCAGGCTCCAGCATCTCGGCGATCGGGCCGGGCCGCAGGCGCCGCAAGGCAGAAGCCGACGCGAGCTCGTCGACTACTCGATCTCGGCGCTTGCGCGCCAGCGCCCGCCCGCGTTCGGTTACCTCATCGGTGAGGTCGGAGCTGCCCGCTACGTGCCGGACTTCGAGCAGTGCTGTGAGTGAGTCGAGATCGGTCTCGGCGAGGTCGATGGCGTCGCGCACTGTCCGAGTGGCGTGCCCGAGAACGAAGCCGGCGTCCCAGAGGGGGTACCAGTGGTGCCCTGCCAGGTCACCAAGATCGGGTCTCCTCCCGCGTCGGCCCCGACGCCTGGTCGTGGTGCCGGAGAGGAGCATCACGTCTACGTCGGAACCCGGGCAGAGCTCGCGGCGGCCGTATGAGCCGAGCGCGACGACCGCTACGGGCACTGGCGCGGCCGCGCTTGCGAGAAGGCGTCTGAAGGTGCAGTCGAGAAGGTCCGAGAGCGCTTGCCCGAATCTCGTTCCCCTCAGGTCGGGGTCTGCTATCAGATTCGCCCGACCCGAACAGAGCTTGCCGGCTTCACCGTGTGCTTCGTGTTCTGTCATGACTGCACGCAGCGCGGGCCGGCTTCCGGCATCCAGTCAGATCGCGTCGGTGCCGGCCTCGCCGGTGCGAATCCGGAATGCTGCTTCGACGGGGATGATCCACACCTTGCCGTCGCCGATCTTGCCTGTACGCGCAGTCTCGATGATCTTCTCGGCCACCGGCAATGCCTCGGCGTCGTCAACGAGTATCTCGAGGCGCACCTTCGGCTGGAAGTCGATGGTGTACTCCGCGCCGCGATAGACCTCGGTGTGACCACGTTGACGGCCGAAGCCTTGAACCTCCGACATCGTGATTCCCTGAACTCCGAGGTTCTGCACCGCGGCTTTCACGTCGTCGAGCTTGAACGGCTTGATGATTCCTACGACCAGCTTCACGGCTCGTTCTCCTTTCGATCCACTAGTGCTCGGCCATTGCGTAGCCGACCTCGGAGTGCTGCGCGAGGTCGAGGCCCACGTGCTCATCTTCCTCCGTCGCACGGAGCCCGCCGGGCAGGACCTTCTTCAGGACGACACAGATCGTGTACGTGACGCCGAAGGAGTACGCCAGGGTGGCAACGACAGCGACCGCCTGGTCGGCCATCAGCGACCAGCCGCCGCCGAAGAGGAGTCCGTCGGCTCCTATGCCGAGCGAGGTCTTGTCGGCGAGGAGACCCAGGAGCAGCGAGCCGACGACCCCGCCTACCAGGTGAACGCCTACCACGTCGAGTGAGTCGTCGTAGCCGAAGCGGAACTTCATGCTGACGGCGAAGAAGCAGACGGCTCCCGCGACGAAGCCGATGATGATCGGCGCCATGCCCGAGACGAATCCTGCACAGGGCGTGATTGCCACGAGGCCGGCTACTGCGCCCGACGCCGCGCCCAGTGTCGTCGCGTGGCTACCTCTCCACCGCTCGAGGGCGAGCCATCCGAGCATTCCGGCCGCGGCCGCAAGATGGGTGTTCACGAATGCCTGAGCGGCAACGCCATTTCCTGCGAGCGCAGAACCGGCGTTGAAGCCGAACCAGCCGAACCACAGGATCCCCGTTCCGATGAGTGTGAGCGGCAACGAGTGGGGGGGCATCGGCGTTCCCGGCCAGCCACGGCGCTTGCCCAGCACCAGGACGGCAGCGAGTGCTCCGATCCCTGCGTTGATGTGGACGACAGTGCCGCCGGCGAAGTCGAGAGCACCGCGATCGAAGAGCCATCCCGAGGGCGCGAAGACCCAGTGTGCAATGGGCGCGTACACGAGGACGATCCACAGCCCGAGGAACCACACCCAGGCCTGAAAGCGCATCCGGTCGGCTATCGCGCCGGTGATGAGAGCCGGTGTGATGATCGCGAACATCATCTGGTACGCCATGAAGAGCAGTGGCGGGACCGTGAGGGCCTCGAGGCCCGGCGGTGCGGTCGTAAGCAGGTCGCGCAGCCCGGCGAAGTCGAAGTTGCCGATCCACTTGGAGGTTCCTCCGAATGCCAGCGAGTAGGCGAAGGCGGCCCACACGACGCTTACCAACCCGAGCGAGAAGAAGTTCTGCATCAGCATGGCCAAGACGTTCTTCGAGCGCACCATGCCGCCGTAGAAGAGCGACAGGCCCGGCGTCATGAACATGACCAGGGCAGCAGAGGCGAGCAGCCAGGCTGTGTCCCCCGCGTTGATCTTCATTCCGCGTCTCCGATGCCGTGAAGGGTGCGTGTCTCACAGCAGGTTCGCAGAGGGTTGTTTCGCGGTGATCGCCTGGTTGTTACGTGCGCGTGAACGACCTGGCGGGCGGGCTCGACTTACTCGGATGCGTCCGGAAGGTGGGATGATCTTCGCCCGCCGTTCGCTGTGTCGGGTACGCGCCAGCGGCCGAAGATTCGGTGCAGGTCGGCGACCGGTTGCGGCGGCGAGAAGTAGAAACCCTGGGCGAGCTCGCACCCGAGGGCCGCGAGCGCCGCCAGCTGCTCGGCCGTCTCGACGCCTTCGGCGACGACGCGCAGGTTGAGTGCGTGCGCCAGGCCGACCACCGCAGCGACGATTGCAGCGTCGCCGCGATCAGAAGTCATCGTGCTCACGAAGGTCCGGTCGACCTTCACGGCGTCTACCGGGAAGCTCTTCAGGTAGCCGAGCGACGAGTAGCCGGTTCCGAAGTCGTCGATGCTGAACCGCACGCCGAGGTCACGCACACGCTTGATGAGCTCGACGGTCTGCTCGGTGTCCTCCATCAGGATGCTCTCGGTGATCTCCAGGCAGAGGCGCTCCGGTCGTGCCCCCGTAGCGCGGAGCGTCTCGGCGACTATCTCGTGAAGGTCGCCCTGCGCGAGCTGGCGCCCGGAGATGTTCACCGAGACAGTGAAGTCATCTGGGGCGTTCGCCTGCCATCGGGCCGTCTGCGTGGCCGCTTCATGGAGCACCCAGCGGCCGAGGTCGTGGATGAGCCCTGACTCCTCGGCGAGGTCGATGAAATCCCCCGGTGGCACGAGGCCGCGCTCGGGGTGCTGCCACCGAACGAGAGCCTCCGCTCCCACGCAACGTTGCTCTGCGATCGAGATCATCGGCTGGTAGAAGAGCCGCAGCTCGCCGCGTTCGATGGCGCGATGCAAGGCGGTCTCGGTCTCGTTGCGCGTGAGGGCGCGTTCGCGCAGCGCCTGGTCGAATACCTCCCAGCGTCCCGTTCCGCGATTCTTGGCGTGGTACATGGCGGCGTCGGCATCACGCAGGAGGTCGTCGGGGAGGGCATCTTCGTCGAGAGCGATCGCGATGCCGATGCTCGCAGTCAGGAAGATCTCTGTATCGCGCAGCTCGGTCGGCTTCGATATCTCGCCCTGGAGGCGTTGCGCGATCTCCGCGGCGCGCTCGGCGGCGGTCGCCGTCGGCAGATCCTCGCAGAGCACGGTGAACTCGTCTCCGCCGAAGCGGCCGACCGTGTCGCCCGGCCTCAACGCGCCGGCGAGTCGCGTGGCCATGCTGACGAGCAGCTCGTCGCCGGCGTCATGCCCGAGGCTGTCGTTCACGAGCTTGAACCGGTCGAGGTCGATGAAGAGCACGGCGACGCCGGAGCGGGCCCTCCGGCCTCGATCCAGGGCGTGCGAAAGCCGGTCGTGGAAGAGCGAGCGGTTCGGGAGCGCGGTCAAGGGGTCGTGCAGCGACTGGTGCAGCAGTCGTGCCTCGAACCGCTTTCGCCCGACAGCGATTGCGGCGAGGTGGGCTGCTGTAACGATCCGCTGCTCCTGTTGCGGCGAGGGCCCGCCGGGGTGCTCGGAGAAGACCGAGAGCATGCCAAGGACCTCTCCTGATCCGACGGAGACCAG
>Ga0172375_10010651_pt1 | contig 11878 bp, 7 predicted proteins | sample LakKiv1m_FD_114537 | JGI IMG/M metagenome (GOLD analysis project Ga0172375, IMG submission 114537) | Freshwater microbial communities from Kabuno Bay, South-Kivu, Congo - kab_092012_11.1m | ecosystem: Environmental > Aquatic > Freshwater > Lake | place: Democratic Republic of the Congo... | reverse complement strand
TGCCACACGCGCGACATTTATTCTAAACAGCAGATTTAAAAATAATACGCAATATCAGGTGCGTTTGGCAGAAAATAGCAGTTCAATTAAAAGTGCGGCTGGCGGTGTTTTGGCACCCTTCTCTTGGCAGTTCACCATTATACCCCAGGGCATTTGCCAAATTAATAATATAGAAGTTGTGCCAGGATCTCGTACTTTTACAAATATTACAGATGATGGAACTGAAGTTTTCCAAGCAATAGCGCGTGCTAAAAATGGGGAAGAAGTAGCGGCTGTTATTGGCATATATGATTGGTCTTGGAAATGGAGCAAAATAGATCCTGATAATATTATTAAAATCACTAATTCTTTGACAGACCAAGAAACAGCCACTGCTAATAATGTTAATGGGGGGGCAACTTTAAAAGCAGAAGCAAAAATTACCACAGATATAATTAATCATACGGACAAAAAAGTTTATGTCGGTTATGCGGAAATTACTAATCGCCTCTGCTTAAACCCCTGGCCGTCTTCTGGTGATTCGTACGAAGACCCTAGCTCTTATGCTAATTTTTCTTTATATTATTGCCGTGATTATGGTAATGATGGGGCTGAAGACGACTTGCCCGCTTTAAAAAATCCTGTCATTGATAATTCTCCAGTTGACGGTAATATTAAAAAGGAGTACTTATTTTTACGCGATGACGACTCTACTGACGCGATCGGACTTAGAATTTTTAAGAATGATGAACATCTTTCTCCAATAAGTTGGTATGCGGCGCAGGATTTTCAAAGCAAAGGTTCGCCTGTAAATTTATTAGTTGATGGTTATGAAGCAATTAAAGACGGCCGCTCGGTTTATGTTTCAGCTGCCAATCTTTCAGGCGGCCAGCTTTTTACTAATATTTATTTAATATCATACAATGAGAATGCTTCAGAAACAACCAAAGAAATTTATAATCGTCTGCTAAAAAACTGGGAATTTAATATCAATCCAGAAATTACAGATCATCGTTTGTGTTCTGATGATAATACTTATTGCACAAAAGATAGTGATTGCGTTAATGATCAAAAGGATAAAAAATGCGATGCTTTAAAAACAAAATTAGTGCGCGATACAAAAAGAATTACTGACCTCGGCGCCCTCAAAAGAAATTTGCAAATTTCTTATGAAGTAAGTAACGAGGACCCAGCCTTAAAACATTATCCGCAACTCTTATCTGGCAGTTATGAAATTGGCCATTCTACTTCTAAATGGCCTTCTTGGACAGCAACATTTGCAACTGAACTAGGTGCGAGTGCGCCATTAGATCCTTTGAATGAATTTAATATTAAAATTGAAAATAATCCCTGCACAAAAAGTAATGAAAAAATTGATTGTGGTTTAGGTACTTGCTCAGCCAATATTGGTCATTGCATGTGTGGCAATAATTCCGATTGCACCAATTCAGCCTATCCCCAATGTTACAATAATAATTGCATTTCCGTACCAGTGGGTTATGATCCGGTCAGTTATTGGAATCAATCAACAAAAAAATTTGTCTGTCCAGTTGGTTCGCATATTTATGAATATTGGAGTATAAACAATGGGACAAATTTTGAAATTTATGCTAATATGGAATATGATGGAGATGATAAGTGGATAAATGGAGATTATGGCAATTATGGCTGCCAAAATTTTTTAATGACACCGAGTCAATGAAAATATGTTTGATAACACTCAACAAAATAAAAATGATTTAAATTTAGAAGATTTAAATCAAGGCAAGGCATATCCTTTTAAACCAATAAATTCTGAAAAAAAACTTTCTGGTTTAAAAGGACCGGTAGAAGATATTTTAGCTGAATCAGAACATGATTTACCAGTAAGTGATTTGTCAAGTAATAATCAGAATAATAAAAATTTTGATTTAAGAGAAACGCCAAAAGTGCCTTCTATGAGCGGCAGAGTGGCAGCAAATATTTATAACCCAAATAACAGTAATGCTAACATAACCAGTATTACCCCAATATATTCGGAGCAAAAGAAAAGCAAATTTGTTTTTGTTTTAATTATTTTCATTGTTGTTTTAATTTTTGGTTTAGCTATCTTTTTTGCCTATAATTACTTTGCTAAAACTAAAAATTCAGAGACTTTGACCCCAAACGACAGTTTGCAGAAGTTGATTAAAACTTTAAATGAAGAAAGTGTAAACAATATCCAAAGCCAAGACGTTAATCAAGAGAATAAAAATTCAGGCTCGCAACCAGAACCTTCTATTGATTCAGATAATGATGGACTGGGCGATGAAGTGGAGTTGCAATTAGGCACTAATTCCACATCAGCAGATACTGATAATGATGGTTTAAATGATTTTGAAGAAGTAAATGTTTATAAAACCAGCCCGGTTATAAAAGATACAGATGGCGACGGCTATGATGACGGGGCAGAAGTGAAAAATGGTTTTGATCCTGCAAAACCAGGGGATGCAAGGTTGGCCAATACTGATAAACAGAATAATAAAGAAAATGGTTTAATTTTTGAAAATTATGATAAACTAATTTTAACTGAGAAGGATGTGCAATCAAAATTACCAGATTTTGTGTTAAAGGGATTTGAGGAGGTAAAAGATTTTTCAGAATATGAAATTTTTTTAGACAAAGATAATATAAAAAGAATTATTGGTGGCTATAGATTTGGGTTTGAAGCAAATTATGAAGTACAAGGAAGTTTAATAAAATCATCAACGATTGGAGGATGGGTTTTTGGTTTTGGTTCTGTTAGTGACGCAGAGGAAGGGATGAAATTTTTAAAAGAAAATTTTGGGCCAGAAATGGAAAAAGACATAGAAGCGTCTCTGGAAAAAATTGATATTGGAGAAGACGGGTATAAAATTTTAAGTGTTGGAGAAAAAGGAGGTGTAATTGGAACTTTGTTTTTTAGAGTTAAAAACATTGTGCATTTTATGATGGTTAGTTGTGATCAATCGGTTAAGGAAAGTGATATTATGTTTTTAGCAAGCATGGAAGCTGATAAACACAATCATTAATAAACCGTTTTAATTTTTTAATAGTATGTTTGATTTTAAAAAAAATAAAAAAAATATTATAGCTGAAATTGATAATCAAAAAGATGTAGCTAAACCCAATGATGTAGTTAAGAATTTCCCGGTTGAAAAAACTGCTGTTGATAATTTTGATTTAAATCAGATAAAAGTTCATGCTATGCCTGAGAAATTTTTGATAAGCGGTTTTAATAAAATAGCGAGCGCTGATAGCGGCATTTCTTCATCTAGAAAAGAGGGAATAAAAAAGAATTTGCTAATTGGTGTTATAATTGGTATTTTAGTCATAATGCTATTTGCATTAGCCTCTTGGTTTTTATTAAAAAGTATTGAAACGCCAGTTGAGAGAGGGGTTAATAATATGCCCGCCATTCAGGAAAATGTTGACAATGGTGAGTTAAAAACAGTTAACACTAATACAGAAGAATTTGTTATTGAACCAACGTGCTCGGCTGAAAATTGCGAACTTTGTAATCCGGATGAGTGTGTTAAGTTGAGTGCCAGTTGCCACACAGAAGATTTATGCGTGCTTAATGGGGTGAGTGCCGATGCTGTTTGCCCACAGATAGTTTGTAAAAGTGGTTCATTTGTTAATGAAACCCAAGAATTGCCAGAATTAAAACCTGGTAATGATACTGATCAGGATGGTTTGACAGATGTGGAAGAAAATCTTTGGAGTACTGATCTACAAAAAAAAGATACCGATGGCGATAGTTATGATGATGGTAAAGAGGTTTTAAATTTGTATAGTCCGTCAGTTGCTGGTTCTGATGACAAAGCAAAACTTTTTGGAGCTGGGCAAATTAAAAGTTATACTAATACAAAGTTTGGTTATTCTCTGTTTTATCCTGCCAGTTGGCAAGTTAATGATTTTGGAGATTCTGGCGAGCAAGTGGTTTTTATTAGTAATTCCGGAGAATTTTTTGAAGTAATTGTTTCTAAAAATGATGGAAGTTATGCGACTATAAAAGACTGGTACCAAGCTCAAAATCCAGCTAGCGACAGCTCTTCTTGGGAAGAAGTGTTGATTGGCAATTGGTCTGGTATTAAAAGTCAAGATAAGCTTAATGTTTATCTTTTAAAAAATAATTATATATATGCTTTAAGTTATAATGTCGGTTTAAAACAGGAGTTGAATTACCAAACAACTTTTAACATGGTGCTCAAAAGTTTTCAATTATTTGAGACCCCGCTATAATTATAATATATGAAAAATTATCTTATCACAGGTTTAGACATTGGTTCATCAGCAGTGCGTTTAGTGGTCGGACAAATTTCTCAAGACGGAGAATTGTGCCTTATAGCCGGCAGCGAAGTACCTTCAATGGGTATTTCAAAAGGCATGGTGGTTAGTATTGAAGATATTGTGTCTTCAATTAGCAGTTGCTTGGAACAAGCAGAAAGAATTGTTGGTCAGCCAATTAACCGTGCTTATGTCGGTGTTTCTGGCACACATATTTCTACTATGGAATCAAAGGGTGTAATAGCTGTTTCAAGGGCTGATAATGAAGTAACAGAGAGTGACGTGGAAAGAGTTATTGAAGCTGCTCAAGCGGTTGCCACTCCGCCTAATTATGAAATTTTACATGTTATTCCTAAATTTTTTACCGTTGACAGTCAGAAAGGTATTAAAGATCCTGTTGGTATGACAGGCATTCGCTTAGAAGTTGAGACAAAAATAGTCCAAGGTCTTTCTTCACAGATAAAGAATTTAACGCGTGCTGTCTATAGAACCGGGATTGAAATAAACGATCTCGTTCTTTCTATCTTAGCCAACGCAGAAGCGTGTTTAACAGCTAAACAAAAAGAATTAGGAGTGGCATTGGTGAATATTGGCAGTGCAACCACTTCCGTTGCTGTTTTTGAAGAAGGAGATTTATTAGCTGTTTATATTTTGCCAATAGGTAGTTCTCACATTACCTCTGATATTGCTATTGGGCTTAGAATCTCATTAGAATTAGCCGAAGAAATTAAATTAACTTATGGCCAGGCAATGACCAAAGATGTTAATAAAAAAGAGGAAATAAATTTAAGTGAATTTGATGCCAAAGAAACTGGCATTGTAAATAATAGTTATGTTGCAGAAATTATTGAAGCTCGCTTGCAAGAAATATTTAATTTGGTTGATAAAAAATTAATGGAAATAGAGCGTTCTGGTCTTTTGCCAGCTGGCGTTGTTTTAACCGGAGGAGGTGCAAAAATGCCAGGGCTTTTAGAATTAGCTAAAAAAGAATTTCGTCTGCCAGCTTCACTGGGTGTGCTTCATGGCGTAAAAACAGTAATTGAGAAAATTAATGATCTTAGTTATACCACCGCAGCCGGCCTATTGATTTGGGGTCATCAATTTGAGGAGCAAAAGAAAAATCAAGGCGGATTCAAAATCGGCAATCTAAATTTGAGTTTTTGGCAGGATATTTGGACAAAAGTTAAAAACTGGTTTAAAAATATAAAGCCATAAGGTTAATGATTATTTAATTTGCATTATTTTTTAATTGTGTTATACTTTTCTTTAAAAGAGAATATTTGTGTATAATTTGAACACAAAAATTGTTCACCAATTATATGGTTAAAAATAAAATAAAAGTTAAAGTTAATGATGATAATTTAAACGGGCTTCAAGAAGTTCATCCTGAAATTGAAACATTTGCCAAAATTAAAGTCGTTGGCATTGGCGGCTCTGGCAATGCAGCAATCAGTAGAATGGTGTCTGATAAAATTCGCGGAGTAGAATTTATTGCCATAAATACCGATGCCCAGGCATTGCACCATAATGCTGCCAGAAGAAAAATTCATATTGGCAAAAATATTACCCGCGGGTTAGGCGCTGGAATGGATCCAGAAATTGGTCTTAAAGCAGCAGAAGAAACAGTGGATCAAATTAGAGAAAATTTAAAAGATGCCGACATGGTTTTTATTACTTGTGGAATGGGCGGAGGCACTGGCACCGGTGCTTCGCCATTAGTGGCAGAAATTGCCAAAAATTTGGGTGCTTTAACTGTTGCTGTTATAACAAAACCATTTTCTTTTGAAGGTGCGCAGAGAAGATCAATTGCGGAGCAAGGGCTTGATAAATTAAGAGAAAATGTTGATGCTATTATTGTCATACCAAATGACAGAATTTTACAAATTATTGATAAAAAAACTTCGCTTTTAGAAGCATTTGCTATTGTTGATGAAGTTTTAAAGAACGGCGTCAAAGGTATTTCAGAAATGATTACAGTGCCTGGTCTTATTAATGTTGATTTTGCTGATGTAAAATCAGTAATGTCTGATGCCGGCTCTGCTTTAATGGGTATTGGCGAGGCAGGTGGTGAAAATCGCGCTATTGAAGCGGCAAAAATGGCAATTGATTCGCCACTTTTGGAATTATCTATTGAAGGCGCGCGCGGCATTTTATTTACTATTGCCGGTAGTCCTGATCTGGGGATGAATGAAGTGAATGAAGCTGCCAAAGTTATTACTAATGCAGCGGACCCGAATGCAAAAATCATTTTTGGATCAATTATTGATGAGGGTTTAAAAGATAAAGTTAAAGTGACTGTGGTAGCTACCGGTTTTGGCACAACTCCAACGCGCGATAAACAAAGTCAAAGATTAGAATTTAATCCGCCGGCAGAAGTTAATCAACCGATTGATACTTTAAAAAGAGAGCCAATTCCAAAAAGAAGAATATCTAAAGATGATGATAAAATAGAAGAAAAATCAAATTTGCCTAAAAAAACTAAAGAGGAAGAAGAATTAGAAATCCCTGCGTTTATCAGAAGGAAAATGATGTGAAGTTACGGAATTTACGCGGAAGCGAAGAAAGCAAACTGCTTTGCTTTCAAGCACGCGGAATGACGCGAAAAAATAAAAAATCAGCCCGTGAATCGGCTGATTTTTTGGTTCTAAATTTCTATGCTATAATGAAAATAGTTTTTTAATTTTTTATCATTAAGTTGTGGATAAACATAACCTCACCATTTTATCATTGGTAAGGAGGGGTAAAATTTATTATGCAAAAAATAGAGCAAATTAAGAAAAGAGATGGCCGCATTGTGCCATTTGATGAAAAGCGCATTTTTAATGCTATTTTGAAAGCTGCTAAAGAAACCGGAGTTTTTGAAAACAAAGAAATTCAAAAAATTACTGATGAAGCAGTTGAGCGGCTTAATGAAAAATATGATGGCCATACTATTCCAGAAGTGGAAGAAATTCAAGATATGGTTATTAGCACACTTTTGGATTTGAATTACGAAAAAATCGCCAGAAGTTACATGATTTACCGTCAAAGAAGAAAAGCTTTGCGCGAGATGCGAATACCATTGACAGAAGTAACAGAAGTAAAAGATTTGGCGGAAAATTCTTTGGTGGTTTTAAAGAAAAGGTATTTGCTAAAAGATAAAGATGGTAATGTTATTGAAACTCCAACCGATATGTTTAAAAGAGTGGCTTTAAATATTGCTTTGGCTGATGAAACTTATAAAAATTTATATCATCAAGAAGTTAATATTAAAAAAACAGCTGAAGAATTTTATAACATTATGGCTTCGTCTGAATTTATGCCCAGTTCACCAGTCTTAATGAATGCCGGTCGTGATCTTCAACAATTAGCAGCATGTTTTGTTTTGCCAGTTGAAGATGATATGTCAGCAATTTTTGACGCAGTCAAATGGACGGCTTTGATTCATCAGTCTGGCGGTGGCACTGGTTTTTCTTTTTCAAGACTGCGCCCAGAAGGCGATCGCGTCAAATCCACTGGCGGCATTGCTTCGGGTCCAATTTCATTTATGAAAGTTTTTGATGCTGCTACAGAGCAGATTAAGCAGGGTGGCACAAGGCGCGGAGCTAATATGGGTGTTATTCGTGTGGATCATCCAGATATTTTGAAATTTATTACTTGCAAAGAAGATACAAGGACATTGAACAATTTTAATATTTCAGTTGCTATTACCGAAACATTTATGAAGGCCTTGGATAAAGATGAAGAGTATGAACTGATTAATCCACGCAATAAAGAAGTAGTTAAAAAAATTTCTGCTAAAATGGTTTTTGATTTGATTGTGACAAATGCTTGGAAAAATGGGGATCCGGGTGTTCTTTTTATTGATCGTATTAATGCTTTTAATCCGACACCGCAACTGGGGAATATTGAATCTACTAATCCTTGTGGCGAGGTTCCTCTCCTGCCATTCGAAAGTTGTAATCTTTCTAGTATAATTTTATCAAAATTTGTCAAAAAAAATAGTGATAAACCAGAAGTTGATTGGGAACGTTTGGAATATATAGTCAGAACCGCTGTGCACTTTTTGGATAATGTCATTGATATGAATCGCTATCCCTTGCCCCAAATTGAACAAATGGTGGAAAGCACGAGAAAAATTGGTTTAGGCGTCATGGGCTGGGCAGATTTATTGATTAAGTTAGAAATTCCATATAATTCTGAAAAAGCTTTAAAATTGGCAGATAAAATTATGACTTTTATAAATGAAAAAGGTCATCGCGCTTCAGAGGAGTTGGCTGAAAAGCGCGGAGTATTTCCGTCATTTGCCGGTTCTGTTTTTGATCAAAAAAATATTAATTATAAATTGCGCAATGCGACAGTTACAACCATTGCGCCAACTGGCACGATTTCTATTATTGCCAATTGTTCTTCTGGTATTGAACCATTGTTTGCGGTTTGTTACACGAGAAAAAATATTTTAGATGCAGGAGATGAACTTATTGAAGTCAATCCTTTGTTTTTGGAAGTGGCTAAGCGCGAAGGATTTTATAGCGAAGCGATTATGAAAAAAGTTGCAGAGCGCGGTTCGGTTCATGGCGTGGGAGAAGTGCCGGAAAAATGGCAAAAGATTTTTGTAACTTCTCATGAAATTGAGCCGGAATTTCATGTCAAAATGCAGGCAGCTTTTCAAGCGCATACTGATAATGCTGTTTCTAAAACAGTCAATTTTTCTAACTCTGCCACTGTTGAAGATGTAAAAAATGTTTATCTGATGGCTTATAAACTTGGTTGCAAAGGTATTACAATTTACCGTGATGGCAGTCGTGACGCGCAAGTTTTAAACATTGGTTCTCAAAATGTGAAGCAGGCTGTGCCAGAGGGCGATAGCGAAGTGAAAAAAGAAATTGTTTTAGAACGTGAAGCAGCTAAAGTGGAAGTTAAAATTGTACAGCCAAGTATAATGGAATTATTTAGTGATAAGCAGTTAGTGACAAGTGACAAAGCAGGGCAGGCAAGTGGCAAGGAAAAAGAAACTGAAAAATGTCCGGAATGCGGGCAGGAGATGGAAATTAAAGAAGGTTGTATGACTTGCCCGGTGTGCGGCTGGGGAAAGTGTTCGCTGGGGTAGCATACGAATAATAATGCTAATAAATGCTAATATCATACGAATAAGAATTTCCATAGTTTGGTATTTGTAGGGGCAATTCATGAATTGTCCCTACATTATTTTTTGTTTTAAATTTTAAAAAATGATAAAATAATTTTATGTCAAGCAAAAACACAAATTTGGTTTTTATTTATACTGGCTCTGGCAAAGGAAAAACCACAGCTGCTTTGGGTTTGGCTTGGCGTGCTTTGAGAGAAAAAATGAAAGTCATTATGGTGCAGTTTATAAAATCAGAAACTGAAAGCGGGGAAGTGAGTTTGAAGAAAATAATGCCAAAGTTTGAAATTAAATGTTTTGGTAATGGATTTGTTTTGGTAAGCAGTAGTCATCCTGAACCCTCGAAGGGGGTGAAGGATCTCGTGAAAGACAAGACATCCGCTTGCCAAGGCATAACCTTTGTAAAAAACTTGCTCAAATCCAAAAAATATGATGTAATTATTTTGGATGAAATCTTAGTAGTTTTGAAGTTAAAACTTTTAAAGTTAGCTGATATTATAGATTTAATCAGAATTTTTAAAAAGTCGGATAAGAAAATGTTTCTAGTACTAACCGGTCGTGGTTGTCCAAAAGGTTTATACAGATATGCTGATTTGGTGACAGAAATGAAAGAAATCAAACACCCGTTTAAAAAAGGAGTTAGAGCAATAAAGGGGATTGATTATTAAAAATTATTTTAAAATTTAAAATTAGAAATTAAAAATTGTCTTTGGGTCGGTACCAAAGCGGTCAACTGGGGCAGACTGTAAATCTGCTGGCCTTGCGTCTTCGTAGGTTCGAATCCTACCCGGCCCAAAAAATAATTATGACACTTCTTGAAGATCTAAAATTTAGAGGTTTGATTTATCAAATGACTGATGAAAAAGAATTAAATAGTCGCTTGCAAAAGCCGATTGTTTTGTATTGCGGTTTTGATCCAAGCGCTGAAAGTTTGCAATTAGGAAATTTGTTGCAGATTTTAATTTTACGCCGATTTCAAATATCTGGTCATAAACCAATTGCTTTGGTTGGCGGTGGCACTGGTTTAGTTGGTGATCCATCTGGAAAAAAAGAAGAAAGAAAATTAAATTCAGAAAAAATTGTTTATGAATGGAGTAAAAAAGTTAAAAAACAGTTAGAAAGTTTTTTAGATTTTCAGGGAAAAAATAAAGCAGAGATTATTAATAATTATAATTGGTTAGGAAAAATCTCCCTTTTAAATTATCTGCGCGATATTGGCAAAGATTTTAATCTTAATGAAATGATTGCCAAGGAAAGTGTTAAAACGCGCTTGGAAACAGGAATTTCTTTTACAGAATTTAATTATATGGTATTACAGTCTATAGATTTTTTAGAACTTAATCGGCGGTTTAATTGCACGTTGCAAATCGGCGGCTCTGACCAGTGGGGTAATATTACGGCAGGCGTGGATTTGGTGCGCAAAATTGAAAATAAAAAAGTTTTTGGTTTAACTGCGCCATTGCTTACTAAATCAGATGGCACAAAACTTGGTAAAACAGAATCAGGCACAATTTGGTTGGATGAAAATTTAACTTCGCCTTATGAATTCTATCAATTTTTTATTAATACTAATGACCAAGAGGTAATTAAATTATTAAAAGCGTTCACTTTTTTGTCTCATGATAAAATTAATAGTTTAGCATTAAAATTACAAAATAATCCAGAAAAAAGAGAAGCACAAAAAGTATTGGCTTCAGAAATAACAAAAGTAGTTCATGGAGAAAAAAAATTGAAGCGCGTGCAAAAAATTTCTGATATTTTATTTTATGGCAATGTTAAAAAATTAAAAACGCCAGATTTTGAAGAGGCTTTTAAAAACATTCCAGCATTTGAATTAAAACAGAGCGAAATTGAATTGATTGATTTATTGGTTTTAGTTGGAGCGGAAATTTCTAAAAGGCGAGCAAGAGAGGATATAGAAAATGGAGCCATTGCTTTGAATGGCGAAAAAATAACTGATTTAGAAAAAATGATTACTCATAAAGATTACTTGCACAAAAAGTATTTAGTGATTAGAAAAGGTAAAAATAGATATTTTGTCGCAAAGATTTGAAAATTGAAAATTTGTTTTGGGCCCTTAGTATAGTAGTAAAACATCTCCATGGCATGGAGGAGTCGAGGGTGCGATTCCCTCAGGGTCCACCAAAGTTGATTAGTTTTCTTGCAAAAATATAAAAGGTCGATAAAACATTCTTAATAAGAATTATAAATAATATGAATCAAAAAAAATTAACATTTTTATCATTTAGTTTGTTGATAGTTTTAAGTTTGATAATTCCAAGTTTAGTAAACGGACAAATATCATCAACCGCCTCAAACAAAACAATAGAAATCAGTCCTTCTGAGATAGTTGAAACGAAAACCTGTCCCGTGGGTTGTACTTGTTTTGGCGATAATGTAGTCTGCCCAGTCGAACCACCCTGTAAATCTCCTTGCATAAAAAAAGGAAATACTTGTACTTGTCGGGAGGAATCACCTAAAACTTGT
>Ga0172375_10010650_pt1 | contig 11878 bp, 8 predicted proteins | sample LakKiv1m_FD_114537 | JGI IMG/M metagenome (GOLD analysis project Ga0172375, IMG submission 114537) | Freshwater microbial communities from Kabuno Bay, South-Kivu, Congo - kab_092012_11.1m | ecosystem: Environmental > Aquatic > Freshwater > Lake | place: Democratic Republic of the Congo... | reverse complement strand
GGTGTCAATGTAGCCGGTCGCGCCGGGGACGCGGATGACGTCCATCCCCAGACAGCGGCCGAGACCGTTGATCACGTCGACGGCGGAGATGACGGCGGCGCGGATGCCGAACCGTTTGGCGATCGAATGGATGGCGCCCGCCCGTCCACCGCTCCAGGGCCAGATGGCGTTCGCCGCGCGGCCGGCCAGCACGCCCGAGGCGCGGGCGATCAGGTCGCGCAGGACGGCGGCGGTGTGCCGGCCGGCTTCGGATCGGGCGCGCGGCAGGTGGCTGGCGAAGGGGCTGTCGGGATGGTCGTCGGGCTTGTCGCAGGCGACCTGGTCGCTGAACTCGGGGCCGGAGAGGATGAGCAGGTTGCGGTAGCTCACGCCGGCGTGGAAGCGGATCCGGGCGTCGCCGAGCGCCGCGTTGAGCAGGGCCACGGATGACGCGGCCTCGGCCTGGGAGGGATGGCCTCCGGAGAAATCGCGCAGGACGCCCGCGGCGTCAACGGTCACGAGATTCATGCGGAAACAGAGATCGTGCGGACCGAGCGGGATGCCCTGACTGGCGGCTTCGAGCGGCCCGCGGCCGCAGCATTCGGCGGCCAGGTCGCACCCGAGAACCGACATGTTGGCCACGTCGCTGGAGGTTGGAAAGCCCTCGGGCAGGGTGAGGAGGGTGCCGCTGCGGCCGGCGCGGGCGATGGCGTCCATGGCCGGGGTTTGTGCGGCCTGGAGCGGGGTCTTGCCGCCCAGCGCGGCGATCGGCTCGTCGGCCATGCCGTCGCCTAGAAACAGGATGACGCTGCGGGTTCGCTTGGTTACGTTCATGTGGCGCAAAACGACGCCGCACGGAGATGCCGATCCCAGGAGAATTTCCAGCGGATGGCGTTCCCCGATCGTTGCGTCGGCCTCTCTCCTTCGGATGCCGGAGCACCTTAATGCAACGTCCGTCGGGTGTCAAGCGGCAATCGGTCACGCAGATCGCGCAACGGCCACACATTGCGGTTGACGGCGCCCGGATCGAGGACTACCCTGATCCCACAGCAAAACACCCATGAACACGCCAACCCCCAACCGCCGTTCGCCCGCCGTGACAGCGCTGCTCTTCGCGATCTTCGCGCTGCTTCTTCTGCGTCTCTTCCGTCCGCGGCCCCCGGGCGGGACGGAGCGCGTCCCCGCGCCGGCGCCGGCCGTTGCGCAAGAAACGGAAGGGACGCCCCCCGCCGCGCGGCCGGCCTTCACCCCCACCGCGGAGGAGCGCTCCACCATCGCCCTCTTCAGCCGCGTCTCGCCCTCGGTCGTGGCCGTCGCCAACAAGGCGCTCATCCGCGGCGGCGGCTGGTTCGGCGGCCTGCAAGTCTATGAGGTGCCGCAGGGCGCGGGGTCGGGATTTGTCTGGGACAGGCAGGGTCACATCATCAGCAACTACCACGTGGTGCACGAGGCGGACGCCCTGACCGTGACCTTCCCCGATGGGACGACGTTCGACGCCCGTCTGGTGGGCATCGCCCCCGATCAGGATCTCGCCGTCCTCAAGGTGGACGCCCCGCCCGAACGCCTCTTCCCGATCCGCCCGTCCACCTCGCGCGATCTCCAGGTCGGCCAGGCGGTGCTGGCCATCGGCAACCCGTTCGGTCTCGACACCACCCTCACCGTGGGGATCGTGAGCGCGCTCGGCCGGACCATCACCGCCATGACCGGCCGCCGCATCAATGAGGTGATCCAGACCGACGCCGCGATCAACCCCGGCAACTCGGGCGGGCCGCTGCTCAACTCCGCCGGCGAGCTGATCGGCGTCACCACCGCCATTCTCAGCCCGAGCGGCGCCTACGCGGGGATCGGCTTCGCCGTGCCGGTCGACACCGTCTCGCGCATCGTGCCGCAGCTCATCGAGAAGGGCCGCATCACCCGCGCCGGGCTCGGCATCCAAATCCTGCCCGACCACATCACCCGCCGCGCCGGGGTCACGGGCGCGGCCGTCTACGCGGTGCTCCCGCGTTCCCCCGCGGCCGAGGCGGGCATCGTCGGCGTCTCGCAGACCTTCCGGGGCATCCTGCTGGGCGACGTGATCACCGCGGTCAATGGCCGCCCCGTGGCCGATGTCGAGTCCTACCACATCCTCTTCGACACCCTCCAGCCCGGACAGACCGTCACCGTCACGCTGCAGCGCGGCGACAAGATCCGCACCGTCTCCGCCCGCCTGATCGCGTTGGAGTGACCGCCCCGGATTTCGCATTGCCGGAGGCCGCCTTCTGCGCGTACAATCCGCGCCAACAGGAGATCCCCGCCATGCAAAGCATCCCCGTCCTCACCGTCCGCGGCCATTCGCTTGCCGAAGCCTATGAACGCGCGCTGGTCGCCCTCTACCGCGATGGCACCCGCTTCCGCACGCAGTACGACAAGCCGGGCGACCCGCCGAGCCTCGACGCCACCGTCAACATCACGATTGACGACCCGCTGGCCGATCCCATGATCCACAAGGCCTTCCCGGGCGGACTCGCCGACCTGCGCGAGTACGTCTACGAGCTCGAGGGCCGCAAGGATCACTGGGTCAAGGCGATCAACGATCCCGACGACACCCGCTGGGAATACACCTACCACGGCCGCCTCCAGAACTACGGCCAGTGGAAGGAGCGCGGCGCCGACGGCGCGACCGCCTTCGTCGGCCCGTTCCAGGTGGATCAGATCGCCTACGTCATCGAGAAGCTGGTCGCCCAACCCTTCACCCGCCAGGCGCAGATGATCACCTGGATGCCCAACCACGACCTCGCCTGCTACGACCCGCCCTGCCTGCAGTCGCTCTGGTACCGCCTGCTGGAGGACGAGGCCAGCGTGCAGTGGCTCAACGTCAACGTCCGCTTCCGCTCCAACGACGCCTGGGGCGCGAACTTCATGAACATGTTCGGCTTCATCCAGTTCAATCAGACGGTGATCGCCGCCGAGATCGAACGCCGCTCCGGCAAGCCGGTCCGCCTCGCCCGCATGAACTGGCACGCCGACTCCTACCACATCTACGGCAAGGACCTTGCCCAGGCCGAGCAGCGCCTCTTCTCGCGCCTGGAGAAGACCGCCTTCGAGGATCGGATCTACAACTTCCAGGATCCGGCCATCGCCGAGATGTACCACGAGGAGGAGGCCGCCATCCTGCGCAAGATTGCCGAGACCTCGCAGCGGATGAGCTGACCGGGGCGATGCGTTTGAACAGGTTTTGATGGATTGCGGCCGTATATTCATGATAACCTCTCCCGGAAAGGGGCGCGCCGCGCGGCACGCGGCGGCAGAGGGAGAGGGCATTTGAAGATCGCCAACCGACTTCGAAAACTGGCTTGGATGGGAGCCGGGGTGGCTTGGGTTTCCGGCGCTGTGGCGGCGGACATACGGGTGATCCACGGCCAGGAGTCGGTGCCCGAGGGCGAGAGCCGGTTTGCGGCGGCGCTGGCGCGGCACGTGGTGCGCTGGTGCCGCGAGGTGGGGCTCGACGCCGCCGCCGCGGACGTTACGGCGCTGGACGGCAAGCTCCGGAGCGGCCGGGTCGCCATGCTGGTCTATGTATCGCAGCCAACGCCGGCGCAGGTGGCCGCCTGCCGCGCGTTTGTCGGCCGCGGCGGGCGGTTGATCGTCTGCTATTCAGGCTCCGCCGCGCTCGGCGAATTGATGGGCGTGCGGGTGATCGGATACCAGCGCGCGGACGCCGCCGGCGGGTGGTCGGCGATGCGTTTCGCCGCCGCGCGCCCGGCGGGTGTTCCCGAGGAGATCCGGCAGACCTCTCCCAACCTGATGGCCGCGCAGCCGATAGCGGGCCGGTCGTCGGTCTTCGCCTGGTGGGTGGATCGGGACGGGAAGCCCACCGATCCGGCCTGGATCTCCTCGCCCAGCGGGTATTGGATGACGCATGTCCTGCTGGCGGACGGCGACGCCGAAGCCAAGGGGCGCCTGATTCTGGCGCTGGCGGCTTCGGCCGATCCGGATCTGTGGGGCGTCGCGGCCCGCCGTCTCGCGGAACGGGCGCGGCAGGCGGGGATCCATCCCTCGCCCGCGGCGATCGAGGCGGCGGCGCGGGAGATCGCGGATCCGGCCAGGCGGGATCGGGCGGTTGGCGCGGCCCGTGCCGCCGCGCAGTGGGAGCGGCGCGCCCGGGAACTGCTGCGGGACGGCAAGGGGTTCGAGGCGTGGGGCGCCGCGCAGAACCTGCAGGGCCGGATGCGCGAAGCCTACGGGCTCCTGCAACCGTCGCGCGCCGGGGAGATCCGCGCCGTGTGGGATCACTCGGGAATGGGCCTCTATCCCGGCAACTGGAAGCGCACATGCGCGATGCTGAAGACGGCGGGCGTCTCCGATCTGCTGGTCAATATCGGCGGCTCGGGCTTTGCCCATTATGCGAGCGATGTGCTGCCGCGGTCGAAGATCCAGCAGGAGCAGGGCGACCAGCTCCGGGCGTGCCTGGAGGCGGCGCGGCCCACCGGCATCCGGGTGCATGCCTGGCTGCTCTGCTTCAGCACCGAGCAGGCGACGGCCGAACGGCTGGAGGTCTTCCGCTCGCGCGGCTGGCTGCTGACCCGCGAGGACGGTCGGCCGCTGCCGTGGCTCGACCCGGCGGTTCCCGAGGTGCGCGACTACCTGACGCGCGCCGTGCGCGAACTGGCCGTGCGCTACGCGCCGGACGGCGTCCATCTCGATTTTGTCCGCTACCCGGACTTCGCCGGCAGCCTGGGGCCGACGGTCCGGCCCCGGTTCGAGGGCTCCCTGGGCCGCCGCGTGCGGGAGTGGCCGCAGGATGTGAAGTGGGGCGGGGCGGATCGTCCGGCGTTCATGCGCTGGCGGGCGGGCCAGGTCGAGCGCTTCGTCGGCGACGCCAGGCGGGCCCTGCGCGCGCATGCGCCGGGCAAGTGGCTGACCGCCGCCGTTTACGGCAAGTACCCCTCGTGCGTCGAGGCCGTGGGCCAGGACTGGGAGGCGTGGCTGCGCAACGGGCTGGTTGACTACGTGATGCCCATGAACTACACCGAGAGCCTGGAGGCGTTCAAGGGATGGGTGGCGGATCAGACGCGGCAGCCCGCCCAGGCGCGGCGGATCCTCCCCGGCATCGGCGTCACCGCGGCCGAAAGCCGGCTCGACCCGATCCAGGTGATGGACCAGATTCAGGCGTTGCGCCAGGCCGGCTGCCCGGGGTTTGCGTTGTTCGATCTGGACACCACCCTGCAGCAGGAGATCCTGCCGGCGCTGCGTTTGGGGGTGATGGAGTCGCCGTAACGGCTCACGGTTTGGCAAAACGGATGGGTTCGGGCATAATTTCCCCCTTTGCCTGGGGAGACGCGGAAGGGAGATCAGATGGCGCAGAAGGTTTTGATGTCGGCCAACGAGGCCGTGGCGCATGCGGCGTATCGCGCGGGATGCGCTGTGGGCGCGGCGTATCCGGGGACGCCCTCGACGGAGATCTTCGAGAACGTCGCCGCCTTCAAGGAGACGATCGCCTGTGAATGGTCGGTGAACGAGAAGGTGGCGATGGAGGTGGCGATCGGCGCTTCGATCGCCGGCGCGCGCGCGCTGGTGGCGATGAAGCACGTCGGCCTCAACGTCGCCCTCGATCCGATCATGACCTACACCTACATCGGCGCCCTCGGCGGGCTGGTGGTGGTGGTGGCCGACGACCCCGGCATGCACAGCTCGCAGAACGAGCAGGACTCCCGCAATCTGGCCCGCTTCGCGCGGGTGGCGCTTCTGGAGCCGGCCGACAGCCAGGAGGCCTACGACATGACGGTCGCGGCGTTCGAGCTCTCCGAGCGCTTCGAGACGCCGGTGTTTGTGCGTCTGACCACGCGCACCTCACACGCCTCGACGCTGGTGGATCTGGGCCCCGATTTCGGGCCGGGGCGGAAGACGCCCCGGCCGTACGTCAAGAACATCCAGCGGAACTTGCAGGTGCCGGCGTTCGCGCGGCAGCGGCGGATCCAGGCCGAGGCGCGGACCGCCGCGTTGCGTGAGCACGCGGACGGCTCTCCGTTCAACCGCGTCGAGGCGGGCGACCGGCGGCTGGGGCTGGTCACCGCCGGCGTCGCCTACCAGTACGTCAAGGAGGTCTTCCCCGAGTTCAGCGTCCTGAAGCTCGGCATGACCAACCCGCTGCCGGTCGAACAGATCCGGCGGTTCGCGGCGACGGTCGGCCGGCTGGTCGTGGTCGAGGAACTGGATCCGGTGATGGAGGAGCAGATCCGCGCCGCGGGCGTGGCCGTCGTTGACGTGAAGACGGAGCTGCGGATGATGGAGCTGAATCCGGCGCGTCTAGCCGCGCTGCGCCATGAGCTGCTCGGCGATGTCGCGCCGCCCGAGGCGCGGCCCGCGCCGGAGGGGCTGCCGAACCGCCCGCCGGTGCTGTGCGCCGGGTGCGGCCACCGCGGCGTCTTCTACACCCTCGCCAGGCTCAAGGTCACGGTCACGGGCGACATCGGCTGCTACACCCTCGGCGCGTTTCCGCCGCTGAACGCCATGGACACCGCGGTCTGCATGGGCGCCTGCATCGGCAACGCCCTCGGCATGGAGAAGGCCGGGCATCCGGGACGGATCGCGGCGGTGATCGGGGACTCGACCTTCTTCCACTCGGGGCTGACGGGGCTGCTCGACGTGGTGTACAACAAGGGAACGATCACCACGATCATCCTCGACAACCGCGTCACCGCCATGACCGGCCATCAGGGCAATCCCGGCACGGGCCGGACGTTGATGGGCGAGGAGACGGCGGTGGCCGACATCGCGGCGATCTGCCGCGCGCTGGGGGTGAAGCGGGTGCGCGAGGTTGACGCCTATGACATGGCCGCCCTCGAACAGACGCTGCAGGAGGAGCTGGACGCGCCCGAGGCCTCGGTCGTGGTCGTGAGGCGTCCGTGCGTGATCGCCTCCCGGATGGGGGTCGGCGTGACCGTGTACGAGACGGACGAGTCGAAATGCGCCGCCTGCGGCGCCTGTTTCAGGCTGGGCTGCCCGGCGATCGTCCGCGGCGCGCCGGCGGATGCGGCGGGCAAGCGGTTCAAGCGGCGGATCGAGCCGACCCTGTGCGCGGGGTGCGACATGTGCCGGCAGGTGTGCGCATTCGACGCCATTTACAAGGTCGGCAAAGAGGAACGCTGCCGCCCGGAACCGGCGTGAACCGCCCGGCTCCGGGTCGGCGCGGCTGGCCGGCACAACCCAGGAAAACCCTATGGACACAATGAACGTCTCTTTGGTTGGCGTGGGAGGGCAGGGCATCCTGCTCACCAGCGAGATTCTGTCACGGACGGCGGCGCTGGCGGGGCTGGACGTCAAGAAGAGCGAGATACACGGCATGGCCCAGCGTGGCGGCAGCGTCATCAGTCAGGTCCGTTTCGGCGCGGCGGTGCGTTCGCCGATCATACCCGAGGGGGGGAGCGATCTGCTGGTGGCCTTCGAGAAAACCGAGGCGCTCCGCTGGCGGCCGCTGCTTAAACCCGGCGGACGGGCGCTCGTGAACGCGCAGGTGATTCTGCCGGTGACGGTCAGCAGCGGCCAGCAGCCCGGGGTCGGCGACCCCGACGGCCGGTTGCGGGATCTCTACGGCGGCGGGTTGACGATGCTGGACGCGGCGGCGCTGGCCAGTCGGGCAGGCAATCTCCGCGCCGCCAACCTGGCGCTGGCGGGCGCGCTTTCGACGCTCACCCCGTTTGACCCGGAGGTCTGGCGCGAGGCGATGCGCGCGCGCATCCCGCCGGCGTTGCTGGAGGTCAATCTGAGGGCGTTCGATGCCGGCCGCGCGGCGGCGGGAGGGTAGCCCGGAGATGGGGATCCTGGCGGCAGCGAGAAGACGGCTCAGGGGCTGGCTCCGCCGGAGCCGCCCCGCCGTCCCGGCCGATCTGGGCGCATGGGGCGAGGCCTGCGCCGCGGAGCGGCTGCGGCGCGACGGCTGGACGATTCTGGGGCGTCGGGTACGGCCCAACCGCCGTGACGAGCTGGATCTCATCGCGGCGCGCGCCGGCGTGCTGGCGTTTGTCGAGGTGAAGACCCGGACGGACGAGCGGGCGGGCCGGCCGGGGGCGGCGGTCAACGCCGGCAAGCGCCGCGCGCTCAACCGCGCGGCGCGCGCCTATCTGAGAAAGGCTGGTTTTCCCAGGCGCATCTACCGCTTCGACATTGTCGAGGTCATCGGCCGTCCCGGCGGGCCGCCGCCGGAGATCCGGCATCAGGAGAACGCCTTCCCCTTCGACCGCCGCACCTGGCAGTGACGGCGCCGCCTGCCACCGCCTGGAGCCTGTGTCAAACCGGCTCGCGCATCGGCAATTGCCGCTCACGCCTACCCGGCGCTTGACCTGCAACCTCGCTTCAGGGTACGCTCTGCCGCGTGGTCATCGTTCGCCCATCAACCCCATGAACCCGCGGATTGTGTCGGGGCGTCCGACCCGTCTGGCCAGGGGCAAACGCACGGCAAGGAGAAGCGGATGTTCTTCAAACGATCGAGAAAACGGCCGGCTGCCGCGCAACCCGTTTCCCGCGCGCCTGCGCGCGACCCGTTGGATGCGGTGCCGGTGAAGGCGGCGGGCGTGACGGAGGAGGCGGGGGTCGGCGGCGCCCTGATTCTCGTGCGCCGCGCGCCGGTGCCGATGCGCTATGCGCGGCTGCTGGGCCGTTTTCTCGGCGGCGACCGGATCTCGCGGGTCGTGCTCGATGAGAACGGGGTTTTCTTCTGGCGGCAGATCGACGGCGTTCGGACGCTGAGGCAGATCGCGGACGCCATGCGCGTGCGGTTGAACCGGCCGGAAGGAGACGCCCGCGCGGCGGTGATCGCGTTCACCAAGGACCTGATGAAGCGCAACCTCATCCAGTTGAAACTGCTTCTGGGGGCAGGGAAAGGGGATGCGTAGATGCCGCTTGCCGCCTTGCCCGGGGTGCTGACGCAGGACGACCCGGTTCTGATCTTCGCCGCGGTCATGGTCATCCTGCTGCTTGCGCCGCTGGCGTTCGAGCGGTTGCGGGTGCCCGGAATGGTCGGCCTGATCGTGGCCGGGCTGATCCTGGGGCCGCACGGATTCGGGCTCTTTCAGGACAACGACACCTTCCGGCTGCTTTCGACCGTCGGGCTGCTCTACCTGATGTTTCTGGCGGGACTGGAGATCAACATCAGCGAGTTCAAGTCGCACCGCGCGGGAAGCTTTGTCTTCGGCGCGATCACCTTTCTCATCCCCCCAGGTCGGCGGTGCGGTTCTCTCCCGGGCGCTGCTGCCCGGCTTCTCCTGGACGCAGGCGGTGCTGCTGGCGAGCATGTTCGCCTCGCACACGCTTCTCTCGCACCCGATCGCCTCGCGGCTGGGGTTGGCGAAACAGCGCGCGGTTGTGATAGGCGTCGGCGGGACGATTCTGACCGACACGGCGGCGCTGCTGGTCCTGGCCATGATCGCCAAGCTTACGCAGAGCGCGCTGACGCCCGGCTTCTTCGTGCGGCAGGCGCTTCTCCTGCTCGCGCTCGGGATTGCGCTGTTCAAGGGGTTGCCGAGCCTGGGCCGCTGGTTCTTCCGGGACATCGAGCCGGACGGCGCCGCTGAGTTCGTTTTCGTGCTGGCCGCGGTCTTTCTCGCCGCTCTGGGTTCGATGCTGGCCGGGATCGAGCCGATCATCGGGGCGTTTCTTGCGGGATTGGCGCTGAGTCCGCTGATCCCGGAGCGCGGCGTGCTGCGCAGCAGACTGGAATTCACCGGGCACGCGCTCTTCATCCCCTTCTTCCTGCTCTCGGTGGGGATGCTGGTTGACCCGCGCATCTTCGCCTCCGGATGGGGCGCGTGGCGCGTGGCGGGGTTCATGTGCGCCACCGTGATCGCGGCCAAGCTCCTCGCCGCCCGGTTGTCGGCGCGGCTGCTCGGGATGAGCCGCGACGAGGGCTGGCTGATCTTCGGCCTGACGGTCAATCAGGCGGCGGCGACGCTTGCCGCCGTGCTGGTCGGCCGCCGCCTCGGCCTGCTGGATGACGCGGTGCTCAACGGCACCGTGATGATGATTCTCGTGACGTGCGTGATCGGCCCCTGGGTGACACAGCGTTTCGGCAGGCGCGTCGCCCAGACCCAGCGCCTGGCGCCGCACGCCGCGCACGGACCGCACGCCGAACGGCTGCTGGTGACCCTGGGATCGCCGCGGACGGCCGGTCCGCTGCTTGACTTCGCGATGCTGGTGCGCGGGGCGCACCAGACGCAACCGGTCTACGCCCTCCACGTGGTGGCCGATGGCGGGGACATCGAAGCCGGCATCAACGAGTCGGATCGCGTGCTTGGCGCGGCGATGGTGCGCGGCTCCGCGGCGGGCGTGGCCGTTCAAGGGGTGACCCGGATCGAGGCCAATCCGGCGGCCGGCATCCTGCGGGCGGCGCGGGAGCTGCGCGCGACGACCCTGGTGCTGGGATGGAGCGACCGGAATCCCGCGCGCATGCTGCTGTTTCGTTCGCTGCTCGATCGCGTGCTGGACGGCACGCGGCGGCAGACGGTGATGCTCTGCCGCACGCCCTGCCCGCTCGCGGCGGTGCGGCGCGTGGTGGCGCTGGCGCCGCCGCTGATGGAACGGCAGGAAGGTGTGGGCGGCGCGCTGCTCGTCCTCACGCGGCTCGCGGCCCGGATCGGCGCGGGCGTGGAGGTCTTTGTCTGCGAGCACGGCAAGCGTGACCTGCAGGCGGCCGCGGCGACCGAGAAGGCGCGGGTGGACGGCGGCTGGGTGGCGTATGACGACTGGGACGACATCCTGGGCATTCTGGCGCGCCATGTGGCGGCCGACGACATGCTCGTCATGATCAGCCCTCGAAGAGGCCAACTGGCCTGGGACAAGTCGGTGGAGCGGATGCCGTCGCTGCTGGCCCGCCGGTTCACCGCCCACAGCGCCGCGGTCATCTATCCGCCCGAGCCGGACGGCGCGGGGGCGGGCACCGCGTTCCCGGCGCAACGCACGGAGGATCGGGAGGAGGACGATTCGGAGGGAATGTTGCAGCGGTGCGCGGCGGACGCGATCCTGGCCGGATCGGGCACCGTGCAGGCCGCGGTCGCCGCGCTTGTGCGGCGGCGTTATGACGCCGGTAAGACGGCGGAACGGGTGACGCGGGCTTTGGCGAGAAATGAGGCCGTGGAGGTCGCCGCAGGCGTCCTGTTGCTGCACGCGCATGTGGACGGCCTCGATGCGGCGGCCGTCCTGCTGGCCTCGGGGCGTTTTACCCGGGCCGACGGTTTGCCCGCGAGCGTGCTGGTGGTGATCGTGAGCCCGCTCGACAGCCCGCCCGAACGGCACCTGCGTCTGCTGGCGTCCGTCGCCCGGTTGGCGCAGAGCGGGGAACGGCTCGCGCGGATCGCAACGATCCGCGACGCCGCCGCCTTGCGCGACCTGTTGCGGCCGCCCGGCCGCGGGCAGGCGCGCGATCCGGCGGCGACCGGGTAGCGCCGGATCAGGCGACGCACGTGCCAGGCGTCGCGCACCACCTGTATGGGCGCCAGGGACTGGAAACTCGGGATCCTTCTCCCGCGTCACCCGCGCCGCCAACCCTGTCGCCGACCGCTTGCGGGCGCTCAGGACGGGGCCTGTGCGGCCAGCGCCGACACCGCCTCGCCGGCGGCGATCAGTCCGGCGACGGAGGGCACGAAGGAGACGCTGCCGGGCACGGCCGCGCGGCCCGTCTCGGGATCGGCGGGCATGGCGCACCGCGGCTGCTCCCGCGAGTAGACGACGCGCAACGCGGACACGCCGCGCGCGCGCAGCTCCTTGCGCATCACGCGGCACAGCGGACAGACCGAGGTGGCGAAGAGATCGGCCACCTCGAAGCGGGACGGGTCGAGCTTGTTGCCCGCGCTCATGCAACTGATCAGGGGTGTGCCCCTGTCCGTGGCCCGCACGGCCAGCTCGATCTTCGCGGTCACGGTGTCCATCG
>Ga0172375_10010649_pt1 | contig 11879 bp, 12 predicted proteins | sample LakKiv1m_FD_114537 | JGI IMG/M metagenome (GOLD analysis project Ga0172375, IMG submission 114537) | Freshwater microbial communities from Kabuno Bay, South-Kivu, Congo - kab_092012_11.1m | ecosystem: Environmental > Aquatic > Freshwater > Lake | place: Democratic Republic of the Congo... | reverse complement strand
CGGCCACCGCTTCCGAGTTCGGCAGACAGTGCGTTCTCAAGTATATGGAATTGCTGACGGGAGTTAAGGATGATTTCCCCGGGCTTCAGACCCACGCTCTATCAACGTCCAGAAAGAGGGCGGTTGAGATCCGGAGGCGCACGTGGGAAGACATCATTTACAGCGGTCGGCTGGCCCTGACGCCTTTGATTTTGAAGCCCGCCCTGCCGCACGGCAGCGGAAAGCCAAACGATCCGAGGCAGTTTCACATCAAGAGGGTTTTGTCATCGGTGGAGACCGCACGCATAGCCATGTCCTCGCTGCGAAAAGGCGGAGCTTTCATAGACCTGTTGGCCGCCTCCGGCAATCTGGCGATAGAAAGATGGAACCAGCGACGGAACGCGGAGACCGGACGGATTACCACAGCCGTCACAATGAACATAAGGGGGAGATACGAAAGCCTTGACCACTCCAACAACGTCAGCGCACTTTTCTTCGAGTCTGATTCCGCTGACAGGAGGGACCCCGATCAGCTCGTTCGTTCCTTGTCAACCGCCCGAATCAGGCAGTTCCGAAGGCAGATGGACTTTAAGCAATATGAGAACACAGCCCGCCTGATTGCGTGCGCGAGCGTGTTGCCCTTCAAGGCACGGCGAAAGATCGTGCATCAAATAATCCAAAGACATCGGTACTCCATAGCCATAACTCTTCTGGGAATCGTGTGGCCGGTCATGAAGAACGGCAAGGCCTCGTTCGATTCTTATCCCACCCGCGTGAGAGATACCGTAATAAGCGAAATACACGGCACAGGCTACAAACACCTGACGAGCACGCCGTTGGTTTTGATAGTCTATTCCTTTTTGAAGAGGCTCAACCTGGTGATGGCGACCTCCGCTTCCCTGTTTACCCGTGAAGAAGCGGAGGCTTTCATGGATCTGTTTATGGAAGTCCTGCGGGAAGGTGCCGCGCGCATGTCTGTGTCCGACCGTTCCAGAGGTTGAGCGCCCGGGCAGTGGAGGCCACCGTTACTGAAAACTGTATATGGACCCCAGCCCGAGAAGGCCGGAAAGCTCGTCAAGGGCTGTTCTGGTCTCCATGATAAGTGCGGGGTCCGATAGGTCGTCGCCATGGAGTCGGTCGCGATAGTGGCGGAAAGCCCATGCCCTAAGGGCCTCGTACAAGGAATCTGTAAGGAAAACACCTTGATGAGCCAGGGCCAGCTCTCTCTCGGTAAGCGCCACCCGGAGCCTCAAGCAGGCAGGCCCTCCTCCGTTCTGCATACTTTGGCGGACTTCGCAGTACTCGATTCGCGAAATGGGGTTGGGACCGGACAGCAGATCATCCAATACCGCTCGCACCCGGCGGTTTTCGCAGCACTCCGCGGGGGCCACGAGACACATGTCTCCATCGGGCAGCGTGACCAATTGGCTGTTGAACAGGTAAGTGTCCACGGCCTCGGCTACGGAAAGTCTCCGGGCACTCACCGGGATCAGAATCAGCTCGCGCTTGCTGCACGACACGAACTCTCGCTTCAATTCTTCTATTAATCCTTCGGAATCAGCAAAAGCCAGCTCGTGGTAAAAAAATACATACTCGTTGCCGACTGAAATTACGTCGTTATGGAAGACTCCCGAGTCTATTGCCGCAGGATTCTGCTCCGCGAACACGGTCCGTTCGCTCTTCAGGCCATGGAGACGAGCCACCGCCCGGGACGCTTCGAGAGTCTGTCGGCCGGGGAAAATCCTGGGACCCTGTTCCCCCAATTCAAGAGCTTTCCTTCCGTAGACAAACAGCTCGATCCCCGAATTTCCGTGAGTGCCGCACAGCCGGGTGTGATTGGCGGCTCCTTCATCCGAGAACTGCGCGGCCGACGGTAGAGGCTCATGATGGATGAACGCGTCCCCATTGCTGAAAATTGTCTTGAGCAGCTTTGTTGTGAACCGGGTTTCTATGGAACGGTGGAGATGGCTCAGAAGGTTCGCAGGCGTGAAATGAACCCTGCCGTCCAGGGTGTCTGCCCCTGGTGAAACTGTGGCGGCATTGGCCGCCCACATGGCTGAAGCGCTGTAGCAGGCCGCCAGCAGGACCGGCTCGGTCTCGGCGGCTGTGGAAACGACCTGGGCATCGGTGCCCGCAAATCCCAGACGCCGCAGAGTGTGCAGGTCCGGCCGTTCCTGGGGCGGCAGCACAGCTTGTTTCACCCCAAGATCCTTCAGGAGTTTCATCTTGTCCAACCCCTCAAGGAACGCTGCCCTGGGGTTGGATACAACGAGCCGGTGGCTGACGGACGCAATATTGCCGTATGCGAGCCCCGCATAGTTGTGAGTCGGGCCGACCAATCCGTCGAAATTGACTTCGAAAGCGTTCATGTTGTTCAAATGAGAGAAACCGCACACGGACCGGCAAGATGCTGGTCCTACTGAGGCCAGGTCGTAACGGTCTCAAGGAACCGTGTCACCCGGCACCTCTCCTATGCCGGGAGTCCTAGACTCAGGGATCGCCCCAACGTCCGATTCCATGGACGCAACAGGAAACGAACAATAATCAGCAGCGTAATAGCCGCTGGGACGATGATTCCCGCTCGCGCCTACGCCTCCAAAGGGCAATCTGCCGGATGCGCCCGTAGTCTGGCGGTTCCAGTTGACCACTCCTGCCCTGACCTTGCGGAAAAAGAGATCGTACAGCTCCTCGTTGTCGCTCAGCAACCCTGCGGCAAGCCCGAACGAGGTGTTACCCGCTTCCCGGACAGCGGCCTGGAAATCAGGTACCCGCACCATTTGCAGTATAGGGCCGAAAAGTTCAACGTCGGGCCTGTCCTTGACCGCGGTCACGTCCAGAATGCCCGGCGAAAGGAAATAGCCCGGCCGCTCAAGGCGCTTCATGGGGACTAATGATCGCGCCCCGGCGCTGCACAGGTCTTCCTGGGCCCGGAGCAAATCCTTCAGCACCTGCTCGGAAATGACCGGCCCCATGAAACGCTCCGGCAGGTCGGTGTAACGTCCGACCCTGATCTCTCGGACCAGTGATGCAAGCCGCTCCATGAAACGATCGCCCGCGTCTCCGGCTGGAACGATGAGGCGCCTGGCGCAGGTGCAGCGCTGGCCCGCTGTTATGAAGGCAGATTGAACCGTAAGATAAGCAGCGGCCTCCAGATCGGACACCTCATGGACGACCAACGGACCGTTGCCGCCCATCTCCAGTGCCAGGATCTTCTCCGGGAAACCTGCAAAAGCCCGATGGAGGGCCTTTCCCGTCTTGACGCTCCCGGTGAATAACAGTCCGTCAATCCTTGGATCGCCAACTAGAGCCGTTGCGGTCTCTCTGCCGCCCTGAACCATGTTCAACACGCCTGGAGGCAGACCGGCCTCCTGCCATGTCTCCATCATTTTCACCGCGATAAGCGGCGCCTGGCGGCTCGGCTTGAAGACGACGGTGTTGCCGGCCAGTAAGGCAGCCACAATGTGCCCATTCGGGAGATGGCCAGGCAGGTTGAAGGGCCCTATGACTACCACCACGCCGTGGGGTTTGAACCTCACCACGGTCCGGATCGCCCCCATCCGGCCCTGGACTACTCGGCACCTGTCATTGTATGCCTCGATGGAAACAGGCACCTTCGCGGCCATGGAGTCAACTTCAGTGAGCGCCTCCCACCTTGGTTTCCCTGTATCGAGGCTGATGCACTCTGCCAACTCCCACCGCCGAGCTGTCACCAGCTGTTGGAAAGCCTCCAAAATTCCGATCCGTTCCGAAAGAGGCCTGTCTGCCCAGGCTTCAGAAGCGCGATCCGCAGCCCCCACGGATAGCCCAACCTCGCGAGCTGTAGCGGATCGGCCTCGCCAGACAACCTCACCAAGGCCCGGATCCGTGGCTGTGAACTGCGGCCCCTCACCAGAAAGCCAGCAGCCGTCAATAAGATGAATTCGATCGGCCATCAGATATTCTCCGGTCGAGGAGCCGACGGCTTAAGGGGTCCGAAACGGACCCAGTCACCGATCTTCACATCTAGTGCCGACGCAACTCTGGAGGTTAGCAGTGCTCCGTCGCCTGGACCGAAGTCTATATTTCCCGCGCAAGCCCTGAAATCCTCCTTCATATGGGTAATTAGGTATAATGGCGACTCTATTTTGCCAGCAACTATGTCTTCCACCCGGCTGTTGTGACTCTCTTTGACGATGCGTATTTCCTCCAGAGGACAGCTTATGATAGGCCCGGCTTCGAAGATGTCCACCATGCCCGTAGATTCGAAGCCTTCGTCCTGGAGCATCTTGAGCGCCGGCCTGGTTTGCTGGTGTACCTCGCCGACGACTTCCTGGGCGGATCTCGGCAGCAGAGGGATATAGATGGGACAAGAAGGCATCAAATCGGCGATGAATCTCTTGTCCATCGCGCTTAACAGGTCCGCTGCTGGATAATCCATCTCGAAGAAATGTCTCCCCAGATTCTCCCAGAACGGGGACATTCCGTCAGGATGTACCACTCCTCTCATCTCAGCTATCACCACAGGCTCAAAGCGCTCGGGATGTGCCGACATGAAGAGGAATCTGAACAGAGACAGCAACCTCCCGTTGCCGTGCCTGCGATACTCGGGCGCCAGGAAGAGCCCGCCGATTTCGGAGGGCCCGCTGTGCTCTTGAACCAGGTGAAGGGTGGAGATCTCTTTTCGTATCCCGAGAGTCCTGGACTCATGGACGCACGTCTCGATCCTGTAAGCGTAAAAGGGCTGAAAACCGCCTACCTTCGAGACTATGCAGCTCGTCCCCACCACCGTATCGGTCTCCAGGTCTTCCATAACGAAAACGTATAGTTCTCCGCCGGGCTGATCCACATGTTTCTGAAAGCCATGGACGGATTCCCTGATCCGCCTCTTGAGGAGCTCTCGATCTCGTGGAAGCGACGTGAGCCCGTAATCCGCGCTGAAGGCCAGCTCGAAGAGCCGGTCCAGATCCTCCATTTTCGCCGGCCTTATAATGACCATGACAACGGCCCCCTTTTCGAGTGGACAATCTGGAAAGGGATTCTCGGCACACCGTTTACACCCTTTGGCACTGGCTACCGCACAAGGTCTTTTCAACGATATCCGCCACCTGATCAATGTCATCGGGGGTGGCTGCTCCGACGGGGACAAGGAATCGCACCCTGGAGGAATCGCGACCCGCATAGAAGCTTATTACGCCATTGGCGAAAAGCGCATGGACGAATTCCTTGACTCTTGCCGGGTCGCCGTCGAACGGTGTGAACGCTATCATTGCGCCGATGCCGAAGGGACCTGAGACCAGGTCTGGTCTCCGGCTCCGGATTTGCTTCAGCCGATTGACGAAATGCTCGCTCAGCGCTGCAATCCGTCCCTGAGGACCGAGGAAACCTTCTTCGGTCAAACCCTTGAGGATCAGTCGCGCTGCAAAGATCGAGGATGTGCTCCCCGTAAAGGTTTGGCTCAACAGGCCCGGCTCAGGGTTGAATTCGTCGGTGAACAGCGTCGCGCATACCTGAAGCGACTTTCCAACGGTCACCACGTCCACGAACTTGTCCAGGCCGAAGTGTTGAAACGCGAAAAGTTCGGTTGTGCGCCCGAATGTCTGGATTTCGTCCACCATTATCGCCACTCCATTTTCCTGCAAAGTTTCCATGAGAGGGACGAAAAAACACTGGGAACCAGGATAAAAGCCGCCTTCCCCGAGGACCAGTTCGAAGATCATTCCCGCGTGGCGTCCGGGATAGCGGTCGAGCTGCCGCTTCAGGTGTTCCACGGCTATCCGAGTGCTCCGTTGGGGCTCCTTAGGATCGAAGAACGGCACGTAATCCACTGCCAGGCTGGATGGCAAGCCCTCGCGAAAGGACGGTTTGTCAGTGACTTGACTCAAGGCCAGGGTCCGTCCGGCAAAGCAGCCGTCGAACGCGAGCAAGCGATCCGCAGGGGACTTCTTCTGAAAGATTATCTTCAGCGCGTTTTCATTAGCCATGACCCCGCTGGTGGTAAAAAAACAGTGCCCCACGGAGGCGCCTTTGCTGTTGGCCGCGACCAGGATCATGCGGGCTAACGACATACTCTCTGCGGTCTGCTGGAGATTGCCCTGCATGACGGTATCCTGGATAGCCGCGTCGAGTGCCGCCTCCACCATGCCAGGATGGCTGTGTCCCCAGTGATGGACTCCTATTCCCGATATAAAATCGTATTTGACGCTGCCGTCGGCCAGTTCCACCAGTGCGCCCCGCCCTATACCGCTCCCCAGGTACGGAAAAAACAAGGAAGCCCCCCTCATCTGTCCGAATTCCCAAAGCATTTCATCGTAGTGAACAGTGAGCTCCGGATCAGGGGGACGCACTCCGACGATCCTTTCCTGGTGCTCTGCCAAGGATTCCAGGATGAGAGCCTTGGCTTGAGCTACCCTCGGATCGGAGATGAAACTTTGTGCGATGGTTTGTGTCATATCACGTCAAACCTCTTGGGCCGCTGTTCGGGTCTGATTGAAGCCAGAAATCGTTCACTTGCCCGCGTGCCGCGGCGGAGCGCTACAAGTATAACCCGGCATGATGCGGTTCGGAATTGAAATCGGCAAGACCACGGAGATTCCGACCCTTGACAAGAGATTGTGACGTGACTAGAACACACAGTGCAGCCGCATGTTGCACAACGAAGAAAGTGGCCTTACAGCTATGGATTGCAACCATAACATATCATAATTTGTGAAATATATCGTGTAAGGAGTTGTTTGGAATGATGAAATATCTTTCTGACTATCCAATGGGCCCCGTTGGGGACGACGTAGCACCGGCCGCGTCCTCAACCGGATCATCCGGAGAATATAGCCGCAGCCGGATGCTCGAGTTCATAGTGTCGGCAGTGAGCTTGGGCGTTGCTCTGTTGGTCGAATGGTACCGTCAACCCGCGGCGTTCTTCTAGGCCCGTCGCCACATCCATCCCCATTTTTCCCGAAAGGGAGTCCCCCGGCAGATTTTAGAACGTCCTCAACATGTACTCGATGTTTCCTTCCGGGTTGAGGGGGCTTCGTTCCATCTGTTCCAGATCCAGGGCTCTGTTGTATCTGTCCCATTTCCGGTACACCCGAGGATTGGGACGTAGCCGGTAATAGTAGGGATTGCCGCCGTAGTACGGCTCGGGCTGGCTATAGGGAACGTAGCCGGGCGCTGGGCCGTAGTAGTAAGGATAATATCCATAATACTGCCCGTAGCTGCCTGTGGCCGCCACAAGGAGCAACAAGGCTGCAAACAAGACGATTGTGACTGCGCTTCTCATTTTTATTGCCTCCCGGCATAGCCCAAGGGAAAAAGGGGAGCGTTATCGCTGTTTCCGAAGAGGCTGCCTCAGATTTGGTGCGAGAGGGGGGACTCGAACCCCCAAGGGTTGCCCCGCCGGATCCTAAGTCCGGTGCGTCTGCCAAATTCCGCCACTCTCGCACTGGCCGCGTACGGCCGATACAGGTGGATGGGCCGATTATACCCTGAGACGCCGCGGCAGACCACTCCAAAGTTGGAGCCTCAGGGCTATTTTGGGGCATCCCGGCGTACATGCAAGTGCAGCCCCTGCCCTATCTTCATTATGATGTCTCAACCGGGTGAAAGGTTTCGTGAAAGGGAGCCGGAATAGCTCATTGCTAAGGAATATCCAGTTGGATCTTTATGGCCTTCTCAATCTCTCGCATATCTTCCTTTGAAATGATGCCCCCGCGTTTGAAGAGACGTGACTTGCTCACGGTAGCCAGTTGATCCGCCATGGCTTTGCTTTCTCTGCCGTCGAAAACGACAATTGCTTCGCTGGGGTAAGGTTTCTCCGTGTTGCTGGTCAGAGGGACGACCTGAACTCGGTTTAGGAACTTGTTTGATGCGTCATTACTGATTATGACGGCAGGACGCTTCTTCCTTATCTCACCGCCTATTGACGGGTCGAAATTGACCCACCAGACCTCACGACGTTTCATGGGCCACGTCCTTGAATGTGACCTCAACCCACTCCATGGCGTCCTTCTCTCGCTTCTCGTCCCTAGCCATCTCTGCATACGCGGATTCGAGATTAGGGCGCACCACGTGCGGCCGGACCAGTTCCTGGACGAACTTGCTTATTTTGCGGGGGCCAACCTTCCTGTAGAGACCCTCGTAGACCTCTTCATCAATGGTTATTGTGAGCTTTTTCTGCATTGGTCACCTCACTATACGTGTATTATACGTGCAATTAGCGGCTCCGTCAACTCGAAAGGCCGACCGGCAGGCCGGATCGCGTGGACATGATTAGTGCTCTGTTATTACAGGAATTGAAGCGACGAGACAATCTCGGCATGTGCGGCGCGGGAGATCGCTCGGATTCGCCGTCAATGACCGTCCTTCCGTGCGTGCCTGGGGATTTCGTGACAAGAGTATTGACAGTCGAGATCACTCGTGCCATTCTAGACTGACTAGTCAATACAGGAGACCTCAGTGGCAACAAGGGGCCAAGAGACCAAGGAAAGAATCATCCGTGCAGCCGGACACCTCTTCTACAACCAGGGCTACAAGAACACCACTATGGACGACATCTGCAGAGAATCGGGGGTCAGGAGGGGAAACCTCTACTTCTATTTCGCCGGCAAGGAGGAACTGGCGCAGGCGGCGATAGACGACGCCCTGAAGAGGCAGTTCGAATTTATAGAGAGGGCAATAGCAGGAGAGACCGACCCCCTCGCAAAGATTGAAGCATCGCTCGACGGCATGGCGGCCTACCTGATCGCTCGCGGCTGCAATGGCGGATGTTTTTTCGGCAATATCGCTCTGGAGTTAGGCGATGTTCACAGAGGCCTCGCCGAGGCTGCCGACCGGTTCTTTTCCGCGTGGCACCAGTGGCTTGTCGCTCTCTTGGAGGAGGCAAAGGCCGATGGCACGTTGAAGCCGGATACTGATTGCCTCAACCTCGGGCGGTTGATCATGAGCACTATGGAGGGCGCGATTCTCATCGCTAAGGCATCAAAGGACAAGCACGCGTTGGCCGAAACAGTCCAGGCACTGAAGTCCGTGATCAGAGGATATGCTTCGTAGATCTTTTTCGAGGCAAACTAGACCGGATAGTCAGCCAAGGAGCGGCCGGTCGTCAGCTCGGCCTCAAGGCGCCACATTCTGCATCGTGTGCGGAGTAGCGGCGACCAGCGGAAGCCGCCGATATGTTGGGAGTCTTTTGAAAAGGGGTCCGGGGGAAAACTTTTCTGCAGAAAAGTTGTCCCCCGGAATCGCTTCTATAGAAAGGGGGTTTGTGATGAACATGAGGAGATTATTCTGGGTGGTGGTTTGTGTTTTGCTGGCCTTTGGGCCGGCTTTGGCTCAAGAGCAACCAATCAAGATCGGCGTTCAGTTCATTAGTTCCGGCAAGCTTGGGGGATACGGGCAGAATGCCGAACGTGCCGTCAAGATGGCTTGCGACGAGATCAACGCCGGCGGCGGGATTCTCGGTCGCAAGATCGAGGCTGTGTTTGCGGACACTCAGCTCAAGCCCGATGTTGTGGCGAAGAACGCGGAGAAGTTCGTAAACGAAGACAAGGTAGATTTCTTGATGGGGCCGACATCCAGTGGGTTGGCTCCGGCGTTTTCCGAATTTGCCCGGAAGCACAAGAAAATCCTTTTAATCACACAGGCGGCTGCCCCTGAGCTGACCGGTCCTCTGTTTCATCCGTATGTGTTCAGCATTCTCAGCAACGCCATGATGCATTCCCGGGCAGGCGCGTATGTGGTCTCTTCCTTGCCTTACAAACGGTGGATGTCCATAGGGCCGGATTATAACTATGGGCACACCTCCTGGAGTATGTTCAAGACCAAACTCAAGGAACTCAAGCCCGACGTGGAATTCGTGGGAGAGGTTTTTCCCAAGCTCATGGAGAAAGATTACGCTCCATCCATCGCGAAGATTGTCGAGATGAAGCCGGACGCGGTCTGGTGCTCTTTGTGGGGTGACGACGCCGTAAGATTCATAAGGCAAGCATTGCCACACAAGCTTTTCGAAAAAATCAAATTCGCGATTCCTGACGGAGGGGCTCTGGAGACCCTCGTTCCACTGGGGAAGGACACCCCGGCCGGAATATTGATGTCAAGCCGGTATTTTTTCACAACGCCGGATTCCGACATAAACCGGAAATTCGTGAAAGCCTACCTCGAGAGATTTAAGGAATACCCGGATTATATGGCCCAGGAGACATATGCAGGCGTGTATTTCCTGAAAGCTGCCATCGAGCGGGCTAAATCCATAGATGCAGACAAAATTGTTGAGGCCGTCGAGCGTGAACCTCTGGCGTGGGAGACGCCCGAAGGTTGGAAGATCATGGTCAAAGACGACCACCAGGTTGTGGAGGATGTCATATGGGGGGAAACCGCTTTCAGCGAAAAATTCGGTTTTTCCATCCTCAAGAATATTCAATCAATCCAAGGAGAACAGATCGGCAGGACTGCCGAGGAACTCAAAGAAGTGCGGGCCAATTACGAGAAACGACTGAAGGAAGGCAAGTAGGCAAGTTAAAGACGATTCCGGGGGAAAACTTTTCTGCAGAAAAGTTTTCCCCCGGACCCTCTTTCCAAAGACTCCCAACATATTGGCGGCTCCCGCTGGTAGCCGCTTCGTTGTCGTCCGGGTAGTTACGAGATTATAGGTCGGAAGAGATAAGGCCGATGAGTCCTTCTACATTCTTGATTATTGTGAGTCCCCGCTTCGTCTCCACAAATCCTCCGGCGACAAATTCCCGCATGATCCTTGCGACAACCTCTCTCGTTGTTCCAAGGTGACAGGCCATCTCCTGTTGCGTCATGTGAAGCAAGCCGTCGGAGGAAGACCGGAGCAGAATCAAATTGGCGAGACGGTGTTCGAGCTTGAGAAAATGAACCTGCTCCAGCTCACCCATTAGCCTGAAAACCAGTGTGGAAAGTGCGTGAACGGTAAGATCCTGTATGCAAGTCTCCGTCTCGAATAACTTTCGAAAGAGCGGGCCCGGGATAACGGCAACCGTTGTTTGGGAACGGGACTCAACCCATGCAGGGTAGAGCAAGTCGCGGAAGAGACAATTCAGCGCTAGAACACAGGTCTCGCCCGGCTCGATATGATACAAGGTTGCTTCTGCGCCGGATGGGGCTATCGAAAAGACCCTAAGGCAGCCATTGGTGACAATGTACGCCCCTGAAACTCGGTCTCCTTTGTGGAGTACAGGAGTGGCCGGCGCACACTCTTTGCGCAAGAGCCCTTGGTCGAGCATATCCCTCCCCGCTGCCGTGAGATTGCTGAAAGGAGGGATGTTTTCCAGGCCGACCAAGGGCTTTTCCTCACAGGACTTGGCTCACGCCTGTCGCCTGAAGAACGTGTCGCCCGGCGTGGCAGTGGTGACTTCCGTAATTGAATCGAACGGCAGGCCGACCTTGTCATGGGCTCGCTTCACAGACTCCGCATCGGGAGCCATATTAAGACAGAAGGCCCGACCTTCGCTGTACCCCACGTGCAGTCGCACCGGCACAACTCCTTCGTCGTAACAGGCTTTCTCGTACTTGGCAAAGAAAATTTCGAACTCCTGTGGTGTGATCTTTGCCGGGAACGTGTTTCGCGAACGGTCGTGAGTGTCCAGGAAGAATCGCATCGGTTTCATAGGAACCTCCTTTGGTTTTTCGCTAAGAGCGAGTGAAGTTTCCAAAATTCTACCGATGCCCTTTGACTCGGTCTGTATCAAAAGCTACATAACAAAAGAAAAGACAAAATAATGAAGCGAATTACAACGTACGGAGGTCCAAGCCATGAAGGTGGGTATCGCCTTGGGCGGCGGGGGAGGGGTGCCGCTACTTTGTGTCAGGAGTTATGCGGCACGCGGTAGTTCGTGATCCCGGATCTCGGGAGAGTTTGTATCCTCGATGCCGTAGAGTCTTCGTCTTTCGGACTTACGTCTATGCTT
>Ga0172375_10010645_pt1 | contig 11886 bp, 9 predicted proteins | sample LakKiv1m_FD_114537 | JGI IMG/M metagenome (GOLD analysis project Ga0172375, IMG submission 114537) | Freshwater microbial communities from Kabuno Bay, South-Kivu, Congo - kab_092012_11.1m | ecosystem: Environmental > Aquatic > Freshwater > Lake | place: Democratic Republic of the Congo... | reverse complement strand
GTTTGCATCCGATGGCGTCCGCAAGCTGACTCTGGGTAAGCCCTTTACGGCGCCTCGCCTCAGCGAAACGAGCGTTTGTCTGTGCGTCCATGTCAATTGGCTCAGTCATGCAAATCGACCACGGCAAGACAGTAGTATCATGACTTGATATAGATCAAGTATTTAAGTGTTTTATATTGCTCTTGGCTGTTGATAACATGTTAGTAAAAAGCAGCATGTGCGTATATAACGTCATGCTATTGTGTGGGTTGATATGAATCAAGATAGTTGATAACATGACGGCGGTTTTTCGGCGATGGCCGGCGCATCATCCTCATCCTCGCGCGCCGGTAACGGTTCATGTGGATGCGGATCGCAAGCCGGAGCTGTCGCCGCTAGCGGTGAAGGCCATCAACGACGGGCTGTTGTCCGCCTGGACCCTCGGTTGGTCGGCGGTGTGACTGTCAGACCGGCTTCAATCCGCCGACAGGGCGGTTCTTCTCGTCCAGAACCAGAATGAGCGGTTTGTGGCTGACGGCATCGTGTTCCGATGTCACGGCGAACGCAAAGACCACCACGTGGTTGCCGGCTTTTGCGAGGTGTGTGGTGGGGCCGTTGAGTCCGATCACGCCGGATCCCCGCTTGCCCGGAATCGCGTAGGTCTCGAATCGGTTACCATTCTCCACCACGGCGACGAGGATCTTCTCGTATGGCCGGATCTTGACGGTGTCCATCAGATCCTGATCGATCTCGAGACTGCCTTCGTAGTCCGGTTTGGAGTCCGTGATACGAGCCCGGTGCAGTTTCGATTTCAGCAGAATGAGGTCCATGATCGATGCGCGCAATTATAGACGGTGCATGCAGAAAAGGAAAGCCCGCAAACCGGCGCATTGGCCGGTTTGCCAGGCATGAATGTCCGAGCGGATCCGAATTAGAAGCGGTCGCCGCCGCCGGGTCCGCGACGAGGAGGGGCGTCGGTGCGAGCTTTGGCTTCGTTGATGCGAAGCGAGCGGCCGCCCATGTCGTAGCCGTTCAGTTTTTCGATCGCCTTCAGAGCCTCGGCATCTTCCATCTCCACAAAACCGAAGCCGCGCGGGCGGCCGGTCATCCGGTCCATCAGCACGTCAACACTGTGAACGGCGCCATGCTGCTCGAATAGCGAACGGACCTCATCCTCGGTCGCGCTGTACGGAAGGTTGCCGACATAGATACGCTTCCTGCCCATCTAACACCACTCCCCACTCAACTCCGGAAGTGTAACGCCTGCCGCTGCTGCCGGTCCGGGTCCGGTCAATGAGCGGTCGGGCTGAGTCAGCGTCAGCCCTTGTTCCCTTTTGGAAACGGCCGAAAGTTATCGAATGCCGTATTTCATGTAAAGGTCTTTTGTTTGCGTCTCCCGTCATGGGCGCATCTCCGCGCCCAACGAGGTATCGGTTCGGGCCGAGACGGGCGCGGTCCTTGGTCAGGGCCGCGCGCCGGGGGGTGTGGCTGCCGGGCTGATCGTCCGTCGATGAGGTCCGCTCAGACTCTGAAGTCCATGTCCCGGGCCGCCTTGGCTTCGTCAGGACGGCAGACGGGCGAGGTGCGAGGCGCGTTGGAGAACGAAGCGGGATCCTGTTCCGCGCGTTGCGCGATGGTCAGCATGGCCGCCACGAAACGATCGAGCGTCTCCTTACTTTCGGTTTCGGTCGGTTCGATCATCAAGGCTTCCTTGACGATCAGGGGGAAGTACACCGTCGGCGGATGGAATCCTTCGTCAATCAACGCCTTTGCGATATCGATCGCGTGAACGCCGTTTCGGGCCTGGCGGACGGCGGAAAGCACGAACTCGTGCATGCAGGGCTTGTCGAACGGAAGTTCAAAAGCGCCCCTGAGTGCGTGCATGCAGTAGTTCGCGTTGAGGACCGCCTGTTCGCTGGCCTCGATCAGCCCCTCGCGGCCGAGGGACAGGATATAGGCGTAGGCGCGGAGGCAGACGAGGAAGTTGCCGTAGAACGGGGCCACGTAGCCGATCGATTTCGGGAAGGCGTAGCTTAGCGTGTAGGTTCCGTCGGTTCGTTTCACGACGCGCGATATCGGCAGGTAAGGCTCCAGGTTCGGGGCGACGCCGACGGGACCGGCGCCCGGTCCGCCGCAGCCGTGGGGGGACGAAAAGGTCTTGTGAAGGTTGACGTGCATGACGTCCACGCCGGCGTCGCCGGGCCGGAATTTCCCGAGCACGGCGTTGAGGTTTGCCCCGTCATAGTAGACGAGCGCGTCGTGGCGGTGGGCCAGCGTTGCGATGCGGTCCACCTCGGTGTTGAAGATGCCCAGCGTGTTGGGATTGGTCAGCATGATGGCGGCGGTTTGGGGGCCGACCATCGTTTCGACGGCGGCGAGGTCGAGCCTGCCGGTCGTCGGATCGGTTGGCACCGCACGTGTCTGATAGCCGGCAATGGCGGCGCTTGAGGGGTTGGTGCCGTGGGCCTCGTCGGGAATAAGAACGTCGGTCTTCCGGCTGCCCCGTTCGCGGTGGTACGCCGCGATGAGCATCATGCCGGTGAGTTCGCCGTGCGCGCCGGCGAGCGGTTGAAGCGTGAAAGCGCGCATGCCGGTGATTTCGCACAGCAGGCGTTCGAGATCGAACAGGATCTTGAGTGCGCCTTGTGTCAACATGCCGCCGTGGCGCAGTTGCGGCAGGAAGGGGTGCAGGTTGGAAAATCCTTCGATCCGGGCCACGGCCTCGTTGATTTTGGGGTTGTACTTCATTGTGCAGGAACCGAGCGGGTAGAATCCGGTGTCCAGGCCGTAGTTGCGCCGGGAGAGTTCGGTGAAATGGCGGATCACGTCGAGTTCCGAAAGCTCCGGCAGCTCGGCGTCCGCGGAGCGTCGGTACGTTGACGCCATCGGTGCGGGGGCGGGCACATCGGACACGGGGAGGGTAACCCCCGACCGGTCGGGAACGGACTTGTCGAAGACCAGGTTCATGTCAAACACCGGTGCCGGTCCGTCAGGGCTGCCTCCAGCGCCTCGGCGAAGCGTCCAATTTCCGTCTTGGTTCGTTTTTCGGTGACGGCGACCAGGAGGTAATCGTCCATGCCGGCGTAGAAACGTCCGAGCGGTAGACCGGGCGCAATGCCCTGGTCAACGAGGGCGCCCGCCACGTCGCCGGCATCGGCGGGCAAGCGAACCGTGAATTCGTTGAAGGTGGGGCTGGCCTTCATCACCGACACGCCGGGGATGGCGTCAAACCGTTCTTTCGCGTAGTGAGCTTTCGCGTGGCAGAGTTGGGCAACGCGCTTGAGGCCGTGCTTTCCCAGCAGGCAGAGGTAGGCGTGGGCCCGGATCGCGCAGAGGGATTCGTTGGTGCAGATGTTCGATGTCGCCTTTTCGCGGCGGATGTGCTGCTCGCGCGCCTGCAGCGTCAGGACAAACGCCTGGCGGTCCTTGCGGTCAACGGTGCGGCCGACCAGGCGGCCGGGGAGCCGGCGAACCAGCGCTCGGGTGGTGGCCATGAAGCCGAGGTAGGGGCCGCCAAAGGCCAGCGGTATGCCGAGGGACTGGCCTTCGCCCGTGGCGATGTCAACGCCGATTTCGCCGGGCGTCTTCAGCAGTCCGAGCGCGATGGGGTAGACGGACTGAACCACCAGGATGCCGCGTTCGTGGCAGTGTCGCACGACATCCGCATGGTCGTCGATCACGCCAAAGAAGTTGGGATTCTGGAGAATGACGGCCGCTGTGTCGCTGTCGAGGGCGTCGAAGAGGCGTTGGCGGTCAGTCTGGCCGTGCGACACGGTTACTTCGTGGCGTTTGATCGAAAGGTTGGCCGTGTAGCAGTCGAGCATCTTCCGGTAGACAGGACTGACTCCGCCATCCAGGACGATACGGCTGCGGCCGGTCGCGTGCAGCGCCATCTGGCACGCCTCGTAGACGGCCATGCCGCCGTCGTAGACCGATGCGTTGGCCACGTCCATCCCCGTGAGGCGGCAGATCTGGGTCTGGTATTCGTAGACGGCCTGCAGCGTGCCCTGCGAGACCTCGGGCTGGTAGGGCGTGTAGGCCGTGTAGAATTCGCTTCGCGACGTGATGGCGTCAACGGCGGCGGGGATGAAATGGTCGTAGTAGCCTCCGCCGACGAAGCAGGTCAGTTGCAGGTAGTTCCGGGCTGCGACCTCGGCGAGACAGGCCGCGACTTCGAGTTCGGAACGTCCGGGCGGCAGGTCGAACGACTTCGGACGCAGGTGCGGAGGGATCGCGTCAAAGAGACGCGCGACCGAGTCGACGCCGCACGCGGCGAGCATTTCGCGTTGCTGTCCAGGGGTGTTGGCGATGTAGCTCATTTCGCCTGCGACACGACGGATTCATAGCCGGCCGCGTCCATCAGGGAGGCTGTCTCCGCGGCGTTGAATCCTTTGAGCTTCAGGATCCACCCCTTGCCGTAGGGATCGGTGTTGATGATTTCGGGTTTCGCCGTTGCGGCCTGATTGATCTCGAGGACCGTGCCGCTGATGGGCGCGTACAGATCGCTTGCGGCCTTGACGGACTCGATCACGCCACATTCCTTGCGTTGCGGGATGACGGTGCCCGCTGGCTTGACTTCCAGGTAGGTGATGTCGCCCAACGCATGCTGCGCATGGTCGGTGATGCCGACAACGGCGATGTCGCCATCGATCTTCACCCATTCATGCGTGCGTGCGTATTTGCGGTCGTTCGGTGTCATGGGGTTGCTCTCCTGAAGTGCCGACATTTTCGGTGCCGGGAACGTAGACCGGAAGCAGGCCGAAATCAAGGCCGCTTATGGGTTGTCCTTACGCTTGCCGGACTGGTACGGATTCCGGATGGGGGGTGTGTTTCGGAGGATGGCGGTGTAGGAACGCGTGTCGTCGCCGAGCGGGGACCGGGACGAGGCGGCTCGTGAGTCGCTGCGCGGCGGTTTCGCGGAAAAGGCGATGGTGACAGGCCCGACGATGATCTGGTCTCCATCATTGAGGATCTGTTCCTGGGTCTGTCGGCCGTTGACGAACGTCCCATTGGTGGAGTAGTCGAGGAGTCGCCAGTGCTCGCCTTCCTTCTGAATCACGCAGTGAACGCGCGAGACGCCCTTGGCGGAGTCGTTGATTCGGATGTCGCACATTGTTCCCCGGCCGATTCGGATCGGTTCCGTGCCCAGTTCGAGCACGGAAGTTGCCGGGCGATCACTTTCGCTCTCCCAAATGAGATACATGGCGGCTGCCTCCTGAACCCATCATTTAGTGATTGTGCGTAATGTACATCCGCCGGGCCTGTTGCGCAAGTGTCCTCATGAGCGTGGTTGGCCCAGGCGGCGAACGAGCGCGAGGAGTTCGCGGATGCGGGCCTCGCAAGCGGCCGACTTGAACCGGGGGAATCGGCCTTCCTCCTGCAGGAGATCGCCTCCCCGGGTGATCAGGATCCGGTCGTCTCGCGTTTCGATGCGCATGATGCCCCGGCGGGATGCCTCGATCCGGATCCGGGCGAGTTGCAGCAGGCGAGCGACCGGCGGAGGGACGGGGCCGAATCGATCGCGCAGGCGTTCGCGCAACGCCGAAAGCGAGGCGCTTGCCGCGCAGCCGGCGACCTCGCGGTAGATGTCGAGGCGTGTGCCCTCGTCGTCAACGTACGCGTAGGGGATGGCGGCGGCGTCGTCGTCACGCGGGCTGAAGCGGATGAATTCAAGCCGCAGTTCGGTCTCGACCGTCGGGGCCGGTTCGCGTCCCTTCAACCGGTCGATCGTCCGGCGAAGGAGCTGGCAATAGAGGCCGAAGCCAACGGCGGCAATGTGGCCGCTCTGGGCAGCGCCGAGCATGTTGCCTGCGCCCCGGAGCTCCAGATCGCGCATGGCGAGGTGAAAGCCGGCCCCGAGCCCCGAATACTTGCGCAGTGCCGCGATCCGGTGCCGCGCCTCCGTCTCGAGCGCGCCGTGCTCGGGAAGCAGGAGATAGGCGTAGGCCTTGTGGTTTGATCGCCCGACGCGGCCGCGGAGTTGATAGAGATCCGCGAGTCCGAAGCGGTCCGCCCGGTCAATGAGGATGGTGTTGGCCCGTGGGATGTCGAGGCCGTTTTCGATGATGGTGGTGCTGAGGAGCACGTCGTAGTCGCCGGTGACGAACGCGCGCATGATGGACGCGAGTTCGGAAGCGCGCATTTGTCCGTGTGCCACCACCACGCGCGCCTCCGGCACGAGGCGCGCCAGGCGTGCGTGCACCCGGTCGAGGGTGAGGATCCGGTTGTGGAGGAAGAACGCCTGTCCCTCGCGGCTCAGTTCGCGCAGGATGGCCTCGCGGATCACCGCGTCCGTGGCGCGGGAGACGACCGTTTCGACCGCCTGTCGCTCGCGCGGCGGGGTCTGCAGCAGGCTCATGTCGCGAGCCCCGGTGAGGCTGAGGTAGAGCGTTCGCGGGATCGGCGTGGCGGTCAGCGTCAGGACGTCGACAAGCCGGCGGAGCTGCTTGAGCCGTTCCTTGTGGGCGACGCCGAACCGCTGTTCCTCGTCGACGACAACCAGTCCGAGTTCCTTGAAACGGATGCCGGGCTGCAGCAGGGCGTGGGTTCCGATGACGATATCGACGCTTCCCCGGGCGAGCCCTTCCAGCGTCTGGACTCGCTGTCCGTGCGTGCAGAAGCGGCTGAGCATTTCAATGCGAATGGGAAAGGGAGCCATCCGTTCGGAGAACGTCTCGTAGTGTTGCTGGGCGAGGACCGTGGTGGGGACGAGAACGGCCACCTGCCGCTGTTCCATGACCGCCTTAAAGGCGGTTCGCATGGCCACCTCGGTCTTGCCGTAGCCGGCGTCGCCGCAGACGAGGCGATCCATCGGTTTCTGGTCGCGCATGTCGGTCTTCACGTCCTCGATCGCGCGGGTCTGGTCCGCGGTTTCCTCGTAGGGAAAGGTGGCCTCGAATTCGCGTTGCCACACCGTATCGTGTCCGAAGGCGTGGCCTTTGAGTACTTCGCGGGCCGCCTGGGTCTCGAGTAGGCTGGCCGCCAGATCCGCGATCGCCTTTTCGGCGGCTTCGCGTTCGTTTGTCCATCGTCTGCCGCCCAGGCGATGAAGCGCGGCCTCGTGGCCCGAAACGCCGACGTAGCGGCTCAGCAGATGCGCCTGGGAGACGGGAATGTGCAGCCGGGCTGCGTCTGCGTATTCGACGGAGAGGACTTCCCGCGTCGCCTCGCCGACGACGATCTCGCGCACGCCAAGATAGCGTCCGATGCCGTGCTCGACGTGAACGACCAGGTCGCCAGGCTCCAACTGCGCGAGTTCGGAGACGCGATCGGCGGCCTCGCGCGCACGTTCGGTCGGGAGCGTTTCTGCCGTGCGCCGGCGCGCATGCTTGCGCCGGCCGAACCAGTCGGTCTCGGACACCACGACGATGCGCATCGCTGCCGACGCGAAGCCACCGGAAAGGCGGCCAGTCAGGAGCGTGAAGCGCGGATCGGGTCTGTTCTCTTTGAATCGGTCCAGCGAACCGGGCGTGTCGAAATAGAGCCGGACTTCGTTGCCGGCGTCGGCCGCCGCCGTGAGTTGGTCGGTGAGGCGTTTTCGGCCCTGCTCGGCGAGATCCGGATGGAAGGGCGAGCCCGCCGAGACCGTCACGGCGGGGATCATGGGTAGAACGTCGTGTTCCACGGGGGAATCGTCTGTCACGCTCGTGAAGGCAAGTGTGCGAAGGCCCTTCCGTTCGGCGGCACATTGCAGGTCCCGGTAGGGGATGATCGAGGTCGATGCCTTTCGCTCGCTGGCCATCGTTTCGGCCATCGCGGCGTACGCGGCGATGCTCACGGGGTCGGACCAGACCACGGTGGTATCCTCAGGAAGGAGGGCGAGCAGGGCTTCCGCTTCGGTTCCGGCGGCGAGCGCGGACCACTCCGAGGCGGGCAGCGCCAGAGCGGCTTCGTGCCGTTCAACGGAACGCTGATCCGCCGGGTTGAAGCGGCGGATGGATTCGATGGTTGAGCCGACGCATTCGATGCGGTTCGGCCAGGGGTCGGCGGGACTCCAGAAGTCCAAGATGCCGCCTCGCAGGGATGCCTCGCCGGTCTGGAGCACCTCCTGGCCGAAACGATAGCCGAGCCTTTGCAGGGTTTCGGCGGTCCTCTCGGGTTCACAGGTGGCCCCGACACGGAAGGTTGGCGCATGATGCTCCAGCCATACCGGGGTGGGGGTTTTCTGCTGGAGGGCCTGAACGCAGGTGACGATGATGTTTGGGATAACACCCGCGGCGATGCGTCGGACGATCGCCATCCGGGTTCCGGCGATGCGTTCGTCTTCGTCGGCGCCGGGGAGATTTTCCCATGCCGGGAAGGAAGCGGGCTGCAGGCCGGGGGCGGGGCAGAATGTGGCCACGTCGTCCAGCATGGTTTCCTGGGTTCGCGGGCCGTCGGTGACGCAGACGACTGTCCGGCCCGAACGGATCGCGAGTGAGCAAACGAGGAGGGCTTGGGCGGAAGGCGGCAGACTGGAAACAACGGTCGCGTTTGTCGCGAGGATATCGGCGAAGCGATGGACAAGGTCTCGCATCAGCGGATCCGGATATTGCCCGGGCTGTCCGGCGCGGTTCAGGCCTGTCGGCGCGCGTGCGACGGGGGTATGCGCAAAACGATGCGGTACTTGGCCACGGTGCGGCGCGCGATCTCGATGCCCTGGGTCTTGAGCCGGTCCATAATCTCCTGGTCAGAGAGCGGGTTGGCGCCGTCTTCCGCGGCCACCATGCCGGCAATCAGGTCCTTGACCGTCTTGTTGGAGACCTGTTGGCCGTCGCTGGTTCGAAGTCCCGGGGTAAAGAAGTACTTCATGTCGAACGTGCCGACGGGGGTTTTCATGTACTTGCCCGAGGCGGTGCGACTCACGGTCGTCTCGTGAAATCCAACCTTGCGGGCGACGTCGGCCATGGTCAGCGGCTTGAGGTGCGAGATGCCGTGCTCGAAGAATTCCTGCTGAATCTCGACGATTTCGCTGGCGATGAGGTGGATCGTCTTCTGCCGTTGGTTGATGCTCTTGATGAGAAAGGTTCCCGAGCGAATCCGTTCCTGCACATAGGAGCGGACCTCGGCCGGTGTGGATTTGTCCTGAAGCAGGTTGCGGTACTCGCGGTTGATGCGAACGCGAGGGATCTCGTCATCGTTGACGGTCACAACGTACCGGCCCTTGATCTTCTGGACCACGACCTCCGGTTCAACATAGGCCGCAGGCTCCGTCGTGTAGAGAGCGCCCGGTTTCGGGTTGAGTGTGGCGATGAACGCGGCGGCGGCCTCCACGGCCTCGACGGATTGCCTGAGGATCCTGGCAATCTCGGTGGTCTTGTGGCCTCCCAGACGCTCCAGATGGTCGGCAACAACGGCGGCGGCCAGCGGGTGGGGGTGCTCGGCGCGTTCGATCTGGAGAAGCAGGCACTCGCGCAGGTCTCGTGCCGCCACCCCGACGGGATGGAAGTCCTGAATGACGGCGAGCGTTCCCTTGAGGTGGTCGAGGTCCACGCCGGTCGAAGCGGCCAGGTCCTCCACGGAGACGGTCAAGTAGCCGTCGTCGTTGAGGCTGCCGATGATGAGCTCGCCGGTCTTGCGATCGTCTGCAGTGAGACCGGCCAGGTTCAGTTGGTGGATAAGATGCTGCTGGAGGGACTCCTTCTCGGTGACGGAATCCATCATGTAGTTGCGGCGTTCCTCGTCGTCGGACGAGAATGGGCGGCTCTGAACGTCCTGGAAGAAGTAGTCCCGCCACTCCTCGTCCAATTGGGCAAGGGCCTCAAACTCTTTTTCGAATGCCATCTCCCGGCTGTCGGCCGTCTCGCTGTTCACGGTTGGCGTTTCAGGAGGGTTGTCGGTCGAGGTCGTCTCGGCCGGTTCTTCCTCGATTGTGGGGTTTCGATCCATCTCCTGCTGGATCATCGCCTTCAGTTGCAGGACAGGCATCTGGAGCATCTCGAGGGACTGACGCAGTTGCGGCGTCAGCACCATCTGGAGTTGCTGCGATTGCTGCAGACTCAGGGTCTGTGATGGAAAGGCCATGTTCTGATCACCGCCATGTAGTTTAGTCGCGTCTGGGACTGAGGCAAGATGGAAGTGGGAGGGTCGCGAATCTTCCGGGCTGCGCTCGAGCGGCTGAACGAAAAGCGTTGTCCCTTGACCGTTCCTGGCTTTACTGTACGCCCCGGACGATTCAATCGAAAGGGGTGCGACATGCCGACATTGGCCATGCTGAGACGACTGGCGAAGGAACACGGAACGCCACTGCTGGTGGTTGACCACGCGGTACTGCGCCGCAACTACGCGACGTTTCGCAAGTATCTGCCTCGCGTTCAGGCGTACTACGCGGTGAAGGCCTTCGCCGATCCGTCCGTGGTGCGAACCTTGTACAAGGCCGGCGCCAGTTTCGACGTGGCGTCCATGCCGGAGTTCCTGATCGTTCACGAATTCATCAAGCACATGCCGGCCAAGGAGCGGCAGGACTGGATCTGGGATAAGATCATCTACGCCCATCCGATCAAGGATGAGTCGACGCTTCGTCAACTCGATCCCTATAAGCCGCTTGTGACCTACGACAATGCCGAGGAGATCCGCAAGATCAAGCGTCACGCGCCGCGAGCCGGTTTGGTGTTGAGGCTGAAGGTGCCGAATACCGGGGCGATGGTCGAACTCTCATCCAAGTTTGGAGCGGCGCCGGGTGACGCCGTCGATCTCATTCTGGAGGCCGATCGCGCCGGTTTGGTTGTCGAGGGGTTGAGTTTTCATGTCGGCAGTCAGACGACCAATTTCGAAAACTACGTTCAAGCCATCAACTTGGCGGCCGGGGTTTTCGAGGAGGCGAGGGGACGCGGCTACACGAAGATGAACCTGCTGGATATCGGCGGCGGGTTCCCGGCGCCTTACGATTCGTCAGTCAAGCCGTTCAGCGAACTGGCGCGCAAGATCAACGCGGAATTGGATCGACTCTTTCCGAAGGATGTTCAGATCCTGGCTGAGCCCGGCCGGTTCATGGTCGCGACGGCGGCCACGGCGGTGTCACGAATCATCGGCAAGGCCGTTCGCGACGGGAAGCCATGCTACTACATTGACGACGGCGTGTATCACACCTTCTCCGGCATCCTGTTCGACCATTGCCAGTATCACTTTGGCGCGTTCAAGAAGGGTGTCAGGCAGATCTGCACGGTCTTTGGTCCGACTTGCGATGCGCTCGACGTGGTCTCGATGACCGAGGAATTGCCCGCCAGTCTCGCGCTGGGCGATCTCTTGTTCAGCCGGAACATCGGGGCTTACAGCGTAGCATCGTCCACGAATTTCAACGGCTTTCCGCCCGCCAGAATCGTCCACATCAATCAATAACGCCGCTCACAGGAATCCGAACGTTCGGACACCGATTGGGGTGGCTGGAGACGGTTGGTGAAGAGACGCGTGAAGGGCGCGTGGAAGGGAAGCGCAAGGCGTGCAGAAACGGGCGCCTGACAGGTCAGTGTATAGCCAAACCAACCAACAGCCAATCTGACGACTGGCTTTCGGTTCGGCCAAGGCGGCACGTCCGGCTGTTCATGCAGCCGAAAAAATACTCTCCGGGACCTGAGCGATCCCGGAGAGTATTGCAGAAGCGAGATTACCGGCGATCCCGACGGCCACCGCCGCCGTATCCGCCGCCACCGCCGCCGTATCCGCCGCCAAAGCCGCGGCCACCGCCACCGCCGCCGCCGAACCCGCCCGCTCGGGGCTCTTTCGGACGCGCTTCGTTGACGACCACAGCACGACCGTCAATCTGCTGGCCGTTCAGTGCGGAAATCGCCGCCTGAGCTTCCTGGTCGGAAGCCATCTCGACGAAACCAAAGCCCTTCGAGCGGCCGCTCATGCGGTCCATGATCACTTCAGCGCTGTCCACTTTTCCATGCGCGGAAAAGGCTTGCGCCAGTGTCTCGTTCGTTGTGTCGT
>Ga0172375_10010644_pt1 | contig 11887 bp, 7 predicted proteins | sample LakKiv1m_FD_114537 | JGI IMG/M metagenome (GOLD analysis project Ga0172375, IMG submission 114537) | Freshwater microbial communities from Kabuno Bay, South-Kivu, Congo - kab_092012_11.1m | ecosystem: Environmental > Aquatic > Freshwater > Lake | place: Democratic Republic of the Congo... | reverse complement strand
TCGAGACCGACGCGGTCGAGTTTGACTTCGACGCCGTCGATGGTCACGGTTTTATCTTTGAGCCACAGTTTCTCGAGCGGGCGGAAGGCCATATAGAAGACGGGGATCGTCAGGAACAAAATCCACCACGGATGCCATCCTCCCAGTAAGAAACCAATCAATAGATAGGCAATGACGACGATGATCGGGTAAGCGAATTTGGTGACGCGGCGGTAAGCGACGCACGAGACGATCGATTCGATGACCGGAATCGCCAGGAAGAGAATCCACCACGGATGCCAGAGGCCCGTGAAGGCGCCGATTAAGATGTAGGCGATCGTCGCCGCCAAGGCCGCCAGGCCGGTAATCATGCTGCGGGCTTTGCGGTACTTCTTCTCGATGCGGCTGTCGCCGATGCGGACGCCATGGCCGCCGATGTGGATATCTTTGCCGTTTTCGGTCACGTGGATGCCATCACCGGAAATATGGACTTCTTCTTTGTCGTCGATGACGTGGATGCCGTCTTTGCCGATGTGGACGTAGCTCTTTTTCTTACTTTCGCGCGGTTCTTCCTCATGTGGCGGTTCTTCTTTGTTCGCGCTTTCGGGCGCCGCGCGCTCGGCATTTACTATTTCTTCGACGGCGGCTGCGTTTTGAAGCAATTCGTCGAGCGAGATGTTATAGATCTTGGCCAGGCAGATGAGATTGTCGGTGTCCGGCGAGGCTTCGGCCCGTTCCCATTTGCTGACGGCTTGGCGCGACAGTCCGAGTTTGGCCGCGAGCTCTTCCTGCGAGAGGTTGTTTTTCTTGCGCAGTTCGACGAGTCTATTGGCGATTTCGATGTTCATAATTCTCTTGTTCCTCTTTTCCGTGATTGGGGTCGGGGGCATAGGCCGGATCCGGCCACCAGCTCTGCCGATCGAACGAATGGATGTTTGGCATATTGATGTAATTGTTCATGATTGGCCGCTCCTTTCCGACCACCCATATCATAGGAGGAAGGATGCGGTTGCGACTACCAACTCTGCTTTTCAAACATACCGAATATCCGCAACTGGCGGTTGCAATTCCATCTTAACATAGGCTGACGGCGAGTTTGATAGAGCAGACGCCATTTTTTGGCATTCACGTCATTTTTCCGTCGATGAATTCACTGCCAAAGCAATATCTATTTTTACAAAGCGCTTAAAATGCGGCCGGTAGCGCGATGTCCGCGCCGCGCTCCATGCTCCATTTGGCGCGTTCCATGATCCCGACGACGGCCAGCGCCAAAGCGGCTTCGCGGTCGTCTTGGGGCGGCGTGACGATGTCTTCGGCCAACCGATCGTAGAAGCGATAATGCGCCCCCATCCGCACGGGAACGGCCTCGTCTTTTCGACCATCGGCGTAAATAATGCGGCTTCGCTCGGATGTTGCGTGATATTCTTGGGTACCACGGCAATGGACGAGATCCGGTTGGTCGAAACCGTATTTGACGTACGTGGCCTTCGTGCCGACCACCTGGAAGCGCGGCAGCGGGTGGCGATCCAATTTCTGGGCGCCGAGATAGCAAACGAGCCGGTCATAATAAAGCGCCAACTCGAAATGGTCGTCGACGTGAGCGCCGATCCGATCGATGAAAGATTTTCCGTATACTGTCCGCGGCAGACCGAATAACCGGATGGCGTGATCGATCAGGTGGGGCGCCAGATCGTAATAGACGCCAGCCATGACGCCCGGCTTGTCGCGCCAGCCGTCCTTTACGATAGGATTATACGTGTCAAAACGAGTCGAAAAGGATAATATCTCGCCTAATTTACCGCTTTCGATGACATCATGAACGGTCAGGATGTCGCCATCGTATTGCCGATTGTGATAGACGCGCAAGACGCGGTTTTCGGTTTTTGCCAACGCGAACAAGGCTTGCGCTTCCGCAAGCGTTTCCGTGAAAGGTTTTTCGACCACGACGTGTTTGCCCGCCATGAGCGCTCGGCGGGAGTAATCGGCGTGCTGCTCGTTCGGTGTGGCGACGACGACTAAGGCGACCCTTTCGTCTTCGAGTGCCTCTTCGATCGTGGCAATGATTTTGATCATTGGATACGGTTCCCGCAGCAGCGCGGCATTCGTCGCGTTATTAGTCAAAACCGAAACAACCTCGTAGCGCGGATGCTCGATCAAAGGCGGCAGATGGAACATCCGTCCGGACATGCCGTAGCCGATGATGGCGACACCGATTTTCTTAAGCATATGGACTCCTCCCGACCGATAAAAAAATTATAATATGATTAAGCGTTTCAATGGAAAAAACCGGTGTCGCTTCTGCTCCGGGCTTGAGACGGAAAGGAAAACCATGGCCAAACGCATCAGCCGTCTCGGTTTCGGGGCTTGGCAACTCGGCAACGTCCTCGATTGGGACCGTATGGAGGAATCGCAAGCGCTTGAACTAGTCAAAACCGCTTATGAGAAGGGAATCACGTTTTTCGACACGGCTCCCAACTACGCCGAAGGCCGCAGCGAGATTTATCTCGGCAAAGCCACGAAAAATTTCCGCGACAAGATTTTCATCAATTCCAAGTACGGCCATGACGCCGACGGGCATACCGATTTCGAGGCCGCTGGGATCGAGCCCTCCGTCCGCGGAAGCCTCGCCCGTCTGCAGACGGATTATCTCGATTCGGTGCTCCTCCATAATCCCCCGATGGCCATTCTCGAAGGGAAATCGGACCACTTCGCCGAACTGGAACGGCTCAAGGGTTTGGGCTTGATCAAAGCTTACGGCGTCAGCGTCGATACCCCGGACGAAGTGCGCGCCGTCCTCCGGCAGCCGGGCGTGACGGTCATCGAACTTCTTTATAATGTCTTCTTCCAGTCATGCCGTCCGCTCTTGGCCGACATCCATAAGCGCGGCATCACTTTGATCGTCAAGGTGCCGCTTGACTCAGGCTGGTTGTCCGGCAAATATGACGATAAATCAACTTTTTCGGGCATCCGCGACCGCTGGAATAAGGAAACGATTCAAAGGCGCGCCCGCCTCGTCGGCGAACTTACCTCGCTCACGAACGACAAGGCGCTGACCAAATACGCGATGGCTTTTCTCTGGAGTTACCCCGAAATCACGACCGTGATCCCCGGCATCAAAAACCTGAAACAACTTAACGAGCATCTCGAGCATCGCTCGTACGTCCTTCCCGCCGAACTGAAACAGAAGTTCGAAGAGCTGTACGACCGCGAGATCGCCGTGGATCCACTGCCTTGGTAACGAATCTCTGCTTTAGTGACATTAAGTATTAGAAATAACTAAATAGACCTAAAAGGCAAAGCATGAAAAAATGGCCCGGCATATATGTGTCGGGCCATTGGTTTTTATGGCGCGCTTGAGACGATTCGAACGTCCGACTCTCACCTTAGGAGGGTGATACTCTATCCAGCTGAGTTACAAGCGCAACTCATTTAAAATATACCAATAATCCCGGCGTTTGAAACTAAAATAGCAACCCGAGGCTCCAGATGCTGATCAACATCAGGGGCACGGCGATGCCCAAACCGTATTTCAAGAAGGTCCCGTAGGAATAGGAAATCCCTTCGCGTTTGAGAATCGACATCCACATGATGCCGGCCAACGCCCCGATCGGCGACAGGATCGCCCCGAGATTGCTGCCGATGACCGTCGCGTAGACGATGCCGAGCGAAGAAGACGAAGCCGATGAAAGAACTTCGGTAAACAGGATGCTCATCGGGATGTTGTTCATGATGTTGGCGAATAGGAACGAGACAAACCCGAAACTGAAGAGCGGGTTGATTTTCAATAACTGCTGCGCCAATAGAAGCGGGACGTCCTGCTTTTGGAGGGCCAACACGAACACCGTCATGCTCAGCATGAACGGAATCAAGCTGTAGGGAATCCGACGGAACACGCCGCCGAGCACGCGCGGCGAGCGCCGCCTGATCGCTTGGTAAATCAACGAGGTAATCACGAGACTGGCGGCTCCCGCCAACGTTACGAGCCACATCTCGAGGCCGATGTAACTGGAAATCGAGATGAGGACGGTCGATAAGGCCAAATGGACGATGCCGATGACAAGCAAGCCGCGCTCCGGCGCCTGCGCGCTCGTTTCGACGTTCAACGGGGCTTCGAGCGACTTGCGAAACACGAGACGCATGATGGCATACGACAATAATCCGGCCGACAACGTCGGAAGCGCCATCTTGACGAAATAGCCGATGAAGTCGATGCCGAACGACGTCGCCAAATAAATATTCGTCGGGTTGCCGATGACCAGGAGCATGCTCCAGGTGTTGGCGGCCACGAACTCCATCACGAGATACGGCAGCGGGTTGATCTTGGCGTTTTTGGCGAAATAGATGATAAACGGCGTCAAGGTCAGGATGACGATGTCGTTGGCCGTGAACACGGTCAGCACCGAGGTCACCAAGTAGAGCCAGCCGAACAGCGCTTTCTGCGAGTGTTTGGCTTTCAAAGCGACTTTCGCGGCCACGTACGAGAAAAAGCCGATCTCGTCGAGGAAGATCGAGAAAATCGTGAATGACAGGAACAGCGTCAGGATCTTGACGGGATTGATGGCCGTGTCCGACAAGATGCCGCCGGCGATCGCGCCGACGTCGACTTGGCCGGAAAGGACAAGCAGGATAGCGCCGGCCAAGGCGATAGCCCAATAAGGCGAAAAAGTGATTTTCCCGATTTTCAAAGTGGAAAAAAAGATGATCGAGACGATCATCGTGATTATCGTTACCGCGCTGATGACAAGGGTCAAAACCACGTTTTTTAACACTCCGCGACCGCCACTTCGCCTTTTGGAAGTCCCGGCGCGCCACATAGTATAATGAGTCGCCCGGAAAAAGCCAATAGAAACGATATGCTTTTCAAATATTTTCAATATTGATGATTATGTTATACAATTTTGATAAATGAGGATGGCCGCATGAAGGATTTCTGGACGCGTTATTTGACCAATAATCACCGCTTTACGAAAGCCAATTCCGACTATCGTCGTGTCGTCATTCTTAATTTCACGTTGGTCCTGATGATCCTCATCATGGCTTGGTACGGTCTTTTCAATCTGTTCTTCACGCATAATTACGTTTTTGCGGCTATCCAGCTGTCGGGTATGGCACTCGCGCTCGTGGTCATCGTCTTTTTCAAACGGACGAACAACCTCGACGTCACCTCGGTTTTGCTCGTCGTTCTCTTTCTGGCTTTATTGACGCTGGTCATCCTGATCGGAGGTCAGGACAAGTACATGCTGATGTGGGCGTTATTGGTCCCGGCCGTCAGCTATTTCATCCTCGGCCGCGTCTACGGTTCGATCGTGTCCGGGATATATCTATTGTTCATCGCTTTCTTTTTGGGTTTTATCGATCCCTTGCTCAACGGTATGGCTTTTGACATCGGCGCGCTGGCCAACGTCGTCGGCGCCATGATCGCCGTTGGTCTCATCATCCGGTATTTCGAATTGAGCCGGAGCGAGACTCTCGATGCTCTCTCCCGCATGAACGACAATCTTCTCCATCTGTCAGAAACCGATAAGCTGACCTCGCTTTACAACCGTCTCAAACTCGACGCCGTGCTCGAGGAAGAAATCAAGCACGCGGAGGCGTCCCTGAAACCGTTGGCCGTGCTATTGCTCGATTTTGACGATTTCAAGGACATCAACGACCGTTTCGGCCATTTCGAGGGCGACTCGGTCTTGGTCCAAGGTTCCTTTTTGCTGAAAAACCAGATCAAAGAACCGGCCGTCATCGGCCGCTGGGGCGGCGAGGAGTTTTTGGTCATCGCCCCGCATATGGACCGCGAAACGGCCCTCGACGTGGGAATCAGGCTCACCAAAACGATCGAACAGGCTTTCTTTGACGAAAAGGTGCGGGTGACGGTGTCCATCGGCGTCAGCGTCTAGAAGCCCGAAGACACGATCGAAACGATCATCAGGCGCGCCGACCGCGCCCTTTACATAGCCAAGCAGAATGGCAAGAATCTCGTCACCTACCTCGATTAAAGAAAAGCGGCCGCAGCCGCTTTTTTCAAAATATGAACAGGTAAATCGCGAAGAAATGCAGTAGCGTGCCCCCGAACACGAACAGGTGCCACACGAAATGCGAGAACTTGAATAGTTTCGACGCGTAGAAAAACACGCCGATGGTATACGATATGCCCCCGGAAAGTATCAGCCAAAACGCCGTATGCGACAAATCGTAGAGCGGACCGAACAGCGTCAGCGCGCTCCAGCCGAGGATGAGATACGCCAATATGTGGACGACCTGGAATTTATGGATTTTGACGGCCTTGAAGACGATGCCGAGGATAATGATCGCCCATTGGATTGCCAATAGGATCCAGCCGAGCGGTTTTGTGATCACCAAAATGAATATCGGCGCGAACGTCGCCCCGATCAACACATAGATCGAGATGTGGTCGAACCGCTTGAACACCCGTTTGGCGCGTCCGTCTTTGGCGAAAGCGTGGTAAAGGGCGCTCATCGTATAAAGGAAAATCATCCCGAGCCCGAACACGATGGCACTCATGACTTCGGCGACGCCGCGAGCCTTGACGAGCAATAGCACGAGCCCGGCGATGCCGAACAGACCGCTCACGCCATGGGAAATGGCATTGGCGATTTCCTCGCCGATGGTTTGCTTCCGTTTGCGTTTGAGTGGTTGGTCCATGACGGCCCCCTTATAAAAAAGATAATTGGCGCGGTGCCCATTATCAATCTGGCAATGGTCGGGACGATGGGATTTGAACCCACGGCCTCTTGCTCCCGAAGCAAGCGCGCTACCAAGCTGCGCTACGTCCCGAAATGCCGTGCCGAGGCACAGCCACATTATTCTATATCAATTATTGTCAAATGAAAATAGTGAAAGTTGGTTCGATTCGTCGAGGTGGTCCAACACCCCGAGTTTCGCCAGGTCCTCGAGATTCGTGGCCGACAGTTTCGTCCGTTCGAGCAGATCGCTCCGCGACATGAATGCGCGTTCCGACCGGGCGGCGACAACGGAGGTCGCCGCGTTCTGGCCGATGCCGTCGACGACGATGAACGGTGGGATGATCGCCAGCTTCTCCTTGTCGATCAAAAAGAGCTCGGCGTCGGAACGGTCGAGGTCGATGTTGCCGATCGAGAACCCGCGTTCGGCCATTTCCAAGGCTACGCGGAGCGTGTACTGGATTTCTTCTTCTTTCGGCGTCATCCGCTTGCCGCGCGCCTGCTCGATGCGGCGATTCTCGATCTTCATGAAGATTTCCGACGGTTTCTGGATCATCGTCGCCAATTCGAACTGCTTCGACCGGAGCGAGAAGAAAGCCGCGTAATACTCAAGTGGGTGATAGACCTTGAACCACGCCACGCGGACAGCCATCGTCACGTAGGCCGCGGCATGGGCTTTCGGGAACATGTATTTGATTTTGTTGCACGACTCGATGTAGTACTCGGGCACGTGGCAGGCTTTCATGACCTCGGCGAACGCCGGCTTGACTTTGCGTCCCTTGCGGACGTCTTCCATGATGGCAAACGCCGTCTTGGCCGGGACTTTGTGATCGATCAGGTAGGTCATGATGTCGTCGCGGCAGCCGATGACGCCCGATAGGTCGGTCGTTCCGTCGAGAATCAGCTGTTCGGCGTTGCCGCGCCAAACGTTGGTGCCGTGCGACAAACCGGACACGATCACGAGTTCGCCGAACGTCTTGGGGTTCGTCGATTCGAGCAAGCCCATGACGAAACTGGTTCCGAATTCGGGGATGCCCAAGGCGCCGTTAGGGATTGAGCGGATGTTCTTGATCTTGCGGCCAAGCGCCTCTTCCGAGGAGAACAGCGACAAGACCTTGCGGTCATTCAAAGGCACGTCGTCGGGAGCGACGCCGGTCATCTCGCTCATCATCTTGAGGGCAAGCGGGTCGACGTGGCCCAACAAATCGAGTTTCAAAACATTATCGTGAAGAGCGTGGAAGTCGAGATGCGTCGTCATGGCGTTGCCCTCGGTCCGGTCGGCCGGGTATTGCAGCGGCGTGAAGTCATGGACCTCGAAACCGGTCGGGATGACGACGAGGCCGCCGGGATGCTGGCCCGTCGTCCGTTTGACGCCGCGGCAGCACCAGGCGATGTAGGCGATGTCCTGGCGCGGCACCTTTTCAAGGTCGAAGTGGCGCCGTTCGAAATAGCCGCGGACGTACCCGAACGCCATCTTGTCGGCCACGGTTTCGATCGTGCCGGCGCGGTAGACGTTTTCGGAGCCTAGCAGTTCGCGGGCGTAATCGTGGGCCCGGGCTTGGTAGTCGGGCGGGAAATTCAAATCGATGTCCGGAACCTTCTCGGCCTCAAAGCCGAGGAACGTCGCGAACGGGATGTTCTGGCCGTCGCCTTTTAACGGCGTCAGGCACTGGGGGCAGAGGCGGTCTTCCAGGTCAAAGCCGGAGCGGACGTCCTTAAACGGTCCGAAATCGCTATATTGGCAATTGGGGCAGACGTAATGCGGCGGCAGCGGATTGACTTCGGTGATTGCCGCCATCGTCGCCACGAAACTCGAGCCGACGGAACCGCGTGAACCGACGATATAGCCGTCCTCGCGGGCTTTCTTGATGATTTTATGGGCAATGTAATAAATGACGGAGTAGCCGTTTTTGATGATGCCGCTCAATTCGGCCTCGAGCCGCTCAGCCACCAATGGCGGCAGCGGATCGCCATAAATGGCTTTGGCCCTGGCGTGGCAAATGTCTTTGATATAATCTTCCGACCCGTCGATCCGCGGCGTGTACAGGCGGTCTTTGATCGGATTGACAGGTTCGATCAAGGCGGCGATGGCGTTGGTATTGTCGATGACGAAGGCTTCGGCGTCGGCGCCGAGCCACGCCATTTCGGCCAGCATTTCGGACGTGCTGCGGAAGTGCTGGTCGGGATTTTCGAATTCCGGCCGTTGCTCGCGCTGATACGGCATCAGCGGATGGTTGACGCCCCGCAGCCCTTTGGCGTAGACATAGACGTCGCGGTACAGTTTGTCCTCGGGATTGACGTAATGGCAGTCGGAGGTGGCAACGACGGGCTTGCCTTGTTTCTTGGCGCCCTCGATCATGCGGGTCAGAATCGTCTTCAACCGCTCTTCGCCATCGATATAATCCATATTGATCAGGAACGAATAGTTCGCGAGCGGCTGGATTTCGACGTAATCGTAGAAGGCAATGGCCGCGTCGAGTTCTTCCAGCGTCCGTCGGCTCGCCAAATCGAAAAGTTCGCCGTTATGGCAGGCGCTCCCGACGAGAAGATGCGCCCGCGCTTTGCCTAATTCGTGGCGCGGCACGAGCGGGACGTCGGCGAACGTCGTCGTGTGCGACAACGTGATCAGCTTGAACAGGTCTTTAAGACCATGTCTGTCCTTGGTCAAGACGACCACGTGATACGGGAACAGGTTTTTGAGCATGGTCGGGGGCAGCGGCAGCGAGGCGATGTCCTCGTGGGAGGTCATCTTGTACTTATTCGTCAGGATGTTGACCAAGGAAACCCAAATCTGACCGAGGACTTGGGCGTCGTAGTCGGCTCGGTGCGCTTTCCCCTCTTCGTAGACGACGTCGAGTTTGCGGGCGAGCGAGCCGAGTTTGTGCGTGCTCGCTTCGGAAAAAACATTGCGCGACAACGCCAACGTATCGATGGTCGGATTGGCAAGCGGCGCCATCCCACGCCGTTTCAAAGCTTCGTTCATGAAGCCGATGTCGAACTCGGCGTTATGGCTGACCAGGATGTCAGCGCCGATGAATTTGATGATTTCCGGGAGCACTTCGCTCAAGGTCGGCTTGCCTTTAAGCATGTTCGGGGTAATATTCGTCAGTTCTTGGATTTTCGCGGTCAATTTGACATCGGGTCCGGGATTGATGAGGATGTCGAGCGTTTGGACGACGATGCCTTTTTGGATTCGGACGGCCCCGAATTCGATGATGTGGTCGTCGGCGACCGACAAACCCGTCGTTTCGAGGTCGAAAGCGACGTAAGCGCTCGTATCGAGCGGGGCTTTGCTGGGGTTTTCGATGTATTTGGGGGCGTCGAACATGTACAGTTCCGCCCCGTAAATCATTTTAAGGCCATACTTGGCGGCCGCCTTTTGAGCGTCCGGATAGGCTTGGAGGACGCCGTGGTCGGTCACGGCGATAGCCGTGTGGCCCATATGCTTGGCCAAGCGGCAGTACTCGCCGATGTCGCCGATGCCGTCCATGGCCGACATCTTCGTGTGGAGATGGAGTTCGACGCGTTTGCGGGCGCTTTCGTCATTTCTTAACGGGAGTTCCGGCAAGGGGTCGACTTGATGGACCATGACCGTCAGTTCATTGGTATAGCGGTCAATCGTCGTCGCCCCGCGGACGCGGACGCGGCAGCCGTCTTCAAGCGCGCTTAGTTTGTCCGCCAGGGGATGGCGTTCGTCGCTGATGGCTTTGACGCTGATGCCGTGGCTTCCGGAACCGACGTTGAAAGTGAAAAGGGTTTTCTTGCTTTGCAGGTCGCGGCTTTGCATGTTGAAAAGAATGCCGTCGAAATCGATGTTGCCGGTGTTTTCATCGAAATCGCCGATGGCGACCGGCTGGTAATCGCCTTTTTTGAACAGGCGTTTATCGCGCCGCTCGGCTTCCATCTGGCGGATGTTTTCCTCAAGGTCCGAGCAGATGATGGCTTCGGCGATCGGGCGGCGGGTGTCGTGGATCTCGCCGTTGTCCATAATCGGATTATCCGGCTCGAGATCGATTACCTTTTCGGCCTGGCGGTTCAGCCGGGCGACCTTCTTCTGGTCGATGACGACGATCGGCGGGGCGACGAAATGCTCAATTGGAATCTCGTAACTGATGAAATCGAGCAGATAGCGGAATTCGGCGATCGTCTGTTCGAAGTTTTGCCGTTCTGTTTCGTCATCATAGTGGAAGCGGAGCGTCCCGCCCTCGGTGTCCAACTCGATTTCAAGCGGGATCCGGTACGTCGCCTGATACCATTGCGAAAACAGGAGTTCGGCGTCTTTGACGCCGGCTTTCTGTTTGTAATGGAAGGCGAACGTCGCCGGATAACCGATGTGGCGGATGGCGTTGAGGAAATCAGCCAATAAGTCGTATTGCCACGGCGTCTCTTTGAGGATCACCATGTCCAGTTGTTCTTTTTTGAACGGGTTGCGGTTGACCACCTCGAAAGTGAGGTCATAGCGGTCAAGGTCGGCTAGCCCGATCGACGTCAGGAAACGCGTCATCAGATTTTTCATCGTGACCTCAAAACAGCGTGAAGATGTCCTTGAACAAGAGGAGTACCATCAAACCCAAGAGCAAAATGAGGCCGATTGTCGAGACGATGCCTTTGATTTTCTGGGGGATTTCCTTTCTGGTGACCCCTTCGATTGCGATGACCAATAGATGCCACCCGTCGAGACCCGGGAACGGCAGCAAGTTGAACAAAGCGAGGTTGACGGATATGAGGCCCCACATGTAAATGTAGGTCCCGAGCCCGTAATTGCGGAACACGGTCGCGCTCGTGTCGAAGATGGCGATGATGCCGCCGATGTCATCCAAACCCTGGCCTTTGAAAATGTTAATGATGGCGTTGGCGATCAAGGTGTTGCCCTCGACCCATTGCTGGCCGGATTCGGCCAAGGCTTCGGGGAATGAATACCAATACGTGTGCAGCAGGCTGATGCCGGTATTCTCCCAGGCGAAACCATCGCCGGAGGCCACGGCTCCCAAGGTCATGGTAACCATCGATGAAAAGTACTCGTCGGCCAAATAATAACTGCGGATCGGCAGCGCGAACGTGACTTCGTCGGTGGCCGCGTCGGGAACGTATTCGACGAGTTGGCCGCCTTCGGTATAAGCGAAGGTAATGCCGTCGACGAACTCGTCGTCAAAACTTGAAAACCCGATGAATTTCAGATAGTAAGGCGTCGAAGTGTCATTGATGGCGACGGG
>Ga0172375_10010643_pt1 | contig 11888 bp, 15 predicted proteins | sample LakKiv1m_FD_114537 | JGI IMG/M metagenome (GOLD analysis project Ga0172375, IMG submission 114537) | Freshwater microbial communities from Kabuno Bay, South-Kivu, Congo - kab_092012_11.1m | ecosystem: Environmental > Aquatic > Freshwater > Lake | place: Democratic Republic of the Congo... | reverse complement strand
TACCATTTGCCAAAAATTTCTCTTGATTGCACCCTCTCAAATCACCCTGAATCCCCCTTGTTCAAAGGGGACTTTCAAACTAATTTTAATAAGTTCCCCCCTTTGGCAAAGGGGGGTCAGGGGGGATTTCTCATCCTCCTCCAGGTCTCCGCCTCGGGATGGGATTGCGGGCTTAGAGCGGAGGTTGGTCAGACTTCATTTCCTCCAGCAGGCGCCGGGCTTCCTGCCGGTCCTCCTCCAAATCCTGGGGCTTGACGGCATGTTGGGTGCATCGGAGCACCTGTTCCAGGTGCTGCCGGGCCAGGGAGGTGTACCGGAGGCGAAACATGGTCTGGGCCAGGAACAGGTGGTTGGTGCTGTTGTCCGGGGCCAGGCGCACCGCGGCCTGGAGGTGGTGCAGGGATTTGGTGAGATCGCCCACGGACATGGGCCAGCCGGGGGCCTCGTAATAAATCCGCCCCAGGACCCGGTGGGCCCCGGCCTGGTCGTAGGTTTCATTCAGGCCCAGGGCCTGTTCCAGTTCCTCCATAATCTGGGGCAGCAACCGGCGTCCCATCATGTACCCCGCGGCATCGGCCCAGCCGCACAGATTCAGGGCCAGCCAGTAATGGCCCTCGGTGCGCCTGGGGTCCTCCTGGATAAGCATTTCGGCGTAGATTCGCCCTTTGCGGCAGTAGCCCTCAGTATATTTCTTGGGGGCCAGTTGTCCCAGAAGAAAGCAGGTCCGGGCCAGTTGCTCCAGGACCAGGGGCCGGGGCGCGCTCCCGGCGGCAAGCGCCCCTTCGTACAGGGTCAGGGCCTTCTCGGCCTGGGTCATATCCAGGGTGGGGCTCTTCAGGAGAGCGTCGGCTTCCGCCAAAGGGGCCGGCGGAGGGGCGGCAAACCCCCCGGCGACGCTCAGAAGAATGACCGCCAGACATCCCAGGTTCTTCAAGCTGCGCGTAAGCTTCATCGTCTTTTCCTGCCGCACAGGTAAGGACTGATTGGAGAACATCAAGCCAAGAAAAAATTATGGTCTAAATATAAATCCGCCTTAGCCGCTTGCCAACCCGGGAAGGCTGGTTCGGGGCTGGAATCTGACTTTTTCTTAACCCAGAGATGATCGAGATTTCCTCATAAGACCTTGCCCGGCAGCCTTTTCTGTGATACAGGTTGAAGACAATCTCAAGGCGGTCACAGGAGGAACCATGGCTGGGGTCAACAAGGTTATTTTGGTGGGGAACCTGGGCGCCGACCCGGAGATGCGCTATACTGCCGATGGCACCGCGGTGTGCAATTTCAGGATAGCAACCAGCGAGAGATTTAAAGATCGCCAGGGCAACATGCAAGAACGCACCGAATGGCACCGCATCGTCGCCTGGCGAAATCTGGCGGAAATCTGCGGCCAATACCTCTTCAAGGGGAAGCAGGTTTACGTGGAAGGCAAGATTCGCAACGATAGTTGGGAAAAAGACGGGGTCAAGCAGTATTCCTACAAAATCGTGGCCGACACCATCCAGATGCTGGGAGGTCCAGGATCAGGCAACCGCGGTCAGGAACCGGAAGCGCCCTTCGGCTCGCCGGGAGGGGGCGCGCCGGAGGACGATATCCCCTTTTAACGCCTGTCCCTGAAAAGTTGGCAGCCTGGGTATAAGGAAGCCTTGCATATCATTAAGTGACGGGGAGGATGCCGCCGTTTTGCGACATCAATTGCGGGAACAGGTACTGGCCCTGCTAAAGGCCGCGGATTTTCCGGGCCTGGTGGAACTGGCCGGCCGGAATTCCGGGGTGGCCGCTATCTTGATGCAATTCCTCTATGAACCGGGCCCCATCCTGTATTGGCATGCCCTGGAAGGCCTGGGGCAGGTAGCCGGAGCCCATCCGGAGCAGGTGCAAAAGCTCATCCACCGCCTCCTTTACCTGCTCAACGAGGATTCCGCCAGCACCGGCTGGGGCGCCGCCGCCGCCCTGGGAGAAATCGGGCGGCATCAGATCTCCCTGGTTAAAGAGATCATCCCCATGTTCGTCGGCTTTCTGGAAGAACCGTTTTCCCAGGAGGATATGCTCTGGGGAGTGGGCCGCCTGGCGGAGGTGCACCCGGAACTCCTGGACGAAGTTTTCCCTGCGATTGTGCCTTTTCTCACAAACCCCCGGCCCCAATTGCGGGCCCTGGCGGCCTGGGGTCTGGGCAAAGGCCGTTACCGGCCGGCCGCCGAGGCCCTCCGGCCCTTACTGGAGGATGACCATCCGGTGCAGATTTACGACCGCGGCCAGTTGTCCCGGACCACCGTGGGAGAGCTCGCCCGACAAGCTTTATCAGGCCTGACCTGAGTCAGGCGAGCCCCCAGGCTCACCTTGTTCTGTGCATGCGCACCAGATAACATTCGGATAAGAGAGGAAAATTCAGATGTTTGAACTCATTGTCGGTTTTATCATCGGTGTATTTGTGGCCTATAAATTCCCCCAGCAGGTTGAGCAGGTTATGCAGTCCGGCAAGAAAATCTTTAACGACTTGAAGGAAAAGTTCACCAAGAAACCCTCGTAAAGGCAAACCCTGGTCCGGCGTCAGAGGGACAGCCCCTGCCGGGGACCGGTTCTGGGCTTCCAGCGGCCCGGAGCTCGGACCCCGTGGAAATACCCGGGTTATGTCCAGGAGTCGGATGGAGAGGCGGGGGGTGGCGAGGGGCAAAGCCCGCCGCCGCTATGCGCCCTTTCAGGGTTTTAGGGCGATGACCGCGCCTTGGCGCCCGGTGACCCGGTCCCGGCGATAGGAGAAAAATTCGTCGGCGCGGCAGCGGGTGCAGAGGCCGGCCAGGTCGAGGCGCGCCGGCGACAGCCCGGCTGCGGTTAATTGATCCCGAGTCAGCGTCCAGAGGTCAAAGTAGGCGGGCCCCACCTGATAACTCCACAGGGATTTGGGGAATTCCCGGCGGAAGTTGCGAAACTCGGCGCAGCAGGGACCCAGGCTGGGTCCCACCGCGGCATAGAGGTCGGCCGGCCGGCTCCCAAACCTGGCCTTCAGAAGGTTTACCGCCTCCCCGAGGATGTGGTGGACCTGGCCGCGCCAGCCGCAGTGGACGTTGGCCACCACCCGGTTGACCGGGTCATAGAGCATCACCGCCTGGCAGTCCGCCTGCTTGATGAGCAGACCCAGACCCGGGACGGTGGTGACCAGGATGTCCACCTCCGGGATGTCCGGCAGCACGGCTTGGCCGGCGGAGGTGATCACCGCGGCCCGGCCCCCGTGCACCTGGGCGGCCCCGGCCAGGCCGTCCAGCCCCAGGGCCTGCTGCACCCGGCGCAGGTTCCGGCGCACCGCCTCCTGCCGGTCCCCCACCGCCAGGCTGACGTTGAGACTTTGATAGGCCCCGGTGCTCACCCCCCCCTGCCGGGTGAAAAACCCGTGCGCCACCTCGGGCCGGGCGGCCAGCAAGGGACTGCGATAATACTTGAGGCCGTCGGTTGCCTGCCAAGCCGCCATCCGCCTCCTTCTCCTTGCCAACCACTGTACCATACCCGCACCTGCCGGGAAACGCCGAATTGATCTCTCTTGCTGGACGAAATACCGTGGCTATTCCTCAGAACGACGAGACCGAATCAGATCAGCCGGGAGGAAATCAGGCGTGGCCGCCAAAAGCTTGTTGATCGTGCAGCACCTGGATTGGGAGGGCCCCGGACAGCACCTGCTGGCCGCGCTCCTCGAGGCCGGGATCGACTTCCGGACTGCGGAGGCCTGGCATGAACCCCTCCCCCCCCTGGAGTCCTTTGACGCCATGATTGTCTTGGGAGGGTCTCCCAATGTGGACGAGGAGGAGAAATTCCCCTACCTCAAGCCCCTGAAGGCCCGCATCCGGGAAGTAATCGCCGGGGGCAAGGCCTATCTGGGTTTCTGCCTGGGGCACCAGCTGCTGGCCCACGTCCTGGGCTGCCGGGTCGGCCCCCTGTCACAAAAGTCCGTGGGCTTCATCACCGGGGAACTCACCCCTGCCGGCCAGGCCCATCCGGTTTATCAGGGATCGCCGGCCCGGTTCCCCCTGTTCAAGTGGCACGGCCAAGGCGCGCTGCCCCTGGTTTCCCCCGAGATCGCTATTCTGGCCACATCGACGGCGGCCCCGGTGGAGGCCCTTGGTTTGGCGGACAATCCCCGGGTGGTGGGACTGCAATATGACAACCATGCCGCCGCAGTGGACGTGGCCACCTGGCTCAAGCACGACGGCGAATGGGCCCTCATGGGGTCCGGGGCCGACCCCGAGGCCCTGGTTGCCGCCGCAGTGGCCCAGGAAGCGGCCATGGGCCGGGAGTTCCGCCGTTTCATGGAAAACTTCTTCCGCCTGGTCTGGGCCGCGTAGTTTCGGGGGGAAACAGGAGTGATAGCCCTCTGAAGGTGTTAGGCCCGGAGGCGCTCTCCCCGTCAGGATACTGACCCTCACGCATGCCTGGCATGGAAATTGAACTTAAGCTGAAGAAAAATTTCCACGAGGGCATGATGAAACGGAACAAGCGCACCGAAATCATGGGTCACGAAGACTTGAACCCCCTGACGGAGCGCATCCTGCTCCAAATGGGACCGGAAGGCGCCGGCATCCGGAAACGCCTGAAGACTTTTTATCGCCAGAGGGTAAGCAAAAACCCGCCCCCTTTTGAGGAACTTCTGGAAGAATCCCAATCTCCCTGATAACCTTTAAGGATATGACCACGCCTAAACTTTCCTCTCTGAATCTTTAGACGTCCGGGAATCACCGCCCCATAGGGTTAGTCTGGGTGTCCAGCTGAGAGAAGTCTAGACTTCGGCGTCGGTCAGGTGGTTTGGAAAGGCTTGCTGTCCATAAGTATGGGTTTAGCCGGATTCATTTCCAAAACCGTCCTGAGAAGTTCCTCGTGCGTCCTACGCACCATGGCGCCCAGAACCTGGCGGGCACGGAGGCCCGCCCCACCGGTTTTTTCATCCTTTGCGGGTGGGCCAAAGGCCCATGAGGAGCTGTTCCAAAAGTTACTTGTAGGGTGCGTCCTACGCACCCAAAAAATCTGCGGGCCTGGCGGGCAATGCCCGCTACAAATCTTTTCATTTTCCGCCGATGTGGTCCGGGAGGGAACCGTTTTGCCATTCCGGCCTTATTCCCCCATAGGCCTACCAGGTCAAGGAATTCCCCAGAACCCCGCCTTTGGGATCGTTGGTCCAGTGGTCTTCCAGGTATTGGAAGATGGCGTCTGGAGAGTTGTAGCCCGGGACGCCCCGGCGCCGGACCAGTCCAGGGCGTTGGCGGCGGCGGCGAAGCACATGTACGAGTCATCCGGAACGTTTTGGTTGGCGTCCCGGAAGGTCAGGGCTCCGATGATATTCTGGGAGACCAAAAACTATATCCGAAAGCGGACCCATCCACCAAACCCAGCGTGTCGGGGTCTTCAGAGTAGGCCATGGGCCGGGGCCCGCCTATCAAATAATATCCTTTCTGCCCATTTTCATCCGGGGCGGAAATGGTTTGCCCTATATGGTAGGTCGTCCCGCGCTTCTGACTGGCATAGACCACGCCTTTATAATCGTCTCTCCAGAAATAGGTCGGAGCCAAATAGGCGTAGTTGAACTCGAATGGATAGATCCCGATCAGGTCGGCCTCCAAAATGGGGGCTCCAGATACCCCATTTCCCGCTCCGAAGCAAAAATCGTGGAAACCATCCACGATAATATAGCCGGATTCGCCGCCTAAATAGTCATTGCCCCATCCCAGAAAACTTGAGTAATATTCTGGATAGGACTTTCCGCTCTCGCCGTCTTTATCGCCATCAACGAAAACCTGTCCTATCAAGGAGGGGTCTTCGGAATATTCCAGAGATGTAATGGCATAGGTTCCTGGATAGCCGAATTCATCATTTTTTCCCCAAGTGGCCCCCGGGTGATAGGTAAAGCCGCCCTTTGGCTTAGAATCCTGTTGGGCATAGACCCGGCCACTGTAATAATCGCCGCTGCCATTACCGTAAGTAAAGGTGAAGTGGTATTCGCCCATCACATCCGCTTCGTCTCACGGGGCAAAGGAAAAATCTTGATGAAAGTCGGTGGGATTTTGAGGGCCTTGTTCAATAATCCACCCCTGTTCGCTTGTCAGGTAGTTGTTGCCGCCGCCCCGCGGACTACCATCATTGCCACTGTACAGAGTTTTACCGCTCTCATGATCAAAATAACTTTCGATCTTAACCGTGCCATTGAGTCGCCACAGGGAAAAGGATCACGCCGCCCGAGCACAGGCGAGACGCCTGTGCCACCATTAATTTCCTAGCAGCAAGCCCGCCTCTTGAACAAGGCGGGGGCCTTGGAGAGCTACTTAGGGACCTCTTGAGCGTTAAGATAGATTCGGTGATGATACAGCCATGGGAGTTGAACAGTAGATCACCTTAACGCCAGACCTCTGCAAATCCGGCCAGATGTACTACCGTATTACGTTTTAAATCTCGGGGGTGGCTTCTGCGGGGCGGATTTCCTCGGTCCCCAGGGCGAAGAGAGGGCCGGCGGTAAGGGAGCCGTTGTCCCAGAAATCCCGGCGATAGCGGTAGTAAAGGTGGAGGCGGGTCAGTCCCCGGACCAGGCGGCGCAGGACGTCGTCCCCCAACTCGTTCAGGCAGCATTGCAACAGGGCCAGGAAGGCCCCCGGCAGGTAGAAGCCCTCTTTTCCCAGGCTCCCCTGAAAATCCAGGCGAAAGCCGCCTTCCCGGAACTCGTAGAGCTCGGCTTGATAAGATCTCTCGGCGGCCTGCAGGCTGGTCTGGGCCACCAGCCTCAGTTGCCCCAGGGGCAGGCGGGGCCGCTGGGGTGGGCCGTCGCTGTCCACCACCCGGTTGCAGACTTGCTCCAGGAAGCGGATCAGTTCCCGGGCCACCCGAAGTTCGTTCAATTCCGCCAGTTCATAGAGAATGCGGGCATAAAGCATGAGGACCAGGGGGATGGCGTCCTCTTCTGGGGCGGTGCTGCGCAACCAGGAGATCTGGGGGGTGACCTGGTGTTGGGGGTAGAAGTCGATGCGGACCGTGGCCTTGTGCCGACCCCGATCCTGGCCAAAACGCTCCAATAATCGTTTAAACATAGGTTGGCTGGTCTATTGCCGACTGCGTGGGGTTCGCCTCTAAAATTGCGGGGGGCCTTTGGCCCGGAGGCAGGGACGGCGCCGAAGACTGATACGAGTCTCCTAGCCTTCCAGCCTGAACCTCCCGAAATAATTAAGTAAAATTCTAAACCGTTTTTACCATACCGAATGACCGGGAGAAAGTCAATACATTCCCCTAACTCCCATGACCCCGAACGCCGGGAAAATTAGGGTTTACATAGCCTTGCAGATAATTTATAAATAATCGATAAACCGGAAAAAGAGGGGTGAAGCGTGGGCCTTGGACACCCGGCGGCGCCGAAAGGCATACCGAACTGCCTGAAGAAAAGGCAGATGCTGAACGATCAGGGGTTAAGCCCCGCCTCCTGCCGGGAGTACGGCCACAAGTTTCTGGCCCTGGAGTGGCGGGAAGACGCCCTGGAGTATTTTAAAAAAGGCGCCGCGGCCGACGAGTTGGAAAACCTCAAGGCTTACTGCCTGGAAACCGGGGATGCTTACCTCCTGGCCCGGATCGGCAAGCAGGAGCCGGAGGTCTGGCGCCGGCTGGGCGAACGGGCTTTGGTCCTGGGCAAACTGCACTTCGCCCGGCGGGCCTTCGAAATCGCCGGCGATGAGGAGAAATGCGCCATGGTCGCGGGGCTCCTGGCCGGACAGATTACGGCCCCGGGCGAGGCCATCCACGAGGACACAGACAGTTAAACATGGCGGCTCTGGACTACTACCGGATTTTGGGGGTGACCCCCAGCAGCACGATGGAGGAAGTGCGACGGCGCTACCGTCTGTTGGCGCGGCGGCACCACCCCGACCACAATCCGAATGATCCGGAGGCGGCCGCCCGATTCCGCCTGGTGGTGGATGCCTTTGAGGCCATCCTGGCGGCCCGGGACCGGGCCCAAAGCCAAACCAAGGCCAGGATTCGCACCCGGAAAAACGCCGCCCAGTATCGGCGACCCCGGTTCAGCGGCGCCGAACATCTCTTTGAAGAGTTTTTCGGCATTTTGCAGGATGGGGCGAAGCAGTCATGGTCGGCGGGGGCCGATTTCCGCTATGATCTGGAAATTCCCTTTGTGTCGGCCATTAAGGGCATGGGAACCGTCATTGAGGTGGATCAGCATCCGTCCTGCCGGATGTGCGGGGGCACCGGCCTGTCGCCGGGGGCCGACTATCAGGCGTGCCCGGATTGCCAGGGGCGGGGCCGCCGGTTCGGGGGGCCGGGACTTCTCAGGTTCGGACCCGTGTGCGAGCGTTGCCGGGGCCTGGGCAAGATCGTCGCTGAACCCTGCGGGCAATGCCGGGGCCTGGGGACGTACTCCCAGAAAAAGGAATATTACCTGCGGATTCCGCCGGGCACCCGCGACGGCGCCCGTTTTCGCATTGACGGAGAGGGTGGGGAAGGTTTCCAGAACGGCCCGCGGGGGAACCTGCTGGTAGTCATCCATGTGGCCCCCCATGACTTTTTCACCCGGGTGGGCAACGATATCCACTGTAAGGTTGAGGTTTCCTTTGCCGAGGCCGCGCTGGGGAGCGCCATCCGCATCCCCACTCTGGACGGCTTCCAGATGGTCAACCTGCCCCAGGGCACCCAAACCGGCTGGACCTTCCGGTTTCTCGGGGCGGGGGCGCCGGGGACCCCCCAGGAGTCGCCGGGTGATCAGGTGAACGAAGTCATCGTCACCACCCCGCCGAACCTCAGTCCCCGGCCGCGGTCCCTCCGGGAGGAGTTGGGCTGCCCGGTGCGGGGGCAATTGGATCGAGCCGGCCATGAATAAGTTTACCCACCTGGATGAATCGGGGCGGATGCGCATGGTGGATGTGGGGGGCAAGCCCGAAACCCTGCGCCGGGCCACCGCAACCTGCCGGGTGGTGGTGGGTCCCCAGGTGTTCCCCCTGCTCCTGGCCGGGCGCCTCCCCAAAGGGGACGTCTGGGCGGCCGCCAGGCTGGCGGGCATCATGGCGGCCAAAAATACCTCCCAGGTCATTCCCCTGTGCCATCCCCTGCCCCTGACCGGCATTGACCTGGACTTCAACCCGGAACCCGGGGAGTTTGCGGTGGCCATTCGGGCGTCGGTCAGCACCTATGCCCGCACCGGGGTGGAAATGGAGGCCTTGACGGCCGCAGCGGTGGCCGCCCTGACCATCTACGACATGTGCAAGGCGGTGGACCGCGGTCTGGTGATTACTGACCTGGCGCTCCTGGAAAAGAGCGGCGGGGCCAGCGGCGAGTATCAACGGGCCGGGGGCCGCCCATGAATTTTATTGTGCAGGCTGGAGTGGAGTATGGAACCTGAACAACTGGAATATTTCCGTACCCTGTTGCAAGAGCGGCTGGAAGAAATCCTGGGAGAAGCCGACAAGACGCGCAATGACATGACCGGGGTCACCGCTCCCTTTCCCGATCCCACCGACCGGGCCACGCTGGAGACCGACCGCAACTTTGTCTTGCGCATCCGGGACCGGGAACGGAAATTGATCAGCAAGATCAGGGAAGCCCTGGACCGCATCGAGGCCGGGACCTACGGCTACTGCGAGCTCTGCGGGGGCGAAATCACCGTCAAACGCCTCAAGGCCCGGCCGGTGACCACCATGTGCATCGCCTGCAAATCCCGGCAGGAAGCCCTGGAGCGGGCCCGGGGACAATGAGCAGCAGTGGGCGGTTGACCAGTGAGCAGAAAATCACCGGTCCCTGATTACTGACACCAAAGAAGAACCACCCCTTCAATGCCCCCCCTCATCGATCTGAAAGAATTCACCCTGCCGGAACTGGAGCAGCTCATGGGCGTCTGGGGCCAGCCGGCCTTCCGGGCCCGGCAGTTGGTCAAATGGCTGTATAAAGGCGTCCATGATTTCGAGGCCATGACCGACATCGCCCGGCCTTTCCGGGCCGAGCTGTGCCGGCAGGCCCGGATCTGCCGCCTGCAGGTGGACCAGGTGCAGACCGCGGCGGACGGCTGCCGGAAATTCCTCCTGGCCCTGGAGGACGGCAACCTCATCGAATCGGTCCTCATCCCGGAAGAAGGCCACTACACCCTCTGTCTGTCCACTCAGGTGGGGTGCGCCCAGGGATGTCGGTTCTGCCTGACGGCCCGGCGGGGTTTCAGCCGCAACCTGACGGCCGGGGAAATCGTCAATCAGGTGCTGGCGGTGCGCCGGGAGTTGCCTGAGGGGCTCCCCCTCACCAACCTGGTCTTCATGGGCATGGGGGAGCCCCTGGCCAATTTTTCCGCCCTGGTGCGGGCCCTCACCATGATCACCGCCCCCTGGGGCCTGAACTTCTCTTCCCGGCGGCTCACCGTGTCCACCGCGGGGTTGGCGCCGTTGATCCCCCGGTTGGGACGGGAGGCCAGGGCCAACCTGACGGTGTCCCTCAACGCCCCGGATGACCGGACCCGGAGCCGGATCATGCCCGTCAACCGGCGCTATCCCCTGCAAGAGCTGATGGCCGCCTGCCGGGCCTTTCCTCTGCCCCGGCACCGGCGCATCACCTTTGCCTACGTGCTCCTGGACGGCGTCAATGACGCCCCGGACCAGGCCCGGCAACTGGCCCGGCTGCTCCAGGGCTTTCGGGCCAAGATCAACCTGATCCCCCTCAACCGCGACCCGCGCCTGCCCTATGGACCGCCGCCGGAGGACCGCACCCTGGAGTTTCAGGAAATTTTGCGGGAAGCCCATTATACGGTGTTGATCAGGGAGAGCCGGGGGCAGGAGATCGGCGCGGCCTGCGGCCAGCTGGCGGGGGAAAGATCGGCGCCGTCCACGAATTGAAGGGCGTCCACGGCATCCTGCCTGTGGTGCAGGGGCCGTCGCTTGCTAGCAAGTTGCCGGCGAATCAGGTAAAATTGGCGGCACAGGCGTCTCGCCTGCGCCATCGGGGGCCAAACGCCCCTGAGGGCGCCGGCCTCAGCCCCGGCTGAAAATCCCCCCTGCCCCCCTTTGTCAAAGGCGGGTAAAGAAGGAGTATTTGAGTCCTTCTTTGACCAAGGGGGATTTGAACCGGGTTTCCTCGGTAAAAAATTCCCTGTTTGAAGGCGGCCCGGCCTGAGAAGCGGCGGCCGGCTCAGGGGCGGGCCAGACTGCCGGATATTTTTCGCCCCCTCATTGGGTTCGGCCCCAGGGCAGGTTGCCCTTGGGGATCTGTTCCGCTTCCGGGCGGTCCACCGCCTGACGGTAATCCCGCTTGCCGATGCCCGTCAGTCGGTCATTTTTGAACACCAGCGGGGTATAGCCGTTCCGGACGGTGTTACTCTCCTCGAAGTCCATGCTGTGGGTCAGGTAGAAATAGACGGTGTAATGACCGCCCCGGTAATCTCCTTCTTCCTTGATGCCGGGGGGGCCCATAATGCCCAACACTTCCGACTTGGTCATCCCCATCTTCACTTCATTCAAGTGGACGTAATTGGACCACATGCTCCGATCGAAGCGCTGATACAACACCCGGTCGCAGCCCGCGGTCAGCATTCCCAGCGCCAGCAACAGATGTAACCAAGCCATGAGTTTTCTCCCCGCCGATCCAGGCTGACTTCACTATAATCCCGGTGGCCGGACCCGTCAAGTAAAGGTATTCATCCTCGACCGGAGGGAGGGTTTTCCCCGGGCCGGAGAGTGGAATATCTTCCGAAGCAGTTCCTCATGGGCCATTGGCCCACCCTTAACTTATGAAAAAACCCGGTTATTTTTAAGAGGCCGGCATTGACCGGCCTTTATCTTTTTTCAGAGGAGGCAAGGTAATGAAGAGGAACGGTTTTGAGGAAATGGCGGCCATCCAGTTGTCCGTGCGCTCCTGGCCGGTGCAGGCCAGGCTGGGGGCCTGATTTCCTT